>Ga0208863_1000109_pt1 | contig 104206 bp, 87 predicted proteins | sample RifOxyD3_FD_184040 | JGI IMG/M metagenome (GOLD analysis project Ga0208863, IMG submission 184040) | Soil microbial communities from Rifle, Colorado - Rifle Oxygen_injection D3 (SPAdes) | ecosystem: Environmental > Terrestrial > Deep subsurface > Rock core/Sediment | place: Rifle, Colorado...
AGCCGACAACGACCACGACCAAGGCTGCGACAACCACCACGGCCAAGCCGACAACGACCACGACCAGGGCTGTGACAACCACCACGGCCAAGCCGACGACGACCACGACCAAGGCTGCGACAACCACCACGGCTAAGCCGACGACGACCACTGTTAAGTCGACAACGACGACAACAGTTAGGCAGTCTCAACAGCAGGGTTCAGGTGGGCAATCACAGCAACAAAACTCGGGTGGGCAGTCTCAGCAGCAGGGTTCCGGCGGGCAATCACAGCAACAAAACTCAGGGGGACAGTCGCAGCAGCAGAGTTCAGGGGGACAATCTCAAAGACAAAACTAAACAGGTTGTTGCAAGGTGAAATGGGGGCAGACGACACTGCAAAAAGCAGCGAAGCGGTACAGCCCTCATTTCGCCTTTTTTTATGAGACTTGGTAAACGGTATCTCAACAATTGTTGAGTTCCTATGACTTTCTTGTCACTCGTTCCCCGACCAGGTAAACCGGCCTGGCCTTTATTTCATCGAAGATCTGGGCGAGATAGGCGCCCAGGATGCCGATGCCGAGCAAGTTGGCCGAGCCAAAGAAAATGATTATCAGGGTGAGCGATGTCCAGCCGCTGATCGCCACTCCGGTTATCCATGACCAAAGGGCTTGCACCGCCAGCAGGAAGGAAATAAAAATACCCAGGAGACCGAGGCGAAACACCGCGGTCAACGGTTTGGCCGAGAAGGCCGTGATGCCGGTGACGGCCAGTTTGATCAGGCCTCCGGTGGTCCAGGAGGTTGTGCCGGCCAGGCGCGGCTGCACGTCGAAAGGCAAGTCGATCTGCTTGAAGCCGGTCCAGACAGTCATGGCTCGGAAAAACCTGATTTTTTCCGGCATGCGCAACAGCGTGTCGATCACTGCACGTTTCATCAGGCGAAAATCGCTTGCTCCATCAAGATCAAGTCCGGTGGCGGCCAGCATGAAACGATTGAAGTGCTTGGCGAACATCCTGGCCAGCCAGCCATCGGCGGTGCGCGCACTCTTCCTGGCCGCCACGATGCCGACTGTTTCATCCGTTGCCGCGTTTAGTATTTGCGGCAACATGGACGGTGGATGCTGGCCATCGCCGTCCATGACTATGACCCACTCGCCTCGCGCTGCCTCAAGCCCCGCCAGAATTGCGGCTTCCTTGCCAAAATTTCGCGTAAAACGAAGGCCCTGCACCTGAGACTCTGTTTGGGCAGCCTGGCAAACCCGCATCCAGGTTTGGTCAGAGCTGCCGTCGTCAACAAACAGCAGTTCGACCTCGCTTGTCCAGTCCTGCAAGGCTTGCTGCATGGCCGCAAGGAAGGGAGCAAACGTGTCTTCTTCGTTGTGCAGGGGGATAACGATAGAAAGCAGTTGACAATTTTTCATCGGAATACCCATGTTCGACAGAGAATAAAATTCAGGACGACAATGCCGGCTTCAATGCCCAGCTTGGCCGCAGTTTCAAAGAGGCCTTGTTGAAGGCCCAGCAGATGCAAGGCGGTTGTGGATAAAAACGTGGAGAGCGTCCATAAGGCAGCATAGCGAATGCCTGTGCTGCGCCAGGTATTTGCGAGCAACTGGCCAATGCGAAACGTCCAGAAATGGTGGCCGGCATGGGTAGCCAGGGCTCCGATCAGGCGTGCGGCAATATTGGCCAGGATCAAGTCGGCGCCTGAGGCGCGCAACAGGGAAAAAGTAGCGATGTCCATGCCCAGGGCGGTGACCCCGACCAAACCGTAGCGAACAACTTGCCGATTGAGTAACAACCTCACGCTCATTTGTTTCTGCCTTCTGCAAGCATCTTTTTAGCCCACCTGTCCTTGGGAAATTCTTTCTGCAAACGTTGTCTGGCCGTGTCCGCTTCTGCCGATGGGCCAGCCAGGTTCGCGAGGGTATAGAGTGATTCTGGCAGCCAGTAACCATGGTAGTTGGCGACAAGCAGCCGGTACAGCGGCAAGGCAAGATCCGGACGCTGCGCCTGTTCCCAGGATTTTGCCGCCCAGAACAGGGCCTCTTCGCGCTGGGCATCGGTACGCCGATGCTTAAAGGCGCCCTGGAAAGCCGTAGCGGCTTGGGCAGGGCGATTGGCGCGTGCCAGCCCCCAGGCTTTCAGGTAAAGGCCTTCCGGGTTATGGCTGACGCCCCATAGCCCTATGGAGATCAGCATCATGGGCCAGAGCATGACTTCCTTGCGCCAGGTGCGGATGGGTTGGTCCGAGGCAATCTGGTGGTTGATGCTTCGCTGCCTGACCAGCAGGAACAGGGAGATTGCGGCCAGCAGGGTGCAGGCCATTGCCATCCAACCAAGCTGGGTATGTCCATATTCCAGCCGTACTTCGGCTTCTTCCGGCACTACCAGCATGAAGCCTGGCGCGGCGAGATAAAGCTTGCCTCGACTTACCAATCTCCAGCGGGGATGCCAGCTCACACGGAGCAGATGCGCGGCCCCCGGGGCTTCCGTATGCCAGGTGATCTGCTCACGGTTCATTTGCAAATTCGTGATTTTTGCCTGCGCAGGTGCTGGCAGAATGGTGGGAATTTCATTTGTCCCATTAAAAACTGGCAATTCACTGGCAAACCTCTCCCGGGAACGAAACCAGCGGTAGCTTTCTTCCATCCAGCCCGCCCGTGGCAGCCAGTGTATCGGCTTATCCAGCAGATCGACCAGGTGGGTAGAAAAGTTTTTCAACCGATACACGGAGAAAGGCAGGATTTCAGCGGCAAGCTCGAATTCAGTGGAGCTTGCCAGGGCTTGGCGCGCAAGGTCGCTGCGGATCAGGACTTCATTGGCAAACAAAAACTGCATGTGCGCCGCCGCCATTTCTGGATCGAGGCTGGCGCTGGGAAAGCGGGCGAGGGGCGAAGAGGGGCGCGCCGACACCTCGCTCTGCAACTGGTAAACCGCAGGGCTGATCAGGGCCGACTCCATATACAAACCTTCCAGCACCGGTCTGCCCTCCAGGAACATCGGCAGCGCTTCCAGAGTACGGGTTGAACCAAGATCGTTATTGTCCGGGTCATGTTCAAAGAGCAGGCGCGGGGTTTCCATGTTGCCTGAAAGCACAGGGAAAAGACGCTGCAACTGCTGCCATTGGGGCTTTGTTTCAAGGCCGGAATGATTCCACAAACCCCAATCCGGCGCAGCCTTGATATTTTGTCCCACCCAGACCATGAAAGCAAGCGCCGCCGCCAGCGACAACAAATGCCAACCAGCTCTGGACAAGCTTGCAAGCCGAAGCGAAACATGTTGCCAAAACAGGCCAAATCCCAAGCCACAGGCGATTGCCCCAAACAGCCAGACAAAGGGGAAAAATCGGATATCCGCCAAGCCTATCCAGCCACCAAAGGCAAAACCCACCGCCGCCAACAGGGCGGACATGGCGAAAAAGCCTGTGGCATAAAGAATGCCGGCCACCTCTTTTTCTTCTGACAAGTCGACTTTTGCCGTGCACAAACGCCGCAAGGCAGTCCAGCCAAGCAGTCCTGCCAACCCTGCGCCAAGCACCGGCCACAAGGAGGCGGGGAAAAATTCCCGCCAGTTGTTTGTCTCAAACAAGGCATCATTGGGAATGGTGTATTGATGCATTTCCAACATGGGCCAAAGCCAACCCGCCAGCAGGAAAAAAGCCAGTCCATGCCCGAGGACAAGCAGGCGCAGGTTGCGTAGAAAATGCTGGCGATCAAAGAGAAAGGCGCTGGTGGCAAAGCCAGTGATCAGCAGCGCGAAGCCGTGCGAAAAACCGGTTGCCGCTTCGAGCAATGCCGCCAGCCACCAGCCGCGCCCGCTTTGCATGACTCGCAACCAGGCGATCAGGGTCAGCGTGGAAAACAACATCCCATAGCTGTAGGCGAATTCTCCTGCCAGAGTGGAAAGCAGATTGCCGCCCCAGATGGAATTCTGCTCGTGAAAGATGAAACCCGTGACAGCCAGCGCCGCCCAGATGGCTACCGCGCGTGGAACAGCCAGCAGCCGCACGCCGCCGAGCCAGACCGCGCCAGGCAAAAGCATGGCCGCCAGGAACATGCCGTTTTTCATGGCGATGCCAAAGGGCAGGATGCTCGACAGCAGAGCAATAACGATGAACGGCAAAGGGAAATAATAGGAAAGAAAGGGGAGACCGGCAAACACCTCCGGCATCCATGCCGTAACCTGGCCGTGGGGAAGAAGCTCATGGCTGTACAACCAGGCGTAAAGAAGGTGCGAGGCCACGTCGCCGCCGGTTGGCAGGTTAGTCGACCACAGCATTTGCAAGCCGAGTGTGGCCGAGACCAGAAGCGCAAAGCCAAGAACAACGGCAGCATCGAGCAGCAGCAACGATTTCGTATTCTTACTCATGGACGGTTTTTTTCCGTTGCAAGCATAGGCCCAGCAATATCAGCAGTAAGCTCACCACGGCCAGGGCGCCCACAAAAATCAATATTGCCTTGCCGATTGAGACCAGAACCCAGAAAGGTTGGTGGGTCTGACCGCGCAGCAGGCCCTCAGGCACAATCTGCAAGGACAATCCCTCTGTAGCCGAATTAGCCTCCTCGTGCAACAGCCAGGCCCCGGCCAGACCGACTCCCGACTCGACCTCAAACCACGGTTCGACGCCCCAGGCATGGCGAACGACACGGGACAACCCGGTAAACGTGTCCAGTGGGTAGGCGAGTTGGGCAACGCCCTGATCCGGGACAATCAAAACATAGGTCGCCCGGATGCTGGCTTGGGTTTTAGAAGGCGCATAAATGCGTAAACGCGCCCCGATGTGCTGGGTCTCCAGCCTGTCAGTAGCCTGCCTGGGGGGAAGCGGCCAGGCAATCTGGGCAATCGGCGCGCCGGCCTGATCATGAACGTGGACCAGAAAAGGACGCAGATAAGCCGGGTGAGTGCGATTTGGCGTAGTCGAGGTCAGCATGAGGCCGCGCACCTTTTTCAACGGCGCAATCTCGCCAGGCCCATCACCTTCAAGAGCGAGACGCTCCCAATCGCCACTTGACGCAAGTTGCCAGATACTCGGACGATAAGCGCGCTCGTCGCCACGATTCTCGATAGAAAAATGGCCATCTGCGAAAGTTTCCAGCTGAAACGACAAACTTTCGGCCATTGCAGGCGAAACAATCGTTAGGAGCAGGAGCCCGCCCAAAATAGTGCTGAGCACAGACGTCATGATTTGGTTGCCAAAAAAACCTCGCATTATATGCCTTGTATCTTGAGTTTCTGATCCAGGAACAGGAGATCATCCCGGTAAACGTGGGTGATCACGATTCAGTATATTGATTGACGATAGTTTTATATACTTTGGAATGGTCTCGCATTTTTCTGAGTCCCCTTTATTGCACAGCCTGCGGTTTTTCTCTGATAGGGCGCTTGGATGAGGCGGCATCCATTGCCTGGGACATGATGTCCAGGTAATCGGAGCGGTAAGCGTTTTGGGCCAATGGGGTGTCATGGGTTGAGAAGTTGCAATCGTGCTCCCGGCAGTATCTGCCGTTGGTCGCATAGTTAAGGATGATGCGGGGAATGTCGAAATGGTGGATGGTGTTCTGTCGCATTGGCCGACCGTTTTCGATGATGAAGATCCTGTTTTTAAAGGTAGCCTTTTCGGAGCCGTCAAGATACTTGAGATCTTTGTAGCTCTGGCTGTTTGAGGGACTTGGTAAATGATCGCTTACCAGGATGATCAGCGAGTGCGGATCTGCCGCGATCAATCCTTTGACAAAGATGGCGATGGCTTCGGTGCGATAGTAGTACTGGTTGGCGGCTTTTTCCAGTCCTTCGTCCTGCAATTTGCCTACCATTTTTATAATCTTGGGTCGTTTGCTGAGGTTGAGGTCGTGAGGGCTGTGCCCGTACATACCGATGATGTAGTTGAAAATGGGAAGTTTTTTGTTTTCTTTGATCCGTTTGCTTATAAAGGTTAGATTTTGGGTTAAAAGCACTCCGTCAAACATATATTCTTCGTCAGTTACATCTCCCGCGGAGAAATAGGTTTCGTAGCCTGCGGCAAATTCCTGTGGATAATATCTTTTCTCAAAACCAATTCCAGCATAAGCGTTGGTTGAGTTAAAAAAATCGGGTTTGTAGGCGTTGGTGGCGGTGGTCTCGTAACCGCCTTGGGCGAGAATTCTGGGAAGACAGTGGGCTTTGGCCCCGGTGAACATATCGAACTCAATGCCGGAAAATTCCCGCAAGGCCGGAGTCCCGCAGAGGATTTCGAACTCGGCCTGGGCTGTGCTTCCAGCAAATACTGGCGAGATGGAAAGTCCTCCTTTTTTCCCGAATAGTTTGCGGAAGGCGGGATGAGTCGGATTGCGGGAAAATTTGGCTTCTTGTAAAAGCGAGGGATCCAGAAAGCTTTCAAGAACGAGCAGGTGGATATTCCTTTTCTCCTGTTGGTTTTTGAGCTCGGCACTTACCTTGGCAAAATCAACCAGGGCGGCAGGATTAATCTGATGCCCGGCTATTTTTTCGCGGGAGCTTTTCCGTCTGGCCTCATTGTACAGCGTCATGCTCAGGCGACCGTTATTGCGGACGCTGGCCGTGTCGGAATAGAAAACGATCTCTTGCTGGGTTTCCTGAAAAATTGTCATAAACAAATCAGGATGCCACTCCACCAGTAGCAGCATTGTCAGGAGAGGCAGCGCGATGATAGCCGTCGTTACCCGCTGGCTCCGCAAGTCGAGGGCGAGTAGAAAAGCCAGCAAGGGAAGGCAGATCGAGACTCCGATCATTATGAGGGCTGTAAGGGGAAGAACTTGCAACAGCTCAGGTAGTTCGGATATTTCGGTGATTCTCAGCATCCGGCCAAACATGATGAAATAGACATCAAACACCCCGTAAAGCATGATGATTGGCATCGCGGCTGCCAATGGTTGCAGGCGGGATTGGCGAAGGAGCTGATTGAAAAAGAAAAAGAGATAGATCAATAGGGGGATTTCCAGACGCCAGGCTGGAAGCAATGAAGGCAGGCCGCCATATAGCGGGAGAATCTCCGTGTAACCGAGAAGAAAGAGCAGGAATAAAGTGTAGCGGTTTAAAATCATCTCTCGCGGGAAGAGATATGGGCGCAAGGTTGAGGGCATGGTCATTTTAAGGGGGGAAAAGGGAGGTCTTACCGTTAGTAGTCCAGCATGTTTAAAGCTGAGTTGAGCAGCTTGCCTGCTCAAACGAAACTTATACCCCTCTGGGTGTAAAGTAATCATTACAATCAAAAGACGCTGTTACTTTTTAGCTATGATTCCATAAAGCATCTGCGCTGCCTTGTCTATTTATTCTTGACAAATCAATCAGATAGTATAACCTCCGATATAATTGGTATGCGAAAAATATTGTTATATCAGTTTGGAATGATTCAATAATATTATTGTTAATTGGCCAGGTTTTCAGGCCTGCGGAATTTTTTAAAAAATGAGCGTTTACGAGTCAACGTCTATCTCTGTATCCGCATCTTGGCATCGTCATCTGCTGGGACGGTTGAAATGGTTGCGGCATTGCGCCGTCGAACTTATGGGGATGTCGCCCTCCACCGCTTCCTCAGGGCTGGACCAAGGGCAGGATATTCGTCTCGCTTGCGCCATAGGTTTTCCTGTTGGGATATCCTTCGCGGTATTCAATCTTACGCATGGTTTCCCGGCTCTGGGAATTATCGAAGGCCTGGCGATTCTTTTTTTCGTGCCGCCGGCGTATTTTCTCTCCCGGTTGTCTCGGAGGTTATTGCTGGCAGAAAGTCTGATTATGCTTTGCGTCATCATCATTACCGGCGCTCTTTTTCACTATGGCGGCATTCACGGGACCGGCATTTACTGGATCTTCAGCCTGCCGCTTACCGCATTTTACGTCACCGGCCAGCTACGCGGCTGGCTTTGGTCATTATCTTTCCTGGCTTTGCTCGGGATCATCTCTCCAGCCCCTGATTTTACGCAAATCCAGCTCCAGCATTGTCAGCTTGCGTTGCTTTATTACACCGCCATCGCCGCTTCGTTTAACATGTTGCGGACTCATTTCGCCACAAAACTGCATAACTTGGCGATGACCGATTTTTTGACCAACATTAATAATCGGCGTTACTTTTTTTTGCGGTTGGAGGAGGAATTCGCCCGTTACCTGCGTTATAAAACCAATTTTTGTTTGTTGTTTCTTGATCTGGATAATATGAAGATAATAAATACCGACCGGGGACACATCGGGGGGGATGCGGCTATTGTTTATTGCACCAAGGTGCTTGACAGAGTGAAACGGCAAGGAGACGTGATTGGTCGTCTGGGTGGTGATGAATTCGGGTGGCTGATGATTGGCGCGGATGCCAAGAAGGTGCAAGATTTTTTCAATAGATTGCAACAAGAACTTGCGAATTTCAGTTTCGAGGGCAAGAAAATCCCCCTTAATATTTCCTGTGGGGCTATCAGCACCTCCTGCGATACCTGGCAGGATTACGATACCATGTATCGCGAGGCCACAGCCAGGCTAAGCCAAGCCAAACGGATGAAGAATTGTATCTGTTTCAAATGAAATGGCCATATTGATCATTACGCTACTAAACTAACTCCGTTGATACCCCCCGTCCCCTAATACCCCCAAACTCCGCTCCGTAAAAAATAGACATCTCCAGAATACGAATAACCGCCGCGACAGGAACGAGTCGGACAACCGCAACAACAACCTTGTGGCTTGTCCTGCTTGCAGTTTGCCGGGTTGTAGATACGCGCCTGCTGACCCTGACCCGGATGTAATCCAGTTCCCGTGTTTCTTGCGGGACGAAGCGTGGTGGCGCCATGTTCGAGCTGGCAGGTCAAGAGGGTGATTGATTCGGAGGTGGATTTTTGTTTTCATGGTTGTTGGGGCCAAGGATGCTTGACTCTATGGGGAGAAAAGGGTCATAATTGTCAATGAAAAATCATCGCGTTTTTTTTGGCAATGTTCACCGCGTGGCATCGCTGTGACGAGTGTGGGAGGGGCGGCGTGAAAGTAACCATTATTGCGGCCAGCACCATCTGCGGGCGCATCGGCCCCGGTCTTACCGGTAGCCCCATTGATCGTGGGTTGCTTGAAAAGATGCGGGCGGCAACCGCTGCCAGTCTGTTGGGCGCGGAAACCCTGCGTCAGGGAGATCCGGAGATGCGGGGGCCGGAGGGGCTTCTCTTGCCTCAACGGATCCGGGCCTTTATTACTCAGTCTGGTGATCTTCCGCTGGCTGGGAGGAGGATTTTCCAGCAAGGCCCGCCGCCGCTCATCTTCACTGGTGCAGCGGCGGCGGCGGGATTGCGATCCAGGTTTGGCACCCTGGCTCAGATCGTGACCCTGCCGCTCGACTCCGCCGGGGGGCTTTCCCTGGCTGCGGCCCTGGCCCATCTGGAAAAATTTGGCGCAGTCTCGGTGCTGGTTGAAGGTGGAGGCAGGTTGAATTACGCCTGTTTGCGACAAGGGGTTGTCGATGAGATTCTCCTCACCCTGACCCCGAAAATTTCTGGAGACCAGGGGGCAGCTTCTCTGTGCGCTGGCCCTGTTCCTTTGGGCGAGCCGTTTATGTCGCTGGCCCTGGTTTCGTGCGAGGTTGCGGAAACTGGGGAGGTGTTTCTTAAATACCGGGTACTTAAGGAGAAATGAGCATGCCCCAGGAACTGGCGATCTTGTATTCAGGAGGGACGGATTCCCTCGCGCTCTATGCCCTGGCCAGCATTGGTCATCATCCAGGTCTGGCCAGACCTGTGCGCATTCATCTGCTCCACATGCTCAACGGCATGGGGCGCTTTGCCGATTTTCCCAGAAACCGTTTTCTGACCGCGCAAAAGATCATGCTGGCCAATGTCGTCGATCCTGAGAAAATACCGGAAGCGAAGATGGTGGAGCTTGACATGGGCAGGCTGTTTCAGGGTCTGTGGCTTGATCGGTATGAAGAGTACATGCCGCGTTATAACGGAAAAAATCTTGTCTGTGTGGCCTGCAAGCTTGCCATGCATGCCAGGGCCATTATCTATTGTCACGTACATCTTGTCCCCAATTTTGTGGCCGGATACACCAAGAAACAGAGGCATTACCCCGAACAGACCCCAGTTTTCATGGAAAAAATCGGGGAGCTCTCGGCCCGGTTCGGGATCAGCACCACCTTTCCGGTTTACGAGGATTTTGACAATCAGATGATTACCCGCCACGTGCTGGAGGATTTCGGCCTGCCCTCTACCGGCGGGGGCGAGAGGAAATGTCTGTTCTGCCAGACCCTGACCACGGCAACGGAGAAGGAGATTGGCCGGTATCTTGATGATATGCTGCCCCTGGTTGGCGAGTATGTTGAACATCGCCTGGCCGGTCGGGTTCGGGAGGCGGCCCTGTGTTTCCCTCCTGGCAATCGAAGCGCATAGAGCCGAGATTATCCAGCTATACAAAAGCGGAACTCTAAAGATCATGCGGATCAGCTGCGTAATCCCCACGAAAAATCGACCGAAGATGACCTGCCGGGCTATTGCCAGCGTGCTTGCCCAGGATAGCCCGGTGAGCGAGATCATTGTTGTGGATGATGGCTCAATGGACAATACGGCGGCCCTTGTGGCCGCACGCTTTCCCGAGGTGCTGTTGCTGAAGCGCTCCGGTCTTGGGCCGGGTCTGGCCAGAAATGCTGGGGTTGCCGCAGCCTGCGGTGAGGTGGTCATGTTTCTTGATTCAGACGATGTCTGGCTGCCGGGGCATGTTGCAAGTCTGGTGCAGACCCTGGCCCGTGGTTATCAGGTGGCCTATGGGGTGACAAAGAATTTCGACCAAGTCGGGGACGGAGAGTTTTTTATTCCTGAGCCGGGCATGGCCTTGGAAGGGCAATGTCTCACCGCTCTGGCCAGTTGGTGTTTTCTGCTTCCCTCGGCAATGGCGGTGGAGACAGAGGCTTTTGTTGCGGTGGGTGGTTTTGGAGCTGGAGAGCTGGGTGAGGACTGGTCTTTTTTTCTTCGGCTTGCCAGGCATTTCCCCTTTGGCTTTTGCGGGGATGAACCCATCACCCGGCGCTATCTTCATGATGGCAGCCTGTGCAATTGCGCAAGCAGCGACCGGCTTGAGACCCTGCTGGCCTCGGTGTCCCGTGCTCTGGTGGAGGCGGAGGCTTCGCCCGAGAACCTCATCCGTTTTCAGACGCTGGCCGATTGGACCAGGCGGCAGGGGGATTGGCAGACCGTGCAGCAGTGGTATCTTGCCCTGCAACAGGAGGAGCTTATTTGAAACCATTCATATCCCCCCAGGATCATGCGCGGGCGCTGGCGGAAAGCCTTGATATCCCCCAGCAGCAGCCTTCCTTTGCCCTGCCTATACCGGAGGTCGGCATCTGCGGAAAAACCGTCTGGGTAAGGCTGCCAGAGGGACTGATTCCATTTACCGCCAGGTTGGAGGTGAACCTGGCCGCACAGGTTCGTGGCATCCATATGTCCCGCATGGAAGAGGTGGTCGCAGACCTTTATGAGCAGGAGTTTGCTGATCTCCGCGAGTACGGGTTGCAGCTTGGCCGGGAGATGATGGCGCGCCAGGGAGCGAGTACCGGCAGGGTGCGCCTTACCGGAAAATTGCCGCTCATCAGAACGGCCAGGGTCAGCGGCAGACAATCGGTGGATTCCATTGCCGTCAGTCTTGATCTGAAGCTGGCCGGGCAGGGGGAGGAGCTGCAAAGTCAGGCGATGCTCGGGGTTGGCGTGGCCCACATTACCGCCTGTCCCTGCACCCAGGCTTACAACCAGACCCTGTTTCGCAAGGAGGATGATGGCTGCCCCCTGCCTACCCATTCGCAGCGCTCCCAAACTACACTTTTGCTGCAATCGGCAGGTCTTTCTCCGACTATTGCCGAACTGTTAGCCTGTCTGGAAGATGCCCTGCATGTGACTCAGGACCTGCTGAAAAGAGCTGATGAAGCGCAACTGGTCTACCTCTCGCACAGTCTGCCGCAGTTTGCCGAAGATGCGGTGCGGGAGGTGGCCCGGCGGGCAGGAGAGCGCTTCGGCAGGGCGCTGCCGCCGGAGACCCTGGTGGTGATTGAGTCTTTGAGCCTGGAGAGTATCCATCTCCACGATGTTTGCTGTCGGTTGGAAACCACCCTGGCGGAAATCATTACTTTGTGAGGGGCGGCATGACAAAGGTATTGACTCAGGATTGGCTGCAAGCGTACCCGGAGGAGCTGCGCCGGGCCTTGGCCAAGGTTGCCCAGCGCAGCGGGCAGCCCATGTATGTGGCGGGTGGGCCGGTGCGGGACTGGCTGCTGGGGGTGGCGGCCAGGGATCTTGATTTCACCGTGCCAAAGGGCGCTGTGGCCTGTGCCCGCGAGGTCAGTGGTCTGCTGGGCGGTGCCTTTGTCCTGCTTGATGAGGCAGAAGATGTGGCCAGGGTTGTCTGGCAGGGTCTTACTCTTGATTTTTCCGGCTTTAGAAACCACACTACCACCATTGAAGACGACCTTGGGCAAAGGGATTTTACCATCAACGCCATGGCCGTTCTTTTTGACTCTGAGACCTGTGGCCTTGTTTCGCTTACGGTTATTGATCCTCTGGGGGGCGTGACTGATCTGGCGCAAAAAATGATCCGGATCCCGGCTGTTGCCAATTTGCTGGCCGATCCTCTGCGGCTCCTACGGGCCTACCGCTTCGCGGCTACTCTGGGTTTTGCCATCGAAGCTCAAACCGAGACAGCTATTGTCGCTCATGGCGGGTTGCTGATCAAGACGGCCATGGAGCGGGTGGCCTATGAGCTTGGTCTGATCATGGTCTCGGATCGTGCCTGGCAGATTATCAGCCGTATGGCGGCTGGCGGTCTTCTGTGGGTTGTCTTCCCGGAGCTTGCCGCCGGACGAGGGCTTAAGCAGCCGGCCAGTCATCATCTCGACGTGTTCGGGCACATTCTGGAGGCCTTGCGCTGTCTGGAAAAAATTCTGCCTGCTCCGGAGGCGTATTTCCCGGGGCAGGGCGGACTGTTCAGCGAAATGGCCCAGGGAAAACGGGTCGCCTTGCTGAAATGGGCCGCCTTGTTTCATGATTTGGGCAAACCGAAGACCCATCGGCTGGCTGGGGGAAAGATAACCTTTTATAACCATGATCAGGCTGGAGCGAAGATTTTTGAGGCCATCGCCGAAAGGCTGCACTGGCCCAAGGATGACCGCAATCGGGTGGCCCGGCTCATTGCGCTGCACATGTGGCCCTTTCATCTCAGTAACGCGCGCCTGCGTACCGGGATCAGCCGCAAGGCCTGTTTACGGCTGATCAAGGCGGCGGGCGATGATCTGGCCAGCCTTTTTTTGCTGGCCATGGCGGACAGCCTTGCCGGGCAGGGGGTGGGTAAGCCTCCGGGCATGGAGGAAAATCTGGCCCTGCTTTTGCTTGAGGTGCATGGGGTGTATGTGGAGCATATTCAGCCGGTATTCGCCAACCCGCCGCTGCTGACGGGGCATGATCTTATTGAGATTTTCGCCCTTGAGCCAGGGCCCGTCTTCAAGGAGGTCCTTGACGGTCTGATCGTGGCGCAGGTGGAGGGTTTGGTGTCGAACCGGGAGCAGGCCCTGGCCTGGGTGAAGATGATTGTTGCTGGCTGAAGACCTAAAGCAGGAGTCTCAGTCGAATAAGTTTGACTGATTTTAAAACATTGTTGTATCCTGCAAAGTATCATTGTCGCCGCCGAGGTAGTAATTGTAGTAACCGTTCACCGGGCCGATCGTCCGGAGATGTGGTACTGCTGAACGGTTATTAATTGTAAAAGCAGGTTAACCTCAAGCAAGCAGGTCGCAAGCATGAGTAACAAGAACCCGAAAGGCCCGTACTGTGCCATCTTTGATTCGCTCAACAAGAATGATTTTTTGAGCACAATCAACCATCACATCCTGAGTTTTCTTGGCCGCGATCCCCAACGCTCCGGAAGCAGGGATGTTTACAAGGCACTGGCTTATACTATTCGTGATTTTCTGGTTGAGCGCTGGGTTGCAACGCAAAAGGGGTATTACGACAAAGGCAAGAAACGGGTCTATTATCTGTCGCTGGAGTTTCTTATCGGGCGGTCATTGGGTAACAGTCTGATCAATCTTGGTTTTCATGATGAAATGGCCGGGGTTATGCAGGAGATGGGCTACGACCTTGAGGAGATCAGGGAAGAGGAGGACGATGCCGCGCTCGGCAACGGCGGTCTTGGCCGATTGGCTGCCTGTTTTCTCGATTCTCTGGCAACCCTGGGTGTTCCGGCTTATGGATATGGTATCCGTTATGAATATGGCCTTTTTTATCAGCGCCTAGTTGATGGGTTTCAGATGGAACATCCTGATGACTGGCTGCGTTACGGCACCCCCTGGGAGTATGAAAGACCCCAGAACCTCTACCCGGTGAAGTATTATGGCCGGGTGCAGCGATACAAAAACTACCAGGGTGATTTGCTTAGCGAATGGGTCGAGACGAAAGAGGTCATGGCCATGGCCTGTGATGTTCTGGTGCCCGGTTTTAACAATGACAATGTCATCAATATGCGTCTTTGGACCGCCAAGGCTTCCCGTGATCTTGATCTCGGCTCGTTCAACCGGGGCGACTACATTTCGGCGGTGCAGGAGAAAGTGCAGTCGGAAACGATTTCCAAGGTTCTCTATCCCTCTGACGATATCAGACAGGGCCAGGAGTTGCGCTTGAAGCAGCAGTATTTCTTCGTGGCCGCCACCTTCCAGGATATCCTCCGGCGGCACAAGAAAAAGCATGATGATTTCGATTCATTCTCTGATGAAATCGCCGTGCAGCTTAACGATACCCATCCTTCAATCGCTATTCCAGAATTCATGCGGCTCCTGGTGGATGAAGAAAAGGTTTCCTGGGAAAAAGCATGGAAGATCTGCGTCGGCACCTTTGGTTACACTAACCACACTCTGATGCCGGAGGCCTTGGAAAGCTGGCCTGTGGAGCTGTTGGGCAAGGTGTTGCCCAGGCATCTTGAGATCATTTATGAAATCAATCGTCGGTTCCTCGAAGAGGTTGCGGGCAGGTATCCGGGCCGGGACGATCTATTGCGCTCTATGTCCATCATCGAAGAGGGCCCGGTGCAAAGGGTGCGTATGGCGTATCTGGCCATCGTGGGCAGCCATTCGGTCAATGGGGTGGCTGAACTCCATACTCATCTGTTGAAAACCAGGCTTTTTAAGGATTTTCACGAGTTTTATCCAGGTCGCTTCAATTGCAAAACCAATGGCATAACCCAGCGGCGCTGGTTGCTTAAATGCAACCCCGGCCTGGCTGAACTGATCACCAGCACCATCGGTGGAGAGTGGGTCACTAACCTTGATCACCTGCGCAACCTTGAGCCCTATGCCGATCAGCCTATGTTTCAGCAGAAATGGGCTAAGGTGAAGGTGGAGAATAAAAAACGCCTGGCCAGCATCATCAAGGAGGAATGTGGGGTGGTGGTCAACCCCGACAGCATGTTTGATGTTCAGGTGAAACGGATCCACGAGTACAAGCGGCAACTGCTTAACGCTCTGCATGTCATCACCCTGTATCATCGGATCGCCAATGGGGAGGACACGAATTCTCCGGCCCGGACCGTTATTTTCGCGGGTAAGGCTGCGCCTTCTTATTTCAAGGCGAAACTGATTATCAAGCTGATAAATTCGGTGGCCGAGGTGGTCAATCATGATTCACGGATGGGCGACCGGCTCAAGGTGGCATTCATCCCCAACTACGGGGTGTCGGTCGCGGAAAAGATCTTTCCAGCCTCTGATCTTTCAGAGCAGATCTCCACCGCCGGCACCGAGGCCTCCGGCACCGGCAATATGAAATTTTCCTTAAATGGCGCTTTGACCATTGGCACTCTGGACGGGGCCAACATTGAGATTCGCGAAGAGGTCGGGCCGGAAAATATGTTTATTTTTGGTATGACCACGGAGGATGTCGAGGAGGCTAAACGGAATCCACGCCGCAATGCTTTTGACGTGTATCGCGACAATCAGGAGGTGAAACGCACTCTGGACAGTATCCGCAGCGGTTATTTCAGCAGGGGTGACACCAGCCTGTTTGCCCCCATCGTCGAGAGCCTGCTCAATCTTAACGATCCTTACCTGCTGCTTCTTGATCTGGAGGATTATCTGCGCTGCCAGAAAGAGGTGGGTGAGCTGTATCTTGATCAGCCGAACTGGATCCGTAAGTCCATCCTCAATGTGGCTCGGATGGGTAAATTCTCCAGTGATCGGACTATCCGGGAGTATGCCCGTGACATCTGGGGAATACCGGTTGATTAAAGGTGGCGGGGATGCTTCGCGCTCACCCCCAAAAGGCATTGACTTTTCAGCATATTGTTGATAGCTATCAGGAGATTAAAAAAAGCTGAGTTTTGCTTTTTTTAATCTCCTGTTTTGCAATCTGGTGCGCAACAGCCGCACTATTCCTGATACTGGAACAAGCCATGACCAACGATAATTCATCCTCCCGCTTCCAGGCAAATGGCCTGGCGACTCTCATTGGCAGTTTGCCGGTTACAGATTGTCGGGAAGCATTTTCTCTCATCTTCGAACACACCCCTGATATTCCTCTCTGGCCGCAATTGCCGAGCAACCTCAAGGAAGGGATGCTCAGTCAGTTCAGCGAAGGGATGCCTGGCATCATCGAGGAAGCGGAACACACCTATTTTGATATTCAGACCGAGACCTTTGCCGAGGAGATGCTGGCCTATTTTGAGCAGTATCTTGCTGCGCTGGATGATCCAAGCCTTTTGCCGGATTCGCCCTTTGCCGTAAGCCCGGACAGGGCCCAAGGCCTTTTTGCCTTACAAGAGGCGGTGGCAGGAAAGGACGTGGTTGCGATCAAGGGGCAGATGACCGGGCCGTTTACCTTGCTCACCGGGCTTCATGACCGGGAAGGCCGGGCCGCCTATTATGAGCCGACCATCAGGGAAATGGTAGTGAAGGGGCTTTCCCTAAAGGCCGCCTGGCAGGTGCGATTTCTTGCCCAGTTGCAGGCTCAGGTCATTCTTTTTATAGATGAACCGGCCCTTGCCGGTCTTGGCTCCTCTGCCTTTCTCAGTGTTTCCCTGGATGAACTTGGCCAGGAATTAAATGAGATTATTGGCGCAGCTCAGGCAGCGGGCGGTCTGGTAGGTGTGCATGTTTGTGCCAACACAGACTGGGAATTTCTCTTATCCACTTCTCTTGATATTGTCAGCTTTGACGCTTACGGGTTTTTTGACAAGTTTGTCGCCTGCAAGGAGGTGCTGTATGCCTTTCTCGAACGGGGCGGCATTATTGCCTGGGGGGTTGTGCCCACTGCGGAGAAGGAATATATCGAGAGAGAAACGGCTGAGTCCCTTCTGGCTCGCTGGGAGGAGCAGGCCGCTCAGCTTGTTGGCGGCTCCTGGGATTATCAGGCGTTGTTGCGGCAGACGTTGATAACCCCAAGCTGCGGTACCGGTTCTCTGCCTTTGGCCCAGGCAAAAAAAGTGTTGGCCTTGACCAGAGATCTTTCGAAACTCTTGCGTGATAAATATCTGTAGACGCAGATGCTGTCCGGTAATTTTTTTTCTAACCACTACTGAAAAGTTTGAGTATTGATAATAATGGAAGAACTGAATCAAGTTTTGAAACAACGTCGGCAAAAGGCCCAGGAGCTGGCAGAGTTGGGCGTTGATCTTTATGCCAACGATTTTAAGCCCGGTCATCGGATCAGTGAGATCCTGGCGAAAAATGATAACCCGGATGCGCCTCTCGAAGAGGGGGTTAAATCAGTGGCCGGTCGGATCATGGCGTTGCGTAAGTTCGGGAAGGCCGCCTTTGTCCAGATTCAGGATGAAACAGGCCGCATTCAGGTGTATGTCAAGCGTGATGAGATTGGGTCGGAGATCTACCAGATCTTCAAAAAACTCGATGTCGGTGATATCGTTGGTTTTGGCGGAGCCCTGTTTCGCACCCAGACCGGGGAGCTCACCATCGACGCGGCAACCCTGAAGCCGATCACCAAATCCCTGCGGCCCCTGCCGGAGAAATTTCACGGCCTTACCGATGTGGAAACCCGCTATCGCCAGCGCTATGTTGATCTGATCATGAATCCTGAGGTGCGTGACACCTTCAGGAAACGGGTGGAGATCATCCGCCTGATTCGTGATTTCTTGGTAAACCGGGGCTTCATGGAGGTTGAAACCCCGATGATGCAGGCTATTGCTGGTGGGGCGACGGCCAAGCCCTTCAAAACCCATCATAACGCTCTGGGCATGGATCTCTACTTGCGCATTGCTCCGGAACTGTATCTGAAGCGGCTGCTGGTGGGAGGGTTTGAAAAGGTTTTTGAGATCAATCGCAATTTCAGAAACGAAGGACTTTCCACCCGGCATAATCCCGAATTCACCATGCTTGAGTTCTACCAGGCCTTTGCCACCTACGAGGATCTCATGGATCTCACTGAAGAGATGGTTTCCTACGTTGCCGCTGAGGTCACTGGCTCTATGGTTGTGAGCTACCAGGGCCAGGAGGTTGATCTTTCCCCGCCCTGGAAGCGCTATACCATGGACGAGGCGCTTGTTGAGGTGGGCGGAGTTGAGCAGGCAGTTCTTAGCGATCCGGCCCGTACCAGGCAGTTTGCCAAGGAAAAGGGCATCGTCCTCGAGCCGCAGGCAGGGCATGGCAAGGCCAAGACGGAACTGTTTGAGTTGCTGGTGGAAGAAAAGCTGATCAATCCCACCTTTGTGACTCAGTATCCCACAGAGGTTTCGCCGTTGGCTCGGCGTAATGAGAAAAATTCCGAGGTTACTGATCGGTTCGAGCTTTTTGTGACCGGTCGGGAAATTGCCAATGCCTTTAGCGAACTCAATGATCCTATTGATCAGAAAGAGCGCCTTGCTAAGCAGATTGCCGAACGGGGCAGCGATGAGGAGATATTTCCTGAGATGGATGAGGATTTTGTCCGGGCTCTGGAATATGGCATGCCTCCCGCGGCAGGCGAAGGAATTGGCATCGACCGTCTGGTCATGTTGCTGACCGATTCCGCCTCGATTCGGGATGTTATCCTTTTTCCGCATTTGCGTCCAGAGAGCAAGTAGACCCTGTGTAAACGTCCAGGAGCACCACACCTGCGTTATCGGCACTGCTACCGATGATTGACAGTCATCCGGTCTGCTCATGTGCAATAGCCACTTCGCAGGCCTCTTCCGCGCATCTGTGGCACTCCTGAACGTTTACACACCCGGAAAGGTTGTAAATTTGGGCCAGTGAGTCCGCTTTCGTCCGTCTGGGGGCTATTCCAGTAAAAGAGGGAATTTGTGAATTTTGAATGGTTTGTCTGTCTAAGATATCTGAAGGCCAAGCGCAAGCACGGCTTTATTTCCCTTATTTCGCTGATCTCCATTGCCGGGGTTATGGTCGGGGTTATGGCCCTTATCGTGGTACTTGCGGTGATGACTGGTTTTACCTCCGCATTTCGTGACAAAATTCTGGGGATAAACTCCCATGTCGTGGTGCAGGATTATACCGGCAATATCAGGGACTACGAGGAGGTTGCGGCAAAGGTTCGTGCTGTTGAAGGGGTGAGCGGGGTTACGCCTTATCTGTATAGCCAGGCCATGATCACCAGTGGCGAAGGTGGTACTGGCGCTGTGTTGCGCGGCCTTGATCCTGCCACAGCTCAGGGAGTGCTTAATCTGGAAAATAATCTGCGCCAAGGCTCAATCGCGGCTTTGTCGCCTGGGCATAACGAGGCGCGCAGACCACCAGGCATTATCCTTGGCAAGGAGCTTGCCGCCCAGTTGCATGTTTCGCTGCATGACCGGGTGCGGCTGATTTCGGCATCAGGGCCTCTTACCCCTATGGGCGTGCTGCCCAAGGTCTCCACCTGTCAGGTGGTCGGGATTTTTGAAACCGGTATGTACGAGTATGATTCCGCCCTGGCTTATGTGTCTTTAGAGACGGCACAGCGCTTTTTTGACCTGCCCGGTGAGGTGCATGGCCTGGAGGTAAAAACTAAGGATCTTAATCAGGCCGACCGGATTGCGAAACGGATTGAGCAGACCTTGGGGTCAAATTTTTTAGCCAAAGACTGGATGCGGATGAATCGGAATATTTTTTCTGCCCTGCAACTGGAAAAGACGGCTCTTTCCGTGATTATGGCCCTGGTGGTGATGGTCGCCGCCTTCAATATTGTCAGCACCCTGATCATGGTGGTTATGGAGAAAAACAAGGACATTGCCATCCTGAAATCCATGGGGGCCACCTCCGGCAGTATTATGCGGATTTTTATCTACGAGGGTCTGGTGATTGGCCTGGTCGGCACTTTTCTGGGGGTGCTGGGGGGGCTTGGCCTCTGCGCGATCTTAAGCCGTTATCAGTTCATTAAACTGCCGGACGTGTACCCGATTTCTACCCTGCCGGTGCTGGTTCTGCCCTCGGATGTTATTCTTATTGCCCTGTCGGCAACGGTGATCACCTTGATTGCCACCCTTTATCCTTCCTGGCAGGCGGCCAAAGTAGATCCGGCCGTGGCCCTGCGTTATGAGTAAAGGGCGTCCCATGGCCAATGTCGAGCAAGCCCCGGCTTTCTTTTTTGAAGCGCGGGATATTTATAAGGAATATAGCACCCATGGCAGTCTGCAAGTGTTGTCTGGGGTAAATTTACGACTGATTGCCGGGGAAATGGTTGCGGTGGTCGGCGCTTCCGGCACCGGAAAAACAACACTGTTGCATATTCTGGGCGCTCTTGATCAGCCCAGTCAGGGGCAGCTTTTTTACCGGGGCGAAAATGTTTTTGAGAAAAATGCTGATCAACTGGCCCTGTTTCGCAATCAGGTGGTTGGTTTTGTTTTTCAGTTTCATCATCTGCTACCGGAGTTCAACGCCTTGGAAAATGTCCTTTTGCCAGGATTGATCGCCGGGCAAAAACGCTTAGAGCTGGTTGGATATGCGGAATATCTTCTTGAGCGGGTCGGGGTATTGAATCGTTCTACCCATAAGGTGGGCGAACTTTCCGGTGGTGAGCAGCAGCGGGTCGCTCTGGCCAGGGCTCTGATAATGAAGCCAGAGGTTCTTCTGGCGGATGAACCTACAGGAAACCTTGATCCTAAAACCGGGCTAAAGGTCTTTGAGCTGATTCAGGAGCTGAGCGAAACCATGGCACTGGCAACGGTTATGGTCACGCATAATCTTGTTCTGGCCCGACGGATGGGTCGTTGCCTCACCCTGCTGGACGGGGGCTTGCACGAAACACGGGATGAGAGCAAAGATTGTTGACAGTAGATGCAATGCCTGATAATTCTGATAGACAAATCGTCAGCACGTCTGCATTACGGAGACGTTTACTCAAGTCCATTTACAGCGAAATCGAGAGTATGAAACAAGACAACTCAGCTCGGCACATATTGCGTCCTCGTAGATTTTCTGAGGCCATAAAGATTGTTGTTACAGCCTTGATTCTCGTTGTGACGCATGGTATTTCGCCCTTGACCGGGATGGCCCTTGGTGCTGGTCTTGAGCCGAATACAATTATTGTCCCCCCTCGGATCAATGCCCAGGCTGGGATGGATCAGCTTCTCGTCTTAACTGACAAGACCCTGCTGGAGGTTGCGCAGAGCAAGGGCCTGTTGGTGCTGCCCAGGGAAGAAGCACAAAAAAAACTCGGTTATGATTCGTGGCCTCCCAAGGTAGAATCTCTGAAATCATTGATTGCCTCTCTGACGGTCAATTATGTGGCGGTTGGCAGTATAACCAAGCTTGGTGAGCAGCTCAGTCTGGATTTTGTCGTCCATGACATCCTCGGTAATAATCCGCCTAAATTTTATTATCAGGTCAGTATGTCAACAGAGTTGCATAAATCCATGACTCAGATGGTCAATGACATTCTTGCTCACACCGGCCAGTATTTGCTTATTAATTCTATTGCTGTTGCCGGAAACGTTCGCACAGATTCCGGAGCTATTATGCGGCAGGTGAAGAGTCGGGTCGGGGAACGTTACGCCATGGAACTTTTGCGGGCTGACCTGAAAGGCATTTTTCAGATGGGTTATTTTGATGATGTGCAGATTCTGGTTACCGACACGGACAAAGGCAAGGACGTCACCTTTCAGCTTACGGAAAAAGCGGTAATCGGGCAGGTTATTATCAAGGGTCAGAAAGAGCTTGAAGAGAAAGAGGTGAAAGAGGTGATGAGCATTTCGCCCAACACCATTATCAACACCAAGGAGGTGCAGACCTCTGTTGAAAATATCCGCAAACTTTATAAGGATAAGGGCTTTTATAGAACCAATGTTGCCGCCAAGCTAAGCTATCCCATGCCTGACAAGGTGAATGTTACCTTTGATATCGAAGAAGGCATCAAGATGTATATCAAGGGCATTCGTTTTGTTGGCAACAAGGCCTTCAGCGAAAAGGAATTGCGCAAGGAGATGACCACTTCGGAAAAGGGGTTGCTCTCCTGGTTTACCGAGTCTGGGAAGCTTAAACGCGATCTCCTCGAACAGGATCGCTCCCGGATCGGCGCCATGTATCATAACAGCGGCTATCTTGAGGCTAAAATCAGTGAGCCGGTGATAACCGAGGAGGGTGATTGGCTGTATGTCACCTTTGATATTCAGGAGGGCAACCGCTACCGGGTAGGCACTATTGAAATTACCGGGGATATCCTTGGCGATAAAGATACGCTGTTCAGCCTGGTTGATCTGAGCAAGGAGAAGTTCTTTAGTCGTAAAATTTTACGGGAAGATGTCTTACGTCTCACGGACCGTTACGCGGAAAGTGGTTATGCCTTTGCCGAGGTGGAGCCGAAGCTCAGTAGAAATGAAGAAGATAAACGTATGGACTTGTCGCTCAAGATTACTCAAGGGCATTTGGTGCACATAAACCGGATTAATATCAAGGGTAATGCCAGAACCAGGGACAGGGTGATTCGCCGGGAAATGCAGGTTAAGGAAGGCGGCCTGCTGGACGCAAGTGCGATCAGGAAGAGCAGTGAAATGCTGCAAAGACTTGGTTATTTTGAAGAGGTCAACGTAACCCCTGAGCCGACCGTTCAAGAAGATATCATGGATGTGGTGGTCGAGGTGAAAGAAAAGCCTACTGGTACCTTCAGTATTGGAGCCGGTTATAGCTCGGTGGACAGCCTCATGTTTATGGGGGAAATCAGTGAAAATAATTTCCTTGGCAAGGGTCAGCGCCTCTCCCTCCAGGCCAACATGAGTTCCAATAGTAATAGGTACAATTTCAGCTTTACCGAGCCCCGTCTTAATGATACCAAACTGATGTTCGGTTACGATCTTTATAACTGGTCGAGAGAATATGACGATTATACCAAGGATTCCACCGGTGCCTCTTTGCGTTTTGGCTATCCGATCTGGAACAAGTGGAATCTCGGTTGGGGCTATGGTTATGATGATACCAAGATGAGTGATGTAACTGTGCTCAATACCTCACCGACTATACTGGAATCCATGCTTCTTGAAAAAACAAGTTTCGTTCGAGTCGGAGTTTCCAAGGACACGCGCAACAAGCTTACGGATGCTTCAAAGGGCTGGCTTACCAACTATTCCATTAAGCATGCTGGTGGACTCCTGGGGGGGGATAGTTCCTTTACCAAGTATGAGGCTACTTCCGGCTGGTATTATCCCTTGAAGTGGGACACTGTTTTTCATGTAAAAGGCTCTATAGGTTATGTCGTGGAAAACGAAGAGAACAAGCTGCCGGTATATGAAAAATTCTATTTGGGTGGACTTAATACCATTCGTGGATTTGATAGCGGCAAGGTCAGTCCTTTGGAATTAAATTCTGATGGAGTTACTTATTCCAAGATAGGCGGGGAAAAAATGTGGTATGGCAATGTGGAATGGATATTTCCCATAGTCAAGGATATTGGTCTGAAAGGCTTGGTGTTTTTTGATATCGGTAACGTCTATACCGATTCGCAAACTTGGGATGTTGCTGATCTGCGCTATAGTACTGGTCTTGGCTTCCGTTGGCTGTCGCCTATGGGCCCTCTGCGTCTTGAATGGGGTTGGAATTTATCCCCTAAAGAGGGAGAGAAGCAGGGCGTCTGGGATTTCAGTATCGGCGGGGGATTTTAGGAAATGCTTGGCCTCTGGATTGTGGCTCCTTTTTCCGGGGCATTCACTTTTTTTCTAATCAGAAATGGATAATAGACTGACGGCTCTCTTCACCAAGGGCCGATCCGTTAATATCATCGGCCTGCGGGGAAGTGCCGCAGCCTTTCATCTTGGTCGCACTGCCCGGCTTGGGCGGCGTCCTATTCTCTGTCTTACCCCCAGCGAGACTGCGGCCCAGCACCTTGTGCAGGATCTTGCTCTTTTCTGTGACATCCAGGTACTGTATTTCCCTGGCCATGAAATTCCCCCTTATACACCGTTATCGCCAGATAGCCGGACCGTGGCCGAACGTCTTGCCGTTTTGTTTCAGATCCATAGCGCCGACCAGCTATTTATCCTGGTCATGTCCGTTGAGGCGCTGCTGAGAAAGGTTCTGCCCCGTTCCGCTCTGGCTAATCTGGCAGAATTGGTCATGCGGGGTGAAGATACCGATCTTGAGGGGTTGATCGTTTTCCTTGTTGCCTGTGGCTATGATGCTGCGGCTCTGGTGCAATCTGTTGGCGAGTTCAGCTTGCGGGGCGGTATTCTGGATATTTTCCCCGCTGGTTTTGAGATGCCCGTGCGTCTGGATTTTTGCGGTGATACTGTTGAATCCATCCGTAAGTTTGATCCCATAAGTCAGCGCTCGGTTGCAGATCTCGAAGAGATTGTACTTCTGCCGGTTAGTGATATCCTCTATCCTGCTGGGGAGCAGGAACTGGGGCAACTTGTGGAGCGTTTTCAGGACTCAGCCGAGATTTTTGCCTGGGACAGCGAGCGGGTCAGGGGTATGGATGATTGTCTCCGGAATCGCCAGCGTTTTCCTGGGATTGAATTTCTGCTACCGCTCTTTGGCGAAACGGCGACAGTGCTTGATTATTTGACGGACGATACCATCGTCTTTTTTTCTTCCCCAACCGCAATAGCGGAAAGTCTTGCTCTTTGCAGAGAAAGAATTGAGGCCAATTTTGCCGAGGCCTCAGCCGCCTGCCTGCCGGTCTTGCCGTCGGAGCAAATATTCTTGTCGGCAGGGGAATGGGCGGAGTGCTTGGCACGTTTCCAGTGTGGTCGGTTTTACGATTTTGCCCATCCGGATATGGAAGGGGGCGAAGCACTGGAAGTGCCCTGTGGCAACCATGTCCTGCTCAGGCAGCAGCTTGAATTGCAGCGCAAAAATCAGGGTATGATGCCAGAGCTGGCCAGGCAGCTGCACGTCTGGCTTGAGACCGGGGATGCGGTCTTTTTTGCCTGCCGGACCAGAAGGCACGCGGAGCATATGGCGGAACTGCTTCGGCAATACGATCTGCCGGTTGCCATAATTTCAGCCCCGATGCTGGAATCTGCTATTGCCGATCATCAGATTTTTCTGGTTGATGCGCCGCTGGCCGCAGGCTTTGATCTGCCAGCAGCACGGTTGCACTGGATTTCCGAAAGTGAACTTTTTGGCGAGCTGCGCCTGGGAGTGGGGAAAAAGAAGGGCGGGCAGCGCAGTAGACCGACGGTGAGTTTTGCTGAGCTTAAGTTCGGCGATATTGTGGTTCATACTGCGCACGGACTTGGCAGGTATGAAGGGTTGATCAATATCGAGCTGGGCGGGATAGCCAACGATTTTTTTCAGCTGGTTTATCGAGACGAGGACAAGCTTTACGTTCCGGTGGATCAGCTTAAGGTGATCAGCAAGTATCAGGGGCTTACCGACACCGAAGCGAAACTTGACAAGTTGGGGGGGAAACTCTGGCAGACCCGACGGGACAAGGTCAAGGAAGAGGTTTGGAAGGTGGCGCAGGATCTGTTGGGCCTTTATGCCCGGCGGGCCATGGTGGATGGGCACGCCTTTTCGCAACCGGATGACTTGTTCCATGAGATGGAAGAGTCCTTCCCCTATGATGAGACCGCTGGTCAGCTTAAGGCGATTAACGAGGTTCTCGACGATCTGACCGGACCCAGGCCCATGGATCGGCTGGTCTGCGGGGATGTGGGCTACGGCAAGACAGAGGTCGCCATTCGGGCGGCATTCAAGGTGGTTGCTGACAATTTTCAGGTTGCTATTCTGGTCCCGACTACGGTGCTGGCCGAGCAGCATGCCGCTACTTTTCGGGAGCGCTTGCAGGGTTTTCCGGTTCGGGTGGAAAGTCTCACCCGTTTCCGCAGTCCGGGAGAGCAAAGGCAGATTATTCAGGAACTGCGTGGGGGGAAGATCGATATTGTGGTTGGCACCCACCGGCTACTGTCCCAGGATGTGGTTTTCAAACGTCTTGGGCTCCTGGTTATTGACGAAGAACATCGTTTTGGTGTTTCCCACAAGGAAAAACTCAAGAAATTCAAAAGTCAGGTGGATGTCCTCACTCTGACGGCCACTCCGATTCCCCGCACTCTGCAACTCTCTTTGCTCAGTATCCGCGATCTTTCCGTGATCAGCTCACCGCCTGAGTTTCGCAGGCCGGTGAAGACCTTTGTTGCCCGAGATGATGAGCTGGTGATCAAGGAGGCCGTGGTTCGAGAGCTGCAACGGGGCGGGCAGGTTTTCCTTGTCCATAACCGGGTACACTCCATTCAGGAAATGGCCAGAAGAGTGCAACATCTGGTTCCTGAAGCACGACTTGCCGTGGCGCATGGTCAGATGCCTGGTAAGGCTCTTGAGGAGATCATGGTCTGTTTTGTCAAGGGGGAGATTGATGTGCTGGTTTGCACTACTATTATTGAGTCAGGCCTTGATATTCCCAACGCCAATACCATTGTTATCACCAGGGCGGATCGGCTTGGTCTGGCTGAAATCTATCAGCTCCGCGGCAGGGTGGGGCGGTCTCGGGAACAGGCATATGCCTATCTGCTGGTACCGTCTCTGGATGGGCTGTCCAAGGATGCGCAGCAGCGTCTACGGGCACTCATGGATTATAACGAGCTTGGTGGCGGCTTCAAGCTGGCTATGAGCGACTTGCAAATCCGGGGGGGAGGAAATATCCTGGGAATCTCGCAAAGTGGCAATATTGCTGCGGTGGGGTATGATCTGTATCTTGAGTTGTTGCAACAGACTGTGCTTGATCTGAAGAGAAAAGGTACTGCTGTGGAACAGGCATCAGACCAGATAGAACCTGAAATCAATCTTAAGATCTCGGCGTTTCTCCCGGAACGTTATATCCCTTCGACCGAACAGCGCTATATCGCTTACCGTCGCCTGACTAACGCTGAGCAAGTGGAAGAGTTGATGGATTTAAAGGATGAATTTGCGGACCGTTACGGTCAGCTTCCCCAGGAGGCACTCAATCTCTTTGAGATGCTGGCTCTGAAAACCTTGCTCAGGGATTTGTGGATAAGCAAGCTGGAACAGGGGCCTGCTAATCTTGTTTTTTCTTTTCATGAAAAAACTCCGGTTACTCCTGAGAAAATTATGCGTCTGCTTGCAAAATATAAAAATCAGGCACGATTCACCCCTGAATTTCGTTTGATCGTTACAATCGCACCTGGTATTTTGCCAGAGAAAACACTCCATAATGTGCAAAATATTCTTGCCTTGCTTGCGGAAGATGACATTTTAAAATGACTGTGGTAGGGTTTAGCGGTTGATAGTTGTTGATAAAAAATGTAAGGCATTCGTAACGGCCTTTAAAAATCATCTTAAACTATTATGAGTGTGTCAGTGAAATTCTCTCTACATGTTTTATGTTTATCGTTGTGTGGTTTCGCTTTTTTGCATCCACCCGTTGTGAAGGCAGAGATGGTGGATCGTATTATTGCCATTGTTAACGATGATGTCATTACCTTTTCTGACCTCAATCGGGAAGGAGCGGCCCTGTTTCGCCGGATTACGCAAGAGGCTCCGCCGGAGCAGGTTGAACGAACTCTTCTGAAGGCTAGAGAGGAGATGCTTTCTGGCCTTATTGATAAGCTCATTGTTGCCCAACGGGCTAAGAAGCTGGGGATTGCGGTGGGCAATCCGGAGGTGGACAATGCGGTCAACATGATTATCGAGCGTAACAAGACCACTGCGGAAAAATTCTGGCAGCAGATGGTGCTCATGGGTTCCAGCGAGTCTGATTATCGGGAGGTCATCAGGAGTCAGATCCTGCAGGAAAAATTGATTGATTATGAAATTCGTTCACGGGTGGTGGTGAATGAGGAACGAATGCGTGAGTTTTACGAAAAAAATTATGCTAAGAAAATAAAAGAAGACGCATATCATGTTTTACAGATGGGGTTTGTCTGGAAGGAAAATACTCAAGCGGCAAAAGATGATGCTCGGAAGCGGGCTGAAGAGACTTGGCAAAAAGCTGTAGCCGGACAAGATTTTCACACTCTGGCACGCCAGTTTTCCGATCTGCCCTCGGGCAAGGATGGCGGGGATATCGGAGTGTTTAAAAAATCGGAAATGGCGGCCTATATGAAAACAAGTGTTCTCAGCTTGCAGGCGGGACAGATAGGTACTATTCAGGAGACTCCGGCTGGGTATCAGTTTTTCAAGCTTCTTTCCGATCGGGGAGATGTACGATTGCAAGATTCATACGAGACGGTAAAAGAACAAATCAGACAGCGGTTGTATGAGGATGCATTGAGTAGTCAGTTTCAGAAATGGGTTAAAGAGCTTCGCGACCAAGCGTATATTAAGAAAATATTATAGGAATTATCAAAAAACAACTGATATAATGCTGGGCATTCTCTTACAGCTTTTTATGCCGGCTTGGTCTGGCCTATAACCTCTGGATATAAGGGATATCTCTCATGGCCAAGGAATCAAAATCTGCTGATGATGCACAGGGCCAATCTGTAACCTTAGCACGGCCTGACGAAACCCTTGGCAGCTTTCTTAAAAGGCAACGGCAAAGTCAGGGGAAAAACCTCGAAGAAATTGCAGAAAAAACGCATATTCATGCCTCTACTCTTCGGGCCATTGAAGAAGATAATCCTAAGGCTCTGCCTGCTGAGGTTTTCACCCGGGGGTTTGTAAGAAATTATGCGCAGTATCTTGGCCTTGATCCAATAACGGTGTTGAGCTGGTATATCGAGCAGCATGCTGGAGAGGTCAGGTCAACGGAAGATCGCAATGTCCAAGAGGTTCTTGCTGGCGAGATTATGGCTGAGGCCTGGACTTTTCCGATGGGGCGTTTAATAGTCTTTTTTCTTGTCGTGGGTGCTTTTTTTCTTGCCGGGTATTTAGTTCTTGATTTTTTAAACTCGTCTGCTCTTCCAATTGCTCTCTATAAGAAAGAGGTGCAAACACAGACCTTGGTTAATCAGGTTCCACCTTTGGTGGCGCAGAATGGCGAGAGCCAGGCGTCTCGTTTATCTGAGGCCGACTCGAAATCAGATAAGAGAGGACAGGAAGAGAACCAGAATCGGCCGGAGATCGTTCAGGTGCCTCCCGTAGCGGTTGTTGTGCCGGTGATTTCCGCAACAAAAGCCCGGGAAGCACATTATGTCCTGGAAGCAAAGTTTCTCGAAACGACCTGGGTTTCCGTGCAGATAGACAAGGAAAAAAAGAAGTCCGTCACTTACCAGTCAGGTGATCATGAGGTCTGGGAGGCGGAAAAAAATATTTCCCTGTTGGTTGGTAATGCCGGGGGGGTAGTCCTGACGCTGAACGGCAAACCGTTGCCGTCTTTAGGTAAGTCCATGCAAATCGGTCGGATTTCATTGCCGGCTGAATAATGAAGAACTCGCAAACAAGGAAAAAGGTCACAGGTTCATGTCGCAAGATTAAAAAGATACGAATAACTACCTGTTATAATTGTACTTTTTTGCTATTCTAACAATAGACACAGTAAAAGCGAATGTCTTTGCAGAAAAGTTTGGCTATTGTGCTCCAGGTGAAAGATCATGGGGACTCTGACAAGATTGTCACCCTCTACACTTTAGAGCATGGCAAGATTGCGCTTATCGCCAAGGGCGCTAAACGCAGCAAAAAACGTTTTGTCAATAAACTCGAACTTTTTTCCCTCCTTGCCATCTATTTTGCCCCCAGCCGACACAGTTCGCTCATGCGTCTGGATCAGGCCGATTTGCTGAATCCTTTTCCCAGATTGCGGGAAAATTATGAACTCTATATCGCTGCTTCTCTCTTTTGTGAACTTGTCCTGCATTGGACCCGGGAACATGATAGTGATGAAGAACTTTTCCGCTTGCTTGTTTGGGCGTTGGAGTGTCTGGTCATGGAGGGAGTGGTTGTCAAGCGGGCGGTCATTTTTTTTCATATTAAGATGTTGGATATTCTTGGATATCGTCCCGATCTGACAGGCTGTCTAGATTGCCGCATACTTGGAGTATCTGGTTTTCTGTACCGTTTTAGTCCCTTGCGCAACGGGTTAGTTTGCAGCCGTTGTGAACCTCAGGCCATGGCAAACTCCCAATTGCTTTCCATTCAGACCATCCAATTGTTGCGAAGGGCCCAGGATATAGAACAAGGAAAACTGGAACGGCTCCATTTTTCCTTGGCAGCTACGGGTGAGGCTATTGCCTTGCTGAAACGGTACGACAATCATCTGTTGCAGCGGGAGGTGCAGTCTTGGAATTTTCTCGGCTGATTGCTTATGGCGTCTTGATTTTCTGGAGGAGCCAGGCCATGTTGCGTCCCAGGTCGCGCATGGTTTTCATGCCTTCTTCGTCATTGGCCACTTCGCCTGGTTCTCGGCCGATGCCGATATTCCAGTAAGATGAGCCCACTACGATCATCTGGCCGATAAGGAAAAAGGCGTTGAGTGAGTTGAACACTTGATAGGCACCGGCTCGACGGACTGCGACCACCCCGGCTCCGGCTTTGCGTTTAAATAAATCGCCGTTGGCCCGGGAAACCATGCCGCACCGCTCGATCAGGGCCTTCATCCCGGCTGAGACGTCAGCGAAGTAGGTGGGGGAACCAAGGAGAATGCCGTCCGCCGCGATCATCTTGGCAAGGCAGTCATTGATAATGTCTTTTTCCACGGCGCAACGACGGTCCTTGTTTTTGAAGCATTGATAGCAAGCGATGCAGCCAGAGACCGGCTGGCCTGATAACTCCACCAGCTCTGTGTCGATCCCATGTAGAGCCATCTCTGCTAAAGCGGTATTCAATAATATCGCGGTATTCCCCCCCTTACGGGCGCTTCCGTTAAAAGCGACAACTTTCATGGCATCCTCCTTATGGTTTTCCAGCTCACGTTATATCGGTGGGTATTATGTGATTTTGGAGAGAATCTGTCATGATATTGTAATCGAGATTGGCAAGGACAGAAAGGGCTTAGAGAAAAAAACCGCCAGGCAAGAGCCCTGGCGGTTTTTTTATAGAAAAAAATTACTTCCAGCAATAGGATATTTCTGTTTCTGTCTGCCAACTCTCCCAGAGATACGCATCTTCCCGTTGTTGGGAAATTATCCGAAAAGCATGGCGCACTTGTTCTTCAAAGAAGCTGCAGTACGGGCTTGGCGCATTGATATCTCCGGATACCTTGTAAATCTCAGCCGGGCAGGGTGCTCCGCAGAAATGTCTGATGGCGCATCCTGCGCACGGGAGAATTTTTTCTACCTTCCTGTTTGTTACTTCCTGAAAGGGTTTGCTGGCAAGGATATCGGCAGGATCATCACGGAAGATATTGCCTCCAGAAAACTCGTTCATGCCGATAAATTCGCTGCATGGCACGACCTCGCCGTCTGCGGAAACGGCAAAAAAACAACGACCTCCTCCGCAAGGGGAGATGTCGCACATCAGCCTGCGGCCGGTCGGGCCAATGATCCCGGCCAGCACATTGGCGAAGTTGGCGATGACCAGCTTTCTGCCGGTTTGTTCAAAAAGCGCAAAAGACCGGTCTAACGCTTTAAAAAAAGCTTCGGCCAGAACATGGTTGTCCGGTTTCAGATCCATCCCGCCCTGGCGGGTGCAGCGCACCGGATTAAGCATGACCACCCGCACCCCAAGTTCGTGATAAAAATCTACCATTTCGGTCAAGGTATGCACGTTGGCTTGAGTTACGGTGGTTATGACATTCAGTGCCGGATAATCAACGAGCTTTTTGATCACCGAAACAACAGTGTCGTAATATCCGTTGCCCTGCCAGTTCTTTCTGGTGCGATTGGCGATCTCTGCGGTGGGTGCATCCAGGGACAGACCGATCCCCACCCGATGTTCCCTTAAAAAGCTGATTGCTGTATCGTCAAGCAGGGTGGCGTTGGTTTGGATGCCGAAATTAAAGTCGTCTTTAAAACGTGAAATCGCGGCAAATACCGACTCCCTGGCAACCATGGGTTCGCTGCCGTGAAAGATCAGCTGAGGTTTTACTCCCTCTGGTAAAATTTTCCGGAAATGTTGTAATAGTCGCTCAAGAGCGAGCATCAGTTTTTCTTCCCCCATGTCGATGCCGTTCTTGCGCATCTCCTCGGGGAGGTAGCAGTAGCTGCAATTCAGATTACATCGTTCAGTGGGGTTAACATAGGCTGCGGAGAGTTGTAAGCCCGTGCGCAGGTGATTAATTTCTGCCTGAAATTCTGGCGCGCGGGTCATGAAATCTTCGATCATGGAGCCACCCAGGGCTTGAGGCAGCTCATTACGATCAACTAGAGCCCAGTAAGCCGTATCCGCTTCGACAACTGCCACGTGATCAGGATCGCCGATTTCCAGCACAGAAAAATTTGGCCCGTGGCCAGTGTTGGCAAACTTGGCAGTCGTTGTTTGTTTTTGTGTCTGTGCCATCACTTGTTATTGCCCTCTTGGGTTGTTTCGGCGCTTGGGGTGAGTAGAATGTAATGAGATAGTCCGGTGCCCTGGCCGATCAGATTACAGCGCCGACGGTACGAAATGATCTGCTTCTGTGCTTTCATGATGTTCTCCTTTTATGTGTTGCTCTGTGTGTATAAAAAAACCCGGAGTAACCCCACAGGAGCCACTCCGGGTTCTGTTTCCATTAGAATACCCAGACGAACAGCAATACGTACATAAGAAACATTATCACCAGGTCTTCTGACTTTCGGATCGTTTGCTGGTTTGCGGTCTTCCCCCCAGAGGCTAAGCTCTGGGAGTGACTGGATAATTTCCTGTGCTAACCAGCATCCCCGATTACAGCGGCGGGACCGCCACGGATTTACACCGTGTTCCGGGATGATGCAATGTCCATTTTTTTACTTTTAAACCCTTTTTACCCGGCTTGTCAAGTGGGACTGTGCAGAATGACGAGTCATAAAATGTGAAGAGTGTGTCGTTATTTTCTTAACATCGGGGTAATTTATTTTTTAACAATTTCTTAAATCGGGACAAGATTGCAAGCGGCCCTTGACTGTAAACCTAAAGTTGGTTATTTTTCTATGTTCAAGCGAGAGTGGCGGAATTGGTAGACGCACTGGTCTTAGGAACCAGCGCCTTTGGTATGGGGGTTCGACTCCCCCCTCTCGCACCAGTAAAAAACAGCTCCTCGGCTCTCATGCCGGGGTACAGGAAGACATCTCATCTATTTTATGGCTGGGTTGTTGAAAATGTTTGAGACAAGGAAGGTGTTGCATGCAGATAAATATTGAAGATGTAAGTCCGCTTACCAGAAAAATGATTATAACTCTGCCGATAGCGCAGGTTGCCCAGGAGTTGGAGTCCGCTTACAGGAAATTGAACGCTGAGGTTTCTCTGAAAGGGTTTCGCAGGGGTAAGGTGCCTCGGCAGGTGCTGGAGAAAAATTATCGGCCAAAGGTTGAATATGAGGTGGCGGAAAAGTTGATTCAGGGCACCTATTTTGACGCTCTTGAGAAAAGTAAGATTGATGCGGTTGTACATCCCGATATCCGGACACAGAAATTTGTTGAGGATGGCACTTTTGTTTATACTGCGGAAGTGGATGTTCGGCCCCAGTTTGAACTGGTTGAATATAAGGGCCTTGAGATTGAACAGATCGCGCTTGAAGTGACTGACGAGGAAATTTCTCAAGAGCTTGAGGCATTGCGCAAGCAGATGGCTCCATTGCAAAGCGTTGAAGATCGCGCCATTGAGACAGGACATCTGGCCGTGGTTGATTTTCAGGGATACCACAATGGTAATCCTATTAAGCAGGTGGTTGGAGAAAATTATTCGATTGATGTGGGTTCCGGTCAGTATGGGAAAGAGTTTGAAGAAAAACTCCTTGGTTTAAAAAAAGGTGAGGAAGCTTCTCAGGAGACAGATTTTCCGGCAAATTTCGCCAATCCGATCCTGGCAGGCAAGAAGGTGGAGTTTAAAATCAATGTTAAGGATGTTAAGGAACGTTTGTTGCCTGTTCTTGGTGATGAATTTGCTAAGGAGGTTGGCGATTTTGCCGACCTTGAGGCGCTCAAGGCTCATATTCGCGAAAAAAAGTTACAGGCCAAGAAGGATGCTCAACGGGGAGATCTTACCGACAAGTTGATGAAGGTGCTGATCGAAACCCACGATTTTGAGATTCCACCGCGATTGGTGGCCTATGAAATAGAATCAATGACCAAAGAGTTGGAAGGTAACTTGGAACGGCAGGGGATGACCTTAGAGTCCGCCGGACTCAACAGGGATGCTCTGGTAGAACAGTATAAACCTGCAGCTCAGGCACGGGTCAAGGGAGATTTTCTTTTGAAGAAGGTTGCGGAAAAGGAAGGAGTCAAACTGGAAAATGAAGACATTGATAAAGGCTTTCAACGCATTTCTGAACAGTACAACATGCCGATCAGCGAAGTGAAAAAATACTTTTCCAGCCGGGATGATCTGCTACCCTTTATGGCGGAATTGCTGAACGAAAAAATCTTAAGTTTCCTGCTTGATGCGGCTATCATGAAAATTGTGCCGGCTTCTGCCCAGGGTATGAGTGATATCAACTAAAAGTACAATTTGTTCATTAACAGCCCCTAACTTATTTGAGGATTAATGTTTATGAATCTCGTCCCTATGGTTGTTGAACAGAGTCCCCGTGGTGAGCGGGCCTATGATATCTACTCCCGGTTGTTAAAAGAACGGATTATTTTTTTGGGTTCGGCCATAAATGACGATATAGCTAATATAGTCATTGCCCAGATTCTTTTTTTAGAAGCTGATGATCCAGACAAGGATATCACTTTTTATATCAACTCCCCCGGAGGGGTAGTAACGGCAGGTCTGGCCATTTATGATACAATGCACTATGTGAAGTGTGATATCGTCACCCTGTGTATGGGGCAGGCGGCTAGCATGGGTGCGGTGCTTCTTGCCGCCGGCACCGAGGGAAAACGTTATGCGCTGCCGAATTCCCGGATCATGTTGCACCAGCCCATGGGAGGTTTTCAGGGGCAGGCCAGCGATATTGATATTCACGCCAAAGAAATTTTGAGGATGCGCCAGGCCCTGAACTCCATTCTGGCGCATCATACCAAGCAAAAGCTCAAGAAGATTCAGCTTGACACAGATCGGGATTTTTTCATGGGAGCCGAGGAAGCCAAGGCCTATGGCATAATTGATAAGGTTCTGGTGCAGCGGACGAATCATGAGGAGGAGAATGGGCATGGCCAAAGATCATAAGGGTATAACTGAAGTTATCTGTTCTTTTTGCGGCAAAAGTCAGGATGAAGTCAGAAAGCTGATAGCTGGTCCGACGGTGTATATTTGCAACGAGTGCATTGAACTGTGCAATGAGATTGTCAGCGAGGATCGGCAGCAGGCGTTGGAATTGCCGCTTGAAGCTTCGAAGCTTAAGCCCCATGATATCAAGGCTCATCTTGATGAGTATGTGATCGGCCAAGAAAGGGCCAAGAAGGTGCTCGCGGTAGCGGTACATAACCATTACAAACGAATTGAGGCCCAGGAAAGCAGCGATGGCAGTGAGGTTGAATTGCAGAAAAGCAATATCCTGTTGGTTGGTCCTACCGGATGTGGAAAGACACTTTTGGCTCAGACCCTGGCGAAGATTCTTAATGTTCCCTTTGCCATGGCAGATGCCACAACTTTGACCGAGGCTGGTTATGTCGGGGAAGATGTGGAGAATATTCTGGTCAATCTGCTTCAGGCTGCGGATCATGATATTCAGCGGGCCAGTCGCGGGATTATTTATATTGATGAAATAGACAAGATCGCTCGCAAGTCCGATAGCGCTTCCATCACCCGCGATGTTTCCGGCGAAGGGGTGCAACAGGCTCTGCTGAAGATTATAGAAGGGACGTTGGCCAGCATTCCTCCCAAGGGTGGCCGCAAACATCCTCAGCAGGAATATATCAAGATTGATACCACCAATATCCTCTTTATATGTGGAGGGGCCTTTGTTGGGCTTGACGGCGTGATCAAGCAGCGGACCGGCACCAAGTCCATGGGTTTTGGTGCCAAGGTCGTTGGCAAGCCTAAGAAAGCAGTGGGAGATATTCTTGCTCAGGTTCAGGCTGAAGATTTGCTTCGGTTTGGACTGATTCCAGAATTGGTTGGGCGCTTGCCGGTGGTGGCGACCATGGAGGAGTTGGATGAGGAGGACATGATTCGCGTGCTACGTTTGCCGAAGAACGCATTGACCAAGCAGTATGAGCGTCTTTTTGCTTTTGACAATATCCGGCTGCGTTTTACCGAGGGCGCTCTCAAGGCTATCGCCCAGCAGGCGATTAAGAGGAAGTCAGGCGCTCGGGGTTTGAGAACGGTTATGGAGCAGGCAATGCTTGATATCATGTACGAATTGCCTTCCAAGGAAAATGTGCGGGAATGTGTGATCAGCGAGCAGGTGGTGCTGAATGGTGATTATCCAGTGATTTTGTACGATAACGATGTGGAAGCAAAGAAAAGTGCTTGAGCTACCGAATGGCCTTTTAAGCCCATCAAGGGTGTATTTAACATTGCGAGTGTATCATGATTGAGTCTGATTCCAAACCGCAAGTTGTTTATCCAATGATGCCCTTGCGGGATATCGTGATTTTCCCTTATATGGTTGCGCCTTTGGTGGTTGGCAGGGATAGGTCCATAAAAGCGCTTGAAGAGGCTATGGCTAAACGTTCTGAAATTTTTCTGGTTACCCAAAAAGATGCGACCGAGGATGATCCAACCGAGGAGAGCGTGCATGCGGTGGGAACCGTTGCCACGGTCATGCAACTGCTTCGCTTGCCGGATGGTACGATCAAGGCTTTGATTGAAGGTAAAAGACGCGGTAGAATCAAAAAGCACCTGTCTAATCCAGAGTATTTTGTGGTGCAGCTTGAAGATAAAGAAGCAGAAGATGAGGGTGGTCTTGAAGCAACCGCTTATGTGCGAGAAATCCAGACAATTTTAAAGGAATATGTCAAATATAACAAGAAGATGCCGGTCGAGGTTATTAAGTCTTTGGCTCGCATTGAGAGACCAGCAAAATTTGTGGATGTCCTGGCTGCGCACCTGCCCTTGAATGTTTACGAAAAACAAGGAATTCTGGAGAATTTTTCAGTTGTTGCCCGCTTAGAACAGGTTTTGTCCCTTATCCATAAGGAAATAGAGATCGCCGAGCTTGAGGAGGTTATCAGGGTTAGGGTGAAGAAAAAAATGGATAAGACCCAGAAGGATTATTTTCTGGCAGAGCAACTTCGTGCAATTCAGAAAGAAATGGGAAGTGCCTGTGACGTTTCTTCCGAGCTTGAAATGCTGGACAAGGCGATACAGGAAAAACAACTGCCTGAGGCAGCTCGGGCCAAGTTGGATCAGGAATTCAAGAAGTTGAAGATGATGCCAGCCATGTCGGCTGAGGCTACGGTGGTCCGGAATTATATTGACTGTATTCTCAGCCTGCCATGGGGAGAAAAAACGGAAGAGAAGATCGATATTCAGGAGGCAGAGGAAATTCTGGCGCAGGATCATCATGGTCTTTTGAAACCCAAAGAAAGGATTCTCGAATATCTTGCCGTGCAGGCCCAGGTTGAAAAAATAAAGGGGCCGATACTTTGCCTGGTCGGCCCGCCCGGAGTGGGGAAGACCTCGTTGTGCAAATCTCTGGCTCGGGCCATGGGGCGCAAGTTTGTCCGGCTCTCTCTTGGCGGGGTTCGTGATGAGGCAGAAATTCGCGGCCACCGGCGCACCTATATCGGGGCGTTGCCGGGTAAGATTATTCAATCCATGCAGAAAGCGAAAGTCATGAATCCGGTTATCTGCCTTGATGAGGTGGACAAGATGAGCATGGATTTCCGGGGAGATCCTTCTTCCGCTTTGTTGGAAGTGCTGGACCCGGAACAGAATGTTGCTTTCAACGATCATTATCTTGACTTGGATTATGATCTGTCCGGGGTTTTTTTTGTGACCACAGCCAACAATCTGCACGCAATTCCTGTCCCCCTTCAAGATCGGATGGAGGTGATCAAACTCAATGGATATACGGAAGAGGATAAGCTGAATATCGCTCAGGGTTTTCTGGTCCCGAAACAAATGGAGGCCAACGGGTTCGGGCGAGAGGATATTATCTTTAACGATTCTGCGATTTTGGAGATTGTCAGGAGATACACTCGGGAGGCTGGGGTGCGAAATCTTGAGCGCAGCATTGCCTCGGTTTGTCGCAAGGTAGCCCGGGATCGACAAAAGAAAAAGACGGATAAGCGCTATCGGTTGAACGATGTGGCCATTGCCAAATATCTGGGCGGAGCCAGGTACCGGTTCGGTCTGGCTGAGGAACGGGATAAGGTTGGTCTTACCACTGGTCTGGCCTGGACCGAGGTGGGAGGTGAGCTGCTGCAGATCGAAACGGCTCTGATGCCTGGTAAAGGGAAGTTAACTGTGACCGGCAAGCTTGGTGATGTTATGCAGGAATCAGCCCAGGCGGCTTTGAGTTATGTGCGGACCCGGGCTTTGCAACTTGGCCTGTTGCCTGATTTTTATCAGAAACTTGATATTCATATCCATGTGCCGGAAGGGGCCATTCCCAAGGATGGCCCGTCTGCCGGGATTACCATGGCGACCTCGATGGTTTCCGCCTTGCTCAAGCTTCCGGTCCGGAGGGATATCGCCATGACCGGCGAGATTACTCTCCGAGGCAGAATTTTGCCCATTGGCGGGCTTACCGAAAAACTCCTTGCCGCAAGGAGGGGGAATATAAAACATGTGCTGATTCCCAGGGAAAATGAAGTTGATCTTAACGAGATACCGGCAAAGATACTTAAAGGGCTCACAGTGGAACTGGTTGAGCATGTGGACGAAGTGTTGTCCAAGGCTTTGGTGCTTCAAGATGGAGAGGTTCTTTTCAAGGATATTCCTTTTGCTGACTTTGGTGTGGATGGAGTGTTGGCTCCGAGCAATGTAGCCCACTAACCAAGAGAGTATTTTTGTCTGAAGGTGGGAAGATGGTTGTTTCTCAACGGCCCCTAAGCTGTTATGCAAACAGGTGTAATCAGTCAGTGTTATGAGCGGCATAAGGGGCTGTAAGGAGATGTGCAACAATGTAATGGTTATTTCTTGACGGTTCCTAAGTTTTTTGCTTGACGGATTATGGCTGGCAAGAGTATATCTTGCCACACTTCATGTGGGGCGAATAGCTCAGCTGGGAGAGCATCGGCCTTACAAGCCGAGGGTCACAGGTTCGATCCCTGTTTCGCCCACCACAAGAGGAGTGGTAGTTCAGTTGGTTAGAATACCGGCCTGTCACGCCGGGGGTCGCGGGTTCGAGCCCCGTCCACTCCGCCATAAAAAAGATAAAGGGATTAGCCATTACAGCTAATCCCTTTTTTTTTGAGTTGTTGCTCCAGATTGCCGATTTCCTTTAGAGCAAATGCTTGACACCTCTTGCGTTTCTTGAGTAATCTTTATTTTTTGGGAGATGGGGCAAGCTGAGTAATCGCTGAAAGAATGGAGTTTTTTATCATGGTTTATTGCGAAACGTGCTGTTGCAAGAATACCTGTAAGCGAAGCTTATGATCCGTTATCTGGAAAAAATAGGCAGTAATACTATTTGGCTCCTTGAAGATTTGGGACGCATGGGTTCGTTTCTGGTTTTGGGGCTTGGTGGTGTTGTCAAAAGGCCCTTTCGCTTGTCCGCCATGATTCGTCAGGTTCGCCTGATAGGCGCCAATTCTTTTTGGGTTATTTTTTTTGTGGCAGGGTTCACCGGGATGGTTCTTGGGTTGCAGGGATATTATACCTTGCGTAAATTTGGTTCGGAAGGCGCCTTGGGGTCGGCGGTTTCCCTCTCTTTGTTGCGCGAGCTTGGCCCGGTATTGACTGCCTTGATGGTTACCGGACGTGCCGGGTCGGCCATGTGTGCCGAAATCGGGATCATGCGCAATACCGAGCAACTTGATGCTTTGGAGTGTATGGCCATCGACCCTTTTCGCTATCTCATAAGCCCAAAATTTCTTGCCACGCTCATCTCTGTTCCCATCCTGACTATCTTTTTTAATGTTGTTGGCATGTTCGGTGGGTATCTGGCAGGGTGCGGCTTGCTGGGGGTGAATCCCGGCGCATATTGGTCTGGTATGGAGCAGAGTGTTGTAAATCAGGATATAAACATGGGCATTATAAAATCTTTTGTTTTTGCCCTGCTGATTGTCTGGGTGTGTACGGGGAGGGGGTATTTTGTTCATGTTATCCGGGGAGCCGGTTTTGGTGCTGAAGGCGTGAGCAAGGTTACTACACAGGCTGTTGTTTTGTCTTCCGTCGCTATTCTTGTTTGGGATTACCTGATTACGGCGATATTGTTATGAGCCAAGCGGTAATCCGGTTTAAAGATGTAATTAAATCATTTGGCTCTCAGACCATTCTTGATCGAGTGAATCTGACGATCAATGCTGGCAAAACCACGGTTATCGCCGGGCCGAGTGGACAGGGAAAAAGTGTGACCATGAAGTTAATTCTGGGCCTCCTGCGCCCGGATTCTGGGCAGATTCTGGTTGGTGGGCAAGATATTTCCAAGATGCGTACCAAGACGCTCAATGAGATTCGGGCCAGATTCGGGGTGCTTTTTCAAGGGTCGGCTCTTCTTGATTCTTTGACTGTTTTTGCCAATGTAGCCTTGCCCCTTGAAGAACGGACCAGATTAAAGGAGAGGGAGATCAGGACGCAGGTGCTTGCCATTCTGGAACACCTCGGTCTCACTGGGCATGAAGATAAATACCCGGCTCAGTTGAGTGGCGGCATGCGAAAACGGGTGGGGCTTGCCAGAGCCTTGATGCTGCAGCCGGAAATAATGCTTTTTGATGAACCGACGACAGGTCTTGATCCTGAAAACTCCTTGGAAATTTATAAACTTTTTCTGGAGACTCAGAAAAAATTCGGCTATACGTCAATTATAGTCAGCCATGATATCCCTAAAATTTTTAATCTGGCGGATCAGGTAATTTGGGTCAATAAGGGTAAGTTCAACACTTTTGCCAGTCCTGATGATATTCAGCAGAGTGAACTCCCAGAGATTCAGGCTTTTGTGCAGTATACTATGGGGAAGATTTATTTGGGGTCTGTTAATGAATAAATTGTTTTTTTTAATTTGTTTGTTTACAGACCGTTATGCCGTTCATGTCAGTTATAAGTTGGGGTTACTTATGAACAACGGCTTAAGCAGGGAGATGGAATAAAGGTATGAAGAAAATAAGCTTTGATGCGATTGTTGGCCTCTTTGTTCTGACAGGGTTTCTGGCTTTTGTTTATATGTCCCTGCAATTGGGTGAGTTCTCAGTATTCTCTATGGAGAAAACATATGCTGTGCGGGCGAATTTTGGCAATGTTTCTGGCCTTAAGCGCGGAGCCCTTGTTGAAATGGCCGGGGTTAACGTGGGCAAGGTAAGCACTATCTCTTTGGCTGAAAATGATCAGGCCCAGGTGTGGCTGCAGATCAATAATGGGGTGAAAATTACTGATGATGCAATCGCCTCAATTAAAACTCAAGGGATTATCGGAGATAAATATATTAAAATTTCTCAGGGTGGTTCTGCAGATTTGCTCGTTGATGGTAGTTTTATGATGGAAACAGAATCCGCAGTTGATCTTGAAGAACTGGTCAGTAAATATATTTTTGGTAAGGTCTGATGTATAGAATATGTTTTTGTTGTTTGGCAATCTGGCTGGGATCAATAACCATGGCTTTGGGGCAAGAGATTACGCCTGAAGACACTTCTATTTTTGGAGAAGAAATGGACATGGCTCTGGTTTCTGATCCACTGGAACCAATCAACCGTATTTTCTTCAGTTTTAATGATAAATTTTATTTTTGGATGCTCAAGCCGGTATCTCAAGGATATGCCTATGTTGTTGCCGAAAATGTGCGCATATGTGTGCGGAGTTTTTTGAAGAATCTTTTTGCTCCAGTACGAATAGTCAACAATCTTCTGCAGGGAAAACTGGTGGACACCGGGGTTGAAACTGCCCGGTTTGTCATTAACTCAACTGTGGGTGTTATCGGTCTGGTAGATCCTGCCAAAAATGAGTTCGGTCTTTCTCCCAAAGAAGAAGATCTTGGGCAAACGCTGGGTGTTTATGGCTTTGGAGCAGGTATTTATATTTGTTGGCCTTTCTTAGGTCCATCTAATGTGCGTGATACCATAGGGATGATCGGGGATTCTTTCTTGAGTCCAGTGTCATATCTTGCCTGGTCTGACCCTGGTGCAGGGGTTGCGATAAAGGCTGGCAAGGAGGTTAACGATACCTCCCTTACGCTTGGAGATTATGAAGATTTCAAGGAGTCAGCTCTTGATCCCTATATATCCTTGCGTGATGCATATCGTCAGTATCGCCAAAAGAAAATTCTTGATGTTGCGGTGGGAAGCGACTCTCAATACAATTATTCTTTTAATATAGGTGAAAAACCATATGTCCAGGAGTTGTCTATGTCGGTTGATTCTGTTCTATTAACGGATGATTGTTTAGCTCAGACAGAGAACTTGGTTGATGATTCGCCGGTTATGGCTATGCGATAATAACGGAAACAAAAAAATATTGTCATAGGCTCGTTTGGTTCAGGGTTTGTTTAATTACCTTAATGCCGGGGGCATGCTTTGGGGAAAAATGAAAAACGATAACAGTTGGTATCTGAAATTTTTTACGTTCCTTATTCTGGCAATTGCTATTCCTGTAATGTTTCAGAACAGTTCCCATGCGACGGTAATTGATCCTGTTGTTTTTTTAAAGGATGCTGTTGATGAAATTATTTCTATTCTTCAGGATGAAAAACTCTCTGCCCAAAATCGCAGGGTGGAGAGAAAAAAACTTATGGTGGCTATTGTCGAAAAGAAATTCGATTTTCGAGAGATGTCCATGCGTGCTCTGGCCAAACACTGGCAGGAAAGGAATCCTGCAGAGCAAGACCGTTTTGTCTCGCTGTTTAAGACGTTACTGGAAAATACATATCTGGCAAAAATAGAAACGTACTCCGGGGAAAAAGTTACCTTTAAAAAGGCAGCTTTGCAGGGAAATAAGGCCATCGTGTACAGTGATCTGATCCGGAAGAATGTGCAAACTCCGGTTAATTATAAACTTAAGAATATTGATGATCGCTGGATGGTTTATGATGTGGAAGTTGAGGGGGTGAGCCTGGTAAATAATTATCGGACTCAGTTTGCCAGTATCCTGAGTAAAGAAAATTTTGCCGGGCTTATTGCCCGGCTTGAAGAGAAGGTCAGTAAGGGGGCTGTTGAATAAAAGCCAATGAATACTGAGGAAGGCATGATTCTGGGGAGATACAGCCCCGCAGAACTCAATGAGGTATTTTCTTTTTTATCCGTGGCAGAGATGGGAGAGCTGTTGGCCTATCTTGAGTTTAGGGAATGGCAGCCTGGGGAAGTTGTGATGCAAAGAGGAGATCCGGGAGCTTGGTTGGGATTTCTGGTCGAGGGGAAACTGTCCGTCAAGATGGAAGCGATATTCCCCGGGAAATTTATCCTGGTAGCTGTGCTTGAGCGGGGCAGTCTGGTGGGTGAGGTTGCCGCTGTTGAAGGGGGTGAGCGAAATGCCACTGTTATCGCCACAGCTAAGAGCCATCTCCTGATCCTCTCTAATGAAAATATGGAAGCGATGCTGAGGCAGGCGCCTGCTCTTGGGTTAAAACTTTTGCGCTGGATTATTCATGTGCTTGGTCATCGCCTGGGCAAGGCGAGTGATCGTCTGGCCCGGCTCTTGTAATTCCTCAGTTTTCTCTCTATGTTATTCACATGTTTTCTGGAGATCCTTGTTGAGATTGAGAGGTAATGGAAAAAGGTAAGGCGGTTAATTATCTTGACAACCAACCGTATTTCTTTATATTGATCTGTTCCATTTTTTGTATTGTAAAAAGGTGATCTGAGAAACCCGTTACAGGTGAAACGCTGTAACCGATATTTTCCATTTGGAGGAAAAGTAATGGCCTTACCGAAAAGAAGACATTCCCATCGTCGTACCAGAATCCGTCGTTCACATGATGCCTTAAGTGGCGTAACTGTTGCCACTTGTTCCGAGTGTGGCGAGCCGAAGCTTTCGCACCGCCTTTGTCCTGGTTGCGGGTCATATAAGGGCCGTACCGTTGTTAAGTTGACCGCAGAGTAATAGAGTTCGCCATGGCGTTGCATATTGCCTTGGATGCCATGGGTGGGGACCGAGGTCCGGAAGAGATGGTTTCCGGGGCACTTATGGCTGTGAGCGAATCTGATCTTGAAATCACTCTGATTGGTGATCAGGTTCGGCTCGAGGCTGTTCTGGCAACTCATGATACTCCTTCATCCCGGATTCATCTGGTGCATGCCTCACAGGTTGTTGGCATGGATGAATCCCCTTTTGACGCCATCCGCAGGAAAAAAGACTCCTCCATCATGAAGGCTTTCGCCCTCCACAAAGAGGGCAGGGTTGAAGCTGTTGTCAGTGCCGGTAATTCCGGGGCGACACTGGCCGCAGCCCTTAGGTTGCTTGGGCGTTTGGAGCATGTATCCCGACCGGGAATTGCGGGTATTTTCCCAACTTTGAAGGGCCCTGTGGTGATGATGGATGTGGGCGCAAATGTTGATTGTCGTGCCGAGCATCTGTTTCAATTCGGGATCATGGCCACTGCTTTTTCTCAAGTGCTCTTTGGTCTGGCTCGACCCCGTGTTGGTCTGCTGAGTATTGGGGAAGAGGGAGGCAAGGGTAATCTTCTGGTAAAAAAATCTCACGAATTATTGCAACAGAGTTCCTTGAATTATATCGGAAATGTCGAAGGACGGGATACTTTCCAGGGGGATGTTGACGTTATGGTCTGTGATGGCTTTGTCGGCAATGTCTGTTTGAAACTCAGTGAGGGGTTAGCCGAGGCGGTTTTGGGCATGTTGGGCGAGGAGATCTCAAAGAGTTTTAAGGCAAAACTTGGCTATCTGCTTGCCAAGGATGCTTTTGTTTCTTTTAAAAAACGAGTTGATTATGCCGAGTATGGTGGTGCGCCCTTGCTCGGTATACGAGGAAACGTCATTATTTGTCATGGGCGTTCCAGTGCCGTAGCCATAAAAAATGCCATCCTGGTTGCCGCTGAAATGGCCCGCAACAAGGTCAACGAACGAATTCTCGAGCTTCTTTCTCTTGATCATCTTCTGTTGCAAGACGAAGCCTTGCCGTCGCTGGAAAACATTGCTGCCGGAGTAAGTTCATGAGTCGCGCGGTTATTATCGGCACTGGTTCCTGCCTGCCGGAAAGAGTATTGACCAACGCTGATCTTGCAAAGATGGTTGATACCTCCGATGAATGGATTACCACCAGGACAGGGATCAAGACCCGGCATATTGCCCAGGCGGGGGAGGAAACTTCCAAACTTGCCAGCGAGGCAGCCCGTCGCGCCTTGGATATGGCTGGAGTGACCCCGGCTGAGGTTGACATGATTGTCGTCGGGACGATATCCTGTGAAAAAGCCATGCCATCTTGCGCCTGTCTTGTACAGAAAGAGTTGGAGGCCAGCAACGCCTTTGCCTTTGACATTAACGCTGCTTGTTCCGGCTTTCTCTACGGCCTTGATCTGGCCGACAAATATATCCATAATAATCCAGATATGAAAATCCTGGTGATCGGTGCGGAGAATCTTTCTTCCCGGACCAACTGGCAGGATCGAAATACCTGTGTACTTTTCGGTGATGGGGCTGGAGCCTGTCTGGTAACTGGCAATGATCAGGGCCGGGGTATTTTGGCGAGTCAGCTTTATGCGGATGGCCGGTTGTGGGAATTGCTCCATATGGACAGCGCACCTAGTTTGAACCCTGACCTTCGCACCCAGGAAAGTGACGGCCCCTTTATCAAGATGGTGGGTAAAGATGTTTTTCGCTATGCGGTTCGGGCCATGGCGGATGCTATTACCACCGTTCTTAAAAAAGAAGGTCTTGTCATTGCTGACATATCCCTTATTGTGCCTCATCAGGCAAACATCCGCATCCTGAAAAACCTGGCGGATTACCTCAGTGTACCGCTTGAAAAAATCTATATTAATGTGCATAAATATGGTAATACATCGGCGGCTACCGTGCCGATTGCCATGGACGAGGCTAACCGGGAAGGTCGATTGCAGCAGGGGGATCTGCTACTCATCTGCACTTTTGGCGGTGGGTTTACTTGGGGTGCAGCCTTAATCAGATGGTAGGCATAGGGTGCGTCATGCCAATCAATATTTTCAAGTAATTGATGACAAGGGGGCAGAGTGGATTATTTCTTGAGCGAAGAGCAGCAGATGATTGTTGATGTTGCTCGGCAGATTACTGATGAAATGATTATTCCGCAAAGGGCGGAACTGGATGAAACCGAAGGCTATCCCCGTGATATTCTGACCGCTATTGCCAAAGCCGATCTGTACGGGCTTTATATACCTGAAGAATATGGGGGGTTGGGAGGTGGGTGTTTTGAGATTGTCCTGGCCCTTGAGCAGTTTGCCCGTGGTTGTACCGGGGTAGCCACTGCTTTTGCCGCCAGTGCCTTGGGCGCCTACCCGATTCTTATTTCTGGCAGTGAAGAGCTGAAACAGAAATATATGCCTGCTATCGCCAGTGGTGAGAAACTGGCGGCCTTTGCCCTGACCGAGGCTAATGCGGGGAGTGATGCCTCAGGCATCCAGACCACCGCTGTTCTCGATGGAGACGAGTGGGTCTTGAACGGCACCAAGCAGTGGATTACCAATGCCGGTGAGGCTCAGATATACACGGTTATTGCTATTACTGATAAAAGCAAAGGCCCTCGCGGCGCCACCATGTTTGTGGTCGAGGATAAAGACCCTGGTTTTTCTTACGGGGTCAAGGAAAAGAAGCTGGGTATCCGTTGTTCTTCCACCAGGGAGCTGATCTTCAAAGATTGCCGCATTCCCAAGGACCGGGTGATCGGCCGGATCGGCATGGGCTTTATTACGGTGATGAAGACTCTGGATCAGTCCCGTCCGGGCATTGCTATCCTTGGTGTTGGTTTGGGCCAGGGGGCCCTGGATGAGGCAGCGATCTATGCCAAGCAACGGGTCCAGTTTGGCAAACCCATTATCTCCTTTCAGGCGGTGCAGCATATTCTGGCTGATATGGCTATTCAGGTTGAGGCTGGTCGCGCTTTGGTATATTCGGCGGCCAAGCACATTGATGCCCATAAGAATGACATGTCCAAGGCCTCTTCCATGTGCAAGGTGTTTGCCACCGACATGGCGATGAAGGTCACCATTGATGCAGTGCAGGTTCTCGCCGGTTATGGGTATATGCGGGATTATCCGGTGGAGAAGATGATGCGTGACGCCAAGATCCTTCAGATATACGAGGGCACCAATCAGATCCAGCGTAATGTTATCGGCCAGGAACTCAACAAGGAGTACATGAGGGCCTAATGAAGATCATCGTTTGTGTAAAACAGGTTCCGGACGCTAAGGATGTCCGCCTGGATCCCAAGACCAACACCCTGTCCAGGGAAGGGGTCCAGGCTATTATGAATCCGTATGACCGGCATGCCCTTGAGGAGGCGGTTCGCCTGAAGGAACAGCATGGCGGCACGGTAACCGTGCTCAGCATGGGCCCTCCGCAAGCAGAGGCCATGTTGCGCGAGGCTGTGTCCTGCGGGGCTGACGAAGCGGTGCTCGTTTCGGATCGTGCTTTCGCCGGGGCAGACACTTGGGCGACCACTTATACCCTGGCCATGGCCATTAAAAAGATAGATGATTTTGATCTTATTCTCTGCGGCAAGCAGGCTATTGATGGAGATACTGCCCAAGTGGGCCCCGGCCTGGCAGAGCGTCTTGATATCCCTTTTGTTGCCTATGTGCGCAAAATCAATAATTGCATTGCGAATATCATGCAGGTCGAACGTCTGATGGATGACGGCTATGATTTGCTTGAAGTACCGTTGCCCGCTCTGTTTACTGTGGTTAAAGAAATTAATGAACCCAGAATTCCTTCCCTCAAAGGAAAAATGAGGGCGAAAAAGATAGATATTACCAAATTGACCGCAGTGGATATCGAGGCAGACCTGGAACAGCTCGGGCTCAAAGGTTCCACCACCCAGGTGGTCAAGGTGTTCTCTCCGGAGCTGAAAGGGGCGCGAGCCATACTTGCCGGCACAGCCGATGAGCAGGTCACTCAGTTGTATGATAAATTATTGCCTCTCCTGTAGACTTCAGACGAACGGAATTCGCTATGTTACAGATTGATGTAGAAACCTGTATTGGTTGTGGCCTTTGTGAAAGTACCTGCACCTTCGGGGCAATCAAGGTTGAGGGGGGGCTTGCCGTGGTCGGCGAGACCTGTACCTTGTGCGGCAGTTGCGTGGATGTCTGTGCGGTTGGTGCCCTTTCCATCGAGCGCGAGGAAAAGACAACCCAGGATAACTTGGCCGACTGGTCAGGCGTCTGGGTTTATGCGGAATGCCGCCATGGCCGACTCGCCCCGGTTGCCTTGGAACTGCTTGGAGCCGGGCGGAAGCTGGCTGAAAAAAGAGGGGTTCCCCTTTCCGCTGTTCTCCTTGGTTCAAAAATAGAGGGTATGGCCGAAGAACTCATCGCCTGTGGCGCGGATAAAGTATTTGTGGTCGATGATCCGGCCCTGGCTTCCTTTACTGATGATGCCTATGGCAACGCTTTAAGTACGCTGGCCAAAAAACATAAGCCCGAGATTATTCTTGCCGGTGCTACGGCTATCGGTAGATCTTTTATCCCTCGGGTTGCCACTACCCTGGCTACCGGTCTTACCGCTGATTGCACAGATCTGGCGATCCGCGAAGAAGACGGCGTACTTCTCCAGACCCGCCCGGCCTTTGGCGGCAACATCATGGCCACCATCATCTGCCCGCATACCCGCCCGCAGATCTCTACGGTGCGGCCGCTGGTGATGAAGCCCCTTGTGAGGAATACTGAGCGCAAAGGGGAAATCATTAAAGTGCAACTGGATCCTACCTTGCTTAAGCCCCGGGTGACGGTGCTTGACTCAGTGGTTGAAGATCTCGACCGGGTGAACCTCTCTGAGGCAGATATTGTCGTAGCCGGTGGTCGAGGTTTGGAAAACGAAAAGGGCTTTGCCATGATCCGCGAACTGGCCGATCTGCTGGGCGGGGCGGTGGCCGCTTCCAGGGCTGCCGTGGACAGCGGCTGGATCCCCTATCCTCATCAGGTTGGGCAGACCGGCAAAACCGTAGCCCCCAAAATCTATATCGCCTGCGGAATCTCCGGCGCGATTCAGCATCTGGTCGGGATGCAGTCTGCCGACACCATTATCGCCATCAATCGTGATGCCGATGCTCCGATTTTTGATGTTGCCACCTACGGTATTGTCGGTGATGTCTTCGAGATCGTGCCCAAGCTTATCGCTAAATTCAAAGAAAGGAAGAGCGCATGAGTCTGAGTGGGAAAATCGCCGTAGTTACCGGAGGCAGCAGAGGCATTGGTCGGGCTGTTTGTCAGCGCCTTGCGGCGCTGGGGGCTACGGTTATTGTTAATTTTGTGAGCAACCCTACCGCTGCGGAAGAAACGGTGCAGAGTATCCAGAGTGCGGGTGGCAAGGCCGAAGCAGCCCAGTTTAATGTTGCAGTAGCAGAGGAGATTGAAACGGCTTTCAAGCAGATTCTTGATGCGCATGGTCGGGTAGATATCCTGGTGAACAACGCCGGAATCACTCGTGACGGCCTGCTCATGAAGATGAAAGAAGAGCAGTGGGACGAGGTGCTTAATATCAACCTAAAAGGCGTGTTTCTCTGCACCAAGGCGGTGAGCCGGGTCATGATGAAACAGCGCTGGGGACGGATCATCAATATCACCTCTGTGGTAGGTTTTGCCGGAAACGCCGGGCAAGCCAATTACGCTGCCGCCAAGGCAGGGATTGTCGGTTTTACCAAATCCGTAGCCCGGGAGCTTGCCTCCCGCGGGATCACGGTGAATGGCGTGGCTCCAGGCTACATTGTCACCGATATGACCAGAGATCTTTCTGAAGAGGTCACCAATACGATCAAAAAAGAAATACCCATGGGGGTTTTGGGTGAGGCGGAAGACATTGCCGGGGCTGTCGCTTATCTGGCCTCTGACGAGGCGCGCTATGTGACCGGCCAGTTTATCCATGTCAATGGCGGCATGTTAATGTAACAGAGGACAGGAATAGGGCCTATAAATCCTATAAATCATATAGGCCATATGGCCCTATCTTGAAATAATCAAAAGCAAGGAGAAAAAAATCATGTCTGTACAGGAAAAACTCATTGATATCATTGCCGAGCAGTTGAGTGTGGACAAAAATAAGGTTGTGCCGGGGGCCTCTTTTATTGATGATCTGGGTGCGGACTCTCTTGATCTGGTTGAGTTGATCATGGCCATGGAAGAGGCTTTCGATATTGAGATTGCCGATGACGTTGCGGAAAAGATCACCACCGTGCAGCATGCCATTGACCATGTTAATAAGGTTGCCGGTTGAGCCTGCTGTTTTCATTTGTCGGGTATTTTAAAGAAAATTGAAGGCTGATTCTGGCGGGATGATAACCTGTCAGGGTTGTTCTTTTTCTGCAAACAAATGATGAGGATCAGCGTGAGCAGACGAGTCGTGATCACAGGAGTTGGACTGGTTACTCCCCTGGGGACAGGCGTGGAGAAAACCTGGGGTGCGCTGTGCGCAGGCAAGAGTGGTATCGGCCCGATTACCCGGTTCGATGCCAGCGAGGTCGGGGTCAATATCGCGGCTGAGGTCAAAGACTTTCAGGTTGAAGATCATATTGACAAGAAAGTTGCCAAGCACCTCGAACTGTTTGTGCAGTATGCGGTAGCGGCAGCCGGGGAAGCCTTGCGCAATGCTGATTTGCAGATTACCGAGGAAAACGCCTCGCGGGTCGCCAGCATTATGGGTTGCGGGCTTGGCGGCTTGCCTACTATAGAAAAATATCATCAGGTGGTAATGGAAAAGGGAACAAGGCGTATCACGCCCTTTTTTATCCCTATGGTTATTCCCAATATGGGCGCCGGGCAGATTTCAATTATCTACGGTACCAAGGGGCCTAATCTGTCGCTCACCACAGCCTGCGCGGCGGGAACTCATGCGGTGGGCGAGGCCTTTCGCTCTATTGTTAATGATGAATGTGATGTGGCTATTACCGGCGGCAGCGAATCGGTGATCTGTCCTCTGGCGGTTGGCGGTTTTCATGCGATGAAGGCCCTGTCCACCCGCAACGATCAGCCGGAAAAAGCCTCCCGTCCCTTTGACCGGGACCGGGACGGTTTTATTATTTCCGAAGGGGCCGGAGTACTCATTCTCGAAGAGTTGGAGCATGCCCTGGCCCGTGGCGCTGAAATTTATGCCGAGGTTGTCGGGTACGGTTTGAGCAGTGATGGTTATCATATGGCCGCTCCTCCTGAAGATGGCAACGGTGCAAGTCGTTGCATGCAGATGGCCCTCAAAGATGCGGGCATGGGCCCGGAAGATGTTGACTACATCAACGCTCATGGCACTTCAACCCCGCTGAACGATGTGGTTGAAACCAGGGCTATTAAAACGGCTTTTGGCGACCAGGCATATAAGTTGGCCATTAGCTCTACAAAGTCTATGACCGGGCATATGTTGGGCGGGGCAGGGGGGATCGAGGCAGTCTTTACCGCGCTGGCCATCAAGCATCAGCTTGCTCCGCCGACCATGAATTTGGAAAACCCCGATCCTGAGTGCGATCTGGATTATGTCCCAAATAAGTCACGAAAAATGAAGATTCGGGCCGCCATGTCCAATTCCTTTGGCTTCGGTGGTACCAATGCGGTTTTGATCATGAAGCAGTACGAGGGTAAACCGTGAAGATCGCCCTTGGTTGTGATCATGGCGGCCTTAGCCTGAAGGCGGAGGTAGTTAAGCTTCTCCTGGAGCTGGGCCATGTGGTGGCTGACCAGGGTTGTCACTCTGATGAGTCTGTCGATTACCCGGATTTTGCCAGGGCCGTCTGCGCTCAGGTGCAAAACGGCAGCTGTGAACGTGGAATTCTGATCTGCGGCACCGGGGTTGGGATGTCCATGGCAGCAAACCGTTTCGAGGGAATTCGGGCGGGGTTGGGCAATGAATTGTTCACCGCACGAATGAGCCGGGAGCACAATGATGCCAACGTGCTTTGCCTTGGCGCCAGGGTTATCGGCCCCGGTCTGGCCGGGGAAATAGTTAGAAGTTGGGTCAGTACCGAATTTGCTGGGGGCAGACACCAGCGGCGGATTGACATGTTCTGAAAAGCTGGTCTGCCCTGTTGCGGCTCCCATGCACGGGTTTTATTGCGCGGCCGGAATTGCCTGTCCCTTTTCGGCCGTGCTTATTTTGTCTGATAAACCATTGTCCATGAAGCTGAGTTGAGCAGCTTGTCTGCTCAAACGAAATTTGATGAACTCGTAACAACCTGAAAAGTTCACAGGCCCACCACACGAAATTAAGCATTTACGCATTAATACCCGTTGTAATCGTGGCTTTTTACGATTTCAACAAACTTATACCCTTTGGGTGCAAATAACCAGATAAGGATACCGCAGTGTCGTACTTGAAAGAGAGTGATCCGGATGTATATAGTTCCATCCGTCATGAGTTGGCAAGGCAGCGCAATCAGCTCGAATTGATTGCCTCTGAGAACATTGTCAGCGAGGCGGTGCTTGAGGCCCAGGGCTCTATTTTTACCAATAAGTACGCCGAGGGCTATCCTGGCCGCCGCTACTATGGCGGCTGCGAGTATGCCGATCAGATTGAATCCCTGGCTATCGAGCGGGCTCTGAAGATTTTTGGTGCCGAATACGCTAATGTCCAGCCCCATTCCGGTAGCCAGGCTAACATGGCGGTCTATTTTTCCTCATTGCAGCCTGGAGATACGGTGTTGGGCATGGATCTGGCTCACGGCGGCCATCTTACCCATGGGTCAGCAGTAAATTTTTCTGGGCAGCTCTATAAATTTGTCTCTTATGGGGTTAACCGGGAAACTGAATGTATTGATATGGCCGAGGTGGAACGCATTGCCCTTGAGCATAAGCCGAAGATGATCGTAGCCGGGGCGAGTGCTTACCCCAGGATTATTGATTTTGCCGGCTTCCGTGCCATAGCTGACAAGATAGGTGCTCTGTTCATGGTGGACATGGCCCATATCGCCGGGCTGGTTGCTGCCGGGGTTCATCCCTCTCCGGTGCCTTATGCCGATTTTGTAACGACCACTACCCACAAGACCTTGCGGGGGCCGCGGGGTGGCTTGATCCTTGCCAAGGCCGAGTTCGGCAAGAAGCTGGACAGCAAGATCTTCCCTGGCATTCAGGGTGGACCGTTGGTGCATGTTATTGCGGCTAAGGCTGTGGCTTTTAAGGAGGCCATGGGGGAGAAATTCAAAAAGGATCAGGCTCAGGTGGTCAAAAATGCTCAGGCCTTGGGGGCAGGTTTGGTGCGCGACGGTTTCCGTCTTGTTTCCGGCGGCACGGACAATCACTTGCTTTTGGTTGATTTGAGCAACAAAGGAGCAACCGGTAAGGAATCTGAAGAGGCTCTGGAAGAGGCCGGTCTCACCGTCAACAAAAACGCCATTCCCTTTGATCAACAGAGCCGCTTTGTCACCAGTGGAGTGCGTATAGGTACGCCGGCTGTGACCACCCGCGGTCTCAAGGAGCCGGAAATGGTCAAGGTGGCTGCTTGGATCAATCGGGCCATCGAAAACCGGCAGAACAAGGAAGCTCTGAATGCCATCCGGCTTGAAGTTAAGGCGTTGTGTGATACTTTTCCCTTGTATCCTGACCTGCCGAAGAACGAAGAGTAACCGATCATGACAGACACTCGCCCATCCTGGGACGAATATTTTATGTCTATCACCGAGATGGTGGCCCAGCGTTCAACCTGTCTTCGTCGTAAGGTGGGCGCCATTCTGGTGCGAGACAAACGTATCATCGCCACGGGCTATAACGGAGCCCCGGCCAAGGTCAGCCATTGTCTTGATATCGGTTGTCTGCGGGAGCAGCAGGGTATCCCCTCCGGGGAGCGGCATGAACTGTGTCGCGGTCTGCACGCTGAGCAGAACTCCATTATCCAGGCGGCTCTGCACGGTTTTAGTGTCGAGGGTGCAACCCTGTATTGCACTAATATGCCTTGCGCCATCTGCAGCAAAATGCTGATCAATGCACGCATTGAAAAAATATATTATAAAGAGGGATATGCTGACAGTCTTTCTTCCTTGCTGTTAGCAGAAGCTCAAGTTCCCGTTGTTCAATTGGGGTAGCACTGCTACCCTCGGTGCAGACCTTGTTAAGGCGCAGTTATGAAATGTCCGTATTGCGGTCATCTGGAGAACAGGGTTGTTGACTCCCGTCTGAACAAAGATTTTACCATCACCCGTCGTCGCCGGATGTGCGATGCCTGTAGCCGCAGATTTACTACCTATGAGCGGCTTGAAATGACCATGCCCATGTTGATCAAGAAGGATGGGCGCCGCGAGGCCTGGGAGCGGCATAAGGTGGTGGAAGGTCTGCAAAAGGCCTGTGAAAAACGCCCGGTCAGCATGGAACAGATTGATGAATTTGTCGATACCCTGGAACGGGAGCTTCAGGATCTGGGTGAACGGGAGATTCCGGTGCGGCTTGTCGGGGAGCGGGTCATGGACGGCTTGCGCAAGCTCGACGGGGTGGCCTATGTCCGTTTCGCCTCCGTGTATCGGCAGTTTAAGGACTTAAGTGAGTTCATGGCCGAGTTGAAGGGTATGCTGGGCGGCCCGGAAGAAATACCGCAATGAAAGACGACCGCGCCTGGATGCAGCTGGCTATCAGGGAGGCGCGAAAAGGGTTTGGCCGTACTTCGCCAAATCCCTGTGTCGGGGCAGTGGTGGTTCAAGACAACAGTCTCATTGCCAAGGGTTATCATCACCAGGCCGGAACCCCTCATGCAGAGGTGCATGCTCTTCGGGCGGCAGGGGAAAAAGCCAGGGGCGCTACCCTTTATGTGACTCTGGAGCCTTGCAATCATACGGGCCGCACCCCTCCCTGCACTCAGGCCATTCTGGCCAGCGGCATCAGTCGGGTGGTGGTCGGGATGCTCGACCCCAACCCGCTTGTGGCGGGAGGGGGATGTAAGACCCTTGCCGCTCAAGGGCTTGAAGTTACGCAGGGTGTGCGGGTTGAGGAATGCCGGAGCCTGAACCGCCCCTTTATCAAGCAGGTCACCACCGGCCTGCCCTGGGTGATCATGAAGGCAGGGATGAGTCTGGATGGGCGATTGGCTTTCGCCTCAGGCCAGTGTGCTTGGATTACCAACGAACAATCCCGGCGCCAGGTGCATCGTCTGCGGGATCGGGTGGATGCCATCCTCATCGGCAGCGGTACCGCCCTTATTGATGATCCTGCCCTCACCACCAGATTGCCGGGCCGCCTGGGCAGGGATCCGTTGCGGGTTATTCTGGACACTGCCCTCAGATTGGCACCCACCGCTAAAATGTTACAGCAGGCTTCAAGTGCGGCAACCTGGATTTTTTGCGGGCCGGAAGCAGATGTCAAAAGAGCTGAGGCCTTGATGGAGGCAGGCGCAGTTATCAAGCAGGTCAGGCTTGATGATGCCGGGCAACTTGATCTTGAGGCGGTTATCTGCGAGCTTGGTCGGGCGCAGATCACCAGCGTTCTGGTCGAAGGGGGCAGCCGGGTGCATGGCGCTTTTTTGCGGGCCGGGCTGGTTGATGAAATTAATATCTTTGTCGCCCCGATTTTTATCGGCGCAGACGGGGTTCCTCTTCTGGACGACCTGGGTCTGCATAAGGTTGCGGACGCCCCTTATTTTACGACTACTCGGGTGCGGCGGTTTGGCAATGACGTGCTGATCGAAGGGCTGATAGAAAAACAGCTGATTGCTTGCAGCTGATAGCTGACTGCTTAGGAAATAATATGTTTACCGGGATTATACTGGGTAAAGGCAAAATACTGGAAAAAAGGCCGGTTGGCGGCGGGATGCTCTTTGCTGTGGCTACGGATTTTGATCTGCCCGAACCTGCGGAGGGCGAAAGCATTGCGGTTAACGGGGTTTGTCTGACCGCCAAAGAGATAGGCGGCAGGCGTTTTCTCGTCGATGTTTCCCCGGAAAGTCTGAAGCGCACCAACCTCGGGCAGCTGATGGTCGGGAGCTTGGTCAATCTGGAACGGGCCCTGCGCCTCACTGACCGGTTGGGCGGGCATATGGTCAGTGGGCATGTGGATGCCACCACTCCATTGCTTACCCGTCAGCCCGTGGGGGATTTTGTCCTGTTAAGTTTTCAGGTTCCCGCCGGTTTTGGTAAGTATATCATCGAAAAAGGCTCTATAGCCATTGACGGCATCAGTCTTACCGTTAATAGTATTGACGATAAAGCATTTTCCGTATCTATCATCCCTCATACCCTTGGCATCACGACCTTGGGTGCCCTGCGGCAGGGGAGTGTGGTAAATATTGAAGTGGATCTGATCGGTAAATATGTAGAAAAATTGCTCTCTGCCACTGCTGATGACGTGGGTGGGGCATCAAGGATTAATTCTGCTTTTCTGGCTGAGCACGGTTTTTTGCGCTAATAGTGCCCGGCCAGCAGATGACGAAGTTTTTGAGGGGAAGAACATGGCGGTAAGCTCCATTGAAGAGGTGATTGACGAGATCAGGGCCGGGAAGATGATCATCCTGGTAGATGATGAAGATCGTGAAAATGAAGGCGATCTTTATATGGCCGCAGAAAAGGTAACGCCTGAGGCGATCAATTTCATGGCCACCCATGGCCGGGGCCTCATCTGTTTGACCCTGACACCGGATCATCTGGAGCAACTGCAGATCCCCATGATGGTGCAGAACAACAAGTCTCCCTTTGAAACGGCCTTTACGGTCAGTATCGAGGCCAGTACCGGGGTCACCACCGGCATCTCCGCTGCGGATCGGGCCAGAACCATCCTGGTGGCAGCTGATCCCAAGGCCAAGCCCGGTGATATTGTCAGCCCCGGTCATATTTTTCCCCTGCGCGCCCGGCGCGGTGGGGTACTGGTTCGCACCGGGCAGACCGAAGGCTCGGTTGATCTCTCCCGCCTGGCAGGGTTGCATCCTTCTGGAGTGATCTGCGAGATCATGAAGGAAGACGGCACCATGGCCAGGATGCCCGATCTCAAGATATTTGCCAAGGAACATGGGCTCAAGATTGCCACCATCGCCGATCTGGTCGCCTATCGGACCAGGGAGGACAAGCTGGTCCATCGGGCCGCCGAGGCAAGGATCCCTACCCGTTACGGTGATTTCAGGGCTATTGTCTATACCAATGATGTGGATGATCTCGAACATGTCGCCTTAGTCAAGGGGGAAATCGACCCCACCAAAGAGATCATGGTTCGGGTACATTCCTCCTGTCTGACCGGAGATGTCTTCGGTTCCAAACGTTGCGATTGCGGGGGACAGTTACACAGCGCCATGCGTATGGTCGAGCATGAGGGCGTAGGCATTGTTCTTTATATGCAGCAGGAGGGACGGGGTATCGGCTTGATCAACAAAATCAAGGCCTATGCTCTCCAGGAAGGGGGGATGGATACGGTTGAGGCCAATGTGCATCTGGGTTTCAAGGCCGATTTGCGGGATTATGGAATCGGGGCTCAGATCCTCCGGGATCTTGGGGTGCGCAAGATGCGTTTGATCACCAACAATCCGAAGAAGATCGTTGGACTGGAAGGTTATGGGCTCAAGGTTACGGGCCGACAGGCTATTGAGATGGTGGCAGAGCCGGAAAATATCGACTATCTAAAGGCTAAGAAAGAGAAACTTGGCCATATGCTGGATTTGTCCATTGGCGGCAAGGAATCTAAGACAACCTGAGAGGAGAAACAATGCCGAAATTTTTTGAAGGAAAACTACAGGCTGAAGGTAAAAAATTCGGGATTGTTATTGCCCGGTTTAATTCGTTTATTGCCGAGCGTCTGCTGGAAGGTGCCCTGGATACTCTACTGCGCTCCGGGGTGCAGGATAGCGAGATTGAGGTGGCCAGGGTGCCTGGTGCTTTTGAAATTCCGTTGGTTGCCCAGAAGATGGTCAAGTCAGGCCGGTATGACGCGGTGATCTGTCTTGGCGCGGTGATCCGTGGTTCAACTCCCCATTTTGATTTCGTGGCCAATGAGGCGACCAAGGGGATTGCCCAGGCCAGCATGGAATCAGGGGTGCCCATCATCTTTGGCGTCCTGACCACCGACAGCATTGAACAGGCCATTGAACGGGCTGGTTCCAAGGCAGGGAACAAGGGCTCTGAGTGCGCGGCTACGGCCATTGAGATGGTCAACCTGCTGCCGCAGCTCGCCTGATTATTCATGGGCAATCGACGCAAGGCAAGGGAGCTTGCTTTAAACGCCCTGTTTCAGGGGGAGATGACCGCAACTCCCGCAGTGGAGAATTTCCCGTTACTCTGCGAAAATTTCGAGATCAATAAAAAAGCCATTCCCTATGGCCGGGAGTTGGTGTACGGCATTACTGACAAGTGGCAGGAGATTGATGCCAAGATCGCGGAAAGCGCAAAGAACTGGCGGGTCAGTCGTATGTCGGTGCTGGATCGTAACATCATCAGGTTGGCGGCTTATGAAATGATGTTCAAAGAGGATGTGCCGCCCAGGGTAGCCATTGACGAGGCCATCGAACTGGCCAAGCGATACTGTGGCGAGGATTCTCCGGCCTTTATCAACGGAATTCTTGACTCTATCCTGAAGAATATCAATAAGGGAAAGTAGTCTGCATTTAATAAAGGAACCGATCTGCGATTATAATGGCATCAGGTAACAATCGACAGAAAAAACCAACACTTGGGCGAGAGATACTTTTCGTTTTAGGGTTGTTTGTCGCTTTTTTCCTGCTTTTATGCCTGATCAGTTATACTGCGGCGGAATTGGCGGCCCCAGTAACCACCGTTAATTGGGGTGGGGAGGTGGGCCAGTTTGTCGCCAGCCTGCTCATGGGTTTTTTGGGGATCACCTCGTTCTGGTTGCCTGTCCTTCTGCTTTTTTTTGCTACCCGTCTTTTTTCCCCTGATTTCTCCTTGGAAACTCTGCCCCTGGTTTTTTTGGGTTGCACCGGGATTATCCTGGCCAGCGCGGGTCTCAGCGGTTTTACCTTTCTGGATTCCTTTTCTGTTTTTGGTCACACCTATCCGGTTGTCGGTTTTTTGGGGGCGATGTTGACTCAGTATGCCCAGCTGCATTTCGGCGGCCCCGGTTCATTCCTGTTGTTTCTCGTGGTGCTGGTTATTTCCTTGATGCTGATCAGCCGTTTTTCTCCATATTCGCTGGGGAAGAGGTTGCGCGATTTTTGGGTCAGTTGTCGGATGGCCAAAAAATCGCGCGAGGCCAACCGTGCCGTTGAGCAGGGTAAAAAAAAGGATGCAATTGCCCCACTTGTGGACGCGATCGGGGCAAACCCGGATCAAGATGAATCGCTCGTGCCCAAGGTGCATGCGCCGGTAAAGCGTGGAGTTGAGATTGGGACCGAGGATGAGTCCTTTCGTCTCCTGCCCGCAGCCAGCGGAAAATACCGGCTTCCCCCTTTGTCCTTGCTGGATAAGCCGGAAAACCAGGAGGTGGTCGTAGATCGTAAGTATTATTATGCGGTCAGCGCCGAACTGGAAGAGAAACTGGCTGATTTCGGAGTGGTGGGCAAGGTGGTTGGCATCTCCCCCGGACCAGTGATCACCACCTATGAATTTTCTCCCGCTCCAGGGGTCAAGATCAACAAGATCATCGCTTTAGCCGATGATCTTGCTCTGGGGCTCAAAACCGAGAGTGTCCGCATCGCTGGCTCTATTCCTGGCAAAGCTGCGCTGGGGATTGAGATCCCTAATCCGACTCGCAATATTGTCTATGTTCGCGATATCTTCGCCCATGAAAAATTTCAAAAAGCTGGATCCCGGCTTACCATTGGCCTGGGCATGGATGTGGTGGGCAATCCGGTTATCGCTGACCTGGCGCGGATGCCGCATCTGCTGATCGCCGGGGCAACCGGTTCGGGAAAAAGCGTGGCGGTCAATACCATCATCTGCTCGATCCTTTTCCGGGCTACGCCAGAGGAGGTACGTCTGCTGCTGGTGGATCCAAAGCGGATCGAACTTTCCTGCTACGAAGATATCCCCCATCTGCTGCATCCGGTGGTGGTGGATCCCAAGCTGGCGAGTCGGGCCTTGTTGTGGGCGGTGCGGGAGATGGAACGTCGTTACCAGCTGATGGAAGAGGCCAAGGTCAAGAGCCTGGCCAGCTACAATGCCGAGGCCGTGGACAAGCTGCCGCTGATCGTCATCATCATTGATGAGCTGGCCGACCTGATGATGGTCTCTTCCCGTGAGGTAGAGGATTCCGTGGCCAGGCTGGCCCAGATGGCGAGGGCCGCGGGAATGCATCTGATTCTTGCCACTCAGCGCCCCTCGGTAGATGTGCTTACCGGTCTGATCAAGGCCAATTTCCCCACCCGCATGTCGTTTAAGGTTTCCTCCAAGATTGATTCTCGCACCATTCTTGATGGGAGCGGGGCGGAACATCTGCTGGGCGCGGGCGACATGCTGTTTATGCCGCCTGGCTCCAGCAAGCTTCAGCGGATTCACGGCGCCTATATCTCGGAAAAGGAAACCGAACGGATTGTGGCTTTTCTCAAGAAGCAGGGTTCTGTATGTTATGATGATACAGTCTTGCAGCTTGATGAAGAATCAGAAGCGGAGGAGGGAAGTGAGGATGGGGAAACGGACGAAAAATATGACGAGGCTGTGGCCCTGGTCTGTGAATCGGGTCAGGCCTCCATCTCTATGGTGCAGCGGAGATTGCGGGTGGGATATAATCGGGCCGCTCGAATGATTGAACTTATGGAAAAGGAAGGGCTGGTCGGCCCGTCGGATGGTTCCAAGCCTCGGGAGGTTCTGGCCAGAAAGACATATTGAAAGAAATTGCTCAATTATTACCAAAAGTGTCTCCTTGATTTTTTTGTGAAAAGTTAATCTGGCCGGGGGAAACAGAATAATCCCTTATTTTATTGCAAGCGCTTTCACGTCACGAGTCATCTGGCATGCCTCAATTTGAAATTACGACATGGCTTCTTTGTTTGTTGCCTCGGCTTTGGCCCAGAGTGCGGCAATTTATCTCCGATCTGTTCGGTATTGATTCCGCCACTATTGCCGACGATCAGGAACGGGGCAAGGACATCCGCCTTGCCTGTTTCATAGGTCTGCCTGTCTCCACGTTTTTCGCCGTATTCAACCTCACAAGCGGCTTTACGACTTTGGGCCTCATCGAAGTAGTCGCGGTTTTCCTTTTCTTGTTGCCAGCGTATTTTCTCTCCCGTTCTTGTCGGTTGCTGCTGTTGGCGGAGAGTCTGGTCATGTTCTGTGTCACCCTGATCAATGTCGCCCTTTTTCATTATGGCGGTATTGATGGCACTGGCGTTTACTGGATATTCAGCCTGCCGTTTATCTCTTTTTTTGTTGCCGGTCAGCGTCGTGGTTGGTTCTGGTCTTTTTGTTTTTTTCTTTTGCTCTTGTTCGTTAATCCATCGGTGGAATTTACCCAAGGCCAGCTTGGGCAATGTTTATTTGGCGTGCTTTTCTATACCGTTATCGCCGCTTCTTTTAACCTGCTGCGTGTTCGCTTTGAGGCGAAGTTGCACAGACAGGTTGAGGAAAAAACGGCAGACGGAAAGGCCTATCTGGAAAGGCTCCAATTTCTTGCCAAGAATGACGAGTTGACTGGCCTGCCCAACCGGGAGGGCATCCTTGCTCTGTTGGACGACGAATTAGGCTTACGGCGGGGAGACTCAGGAACGCTGGTGGTGATTTATCTTAAGCTCGTTCGGATCGTTGAACTAATAAACATCGTCGGCACGGAACAGGGAGGAATACTTTTTGCGCAGATCGTAGCTAATCTGCAAGGCGCTGTTCACTGCCGTGGCAAGGTGGGACGGCTCGGACGCGATGAATTTATTTTCTTCTTTTGTTGCCCGGATCTCGATCTGGAGGATCCGGACTGGCTGACTTCGGTGCTCGGCGCTGGCTTTGAGTGCAAATTGGGAAACCAGACCGTTAATATCGAGTATGTCGCTGGTGTTTGTGTGCATGAAGATGAAACAAGCGCCGCAATTATCCTGCGCAAGGCTGAACAGGCCATGCTCGCTGCAAAGGCAGTCCAGCGTGATTTTTTTGTCTATAATGCGGACAACGACCAAAAATTTACCTACCATCATCTGCTTTTTGGCAAGTTGCGAAATGCAATTCAGCAGAATCATCTGGAGATGTATTATCAGCCGCAGGTCGATCTGCACACTGGTAGGCCGACAGGGGCCGAGGCCCTGGCTCGCTGGACTGATCCGGAAGAAGGGCCGATTCCGCCCATATACTTCATCCCGGTGGCGGAGCAGTCAGGCCTGATTTTTCCGTTCACTCGCTGGGCCATCGCCACCGCCATTGCTCAGTTAGCGAAATGGCGCAACGACGGTCTGGACCTTGGCGTAGCCATCAATCTCTCTGCCCGTAATCTGGCGGATACGAATCTGGTCGCTTATATTGAAGGCACTGCGGCGAATTTATGCGTCCCCTCGGAGAAGATTACTATAGAACTTACGGAGGGCGTTTTTCTCGATATCTCGCAGAAAGCCTCGGATGTCATCAGACAGTTGCATGATAAGGGATTCAAGATATCCATAGACGATTATGGCACAGGCTATTCTTCACTTTCTTACATCAAAGGCCTGCCGGTTAACGAGTTGAAGATTGATCAATGTTTCGTCAAGGATATCATGGAGTCGCGCAGTGATTCCTTGATCGTAAGCTCCACGATCGACATGGCGCTTAAGCTCGGTTTGGAGGTGGTCGCTGAAGGGGTTGAGGAAGCCCATATCGCTTCGCAGTTGCGGGCCTTTGGCTGCCTTGTCGGTCAGGGCCACTATTTCAGCAGGCCGATGTCAGCCGAGGTCTTCGGCCAGTGGGCGCAGGAAGCTTGCGCGGAAAAGGTTGAGTAATGAAGATCATTCATTTGAGTGATACCCATCTCGGTGCCAGTGTTCTGGATGAACGCTTTGAGAGGATTGTTGACGATCTCACCAGGCTGCGTCCCTTAAATCCAGACAATCACTTGATTATTCACACCGGAGATTTGATTCACCAAGCCACCAGGGAGAACCGAGCGGCAGCGAGACTTCGGCTGGATCGATTCCGGGCCTTTGGTTACCAGGTTCTTCTTTGTCCGGGCAACCACGATTACGGCGGCTCTTTATCCGTTAATCCGCAAGCCGCTTGTGATTTTCAGGAGACCTTCAGCGATTATATTTTCCCGGACAAGAAGGCGAGGAACTTTCCGTCTTTGTATCTGCGAGACGATTGCGCCTTTATCGGCCTAGATTCAAATGCCGCCGAACTGCGGGGTCTGGACAGGTTTTTTGCCGAAGGTCATCTCGGGAAAGCGCAGCTTGCCAAACTGAATATGCTTCTGGACAGCGAGCTGGTGCAGGGTAAAAAAATTGTTCTTTTTTTGCACCACCATCCATTTTTCTTTGGCTACAGCGTCAGTCCCGATCTGGGCGACGGGAAGGTTTTTGCTCACTTGTTTGCCCGGTTGACCAGGGCCTTCCGGCGGCTCAAGGATGCGTATTCGTTTTGTCGGATTGTCCGCGATCGGGCGCATGTCCTGCTGTTTGGGCACATGCACTATGGTCTTGATTGCTCCGGCGAATCCATAAAATATGGTATTCCGCTTGCCCTGGATGGCGGATCTACCACCTGTGCCGAATCGGGAGAGGACAGGATGCGTTACCGCATTATAGATTTGGAGAATATGACGCAGGAGATTCGCTTTTTGAAGTTGTAAATCATTTATAATGGAGGGTCGTATGCCTCGTCTTGCCTTGCTGTTGCACGCATTTCTATCTGGGGTACTCCGGCTGCCCTTTCTTTTTTACCGGCTCTGGTGCGCCATTGGCTTGTTGGTGCTGTTCCTTCTTATCTGTGGGTTTCTGGCTGGGCCGGTGTTGTTGGTAGAAAGGTTTGGCCTCTGGGTACTGCTGTTCTACGCCGTGCCGCTTTTCTGGGGACTGCAGGGCCGTCCGTCCCCTTTCGCTTCGTTTATGGCCTGGATCGGCACACTCAAGGTTTTTTTCCGTCCACTGTGCGTTATCGAAGATCCAGGGGCTTACAAAATTAAAGGCAAGGACAGTCGTGCCATACTTGCAGCGCTCCGCCCCGGCGATATTCTCCTTCGGGGCTACGACGGCTATGTGGATGGTTTTTTTATCCGTCGTCTCTCCGGCACAGGCGGCAAGGTTGGGACTTTCACCCATGCGGCTTTATATGTGGGCCTCCTGACGGAGGCGGAGAGAAAACTGGCGGCGACAGATTTGCGGATTCAGGATACGGTTGGCAACTGGGTTCAAGCGCCGGAGACCTTGAAAGAGATAGCGCGGCAAAATCTATTCGATACCGGCGAGCAGATGGTCATCCATTCCATGGGGCAAGGCATTCATGCCGAAGACATTCTTACTTTCTGCCGTTGCGATCAGTTGGCCATTCTGCGTCTGCCGGAGGTGATTCAGGCCGGCACCGTGGGTAGGGAATTTTTTACTCTTCAGGAAGGCACGGACGAATATGCTTTGCAACAGCGGTTGCTTGCAACGAAGGATGAAATTTCGCGGGAGGAAGTTGTGACCTCCGCCATTAAATCAGCGCTCAGCAAGATCGGCTCAGCCTATGATTTTGAGTGCGGCAGCATAGAAGACCATCGCTTTACCTGCTCTGAATTTGTCTACTACTGCTACCGGAGCATTCACCAATATATTGGTCTCCTGCCCCAGCAGCACTCGCTTTTCGGGGTATCCTGGCTCTTGCCCAGAGAGACCATTACCCCGGACGATTTATACGAGATCAGCGCAAGTTCGCAAACAGGAGAGTCTCCGGAGAACCGGCTGACTGTGGTGTGGAAAAATACCACATCTTGAAGGGGCACTGCTTACCAGCCCTTATTTCACCTCGATCTCTGCTGGGTCATTCCCCGTTAATTCTGCCATCTCCCCCGGCTCATTGCCAGCCTGCGGTGCGGCCTCCCTTTCTTTGGCCGGGAAAAGGGTTGGCTGCACATCCGGCTGTACGGCTAACTCCTTTTCGGCAGGCAGTTCGGCAATCCGCCGCACCGGTCGGTCGGAAACCCTTTTGCCAAGCGCGGCTGCCCCTTTGATCAGAACTTCGCTGAAGCTGCAATCCACGTAATTATGGCGGGCCCGCTTGGACGGGGCGAGATGGACCCGCAACCTGCCCCCGTCTCCGGTGCTGAGAAAAAGGATGGCGGAATTCTTGTGTTCCGGGAAGAGGCGGTATTCTTTTTCCAGGATGAATTTCGGGCTCTGGAACCGTTTGACATAGCAGAGATTCTGGCTGCCCTCGCGGTAGAGGATGTTAAACACCCGTTTTTCATCGACCTTGCTAAACCAGAGTACATCATGGCCGACAAAGAGTTTATCGGTCACGTTGATCACCTTGTACATGCCGTTCTGGTAAATGAGCTGCAGCTTGTCGTACTCGGAACAGGGAAAAGAATCTTCTGGCTTGGCCTTGACCTGATGGCCGACAAAGCCGGTTTCCCTGTCATAGCCCATGGTCAGGTTGGAGAGCGCCACCTTGCGCACCTCCACCTCGCCGAAGGTGGCGATCTCGGTGCGGCGCGGGTAGAGATGGCCGTAACGGTTCAGGAGATCGTCCAGATAATTGATGGTGTAAAGGACCATGTCTTTCAAATGGTTCTCCACCGCCTTGATGTTGTCCCGAACTTCCTTGATGTCCTTTTTCTTCTTGTCCAAGTCGTAGCGGGAGATGCGCTTGATCCGGATCTCCAGCAGCCGTTCGATGTCCTCGGTGGTCACTTCGCGGACCAGTTGGTCCCGGTAAGGCACAAGGGCCGCACCAATGGTCTCGACCACCGCCTTGTAGGTCTTGCACTCCTCGATCTCTTTGTAGAGCCGCTCTTCGATAAAGATCTGCTCCAGCAGGTGGGCGTGGAGCTTTTCCTTGAGCCGACCATGTTCGATGGTTAGTTCCTTCTTAAGGTCGAGGATCAGCTTCTCGGTATTCTGGCGCAGCACCTCGCTTACCGTGAGCACCGCCGGGTTGTTGTTTAAAATCACGGTCAAGTTCGGGCTGATCGGCATCTCGCAGTCGGTAAAGGCGTACAGGGCCTTGATGGTGTCTGCCGCGTAGATCCCGCGCACCAGCTTGATCTCGATCTCCACCTCTTCGGCGGTGTAGTCGTTGATGCTTAATATCTTGAGCTTGTTGCCCCGCGCCGCCTTTTCCACACTCTCGATCAGGGATTGAGTGGTGGTGCCGTAGGGAATATCCTTGATGGTGATGGTTTTTTCGTTTTTCTCCTCGATGCGAGCCCGACAGCGCAGGCGGCCATTGCCGTCTTCGTAACCGGCAACATCGATGGCCCCGCCTAGGAGAAAGTCGGGATAGAGGACAAAGGGCTCGCCTCGAAGGATATTCTTCTGCGCCTCCAATAGTTCGCAGAAATTATGCGGCATGATCTTGGTGGCCATGCCTACCGCGATCCCCTCAGCCCCCTGCATCAGCAGGAGGGGAATCTTGGCTGGCAGGGCAACGGGTTCGAGCATCCGGCCATCATAGGACTCGGTAAACTCGGTGAGATCCTTGTTGAACAGGGTTTCCCTGGCCAAGGGGGACAAGCGGCACTCGATGTACCGGGCCGCCGAGGCCTGATCGCCGGTGAAGATATTACCAAAATTGCCCTGCCGGTCGATGAGATAGCCCTTGTTGGCCAGATTGACCAGGGCGGAAAAGATCGAGGCGTCGCCGTGGGGGTGGAGCTTCATGCAATCCCCCACCACATTGGCCACCTTGTGGTAACGGCCGTCGTCCATGTTGAACAGGGTCTGGAGGATACGGCGCTGCACGGGTTTTAAGCCGTCGGCCACATCGGGTATAGCCCGCTCCCGGATGACGTAGGAGGTGTAGTCGAGAAAGTTGGTATCAAAGAGCTTGTGCAGCTCGCCGTAATGTGAGGTTTCCATGCTTACACCACCACCAGATGATCCATGATGTATTCCTTCCGCTCCGGGGTGTTCTTGCCCATGTAAAAGGAGAGCAGCCTGGGCACCTCGCTTAAGGTGTCGATGTTCACCTGCTGGAGGCGCATGTCTGGGCCGATGAACTGCTTGAACTCCTTGGGGGAGATTTCGCCCAATCCCTTAAAGCGGGTAATCTCCACCGCTTTTTTGCCCTTGCCGCCCAGCTTCTTTTCTGCTGCCTGCCGCTCCTTTTCCGAGTAACAGTAGATGGTTTCCTCCTTGGTGCGCACCCTGAAGATGGGGGTCTCCAGGATATAGACATGCCCCCGCTTGACCAGGGCCTCGAAGAACTGCAAAAAATAAGTGAGCAGCAGGTTTCTGATATGCAGCCCGTCCACATCGGCGTCGGTGGCCATGATCACCTTGTCGTAGCGCAGTGAATCCACCGAATCCTCGATATCGAGAGCCCGCATCATGTTGTACATCTCGTCATTTTTATACAACAGGGTCATGGGCTGGCCGTAGACGTTCATCGGTTTGCCCTTGAGGGAAAAAACCGCCTGGGTCATAGGGTCGCGGGAGCTGACAATGGAGCCGGAGGCGGACTGGCCCTCGGTGAGAAAGAGCATGTTCTGGCGATCCGGGCCGGAGGGCTTTTCCGCACTTGGGTGGTACTTGCAGTCCTTGAGCTGGGGGATCTTCAAGGCGACCTTCTTGGCCTTGGCCTTGGCCTCCTTGCGCACGTGCTGGAGTTCCTTGCGGATCTTGGCGCTCTGCTGGATCTTATCGATGATGATCTCGGCCAGCTCGGTGTTCTTGTAGAAGAAATCGCAGACAAAGTCCTTGACCTTGTTGACGATATCTCCCCGAACCTCGGTGTTGCCCAGCTTGTTCTTGGTCTGCGACTCAAAGATCGGGTCTTTTACCTTAACGGCGATGGCGCCCACCACCCCTTCCCGCACATCCTCGCCGGAAAACTTTTTGCCGGAGAAATCGTTGATCCCCTTGAGGATCCCCTCGCGGAAGGCGGAAAGATGGGTGCCGCCCTCGTTGGTATAGGTGCCGTTGACAAAGGAGAAATAGCTCTCGCCGTAGCCCTCGGTATGGGAAAAGGCGAATTCCAGGGTGGCGTCCTTGGCGTGGATCGGCGGATAGAGCTGGGTCTCGGCGATCTCCTTGTCCAGCAGGTCAAGCAGGCCGTTGACCGAATGAAAGCACTCGCCTTCATAGTAGATCTTGAGCCCGGCGTTGAGGTAGGCATAGCGCCAGAACCGCTTGCGCACGAACTCCCGCAGGTAGTAGTAGCCTTCAAAGGCATTGGGATCGGGATGAAAGGAGACCAGGGTGCCGTTCTTTTCGTTGGTGTCGCCCTGCTCTTCCGCAACCAGCTCGCCGTTGGCAAAGGTGGCCCTGGCAAACTTGCCGTCCCGGAAGGAGGTCACCTCGAACTGGTCGGACAGGGCGTTGACCGCCTTGGTGCCCACCCCGTTGAGCCCCACGGAAAACTGGAACACCTCGGTGTTGTACTTGGCCCCGGTGTTGATCACGCTCACGCACTCAACCAGCTTGCCCAACGGGATGCCGCGCCCGAAATCCCGCACCTTGACCACGCCGTCCGCGCCAATATCCACGTTGACCCGCTTGCCCACCCCCATGATGAACTCATCCACCGCGTTATCCACCACCTCTTTTAAGAGGATGTAGATGCCGTCGTCCGGATGGCTGCCGTTGCCGAGCCGACCGATGTACATGCCGGGCCGCAGGCGGATATGCTCCAGGGAACTGAGGGTCTTGATCTTGCTTTCGTCGTAAACGGCTGCGGAATTGGAAATGGGTGTACTCATCGGGTAATTGGCTGCAAGGTTATAAAATTTGGTTGTCTGGTCAAAAGGGGAAAAATTGATTTCCATGTGTATATCGCTCTTTGCCTTCCGCCGCAATGATATTTTGCCGGAGTCCTGCACCGCTTGGCTTAAAAGGATGTAACTATCCAGCAGCACCGCATCTGCGTTGTTGCACCCAAAGGGCATAAGTTTCGTTTGGGCAAACAAGCTGCCCAGCACAGCTATATCAGCCTGCTCATGGGCACCAGCACACTTCGCAGGCTTCTGCCTATCAGCTACGGCACTGCTGGATAGTTACGGTATGGTGGTTTCGAGGAACATTGGGAGGAACATTGGGGGCAGGCTTGACTTACTGCCATTCTGACATAAACCCCCATTATCCGACGCTGGCCTATGACCTCTGATTGGCTTTAATTTCCCCCTGTTCCGCTTGAGGGCTTAATTGCTTCTTGATAATTTTCACAATGTACGTACAATGTAATTATGATTAGGTTCGAGTGGGATACAGTTAAAGCCGCCTCAAACAAGAGGAAACACGGTGTTTCGTTTGAGGAAGCCCAGTCTGTTTTCTACGACGAGTTCGCGGTGCAGTTTTTTGATGAGGTCAGTTCCGGGGCGGAGGAGCGTTTTTTAATGCTGGGCTTCAGTGATGCAGCCCGCATGCTGATTGTCTGCCATTGCGAACGGGAGCACGGCAACGTTATTCGGATCATCTCGGCCCGGAAAGCCACGAAAAACGAGAGCAACTTTTATAGAGGTGTTGGATCATGAAAGCTGAATATGATCTGTCTAAAATGAAATCACGCAAAAATCCTTATGCGGCCAGACTGAAAAAGTCGGTCACTATGCGGTTGAGCGAAGACGTTATCGGCTATTTCAAGCAAATGGCGGAGGAGAAGGGCGTCCCGTATCAAAGCCTCATCAATCTTTATCTGCGCGATTGTGTCGCCAGTCATCGGAAGGTTGACATTTCCTGGCATACATCGCCCCAATAGATCGAGTTCCGTATGCTCTGGGGGGTGGAAGCGCTTGACAAAGGCCATTGGGGTCAAAGGCCATTGGGGTCAGGCTTGACTTTCTGCCATTCTCCCGTATGATGTGATCATGGTACGTAAATCTCGCATCCATTTTCCCGGCGCAGTCTACCATGTTATCCTCCGTGGTAACGCCGGACAGCCGGTTTTCTTCGACGACCTCGACCGGTTCCGTTTCTACCATTTTCTCCAATACGTCGTGGAAAAATTTGGCTGCCGCGTCCACGGATTTTGCTTGATGAGCAACCATATCCATCTCGTTCTCCAGATCGGCAACATCCCCTTGTCACAGATCATGCAGAATCTTTCCCTGCGCTACACCAAATGGATCAACCATGCACAATCCCGCACGGGGCATGTATTTCAGGGGCGTTACAAGGCGCTGTTGCTGGACGCTGACGCATATCTGCTGGAGATCGTCCGGTATATCCACCTCAATCCGGTCCGTGCCGGGATGGTTTCCTTGCCCGAGGCCTATCCGTGGAGTGGGCATCACGGATATTTGGGCAAAGAAGTGCTGCCATGGTTGACAACGGATCTGGTTTTATCGATGTTATCCCCCAATATCCAGAAGGCCAGACAGACCTACGCAAGTTTCATGGCAGACGGAATCGGAGAGACAAGAAGAAACGAATTTCACAGTGGCACCTGTGAAGGTCGGATTCTCGGCGATGACAATTTTACCGAGGAAGCCCTTACGAAAACAAAACAACCGCGGGTAGCGGATTACAACCTCGACGATGTCCTCAGGGTTGTGTGCCGAAGATACGAGATCACTCTTGAAAAGTTGAAGGCGCCGGGCAAGGCAAGACCATGTTCCGAGGCCCGAGCGTTTGCCGCGCTCCTGGTTTATGAGTCACCAAAAATTTGCCTTACGGAGTTGGGGAGAATATTGAACCGGGATATCGCGCCATTGGGAAGGGCTGGGCGGCGGATGCTGGAGGGGGCATTTGAAGAAGCCGAATTGAAGGCGCAGATCGAGGCATTCAGGCTGGAGCTCTGCAAATAGCAGAAAGGCAAGCACCAAGGACTCGCCAAGGACTGCACAGGAAGTCGGCGCTTGCCGTCATAGAACCGGGGATCACTTGTTCAAAAGAACTGATCTCAATAGATTCAACTGTTTTGATACGGTGAGCAATAGTTTCCTTGTGAACGTCAAGACCGGTATAGTAGATTGTTTGCATTAAGGTTTCCTGGTACGGGTCTGATTTGAAGCGATTTGTCCGGTTCTGCTGCTCACTATGAGCTGTCTGCCACCCTGGGGGCTCCTGTCTTTCTGCTTATATCCAAAGGGTACAAGTTTCGTTTGCACCCTGAAGGGCATAAAATCCGGCAAGCTGTTCAACTCAGCTTTTATCCTGTCAAACAGTATAGTGGAAACCTTGAATAATCAGCAGGATTCAGAATTCAGGGGTCAGAATTTAAGAATATTGGCGTGAATACGCCCTCCTTAATCTTGAATTCCGGCTTCTGGGTGGGGACCTTGTTCGGGAGAGATGAAAAATCAGTCATCCAAGGTTGCCTTATACTATTTTGCCGCCTGGATCCATGCTGTCAGTTTGAGAGAAGTGCGGGAATTTTTTTCAGGGTAAGATTGCCATGCGCATACTCGTAGTCGAAGATGATTGTAAAATTGCTTCCTTCATCAGCATGGGACTGCGGCAGGCGGGTTTTTCCGTTGATGTCGTCGATAATGGCGAGGATGGCCTTTGCCGGGCGTTGGAGGGCGCCTATGACCTTGCCGTTCTTGACATCATGCTGCCAAGGCTTGATGGCCTTTCCCTGCTTGATCAGCTTCGCCGTCGGCAGGTCAATACGCCGGTGATCATCCTGAGCGCCAAGCGTTCGGTTGAGGATCGGATCAAGGGTCTGCAGGCTGGTGGGGATGATTATCTCATCAAGCCCTTTTCTTTTTCCGAGCTGCTGGCCAGGGTGCAGGCCCTGATTCGCAGGGCAGGGGCCGCGCCGGAAGCCACGACCATACTGGTCGGGGATCTCTCTCTTGACAAGCTGAAGCGGGAGGTTTACCGGGCTGGTTGCAAGATCGATCTTCAGCCCAGGGAGTTTTCGCTTCTTGAATATCTTATGCGCAATCAGGGGCGTGTTATTTCCAAAGCCATGATTCTGGAGCATGTCTGGGATTATAATTTTGATCCTCAGACCAATGTGGTTGATGTGCTCATCTGCCGGTTGCGCAATAAGATCGACCGGGATTTTGGCCGCAAGTTGATTCAGACGATTCGCGGGGTTGGTTATGCCATTGGCAACGATTAGGCGGCTGGCCAAAACCACGGGTTTCCGGCTGGCTCTGTGGTATTCCCTTGTTTTTATTTCCAGCTCCCTTCTGCTTTTTGCCCTGCTTTACTTTCCCCTGCGCTCTGCGATACTGGAAAAGGATCGCAATATTATTCTGGGCAGGCTTAATGAATATACCATGCAGGAGCGGCAACGCGGGTTGCAGGGCATGCTTGCCGAGATCCGTTTTGAGGATGATGCCAACAGTCAGGCGGGTTTCTTTGTGCGGGTTGCCGATCCCACTGATCAGTCGCTTATAGTCACCCTGCCGCCGGAATGGCGGCATCTGCCCCAAGGTTTTTCTCCGCTGTTCCGCAGCGGAGGTGGGGATGATGGCTGGATCTCTCTTCCTGCGGAAGGAAGAGGCGATGTTCTGGAGATTGTCAGTCGACGGCTTGACAGCGGATATCTGCTTCAGGTCGGCAGAGGATCTGGAGAGCGGCAGAAACTTCTTGAGAACTTTGGGAGAATTTTTGCAGGAATCATGGTGCCGTTGATTATTCTTGGATTTGTCGGCGGTTTTTTCCTGGCTTTCCGGTCTCTGCTGCCGGTGCGCGACCTTATTCAAGTCGTGCGCAGCATTGATATTGGTAAGATGGATGTCAGGGTGCCCTCAAGGCAGACCGGTGATGAGTTGGACGAACTGGTTCGCCTCTTTAACACCATGCTGGAGAAGATTGAACAGCTGCTTACCGGCATGCGGGCCGCGCTGGATAATGTGGCCCATGATCTGCGCACGCCGGTGACCCGGTTACGGGCAGGGATCGAAACCGCCTTGCAGCCTGGCAACAGGGCTGAGGTTCTGCGTGAGGCCCTGCTGGATTGTGCCGAAGAGTCAGAGCGGATCATCACCATGCTCAATACCCTGATGGATATCTCCGAGGCGGAGACAGGGGTGATGAAACTGCATCGGCAACCTGTTGATGTTGCCTCTCTTCTTGCCGAGGTGGTTGATCTGTACCAGTATGTGGCGGAGGAAAAAGGGGTGGCTGTTTCTGTTGCCGGCTCCTCTGCTTTAACGGTGATGGCGGATATTGACCGGATGCGGCAGGTTATTGCCAATCTGCTGGACAACAGCCTCAAGCATACGCCGCCCGGTGGCCGCATAGAACTTAGTTCTGCCAGTCAGGCTGAAGAAGTGTTGATCCGGGTGCGGGATACCGGGGCTGGTATCCCGGCGCAGGATCTCCCCCGGATCTTTGATCGTTTGTATCGGGGAGATCACAGCCGCAGCCAGCGTGGTCTTGGCCTTGGCCTGAGTCTTGTCAAAGCGGTCATTCATGCCCATGCAGGAAGCCTTGAGGTGGAAAGCGCGCCCGGTCAGGGTTCGATCTTTACCCTGCGTCTGCCTGCCGGTTCTTAATTTTTGTCCTGATTTGTCTGCTCGTTTTTCTTGCGCAGAAATCCTCAATAAGATTCAACCTTGCATGTTTGTAATGTCCTGGAAATCTTTTGGCAACTATTGGCATGTTAGATTCCGGCAGAACTGCGCTCTTTCTTTGGAAAAATTCGTGTTCATTTCGACCACAGACAAGGGAGGAGCCCAGAGAAAGGACAGGCCGTTTCTATCATGTCAAAGATCATGGATTCTTGCTTTTCTCGTCTTCCCTTCCTCGGCCGTTTTCAGCTTATCCGGCTTTTCTTTATCTGCTATATCCTCTATGCCTTTGGGGTGCGTTTGGCGTTATTAAGCCACAGCTGGTCACAGATCGGGCATTCACCTCTGACTGTGGGTGGCATCTTTCTGCTCGGTCTGTTTTATGATCTGGTGACCGCCGCGTATTTCGCCATCCCCATTGCCCTGTATCTGGCCGTTGTCTCCCATCTTTTTTTTGTCAGCCGCTGGCAGAGGGTTGTGCTTTATCCCCTTGGTTTTGCTTTGAGTTATGGCCTGGTTTTTTCCGCCCTGGCCGAGTGGCTGTTTTGGGATGAATTTGGCGTGCGCTTTAATTTCATCGCGGTGGACTATCTGGTTTATACCCATGAGGTGATTGGCAATATCCGCGAATCTTATCCGGTGTCTTTATTTCTTGCCATTGTCGGCGTTGTGGTAACCTTGCTTTTTCTCCTCCTCCGGCCCAGGATTGAAGCCGTTATCGCCCTGGTGCGACAACAGGGGCGTTCAGTTTCCGGGCTTGCTGCCCGCCTGGGTGCTGGGGGAGTTTTTCTGCTCCTGCCCGTGTTACTGTTTTTCGCCGTGGACGGCTCTTTTGCTGGCTCAGTCTTTGCTAACCGCTATGAAAAAGAACTGGCGCAAAATGGGATATATCAGCTGTTTTCTGCCTTCCGTAATAACAGCCTGGATTACGCGACCTTTTACAGAAAGATGAATGAAAAGGCCGCGTTCAATGGCCTGCGTGCTCTGCTTGCAACCAGAAACAGCCGTTATGTTGACGATAATCCCGCAAACATCGAGCGGGTACTTGCCTCCGGGGGGGCTCAGGAGAAACGTCATAATGTCGTGCTGATCATGGTGGAAAGCCTGAGCGCGGAGTATCTCGGGGCCTTTGGCAATACCGCAGGACTTACCCCCAATATTGACGCCCTGGCCAGGGAAGGTCTTTTGTTCAAGCGGCTGTATGCTACGGGGAACCGGACAGTGCGGGGGATGGAGGCGGTTACCCTTTCCGTGCCGCCTACGCCAGGGCAGTCCATTGTCAAGCGGCCCAATAACGCCAAGATGTTTTCCTTGGGCTATATTTTCCGGGACAAGGGCTATGACACCAGATTTTTCTATGGCGGATTCGGGTATTTTGACAATATGAACGCTTTTTTTGGCGGCAATGGCTTTGAGGTTACAGATCGCAACAATCTCAGTGCAGACGAGATTACCTTTGCCAATATCTGGGGCGTGTGTGATGAGGATATTCTGGGCCGGGCCTTGCGGGAATTTGACCGGTCAGCGAGCAGGAAGAAACCATTCTTCGGTTATGTGATGACCACTTCAAACCACAGGCCGTTTACCTATCCAGAGGGGAAAATTGATATCCCCTCAAAAACCGGGCGTTCAGGAGGAGTCAAGTATACTGATTACGCCATTGGCAGGTTCATCGACGAGGCACGGCGGCATCCCTGGTTTAACAACACCATTTTTATCATTGTCGCGGATCATTGTGCTGGTAGCGCCGGTCGGCAGGAACTTCCGGTACACCTCTATCATATTCCCCTGATTTTTTATGGGCCGGGACTCATCCGGCCGGGGGTGAACAGCACCCTGGCCAGCCAGGTGGATCTGGGGCCTACTCTGTTTGGCCTTCTTAAGTGGCAATACCGCAGTAAGTTTTTTGGCAAGGATATACTTGCGGCTGATTTCACGCCCCGCGCTTTTATCGGAAACTATCAGCGGCTTGGCTATCTGGAGGACGGTTATCTGGCTATTCTCAATGAACGACAGGGGATTGCCCAGTATCAGGTGGCAGGGGAAACCATGCAGGATACGGTACTGGTTCCGGTTTCGGAGAACAAGGTTCTGAGCGCCAGGGCAATATGTTCCTATCAGGGGGCCAGCCTGCTCTATCAGAGAGGCCTGTACCGCTGGGCGCCGGAAGATGGTCATTCCCGGATCAATCAGGCGGCAGGGACGGTATTCTGATCCGGGTCTGGAAAAGAGGGGGATAAGCGTGGATTTTCGCCGCGCTTTGTGATAATAAAGAAAACCGGTTTACAATAATCGCCCGAAGCCTCCGGTCGGTGGCGCATGTTCATGGCTGGATTCCAGTTACTATTTGAGGCAGAAGAAGAGGGTTCCATGGTTAAGGATAAAATTTTTGCCACCCCGCAGGGCACGGTGGCCGATTTCAGTTTTGACGCCAAAACAGCCTCTGTTTTCGATGACATGCTGGTTCGCTCGGTTCCTTTTTATCTTGAAGTGCAGCGGATGATGTCCGAGTTGGCCCGGGATTTCGCCGTGCCGGGGACGAATGTCTATGACCTGGGCTGTTCCACCGGGACAACACTGATCCAGCTTGATCCGATCCTGCCGGAAGGAGTGCGGCTGGTGGGCTGCGACTATTCCGAGGAGATGCTGAAAAAAGCAGAGGAAAAGCTGCAGACCTATGAAATGCAGCATGATTACCATCTTGAGTGCATGGATCTCAACAACGAGGTGCGGGTCGAAAACGCCTCGGTGGTGATCATGAACCTTACCCTGCAGTTCGTTCGCCCCCTGAACCGGGAGCGCTTGATCCAGAGTATCGCTAGAGGGGTTAACGAAAACGGCTGCCTGATCCTGATCGAGAAGGTGCTGAGCCGGGATTCGCTGCTCAACCGGTTTTTCATCAAGTACTACTATGATTTCAAGGAGGCCAGCGGCTATAGCAAGCTTGAGATCAGCCAGAAACGCGAGGCCCTGGAGAATGTCCTTATCCCTTATCGGGTGCAGGAAAACGAGGAACTGGTCTTGCAGAACGGCTTCAGCGAATGCGAGATTTTTTTTAAGTGGTACAATTTTTGCGGCTACATCATTCGCAAGGGGGCGAAATGAGACTGAGCAATCCTTTCATGGTTGGGGCCGGGAATTTTTTCTTCCGCTACCGCGCCTATATGTTTCCGCTTATCTTCATTGCCATGCTTTTTGTGTTCCGGCCGCAGGTGCTTGTCAATGAGAGCTTCTCCTGCTGGTTGACCTGGCTGGGGCTGGCGGTGACCTTGCTTGGCGAGGGCTTGCGTTTTTTCACCATCGGCTTTGACTACATCGAGCGAGGCGGCAAAGGCGGCAAGGTTCATGCCAGCCGTCTGGTGACCGGCGGCATCTACAACCATGTCCGCAACCCCATGTATCTGGGCAATATCCTGATCGCCATCGGCATCGGCCTTTACGGCGGCGCGCCTCTGGCCTTTGTTACCGTGCTGCCGTTCTTTGTCTTTTTCTATTATGCGATCATGGCCACGGAGGAGAAGTTCCTGCACGGGAAATTCGGGGAGGAGTACGAAGCCTTCTGCCGCAGGACGCATCGGTTGTGGCCGTCGTTTGCCAATCTCGGCCAGACCCTGTCCGGATTCAGCTTTCACTGGTGGCGTGCCCTGATCAAGGACAGCGGCACCGCCTTCTGGACCTTTGTCGCCCTGGCCCTGATCCCATTGTGGCGGGAGTATTTTCTTCATGGCGTCACGATCTGGGAATCGGCCTATGCTCCCTATGCCGCCGGGATCGTGGGCCTGCTGTTCCCCTGTTATGTCGTTCTGCGCATCCTCAAGAAAAAGGGCAGTATCGATATCTCGTCTTAAAGCCTGTTATCTCTACGTCCTGACCTTAGTCTTTCCCGCTGAAATGACTGTTGATCCGTTGCAGCCGGGCTTGGGCCGCCGTGATCTCGGCAAGGCTGGCAAAGGCCCGGATGTTCTCGGCCTTGCCCGGATCAAAGCCGCCGTGCAGGGGCTGACGGCCCAGGAGGGCGGCGATAAAGGCGCGCTCCAGCCGGTCTGCCGGCTCATCCGACTGTTCCGTGTCAGGCAGGTTGTACCACTCGGCTAATCGGGGCTCAGCCAGGGCCTGCCGCACCTCCTCCTGTAAAACCGCCGTCGCCCTATAGCCATGCCGGAAGAGATCGGTCATGGGCCAGATCTCCAGCAGGGCTGCGGCGTTGCTGGCGGCCTCGTTTGCCAGACAGGGTGGTTCCTGCCTGGCCAGTAAAGACTCCAGCCCCAGGGAGATGGTATCCCGCACCCTGATGACCATGGCGGTAATATGTTCAATATCCTGCGGTTTTTCCCCGTAGGCCATGATCGCGCTGTTTATGGCCCAGACCAACTCCTGCTCCAGGCGGGCCAGGCTGTTGGGGGCAGTAACCAGGGAAAGGGCCTGCTGCAGGAGGGTGGTCTCAAGCAAGGGTGCGGCATAGACGGAGGGCAGGCGGGTGACCGCGCTGTCCAGCGGCTCCTTGGGGCGAGGCAGCGGTTGACGACTGGGCGGCCTGGAGAAGAGAGCCATTGCCTCGTCCGGGGTGGCAAAGCCCAGATCCTGCATGCGACCGCTGCGGAAGCGCAGGGCTTCTTCCTCGATCTGGGTGGGCAGATCCACGCGGATCTCGCTCATCAGGCGGTGCGTTGCGGCAGGGTCGTATTGGTACAGGGCATCCAGCAGGGCAAAGGGGTGGATCCTCAGGGCCAGATCGAGCATCTTCAACTCCAGGAGGTAGAAACCGTCCGGGGTCATGGCTCTGGCCGTGGCACGCTCTTCATCCTCCGCCGGAACCTGATCCGTATCCGGATCATAGACCGTGACCGTCTGGGTCAGGAAAAGAAGCTGAAGCACATAATCCAGGGAGAGGAAGGTTTCAGCCAGGGTTTCAGCGTCGATGGAGGCAAAGGGCGCCAGCCATTCATCAAGGCTGTCAACGGCGAAATCGTAGCGATTCCAGCAATCCAGATCGAGACAGGCCTGCAGCTGTTCATGGCTCAGTTCCCGGAGGATGGGCAGGGCTTGATCCAGGCCCAGTTCCCGGACAATATAGTATGCCTCCAGAGGTTCCAGGGCCGCGACCTCCTCGGCCAGATCGGGTGCAATCAAAAGCCGTTCGCCGCGCCGGGTCAGGGCGCGGGCCAGATCGGCGCGGAAAGGGGTCAGTTTGATGATGTTGCCGGGGCTCATTTTTTTGTCCGTTAGAGGTGAAGGGTTTAACCTGTTTTTTTTAACGCAGAGGCGCAAGGCCGAAATTCAGGATGGCTATCATACCGCAAGAACGGCTGGCCGGGCATTGTTATTTTCAGGTTGTCTTCTTGGTTGTTCTGTCGTGGCTTGCCGCCATATTAAGTAGTGCCCCTCCGGAAACGGCCCTTTCGCCCGATTGCTGTGTTGCTCAGTCGCCGAAAGATGCTCATATACCGCAGGTACGCTCCGCCTTTTCGTCTTTTTCGTGCCTTGCCCTTGAACGAAATTGCTCGTTTCCGGATGGACACTAAGTAACTTGACCACTGAATCAAGAATCTTCATCTTTTCTTCCCTCAAAGACCAGGGCAGACAATAAAAAAAGGCAAGTTTCCTTGCCTTTTGCAAATCCCTGTGAACGCAACCTGCGTTCTCTCAGCCGCCTCAGCCGCTTTTTCCGGGCATTTTCATTTCTTCTTTCTTTTTCTTGGCTTTTGCCGCTTCCTCTTCCGGGGTACCCTTGTCTGTTACTACACCTTTTTCTTCTCCGGCCGGGGCTTTTTTCTCAGTGCTCACGGCACTGTCTTTTTTGCCGCTTCAGCCACTGCCGCCTGGCTGGTCAGCAGCCAGGGCGCTAGTGGAGCCGCCGACAAGACCGGCTCCTGCCAGCAGGCTGGCAATGCCAACCCCTGCCAGAAATTTTTTCAAATCCCTTGTTTCCATAAGACCCTCCTGCAATTGCTTGCGTATTGAGGAAATGAGGCAACCGGCGTATTCCGGCCATTCCATTGAGCGAACCAGCATAGCGCATCCGATTCAGTTATGAGAATATCATCAGGAAACTCCAGACAAAAGTCAACGAAAACATTACCGAGACGCAGCGAATCCAAGCTGTTGTTAAGCTGAGTTGAGCAGCTTGCCGGATTTTATGCCCTTTAGGGTGCAAACGAAACTTATCCCCTTTGGGTGCAAACAGGGGCTGTACTTAAATGATCTGCTCAGAACCGCAGTTCGAAACCCAAACCCCACTGGTAGGCCGAGTGCCAGCGAGCTACCAGGGAAAGCGGCTGGCTGATCAGGCAGGCGAGGCCGACACTTCCTTCCCATCGCTCATGGGTGTCATATTCCACTTCGCCCGTCAGCTTCAGCCGTGGGGATAAAGGCAGAATCCTTTTAAGGCCGAAGCGAGCGCCGCCGTCTACATCGAGCCAGATCCGTGATTCCAGCAGGAGCGGCAGCAAGGCGCGGATTCCGGCCACCCCGCGATGCTGAGCAATCTCGTTTCGTTCGCCAAGGAGATTGACGCCGGTAAAGAGAGAGAAGAAGACATTCATCGGGTACTCCCAGGTAACGAGCGCCTCCCACTCGGTCTCTTCTACCTGCTGCCAGCCGGTCTTCCATGAGGCGGCTATGATCTGGTGCCGGTCGGCAAGAGCAAGGCTCCCTTCGCTCATGTTGCTGAGCAGCGCGGCCTCGCCCCAGGCGAACCAGGTATCCTGGTGCAGTTTTGCTCGCTGGGCCAGTAATTCCGGAGCGGCGGAAAAGCCTGTGTAGTGAACAAGCCGTGCCATGCCGCTTGCCATGTGGTAGAGCAGATGACAGTGGAAGAGCCAGTCCCCTGGTTCGCTGGCCTCGAATTCGATGATGGTGGTGGACATCGGCGCGACATCCACGGTGTGTTTGAGCGGGGCCTGCTCTCCCTGGCCATTCACCACTCGAAAGAAATGGCCGTGCAGGTGCATGGGATGGTGCATCATGGTGCGGTTGATCATGATAAGGCGGGTAACCTCGCCCTGGCGGATGGGAATGACGTCGTCCAAGCCGAGGGTGACGTTGTTCATCTGCCAGAGGTAGCGCGTCATGTCGCCATCCAGGGTGAGGCGGATCTCGCGGATGGGCTTATTCGAGGCGAAGGCGGTGGAGCGGACGGCGCGCAATCTGGAGTAGGGCGGCCAGGGGCGACTTGGATCCATGCCATCCATGGTCAACTTTGCAGCAGCGGCGACATCGGCGCCGAGCAGGCTGAAATCGGTTACGCCCTTTTTGCTGCTGTACTCCACAGGAGACAACCTGATCGGGGTCGGCTGATTGCCGTGTTCAGTCATCATGGTTGGGGGGGGAGGCCCATGCAGCATGGCGGTGTGATCCGGCGCTGCCTGCATCCCAGCCATGTCCGGTATATCAGCCATGTCCGGCATAGCCATCATGCCGGGCTGGTCGAAACGGCCAGCAGCTACCGCCTCGTCAGCCATGCCCATGGCCGCAGCCGGGGTGAGGGCGAAAAACTCCTTGAGGCCCAGGTGCCCCATGGTGCTGTAGAGGTTGGGCTTTGGCACCTCCGGGGCCGGGTAAAGTGGGCCCGCGCCGAGCCAGGCTGAGGCAAAACCAGAGCCGTCGTGGGCTGTGGCCCGAAACTCACAGGCAGCATCGGCTGGCATCTGGATCAGCACATCGTAAGTCTCGGCCACGGCCATGAGCAGTCGCTGTTCGATCTGCGGCTCCACCTCCAGGCCATCGGCGGCGATAATGGTCATTGGCCCGCAGGCGAACTCCAGATGGAAATAGGTGGTTGAAGAACCATTCACCAGACGCAGGCGCAGCATCTTTTCCGGGGTTGCAGGCAGCATGATTTCCGGCTGGCCGTTGGCCAGAAAACGGTCGTAGGCCACATCGGCAATATCCATGGGTGGCATGCGCTGGAGTTCGCGCCTGAAAAAGTCGCTCAGCATGCCGAGCCGCGCGGCGCCAAGCAGACTCTGGCTACTGCCCTTGGCCACTGCGTACCAGTCGCTGCCGCGTTTTAAGTTGCGCAGCACAGCCTGGGGATCCTCGTCTGTCCAGTCAGAGAAGAGGATCACCTGTTCCTCCCCTGCCAGGGGAACACCTCCCTGCGGCGCGATGACAATGGCGCCATAGACGCCGCGCTGTTCCTGCAGGCCGGAGTGGGAATGATACCAGTAAGTGCCGCTCTGGCGGAGGGGAAATTCGTAAGTGAAGGTGGCGCCTGGCTGAATGGGCGGGAAGCTGACAAAGGGCACGCCGTCCATCTCCGGCGGCACCAGCAGGCCGTGCCAGTGGATCGAGGTTGGGGTGTCCATGGCGTTGTGAACCCGGATCCGGGCCAGGTCGCCTTCAGTGAAACGCAGAACCGGGCCGGGAAGGGCAGCGTTGATGGTCATGGCCATGGTCGGCTGACCGGTGAGATTGACCTCCTGTCTGGCAATGCTGAGGTCATATTCGACAGTGGCGGCAAAAAGCGGGGACTGGCTGGCAAGAGTCAGGAGGATAAGAAGCACGGCAAGAGAAAATCGCACGGTTGACCTCTAAAGGACGTGTAACAACTAAAAAACGTAACGGTAAAACGCAGAGGCGCAAAGATAAAGCTGAGTTGAGCAGCTTGTCTACTCAAACGAAACTTATACCCTCTGGGTGAAAAGCTGAGTTGAGCAGCTCGTCTGCTCAAACGAAACTTATACCCTTTGGGCACAACATGTTGAAATAAAAAGATTAAAGCTTTGAGATTTTGCGCCTCTGCGTTAAAAAACGAGTTATTGCAAGTCCATCATGACTGATCCTGGGGCAGAAAACAATAGGGGTCACGTACAGTAAATACATCCAGCCCAAAACCATGACTTACAGCGAGACATCCCCCGCAGGCGGGCCGCAGGCGGCAGTCACGGCAGGCAAGGCATCCGGCCCTGTACTGCCTGGCCTTTGCTGAATCATAGATTTCCGGCAGGGATTGGTTGAAGATGTTGCCGATCAGGGAAGGAAATTTCCGGCAGGCATGCACCTCGCCATCGGGCAGCAGCGAGACAAAGTTAAAGGCTGCGCCGCAGCCGAACCCGGCGCATCCCCCCAGCAGGGGCTCGCCTTTTTCCTCGCGGAGCAGATTGAAAAGATTGTCTTTAAGACCCAGGCCCGGATTTTTTTGCGCTGCGGCCAGATAGCTTTCCAGAAATCCGCGATACTCAGCAACCGGCGCCGATGCCAACAAGGAGCCCTCTCCGACCATGGCCAGCCGGTTAAAGGTGAAAAGATCGGCCCGGTCGCGGAGCAATTCTGCCAGGGGCAAAACCTGCTCCATATTGCCCTTGGTCAGGGTGAGCATCACCATGGAAAAGATCTCCTGCTCGCGCAGGAGAGCAAGAAACTCCATGACCCTGGCAAAATAGCCCTTGCCCCGGATAAAATCGTTATGTTCAGGCAACCCCTCCAGGCTTACCTGATAAAAAACAGGCTTTTTTATGGCCAGCAAGGGTAAGAGCCGCTCTGCCGAGGTTGCATTGCCCAGGATGGCCACACTGAAGCCCAGATCTGCCGCAGCCTGATACAGGGCAAGAAAATGAGGATAGAGCAGGGGATTGCCCCCGGAGAAACTTACCTGTCCGTGGATATGGTGGCTTTGGCAGAAGGCCCACAATTCATCCAGCACGGCAAGACCATGGGCCAGAGACAGGGGCGCACGGTCGCTCCTGTCGTAGCAATGCTTGCAATGCAGATCGCAGACTTGAGTGAGATGCCATTGCAGAGTAAAAACTCCGGCGCTCAGCAAGCGGGGTTCAATCTCTTTGCTGAGGGGGAAACTTCCTTCATCCCGGCGAATGAGTGAGGCGGGGGCAAGAATAAGCCCCTTGTCTGCGGCCCGCTCAAGAGTCGCTTCGATGACCCCGACCGATACCCCCCCGAAGGCTGCGGCCTGGCGGGGATCAATCCCTTCCGTAATCATTTTCAAGGCCAGGAGATCCTCGGAGCCTGCTGACTGCGCCTGGCTTTTTCCTGTTTCCGGATTTACCCAGACCAGGATCACCTCTTGCTGTAAAAAAGGTTGCCTTCCGGCCTCTGCCCCGATCTCTCCCAGCAGAGATGGCAAGCCACTCCAGGAAGACTCAAGCAATTGCAGCGAGGGGTTTACCGTGTGCTGCGGCACCATGGCCGGCAGGGCTGGAAGTTCCTGCCCCGTCCTGTATAGCGCCAGCTCCAGCCGGGCCAGATCAAAAAGATACTCCGGAGCCTCCGGCAATCTCAGGGCATGGTCGTCTATCAGCCTGGCCAGTTCAGCAAGGCTGGCGGCAGGGGCCAGGAGAGCAAGGAATTCCTGCCCCTGCCGGGCGTTCAGTAACCTTTGGCAGGCAGGGAAAATTTCTGGCCAATTACAGCCAATAAACTTGGACATGATAACTTCCTGAGGAGAGATGGAATTTGACGGGTCTTTTGCAAAACAGGGGCACTCCGGCAAGGCAGGGAGGCAGAATTTTTATGCTGAGATAACTGGCTTTCGGCTTGCGCCTACAACCCTGAGCAGACGCACCTTCCCTGTAACGGCGTCAATTCCTGGGCAATCTCCCGGCTAAAACCTGCCAGCGCCTCGTTTAAGGCGGCAACCAAGCCTTCCTGGCCCTGGTTTGCCGCTGGTATCCTGTGGCTGCTCCGTCTTTCCGGCAGCACGATCACGCCGTCCTTGGCCTTGATCGACCAACGGGCAAGCAGGCTGGCGGTGCCATCGCTTTCGTTTTCAAAGTGGATTATCTCGACCAGGAGCTGATAATCCATGACCTTGGAAGTTGGCCAGGGGTGAAGCAGAATGCGCTCGGTGCCCAACAGGGCAGAGAGATTTTCCCTTAGCACCCTGGGGATATTTTCACTGAGCGGCTCGGCCCAGCGGTGGCTGTCGGCCAGTTGCAGGCGATTGGCCGACAGCCGGGTAACCAGCTGGGGCCGATCCAGATATTCCGGGAGCCTTACCGGGCCGATGCCTAGCACCACCCGGCCCGCTTCGGCACTGACCGGGGCATTTCTGACGGCTTCCCTGGCCGAAAGTTGGTAATAGCTGACCGGCGCTGTACGGGCACAGCCCGTCAGCAACAGGGCCCCGGCCAGAAAGATCAACAGGCTGCCCTTTCTCCATTTACCTGGCGTGTGTCTCATTTCTGTTCCCCTTCCAGGCGTTTTCCCTGCCACACCGCCTCTGGCTGCTGCTCCAGGGTTTCCGCCAAAAGCCGCAAAGCGCGGGCCGCGCGGCTGATTTCCTGCAAGGCCGTGCTGAGTTGCTGCACGCTGGGCGAGGCTTCCCCTGCCAACCCCTGCAAGGTCTGCGCCGTTTTGGCCAGTTCTTCCCCAGCCTTGCCCAGACTGGCAACCATGGGGCCACCTGCCTCCGCTACCCCGCCGACCTTGAGCATTGCCGCCTGTGTCGCTGCCAGCGCCTTGTGCATCTCGAGCAGATCTGCCCGTATCTCGGCAAGCAGAGGGCCGCCCTCACGATCCAGTTTACCAGTTAAGGATTGCAGATGGGCCAGCGTTGCCTCCAGCCGTACCGGGATCTTCTTTGCCGCCTCCGAGGAGAGGGCCTTGTTGAGCGACTGGCTGATGCCGGCAAGATCAGCGAGGAAGGTATCCATGGGAAACCCATCCAGCTTGGAGGCAAGTTCTTCCACCGCCGTCTGAATGGTGGGGATTTCGCTCACCTCCGGGTCGTTGCCGATAAAACGGGCAGGCTTGCCGGGATAAAAATCCAGGTCTATATACAGCTGGCCGGTGAGCAGACTCTGCATCTTGAGCCGACCGCGCAGGCCCCGCTCCACCAGTTGCCGGATGGTGTCACGATCTCGCAGATCAACCTGTTCCCCATGAGGGGACTGAACCATGTTAGGTTCGACCTCGATAGTGACCGGCACCATGAAGCGGCGGTTTTCCGCGTCAAGCCCGAGCCGGATGCGCTTGACCGTGCCCACCTTGACCCCGAGGAAAACCACCGGCGCTCCTACTTGCAAGCCCTGGGCCGCCCCTTCAAAATAGAGGACATGCTGGCGGCGCTCCTGAAACCATTGCCCCCCGGCGAGGAGCAAAACAGTAGCCGCGCCAAGGATAATGGCGCCAAGCACAAAGCCCCCGATAAGCGTAGGATTAGCCTTTCTGCTCATGGGCAGTTACCTGCCATAATATTCTTCAAGCTGCTCATGCCGCCCCCCTGGTGAGAAAATGGCGCACCCTGGCGTCTCCGGAGACAACTGCCTCCCTGGGATTACCGGTGTTGATCATGGTGTGGTTTTCGCTGTCCAGAAAAACCGAATTGGTGCCGATGCCCAGGATACTGGCCAGTTCGTGGGTTATCACCACGATGGTTGTTCCCAGGCTGTCGCGTAATTCGAGGATCAGATCATCAAGACGCCGGGCGGTGAGCGGATCAAGCCCGGAAGAGGGCTCGTCGATCACCAGGATATCTGGATCAAGGGCCATGGCCCGGGCCAGGCCCGCCCGTTTTTTCATGCCGCCGCTCAGCTCTGCCGGATAAAATTCCTCAAACCCGGCCAGCCCCACCAGGGCCAGCTTAAAGGAAACAATCCCGGCAATCCGGCGCGCCGGGAGATCGGTGTACTCCTTGAGCGGCAGGGCGACATTTTCCGCCAGGGTTAGGGAACTCCACAGGGCGCCGCCCTGAAACATGATGCCAAGCCGCCGCTTGAGCCGTGCCTGCTGCTCCGGGGGCACGTTCCAGAAATCCTCGCCGCTGTAGAAAACGGTGCCTCGCGCCGGACGTTGCAGGCCGATCAGGGCCCGCATCAGGGTCGTCTTGCCGCAGCCGTTGCCGCCCATGACCACAAAGATATCCCCCTTGTTGACCACGAAATTAAGATCATGCTGAATAACGAACTCACCATAGGCCATGGTCAGGTCGCGGATCTCGATGTGGGGCGCGGCAGCCATGGCTTCAAATCCCCAGACGGTAGAAGATGATGGTCATCAGCGAAGCGGTAATGGTGATCAGCAGGATGCCGGTCACCACCGCCGAGGTTGCCGCCTCTCCCACTGACTCGGCGCTTCTGCCGCACTGCATCCCGCGCAGACAACCGGCATAGGCGACCATGGCCCCGTAAACGCTGCCCTTGGCAAGCCCCACCAGAAAATGCTTAATTTCCAGCGCCCGCAGGGTTTCCGTATAGTACTCGAACATGCCAATGTCAAAGATAGCAACCGAGACCAGCATCCCGGCCAGCATCCCGACAAAACTGGCGTACAGGGTAAGAAGCGGCACCATCAGGATCAGAGCCAGCATCCGGGGCAGAACCAGAAAATCAATCGGCGAGATACCCAGGGTTTTGAAGGCGTCAATCTCCTCGTTGACCTGCATGGTGCCGAGCTGGGCCGCAAAAGAGGCGCCGGTGCGGCCAGCGATGATGATCCCGGTCATCAGGGCGCCCACCTCACGCACCATGCCGATAGCCACCAGGTCGGCAATGAAGATCTGGGCTCCGACCAGGCGAAGCTGATCCGCCCCCAGGTAGGCGAGGATCAGCCCGACGAGAAAGCTGATCACTGAAACGATGGCCACGGCCCGGGGGCCTACCTCTTCGATCTCCCACCAGAGATCGCTCAGGCGGAATCTGGCCCGCCCGCTTAGCAGCCGCCCAAAAGAGACCGTGATCTCGCCAAGGAAATGCAGCATCTCAGGGACGCCGCGAAAAAATGCCACCGTGGCCGCGCCCACCTGAGAGACCAGGCTCTGCCTGCCGTTGCCGCGCCTGACCCCTTTCTGTTCGGGCACCGCAGCGGCCATGGCCAGAAGATGGCGAACCCCCCTGGGCAGGCCCTCCTGGTCGATGCTGAGGCCGCGCTCGGCGCAGAGCTTGCACAAGCCCCGAAGAAAGGCGAGAAAGCCGGTATCCCAGGCGGAAAGTTGCGCGGTGTTGAAAGACAGGCGGCGCAGGTCATCTCCCGCCCCGGCCAGGGTTATCTCGGCAGCAGGCAGATTCTGGTCAAGGCACCAGCGTCCGGCGCACGACACCTCCAGCAGATCGTCGCCAATCCGGCGCGTATCGAGCCGCCATTTTTTTTCAACATTGTTATGAAGAAGGCTGAGATTCAAAATTCCCCTAAAAACCCAAACCATGCAGGAGATCGTTCACCGCCATCTGATCAAGAGCGCCATCACCGCCAACCTCCTCGGTGGTCATCGACTTAAGATATCTGTCCACATCCTCCTGGGCGATCCGCTTGCTCTCATCTACGGTAATTCCGGCGTCCCTCTCCTTGATTTTCAACTGGGAGCCAAGGGAGACCACAATAGCCAGGAGTTGCACCTGGAAATCAGTGAGCAGTTTGATGATCTTGAGGATTTGCTGGCCGGAGAGATCCTGAAAACTCAAGGCCTCGGTAATCCGCGAGATAACCTCGGTAATGGAGTCAGCCACCTGAAAGGCGGTTTCAATCTTTCGGAAGATATCGTTCTGGTCTTCGATGGTCATCCTGCTCATGCCTGGCACCTGCCCAGAACGCATCTGCTCCAGACTCTCGGCCAAATCCGTGGCCAGGACAAGACTTTCTTCCAGCATGCCGCCAAGTTCGGCAATCCTGGGATCTGCCCCGCTTCCCTGATCTTCCGCAACGGCAGAGGCGGTTTCCTCAATCTCCTCCGTGGGCGGCGCCTCCAAGGGCAGGCTCTGATCCAGAAAGATCTCTGTCTGGTTGAGCTCCATTTTTCTGAAAAGATTCTGGGTCTTTTGATCGGAACAGGCGGCGAGCAGGGCGAACAGGATATCGCTTAAGGGAACGGTGAAAAAATTATCGTTATCCGGGGCAAGGTCGCTGATCTTTTTTCCCAGGGCCTCGACAAAGACTTGGTAGTCAAAGATCTCCCCGGCTTTCTGGCGGGCGTTGGTGATATGTGTTTTCACTGTTTCGTTGGTACACAGCTCGTACATGGTTTGAAAAATCGTGTCCAGGGCAAAAAGATACCGAGTACGCTTGATCATGGCAACCGGATCGGTCAGCTCCCCGGCATCTTCCTGCAGGGCGGCAAGCAGAGTCTTGGCCTGACCGATTTTTTCCTGAAGGCTGTACAGGATGGCGGCCGATTGAGTGCCCGCCTCCCGGTAAGCAATGGCTTCAGGCTGAAAAGCGGTATGAGTTTTGAGGGATAAGAGCAGATCTTTTACCCCGTCGGTCTGGTTCTGAACCTTTTCCGCCTGATCCATGATCTCCATAGTGGCTCTTTCCGTCATGGAGACGATGTCATGCAATTGATTCTTGGCGTCCTCGATCTTTTCCCCGGCCTCATCAAGCTCCACCCGTTTCATGCGTCGATCCTCCATGGGGATCTCCCCCATGGTCGAGCTGAGACTCATTGCCAGCTTGCCTATATCATTAAAGATATTATTGGAGATCTGTTTGTAGTAATCATCCTCGTGTGTTTTCTCGCCCAGGCGGACGGGCGCCATGGGCTCTGTGGCTGGATCGAGCGCGGTCAGAGAGGGAAGCGGCTGGCTTCCCTCGGCCAGGATATACCGCACCACCGGGGCGGTTCCCGTTTCCTGACCATCAAGGACAGTGATATTATATATCACAGAATCTGTGGATATCCTGAAAAATCCGGCGCTTATCTCAAGATTTACTTCCGATCGTACTGTTCTTGACATGCTCAGTCTCCTGCCGCTTTTTATCTGTCTCCTCCCCGCCCACACGAGGCGTGCTTCTCTCACCAATCGGCAATGCTCCGGTTTTCATGAATATTTTGTTGCTGAGACAATGACAACGCAGTCGCGATGCTGCTGGATATTACACGGGCCTCATTATTTGATAAAGGGCAGGATCGCCTTAAACGCCGGGGTCCCAGCCTTTTGCAGCCATTCGTAAATAATCATCTCCGTATTGGCGACGATGCCGCCGACCTCGCTGATTCTGGCAAGCCCGGTCTGGCAGTTTTTCTCAACCCGAGAGGCCACGGCATCTGCGGGCACCCACATCCGGTAGCCTTGCAGAAGGCCGCCTGCCACCGTCTGGTAGATGCAGATATGGGCCTCCACCCCGCAGACCACGATGGTGTTGACCGTTTTCGGTAATCTTTTTGCCGCCTCGGTAATGGCCTCATTATCAAAACAGCCAAATTCCAGCTTGTCCAGCGGAATAACCCCGCCTAGCCCGGCCTGAATCTCCGGGAGCAAGGCCCCGATCCGCGCCGCATACTGAGTGGTGGCCAGTACCGGAATCTGGAGGATGTTGGCCGCCTGCACAAGCAGGGCCGCATTTTTCACCACCTCGTCTCTGGCCGGGATGGCCTGCATCATCCGCTCCTGGATATCCACCACCAGCAGGGCGCATTGTGCCGCAGCCAGACGGTACAGTTTTTCGCTCATTGCCTCCTCCTTTTTCAGGCAAAAATCATCTTGGGTATTTTCTTATACCCGGAAAAATGTATTGCAAAGAACCATTATTTGTCCATACTTGGAAAAATTATTATAGCTGAGTTGATCAGCTTGCCGGATTTTATGCCCTTCAGGGTGCAAACGAAACTTATACCTTCTGGGGGCAAGAACTCTTCAGCGCCCCCACCGGAGATCACTGCCCATGAGCCCTTCTTCCCGCATCGTTCAACTCATAAAAACGCAACCTCTTGGCCAGGCCGTAGAGATTCGCGGCTGGGTTCGCACCCGCCGGGACAGCAAGGGCTTTTCCTTTCTTGAGATCAATGACGGCTCCTGTGTGGCCAACCTCCAGGTCATTGCCGAGGAGAGCCTGCCCCGCTATGAGGAGGAGATTCTCCGTCTCACCACCGGCTGCGCGGTGCGGATCAGCGGTCAGCTTGCCGCCTCGCCAGCCAGGGGGCAGGCCGTCGAACTCAAGGCCAGCGAGGTCGAGGTTTACGGCTGGGCCGACCCGGAAAAATATCCCCTGCAAAAGAAACGGCATTCTTTTGAATTCCTGCGGGAAATCACCCACCTGCGTCCGCGCACCAACAGCCTTGGCGCGGTAGCCCGGTTACGCAGCGCCCTTTCCTTTGCCGTGCATCGATTTTTTCAGGAACAGGGCTTCCTGCACCTCCACACCCCGATCATCACCACCAGCGACTGCGAAGGCGCGGGCGAGATGTTCACCGTCACCACCCTTGATCTCAATAACCTCCCCCGCAAGGATGGCCGCCCGGATTTCAACCAGGATTTCTTTGGCCGCCAGGCAAATCTTACGGTAAGCGGCCAACTGGAGGCGGAGATCTACTGCCTGGCTCTGGGCAATGTCTATACCTTTGGCCCCACCTTCCGGGCGGAAAACTCCAACACCAGCAGGCACCTGGCTGAGTTCTGGATGATCGAACCGGAGATGGCCTTCTGCGATCTTGCCCAGGACATGCAGGTGGCGGAAGCCTTCATCAAATACCTGGTGCAGTATGCCCTGGATAATTGCTCAGACGAGATCGAGCTTTTTACCAATTTCGTGGACAAGGGGCTCAAGGGCAGACTGGCTGCGGTGCTGGCGCAGGATTTCGCCCGGATTACTTACAGCGAGGCCATTGACCGGCTTAAGACCTGCGGAAAAACCTTCAATTTCTCGGTGGCCTGGGGTACGGATCTGCAATCAGAACACGAGCGCTACCTCTGTGAAGAGGTTTTCAAGCGCCCCCTCATCGTCAGCGACTATCCAAAATCCATTAAGCCCTTTTACATGCGGGTCAACGATGACAATACCACCGTGGCCGCCATGGATATCCTGGTGCCGGGCATCGGTGAGATTATCGGCGGCAGCCAGCGGGAAGAACGTTACGACCGGCTGGTCAGCCGGATCAAAGAGCAGGGTCTCAACCTGCCTGATTATGAGTGGTACCTCGACCTGCGCCGCTATGGCACCGCGCCCCACGCCGGTTTTGGCCTGGGCTTTGAGCGCCTTATCCAGTTTGTCAGCGGCATGGCCAATATCCGCGAGGTGATTCCCTTTCCCCGCACCCCTGGCTCGGCCTCCTTGTAGGCCTGCCACCCAACCTGAAACGGGGAAGGTTGCGGAAGGTGCGCCAGGCCAGGAGCCGCTCAGAATAATTTATTTGCTATTCCAAATCCTTTTTGGTATCAAAAAATTAGTAGATATTGGGCAGTATTTTTCTTGTGAACCGGAAATACTGCGGGTTTCAAGTCTGGGTTCCAAGCAAGGAACGGAGGAATATCATGTTTGAAGGCACGGTGAAGTGGTTTAACGAGGCAAAGGGCTTTGGGTTTATCGCTCAGGATAATGGCAAGGATGTTTTTGTGCATTACTCCGCGATCAACAAAAATGGCTTCAAGACGTTACAGGAAGGTGAACGCGTCCGCTTCGAGATTGTGGATGGACAAAAAGGCCCTGCTGCTGCCAATGTGGAACCGCTGTAAACCTTACCTCGATGCTTGCCACCCAGGGGCCCTGTCTTAGCAAGGGCCCCTTTTTTTGCTTTGTCCAGAATTCCAATGTTCTTTGTTTGTCGGTCGTGTCTGTGGTATGATGCCACAGGCACGGGCAGGAATGCCTCGATTTATCAATGAAAGTCAGCTGTGGAAAGAGAGAAACAGTGAAACGAACAGTCTTGCTGTGGCAGGTGTTGCTGGCTTTGGTTCTGATGCTTCCAGGTGAGGCCCAGGCGGATATCTATTCCTTTGTCGATAATAACGGCACCATTCATTATACCAATATCAAGAGCGACCCCAAGCAGCAGTATCAGCTCGTGGTTCGTTCACTCGGCGCGCCACCCCGTTTCCGTTTTGCCGCTCAAAGCAGTCGGCCAGGGGACGAGAAGATCTACGAGGAACATATCCGCAGGGCCGCCAGCACCTACAATGTTGATCCGCATCTGATCAAGGCGGTGATCAAGGCCGAATCCAACTTCGATCATCAGGCGGTTTCCCAGAAGGGCGCTCAGGGCCTGATGCAGCTCATGCCAGGCACCGCAGCCGATCTCAAGGTGCGGCATCCCTTTGATCCGCTGGAAAATATCCTCGGCGGCACCAACTATCTGCGGCAGATGCTCAGCCGTTTTGGCGGGAACACCGCCTTGGCTCTTGCCGCGTATAATGCCGGGCCCAATCGGGTTGAGGCCGAACGCGGCATCCCGGCCATTCCTGAAACCCAGCAGTATGTCCGCAACGTTCTCAGCCACTACCGAAGCATGTCGGCCAGCTCCTCCTTGCCCTGGAGAGCAGGGTTTCGCTGAAAAATCCGGGAGAGAGACCGCTTTTCGCTCAGTGATCCCCGACAGCCATTTAGTTCTTGGCAAAAAAGGAGCAGGCCCGCTCCCTGGCTTGAATCAGGGAGCTGCTGGATTGAATGGCCGAGGCCAGATGATGCCCGAAGGGATAGTTTATGGCGAAATAATGGCTGAATTCCTTGAGACGACCCAGGCGCCGCTCCGGCAGAAAACTTTCCTCTAACAGCTCAATAAAGCGCAGATAGAGCGCCGGTTTGTCCACCTCTCCAACCCCAGGCCCAAGGCCGTACAGCCCATGGGCAAGCTCGGCGAAGAGCCAGGGCTTGATCGCCGCAGCCCGGCCAAGCATGAGGCCGTCCGCCCCTGATTGAGCCAGACAGTTTCTGGCGTCTTCCAGAGAAAAAATCCCGCCATTGGCAATCACCGGGATGGTCAGCCAGCCTTTGACCTTGCCGACCCATGGCCAGCGCGGCTTGCGGACAAACGGCTCCCCCCGCAACCGGGCATGCACGGAAAGCAGCTCTATCCCCTCGCCTTCCAGCATCAGGCAAAAATTACGCAGCCTTTCCTCATCCAGGGTCTCGCCCAGTCTGATCTTGGCAGTAAGCGGCAGGTCGGTCTGCTTTCTCGCCTCAGCCACCAGGGCCTGCACCGTGGCGGGTTCCTCCATGAGACGGCTGCCCGCCCCCATGCGCCGAACCGTTGGCGCAGGACAACCGAGATTGAGATCAACAGCCTCGGCACCCAGAGTGTGAAGCTTGGCAAGGGCAGGGGCAACCTCCTCCAGCCGGCTGAGCAGAAGCTGGTAGGACAAGGGGGTTTCCTGGGGGGTGCGCACCAGATAGGGAGAGAGTTGCGGATTTTCCGAGGGCAGGCGGGCGGCGGAAAGCATCTCGGTGGACAACAGGCCAACGCCGCCCAGCTCCAGAATAAGGCGGCGCAGGGCCGAGTGGGTCAAGCCGGCCATGGGCGCCAGGAAAAGCGGGGGAGCAATCACCAGGCCGCGCAAGCGGATGGGGCTGGTCATAGTAATTGTTCCCCAGAGCCGCAAAATTTCCGGCTGCCCCGGAATTGTAACCGTTCATCAGTGCCGTAGATGCGCGAAAGAGGCCTGTTCGTATCCCAGCAAAGCTGGATAAAAGCCCCTAGCCGGTACTCGGACAGGGGCTTTAAACATACAGTATGCGGGTCAGGCCGATGACTGTCCATCGTCGGCAGAAGTGTCCGACAAAGCAGATGCGGTGCTGCTGAATGGTTACTGGTCATCGGCCCAGCAGTCGCTTTACCAGACCGGCAACTTTCGACTCACGCTCCCGCAGGAAATCGAGGTCAACCTGCTCCGCCAGCTCAGGCCGTTGTTCGAGGAGAAGAGCCGTGGCGATTTCCGCCCCGCCGATGGTCAGTTCCTGACAGCTTGCCCCCTTGTTTTCCTGACGCCGTTTGATGAGGGTACGGCAGCAGGTGACAGCAAAACGGGCCTTGAAGCGGTCGTGCGCCTCCTTGGCCAGAGCCTGAAACTCCTTTTTCTTCATCCCCCCTGCCCGACGCGGACCAAGAAAGAGAGCCAGGCCAATTTCCGCTCCGGCCAGCGAGCCACAAAGGCAACCGGCGCCGCCCAGGCCATGGCAAAACCCGGAACCAAGGCTTGCCGCCATCTCCTCGCTCAAGGGGCCGGCAAAGGCCTGGTTAAGAAGGTAAATTACCGATTCAGAGCAGCAGTAGCCCCGCGCTTCATAGATATTGCCCGCCCGCTGGCCGGCAAGTTCACTGATTGTTGCGATTTCTACCTTATTTTTCATGCTTTATTCCCACTGTTAAAAAAAGATTGCTCCACAATAACTTGAAAATCGCTCCATTCTCGCATCCGGCGAAGGCCGGAATCCAGTATTTTCTGACTGTTGCAACAAGGCTGGATCCCGGCCTTCGCCGGGGTGACGACCGGATATATTTCCCACTCTTGCCACAAAAACCCCTATAACACAAAAGGCCAACCGGATCACTCACAATCCGGTCGACCTTTTGCTTTGCGACTTCTTTCTTTTTCCTGTTCCTTTATCCCCTGCCAAAGGTAAGCCCAGCCTCTCCCCGGTCCACCAGGATCGTATCACCCTCGACAAAGGTGCCGTCAAGAATCTTCATGGCCAGACCGTCCTGCACATGGCGCTGGATAGCGCGCTTGAGCGGTCTGGCCCCAAAACTCGGGTCATAGCCCACCTCGATCAGGTACTCCCTGGCAGCCTCGGTCAAGCTGACGCTGTACTTCTGCTCGGCCAGCCGCTTAGTGAGCAAGGCCACCTGGATGTCGATGATCTGGGCAAGATGTTCGCGGCCTAAGGAATGAAAAATGATGATCTCGTCGATCCGGTTCAAAAACTCAGGCCGGAAATGGGCATGGAGGATGGCATCGATCTGGATCTGCATCTCGGCCCGACGAGCCTCGCCCAGCTCCATGATCATCTGACTGCCCAGATTCGAGGTCATGATCAGGATGGTGTTCTTGAAATCTACGGTCCGGCCCTTACCGTCGGTCATCCGGCCGTCGTCAAGAATCTGGAGCAGGACATTGAACACATCCGGATGGGCCTTTTCGATCTCGTCAAAAAGAATGACCGAATAAGGCCTGCGCCGCACCGCCTCGGTGAGATAGCCCCCCTCCTCGTAACCCACATAGCCCGGGGGCGCGCCGATCAGGCGGGAGACCGAATGTTTTTCCATGTACTCGGACATATCGATCCGAATCATGGCCTTTTCGGTGTCAAAAAGAAAATGAGCCAGACTCCTGGCCAGCTCGGTCTTGCCCACCCCGGTGGGGCCTAAAAAGATAAAGGAGCCCAGGGGCCGATTGGGGTCCTGGAGCCCGGCCCGCGCCCGGCGCACCGCATTAGCCACGGCGGTGATCGCCTCTTGCTGACCCACCACCCGCCGGGCCAGTTCGGTATCGGCATGAACCAGCTTGTCTTTTTCCCCAGAGAGCAATCGATCAACCGGAATTCCGGTCCACTTGGCCACCACCTGGGCCACATCCTCCTCATCCACCTCTTCCTTGAGCATCTTGCGATCCTGCTGGATCTCGGCCAGGCGGGTATTCTCGGCGGCAAGCTGCTTTTCCAGCTCCACGATCTTGCCGTAGCGGATCTCCGCCACCCGGCTGAGATCGCCCTGACGCTCGGCCTGCTGCTCGGCCACTCTGGCCTCGTCAATGCCGCTCTTGATGGTGCGGATCTTCTGGATGATGTCCCGCTCCAGATGCCAGTGGCCCTTCATGCCGGTCAGGATCTCGCCCAACTCGGCCAGTTCGGCCTCGATCCTGGCCAGCCGCTCCTTGGAGGCGGCATCGCTTTCTTTTTTCAGGGCCTCCCGCTCGATCACCAGCATGATCTTCTTGCGCTCCACCTCGTCGATCTCGGTGGGCATGGAATCAATCTCGATCCGCAGCCGGGAAGCCGCCTCGTCGATGAGGTCGATGGCCTTGTCCGGCAGAAAGCGGTCGGTGATGTAGCGGTTGGACAGGGTCGCCGCCGCAACCGTAGCCGAATCCTTGATCCGCACCCCGTGGTGAACCTCGTATTTTTCTTTGATCCCGCGCAGGATGGCGATGGTGTCATCAAGGGATGGCTCCTGCACCAGAACCTGCTGGAAGCGGCGCTCAAAGGCGGCGTCCTTTTCAATATATTTGCGATACTCATTCAAGGTGGTGGCGCCGACACAGTGCAGCTCGCCCCGAGCCAGGGCGGGCTTGAGCATGTTGGAAGCGTCCATGGCCCCTTCCGCAGCGCCGGCCCCGACCAGGGTGTGAATCTCGTCGATAAAGAGGATGACCTCTCCGGCCCGTTTCTCCACCTCTTTAAGCACCGCCTTGAGCCGGTCCTCAAACTCGCCCCGGTATTTGGCCCCAGCCACCAGTGCGGCCAGATCGAGGGAAAGCACCTGCTTGTTGCGCAGGGTTTCCGGTACATCGCCGTTGACGATCCGCTGGGCCAGGCCCTCGACAATGGCGGTCTTGCCCACCCCAGGCTCGCCGATCAGGACTGGGTTGTTCTTGGTCCGGCGGGACAACACCTGAATCACCCGCCGCACCTCGTCATCCCGGCCGATTACCGGGTCGAGCTTGCCTTGCCGAGCCACATCGGTAAGGTTGCGGGCATATTTTTCCAGGGCCTGATACTTCTCCTCAGGGTTAGGATCCGTAACCCGCTGATTGCCACGGATGGCGACCAGGGCCTGCAAAAAGGCCTCCCGGCTCACCCCTTTGCGCTTAAAGGCCTGGGCCGCCGGAGAATCTCTGTCATCAAGCACCGCCAGCACCAGATGCTCCAGACTGACGTACTCATCCTGCATCTCGCCTGCCACCTTGAAGGCCCGGTCGAGCAGGGCCTGAAACCGTTTCCCGGCATAGACCTGGGTGTAGCCGCCGCCGCTCACCTGGGGCAGCTTATTCAGCAGCTCCTCCATCTCCTGCCTCAGCAGCGCCGGATTCACTCCCATCTTTTGCAGAATTGGTGTCACCACCCCTTCTGGTTGCTCCAGAAGAACCTTCAGCAGATGTTCGGGCTGGATCTCCTGATGGCCCTTGGTCTGAGCCAGATTCTGAGCTGCCTGCACCGCTTCCTGTGATTTAACCGTGAACTTGTCAAACTGCATAGCCATTGCTCCTTAGGCAGAAAAAAATGAAGCCAAGCGCTCCCGCTGGGTACAGCAACTATCGTAAGCGCGCCCCAGGCCGCTGTCAAGGCCGGTGGTGTCAATTTGCTGACAGGGCAGGGGCCTGGCCAGCTTGGCCAGCGATTCTGGCTCAGAGGCAAGATTTTCTCTCTCCCGGGCTACATAACCTTTGCGTTGCCCATGGCCTCGGGGATATATAAGCAGGAAAGTCCTCTCTCCCTTTTGCAACCCCAGATTCAGGATAGCACATGCCCGATCCTGCCGTGCTCATTTTCATCTTCACCTATCTCGGCGTTGCCCTTGGCCGGATTCCCGGCCTGATGCTGGATCGTACCGGCATTGCCCTGCTGGGGGCAATCGCCATGATCGTAAGCGGCGCGGTGCCGCTTGGTGAGGCCATGGCCGCCATCGACCTGCCCACCATCATCCTGCTCTACGCCCTGATGGTGCTTTCCGCCCAGCTTAGACTGGGCGGCTTTTATACCTGGGTTATTGCCAGGACCACCAGCCTCCTGGAGCGGCCCCGGCTTTTTCTTTTCAGCAGCATGCTGACAGCCGCCCTGCTTTCCTCTTTGCTGGCCAACGACATCGTCTGTCTGGCCTTCACTCCGGTACTCTGTGGCATTTTGCTGCAAAAAGGGCTCAACCCGCTGCCCTTTCTCTTAGGCCTGGCGGCTGCCAGCAATATTGGTTCGGCCGCCACCATCATCGGCAACCCGCAGAATATGCTGATCGGCCAGGTAGGCCGGTTGGATTTCGGCAGGTTTTTGCTCTGGTGCGGCCCGCCAACCCTGATCGCCCTGGCCGGGGCCTATCTCATCCTTTGCCGCCTTTACAAAAATATCTTTGCCGCATCCATGCCTCCCCGGAGCATGGCGCAAACCCCGGAATGGCCTGAATTCGACGCCTGGCAAAGCGCCAAGGGCCTGATCGCCGTGCTGATTCTGGTGGGGCTTTTCTTCTCTCCCATCCCCAGGGAGCTTTCTGCTATCACCGTGGCCGGGGTTCTGCTGTGCAGTCGCAGGATGCACTCCCGTCAGATCATGGAGCTGGTGGACTGGCATCTGCTCACCCTGTTCTGCTCCCTGTTTATCGTGGTTCATGGTCTCAGCAGCCGCAACATTCCCGGCCTGGTCATGGAGTCTCTGGCCAGCCAGGGGCTGACGATCACCAACCTCTTTGCGCTCACCGGCATTTCCGCCCTGATGAGCAACCTGGTCAGCAATGTGCCCGCCGCCATGCTTCTGGTTCGCTTCCTCGACCCCGGTGTGCCTCAGCAGTGGTACGTCCTGGCCCTGTCCAGCACCTTTGCCGGCAACCTGATTATCATCGGCAGCATCGCCAATCTCATCGTCATCGAACAGGCCAGAAAGTTTAAGATCGAGATCAGCTTTAAGGAACACGTCAGAGCTGGTATCCCGATCACCATTTTTTCCCTGCTCGTGCTGGTTTTGCTGCTGGCGGCAACCGGCAGACTTTGATGGCCGCAGGCTGCCTGGCACTATTTGGAGACACAATAAAGTTTTCTGCATAAGCTGGGGAGCAAAGGAGGAGAAAGCAACTCTGGCTAAGATGAGAGGAGAGCAACATGCTTTTCGCCTATCCTGTTGAACTGATCAAGGACGACAACAATACCGTGCGCGCAATTTTTCCGGACGTGCCGGAGGCTATCACCTTTGGCGACGATGAGGACGAAGTCTTGCTCCACGCCTGCGACGCCCTGGAAACCGCGCTGGCCATGGAGGTCGATGAAAAACAGAAACTGCCACGCCCCAGCCCGGCAAAGGGAAGGCGTACTGTCGCGCAGGGTCGATTGTCAAGACGAATTGATGAGCATCTCTACCGTCCCCCGAACTCTCGAATCGTTCTGTAGGCTAGATTTTTCTGTTTATTTTAACAGGATAGTTCTGATAAGGTGATTTTGCTGGCTGGAGGAAATTAGCCACCAGGGAAAGATTTTGGCGCCTTTGCCCGGATTGAAGCTAAGCTTGAAGCTTGGTTCCCGCTCTCCGCAAGAATCTGCCGGTGCTTGACATACGATTCCTTTAAATGCTGACCATCTTGAATACAGTCATGAAATCCAATAAACCTTGGGACGAACACCATTTTGTCCCTAAAACGGCTTGACTTTGAACACAGTTGCTACTCTACCCGATTCTCCAGTTATAGGTTTTGTCCGACCCCGGTCGTGGCGAAACAGGGTCGGATAAATCATGATTTTTAGCAAAATCAGCTTTCTGGTGCTGGTCGCCTCTGTCTTGTTTATTGTCGGATACTTGCCAGCTTGGCAAATTCTAGTCGATACATGGGCGTATTCCGAGGAATATAGCCACGCCTTTCTGACTGTCCCTATTATCCTGTATATGATCTGGGGTAAAAGGGCCATCCTGCTGGAGATTAAGAATCCTTCTCTTCTTGGGTTGTGCCTGGTTATTTTTGCCATCGTTCTTTATCTGGGCTCACTGCTGGCTCAGATTCAAGCCCTGATGGCGGTTTTCATGTTTCTGACCATAGTTGGGGTCATTATCTACCTGCTAGGTGTAAGGGCGATCAAGGAATTAACTATCCCCCTCATCCTTTTCGCCATGCTTATTCCTGTCCACGGGCAGCTCTATACTCAGTTGACCTTTCCCCTCCAAATAAAAGTTTCTCAGGCCTGCGAGATAATAATCAGCATGTTTGGGATTACGATTTTCCGGGAAGGCAATATCCTGTCCCTCCCTGGAAAAAGTTTTGAGGTGGTAGAAGCGTGCAGCGGTTTGCGGTCGGTGATTTCCTTGATGACTCTGAGTGTTATCATGGGCTATTTCCTGCTCCGCAAGAACTCAACAAAATTTATTTTATTTGCCGCCAGTATCCCGACGGCTATCTTGGTTAATTTTAGCAGAATAGTTGTCATGCTGCTGCTCTACCACTTTTTCAAACTGGATCTTACGGAGGGCATCCTGCATATCATAAGCGGTCTGGGAATGTTTATCGTCGCCTTGTTTATCATGTTCATCCTGCAACGAGTACTGGAATTTTGGGAACTAAAATAGAAACAAAGCTCGTAATTTTGGCGGTACTGTTTTTGGTGACCACCATTTTGGTTCATGGTCGGGGCTCAGAACCGGCAACGGTTCATGGCAAGCCATCATTGCAAGATTATTTCCAGAATCTCGCAGGCTACAAGGCCAGTCGCGATATTGCTCTTACTGATGCTGCTACCAAGATGCTGAAACTGGATGATTATGCCTTTATTGATTACGAGGGGAGAAAAGGGGGGATAAATCTCTATATCGGCTATTATTACACGGCCAACAAATTATCGGCCTCCCACTCGCCTCTTGTTTGTTATCCCACTCAGGGTTGGAAAATAGACAACAAGCCCGAGAGGCGGACGTTGGTGGTAGGCCAATACTCGCTTAACTACGAGGCCATAGTCACTTCTTATAGCGGACAGAAAGAACTGGTTCTGTATTGGAACCAGACCTATGCATGGACAAGCAACCAGGCTTACCAGCATAAAATAAACCTGGCTTACAACAAGCTCATGAAAACAGGTGAGCAACATGCCTTTGTCCGGGTTACAGTGCCGTTTGCCAATTCCAGCCAGGATGAGGCAGAAAAAGCTGGTGCTGATTTTATTCGAATTTTTTTCCCACGACTCATTGAATACTTTTCCGAGACCGGGCCTGCGCAAGCGCAAAGCTCTCTGTTTTTGCCGCAGCTCAGACCTCTTCAGCTGCCAGAATGATGGTTCCCTCTTATGAAGGATAGGCGAGGTTGGCAAGATCCGATAGAGGCCGACTTCCAAGATGTCATTCAAGAGTGGGCCCATGCTGGACGCACATAAAAAAGGCAGCGCCAAATGAATGACCCTGCCTTGGTGCATGCAATACTGCAAATAAATATCAGGTTTTCTGTTTCCTGCGTACTCCGATGAGGCCGACTATGCCGGTAGCAAAGAGAAGCATGGTGGCTGGTTCCGGGGCTGGGGCTGGGGATTGAAGATCCACCACATCTCTTATGTAGAGAGCTATATATGAAAGGTCTGGAATCTGACCTCCTCCATTTGTGAATGTGATTTGCCAAGGGTCGTTTGGAGTGTTCGAGCCTGCGGCAGCTAACACCTCATTATCAAACATGTATGCAGCAAAAACAGGCGAGCCTTTAATAACAGCTACTAAATCCATCTGAGCAGGAAGATTGCCGCTCCATGACAGATCCCATGTGCCAATTTTGCCAGCAGTTGTAGATAACAGGAAATCGATGCCCCCCCAGGAACCGCTACCGTTTTTGCCAGAGTCATCATTCCCAGGAAAGTCATCTTTGGTGAGATACGTCCAATTATTGCCAGCAAAGGCGCCAGTCAGGGCATTAAGGATATCGCTGTTATCACTGTTGGGATCTGAGAGAGGGCCTGCTACAGCATCAGCATATTGTCCATTTAATTGTATATCAAATATCGATACGGCACTCGCTGCTTCAGTCATGCCAAGCGCCATTATTCCTGCAGCCAATCCTGCTAAAAGTGTATTCTTCATTTGATCTCCTTGTCTGATAGTTACAAACTATATCAGCCTTTTTTCCAGCTTGCCAGAAGTTTTTGAGCTGCCGCCCGTTCCGGAAACTCAACCTTTGAAGACAAGGCCCTTCGCAACGCCTGTTCGGCCCCCGCAGTTTTACCGGAGGCTTTGAGCGCCAGGCTCAGGTGGTAGTAAATGGTGGGAATATCTGGCTGGCCGATCACAGCCTGATTTAATTGTCGCACCGCCAGATCGTGGGAGCCACGCTGGAAATGAATCCAACCCAGGGTGTCGGCGATATACGGGTCTTCTGGCGCCTGCTCCTTGGCAATCAGGGCAAACCGCAACCCCTCGTCGAGATCTGGATTTTTTTGGGTGGCAATAAGCCAGGCCAGGTTATTGGCGGCGGGGGCAAAATGCGGAGATTGTTTAAGTATTTCCCGGTAGGCTGCCTGGGCTCCGGCTATGTCCCCTTGGTTAGCCAGGAGAATCCCCAGATGCATGCGGGCAGAAATCTGCTGGGGCTGTTTATTAAGCAGAGTACGATATTCAGCGATGGCCTCAGCAGTCTTGCCGGTTTTGGCCTGAATCTTGGCGATTAGCAGATAAGGGCGGATATCCTCCGGCGCCTTCTCCTGCGCTCTCTGTAATACCGCAACACCTTGATCAAGATTATTGTTAGCAATAAAAAGCTCTCCCAGCATTATCAGATAATCGGGATAATCCGGCTCAAACTTGAGTTGGGTCTGTACCCTGGCAATGGCCCCAGCGATATCTTTCTGTTGAAGATGAATTGCCACCAGTGAAGCCAGTGCCGGAGCAAAGCCTGGCTTTTTATCAAGCATATCAACGAAGATGGCTGATGCCTTATTGTTTTCACGACGGGCCAGATAAGTAAGACCCAGGTTTAGCCGCACTTCGAGGTTGTCTGGCACCAGGGTGTTAATCCTTTCAAACAACCGGAGAGCCTCATCATGTTCTTTGTCGGCCAGAAAGCATTTTCCCAGAATAACGGCTGCGCGAAAGTTGTTGGGCCGTAAACGTAAGGCGATGGTCGCCTCTTTCTTGGCGCCGGGAAACTCCTTTTTCTGAAAAAGGTGCTGGGCTAGCAGGGTATGGGCCAAGAAATCCTGAGGATTGTTCTTGACCGCTGTCTCTACATCCTTTTGCGATAGCCCCATTTCTCCACGGTTGAAGTGGGCCAAGGCCTTGACATAAAAAGGCTCGCTTAAGTAGGGGTATTCCCTTACCAGACTGGCAAGGATATCGATGGCCTCCTGGTTTTTTTTCTCTTCTACCAGAAGCTTGGCTTTTACCAGACGGCCTTGACCGTGCTTGCTGTTCTTGGACAGGATTTCGGCCACCAACTCGGCAGCCCGGTCTCGTTGCCCGCGCTCCACCAGGTAGAAATCGGCCATGGTGGCCTTAATATTGGCATCTTCTCCGGCCTTGGCGCGCGCCTCCAAATAGGCCGATTCGGCCTTGTCGAGCATTCCGCGACTACGGCAGAAATTACCGAGGGTTACGGAGAGTGCCGGGTCTTTCGGCTTAAGGACAATGGCTTGCCTGATGCTGGCTTCGGCCTTGGTCATATCATTGGTGCTGGCATGGAAGGCTGCCATATCGAGATGGGGTTGGGGCGAATCAGGGAAAGCGGCAATGGCTTTCTGCATTAACGCCTCCGCCTTTGCCTTCTCACCTTGGTGCAGATAGAAGCCGGCCAAGGTCTGGTATTTTCCTGAATTGACCGGGGGCAAGGCCAGGGCCTTAAGCAGAGACTGTTCGGCTTTGGCTGGCTGCTTGCGAGCCATAGCAATCTGTGCCTGCAGAATATAAAGCCGGTCTAGCTCTGGCTGCACAAGAAAAGCCTTGGCCATGATCTGCTCGCCCTTTTCCGTATCACCATCCAACAAGGCGATAGTGGCTTGTAGCAAAAGAGCCTCCAGGTAATCAGGGTCGATAGCCAGAATTTTTTCAACGCGCTGCAAGCTTTCCTGCCGTTTTTTGGAAGCGAGAAGAATTCTGGCAGAATTAAGCAGGGCCTCCAACTTGGTCGGATTCAATAAGGCTACCCGCTCAAAATTGTTA
>Ga0208863_1000110_pt1 | contig 104052 bp, 100 predicted proteins | sample RifOxyD3_FD_184040 | JGI IMG/M metagenome (GOLD analysis project Ga0208863, IMG submission 184040) | Soil microbial communities from Rifle, Colorado - Rifle Oxygen_injection D3 (SPAdes) | ecosystem: Environmental > Terrestrial > Deep subsurface > Rock core/Sediment | place: Rifle, Colorado...
GTAAGTGAGCAACACCATTTTTAACTATTTCTGGATAGATGTGGCGGTTGGGACTTTTAGCTTTTGCATCTCTTACTAATTTTTTTAAATTTTCTAAATTCAATTGTAACATAAAGTATGCCTCCTTGTTTGATAACTATTTTTCAAGGATGGCAGATAAATCAGACTAAATCACTGGCTGCTGTGAAAGCCTTACGATTTTGACTACTTGAATGGGGGGACTAGTAAATTCTCGTGATTCAATAATTGATTTACTTCTATCTATACTAAATTCCGCCATAAATAATTCTCGCTATTAATTGACGAATTTTCTTTATCACGATTTCATTAATTCGTCTATATTTAAAAACCAATTAGCGAATTTATGCTTGTCATTTTGTTGCAAGTAAAAACTAAATTCCATGTAGGAATAAAAGGAAGTTGTTATGAAAAAAATGTTTTGGTGCCTTACTCTTTTGACAATTGTTCATCTTTCTATTGTGAGGGCCGATTGCCCAAAGGTAATTAAGCTGCGAAGTCAAAATAATACCTACATCACACTTAATGCCAATATACAGGAAGAGGTGAAATACACAGATTTGTCCCCTAGTTATCTCACTTACATTACAAAACTAGACATACTTATCAAGGGCAATAATCTGAAAAATGATTGGCCTCTTGAAGTTGAAATGGAAAATATTTGTTACGAAAATTATTACGAAAGAGAAAATTATTTTTCCGTAACACATTTTTTGACTTTGCAGTGGGATCAGAATGCCCAGGGATTTGTTGGTGATCTATTACACGCCAAGAGATGGACAAATGGCGGCACAACAATAACGACTCCGTTAGAAAAAATTCCAGTTTATGGAAATGGACATAGAAAATACAGAGATTGCTTCCAGCGTCTTCATATCAAAGAAGAGTCTCGAGTGATTGGAGAATGGTCCTATCCTGGAGAACAATTAATTGATCCTGTTACAAATTTAGCATATTTCACAATGGATATTTAATTGTAGTACTCAAAGGAATTTTTGTGAAAAATATTTTTACATTGGTGATGATGATGATTTCTTTTAAGTGTTTGTCTCAGACTTATTCGAGGACAGTCCAACTTCATCTGTTCGAATGGCCATGGGAAGATATTGCAAAAGAGTGTGAGCAATATCTTGGCCCAAATGGATTTGCTGCGGTTCAAGTATCTCCTCCACAAGATCATGCCATTTTACCTGGAAGACCCTGGTATGAACGTTATCAACCAGTTTCTTACCAACTCATCAGTAGAAGTGGAGATAAAAAAAGCTTTATCAATATGGTTCAAAGATGCAAGCAGGCAGGTGTTGATATTTATGTCGATGCGGTTATTAATCACATGACATGGATTCCGCAAAATAGTGCTATTCTTAATAGCATTGGGGGGAATCAGTACACCTATTATCAATATCCCAATTATAGGTACAACGACTTTCACCATTTTAATTTTAATGGAGATGGTAGTATCGCAAATTACAATGATCGCTTTGAAGTGCAAAATGGTAATCTGGCTCTTTGTGCGGATCTTAATACGGCTTCGCCTTATGTTCAAAATACCATCGCAAATTATTTAAATGAATTATTATCAATGGGTGTAACAGGCTTTCGAATAGATGCTGCAAAACATATTCCCAAGCAAGATTTACAACAAATCTTTTCAAGACTTGCTCATCCTCCATATATTTACCAGGAGGTTATTGATTATGGAGATGGGCCAATAAGGGCAAATGAATATTTACCAAATGGAGATGTTTTAAATTTTAAATATTCTAAAATTATTAGTAACGCTTTTCTTTACCATCAAACGGCAACACTTATTGATAATTTAAAAAACACAATGGATATTCCTTCAGACAAGGCAGTCGTATTTGTCGATAATCATGATCTCGAACGAAGCGAACAACACATAAATTATAAGAATGCAAAAGCGTATTACCTTGCCAATGTTTTTATGCTTGCATTTCCTTGTGGGTACCCTCAAGTGTTGTCTGGTTATCACTTCAATAATTATCATGAAGGACCTCCAACAGATAATCAAGGTTACACACTGTCTCCTTATCAAAGACCTGAGCGATGGGTATTATTTCACAGGAAGGTAGAAATTTTAAATATGGTACAATTTAGAAACAGAACCAATTCATATTTTGCTTTAACGAATCCTTGGAGTGGAGCTGATGGCCAAATCTCTTTCGGAAGAGGACCGCTAGGCCATGTTGTTATCAATCCTTCAAACAAAGGCTTTCGGGCAAATATTCAAACATCAATGCGACCTGGTATATACAATGACCTTTTAAGACAAGGCAAGGTAGTTGTCATTGATCCTTTGGGGAAAATAAATATTTCGTTGGAGCCATTTGAAGCGATGGCCATTCTTACAAAATAATATTCTCCTGAGCGTTCTCCATCTGGAGAAAAGTGGATCAGAGATTACAAAACTTAAAATATTGTCATTGCTTCATAATTATTTCAAGTTGTTATCTTTGGATAACGCAAAGCAAGCAGTTCGAAACCTTTCGCACATTCTCCGCCACTATCAAACCAACCATTTGTTAAGATTGAAATTTTATTAGAAAAATTTCCGAGCTGTCTGGTTCTGTCTGGTTCGGTTGACCCAAACAGATCTCTCCGCCACAGTGAAATTTTAAACAGTGATCTGGCCAAGCTGTCTGGTCGAGTTTATGGTGATGCGCAAAATTCAAGAGAGATCTTCTTTTTTTTAAAAAATCATGAATTAGACAATATAAGAAATAGCATTGGCTCAATTTTCTATTTCTTTGAGTCAGTGAAGTGCACTAAAGACATTTCAAATATTATTGGTGACAAATATAGCTGTTTTATTGAAATTAAAGATAAATATCTAGATTGACGACCAATTTGCGACTACAAAGACAAGATAATAATGAGAAGGGCTCTTTTTCGTAGCCCTTCTCATTTCCTGGCATTAAAAATCAACCAATGATGAGCATTGTGAATTGTCTTCGCGCCGGGCCATTAAAAGGCCAAGCGGCGCGCTCTACTAACAATTTAACTATCAATTGTTAAACTGCGATTTTGAAAACATCTTCTAGATCGTTCATCTGTTTTGCCATAGACGAGGGGCCGAGAATACTAAGGCCGTATTTTTCTCTAAAAAACTGTTGAAGAAAGTAGGCGTGGGAGTGATCGATCAGTTGATCGATGTCTTTGCCTTCCCAATTAGCAATCGTCGATTGGCCGACGTTCAAAAGATTAGCTAGATCGACTTGTGTTATTCCTGACGTCTTTCTTAAAAATCGAAGCTCTTTTCCGCGCAAGGGAATATTATTTTTTAAAATGGCAAAAGCAATTTTTTCGTGAAGCTCTTTGACGTTGGGTATGTTTATGGAGCGGCCATACTTTGTATTGATGGCCTTAACCTTTTTTATGAAGACGTACTCTAGGCCAGATTCGAGGTAGTGATAGTTTTCAATGATTTTATTTTCCATAAATATCTCCAATTACGGTGATGACTAAAGTTTTTGTCTCTTTTAGATAGGCCATGACGATTCTAATTATTTCGCCATCGCAACCTTTTCCATCCCAACAGACCTTAATTTCTTCACCAGTATCTATTTCTATTTTTGAGATGCCGCCGGTTAAGTACGCGTCCTCAACGTCCGCAATAGTAATTCTTCGCTCAACCATTCTATTTCGCGCATGTTCCGTATAATAAAAACCATCATGCAAGACGAATGATTTTTGTATCAGCGCTTCAATTTCCTTTTTTCTCATAAATCCGCCTCTGTTGATAATATCATAAAATGATAAATATTGAAAGATGATAACTAGTTATATTTCATATTTTATCCTAATCCTTTATTGAAAAAAATGTCGGAGACGTAATTTCTTCACCACTTAGATTTTTAGCTGTCTGGTCGGCCGGTCTGGTTTTGGTCTGGTCAGTTGCTAGTTTTAATGAAAAATAATGAGATCAGATGAGAAAGGAAAATAGGATAAGTTTTTGATTTTGCTCTTAGCAATCATCAGAAAACCTTTACTTGCTGTGTCTGCAATTGCAGACCACATAATATCAAAATGAATTCTTATCATGATCAGAAATGCCCATTGCTGATTTTACAAAAACATGTCGCGAATATATAGGCAATCTAGACAAATGAGCAATCCAAAAAATTAATAGCAAGGGAAAAATGAAAAGGGCCATCGTGGGCCCTTTTTGCTATTGGATGAATTTGCGTATTCCGCTGACAACTGGCCAACGATTCCGCTCGTAACTGGCCGGCCATTCCGCTGCTAACTGGCCACCCCAAAATGCACAAAAAAACTTTTTTACTCTTCTTTATTTATCGTCATTTTTCTTTTTTACTTGAGCTTTTTATTTCAGGCTTCTTATTATTTTTGTCAATTTCTTTTTTCCCATTTTCGTTTTGAACTTTTCTAAGAGAAGGGCCATCTAATTCTATCCGATATGAGTTATGAACCAGTCGATCCAAGATGGCATCTGCAATAGTGGAATCCCCAATAAGCTCATGCCAATTTTTAACAGGAATCTGACTCGTCACTATAGTTGATTTTAAATCATGCCTCTCCTCAATAATTTCTAAAAAATCTTTTCTCTCCATTTCGTTGAGTCTTGAGAGGCCCCAGTCATCAATGATTAGCAAATCAACTTTAGCAATGGATGACATTATTTTTGGGTAGCGGCCATCTCCGTGCGCTACGGCCAGTTCTACGAGAAGTTTTGGCACCCTGGCATAAAGAGACGAATACCCCTCTAAGCACGCTTTGTGGGCCAATGCACACGCTAGGAAGCTCTTTCCAACACCAGTGTATCCTGTAATCAAAATGTTTCGATGCTCTTTTATCCATTTGCACTGGCCGAGCGAGAGGACAACGCTTCTATCTAAATTTCGATCACTTTTAAATGATAAGTTTTCAAGGCAAGCGTTGTGCTTAAGCTTGGCACTTTTTAAGCGGCCGGCCAATCTTCTATTGTCACGATCGAGGGCCTCCTGTTCAATAAGATGGCCCAACCTTTCGTCAAAATTTAGTTTGGAATAATTTTGTGACCTAAGCTGTTCTTCAAATGCCTTCACCATGCCGCTTAATTTTAACTGTTTCATTTTTTCTAAAGTAGGTACTATCAACATATGCTCTCCTTGTTTTAATGAAAATATTCGGGCCCTCTAATATTTTCATGGTTAATTGGGTTGTCATCATGTTTCGATATCGGTTGAGAATCCAGCCCTTTGTCTAAAATTGATTTGATATGCTTAAAGCCAATTCCTCCAATGGAGATTGCCCTTTTGCAAGCATTGTCAACGCGCTCTTTTGTGTAATGTTTTTCAAGGCGAATAATTCCTAGACACGTTCGAAAAGATAATTCGGGGTGCTCACCCTGTGAAAATAATTTTTCCACCGCGGCCCGAACGTTGGGCCCAATCTTCTCGGCCCAATTTATGATCCTCTCCGGTGACCACTCCGCATAATCACGATGCCCCTTTGGCATATGATCAGGGTTGGTCGTTTTGGTGCCCCTTTTATAAATACGTGTATGGGTAGCAATCCTATGATTGTTTAAAAAAATCTCCACGCAAATAGTAGTATATCTTGCAGTCAAATCATGATTTCTATATTTAAAATGAACGCTGTAATAGCAATGATCAAGTTCAATATGATAATCAATGTTTGCTCTGACATTTTTCCACTCGGCAATTTCAAAATGAGTTTCTGGCAACTTCTTTAATTCTTTTTTTTCAATCTCTTCAAAAACAGATCGGCGGCTTCCTTCCCGTTTTTGAAACTCCTCGCCGTTGTATTTTTCTAGCAAATCCCATATCGCCATATTCAATTCATCCAATGAAAAAAAGGTTCGATTCCTGAGTGCTGCCAGAATCCATCGAGAGGCAATAAGCACGGCTCCCTCAACGGTTGCTTTGTCTTTGGGCCGTTTTGATCTCGCGGGGATTACGACTGCATAATAATGTTTTGCCATCTCCCTATAGGATTTATTAATTGACGGCTCATACTTATCTGCCACCGTCACTCCACTCTTTAAATTATCAGGAACAAGTATCTCTGAGCACCCATCAAAATATTTAAAAGCATTAATGTTTGAAGTTAAAAACTCTCTTGAGGTTTGTGACCATGTCGCCTCAATGTAGGTGTAGTGACTCAGTCCAAGAGCAGCAATAAATATTTGCGCTTCTCTAATCTCTCCTGTTTTGGGATTAGTTATGGGAACAGTTGTTCCCGCATAATCAATAAACATTTTTTCTCCGGCCTTATGAATTTGTCTCATACTTATCTTCTGATCATTTTTCCAGGCACGATATAAATCACAGTAGTGAGAGTAGTTGCAAAGATCCGGATTTTTCTCTCGACCTTCCTTCCATAAAAGTTTTAGAGTTACATGTTTACGCTTGAGCTCCTTATGAATATATTCAAAATCGATTTGAATATTCTCCGCACCCATGTCAATATTTTTGAAAGGAAAAATTTTTATTTTTAACTCTTCATCTGATAATTTTTCAATGTCGGTGAAGATTGTAATACCTGCATCAGTGGCCCTATCTACATATGTGGCAACCGTTGATTTTGAACGATGAACAATACTCCCAATCAGCCGGTTACTTTTTTGTTCATTAAATTTTAGTCTCAAAATTTCTCGAACTAAATTCATACAAAACCTCTCGGGTACTGCCATAATTACTCCTAATTTGTTTAAAAAAAACGATTAGGTTTTATTATGACACATTAAAAAGTTTTGCATTTTGGGGTGGCCAGTTACGGCCGGAATCGGTGGCCAGTTAGCAGCGGATTGAGTGGCCAGTTACGAGCGGAAAGACCGGCCAGTTGGACTGGAATACGCAGAATTCACACACACACTGAATTATGTTCAATATTTCTGCATTCAAGTTCTTTTTAAGATGCTCCACAATCTCTCAATATCTTCAAGAAGTAATTTGGCCATGAAAGTGGTGTAAGGCACGCCTAAGTTTTTTGCTAAGATTTTTATCTTTGTGAGAGAATCGCTATCGATCCTCATATTAACTTGTGACGATTTTATCAGCGGTACGTTTCTTTTTTTATCAGCAAGCTTTGTGATTGCCTCAACGTCATCTTTCGATAGTGAGCTTAATCTGGATTTACTTTTAGACTTCATTTTTTCCTCCCAGGCTTACGGCGATAAGCATTTACGATTCCCAAAATTTCTAGATCTTCTCCCCCTATGAGAAAAACGAGTCGGTAGATTTTTGGCGTATCACCATACTCGACATCTGCAACATAATATTCAATATCCTTTGTCAATGAGTCTACCTCGAAACTATGCCCGTTGAGCATATAGACAAGCTCCAAGATCAACTCATCATTCATATACGAAGAATGTTTCCCTAAGTAGTGGTTGCCAATTCTTAGGAGTTTAATATTATGATGATTAACCTCAATGTTTATCGGATATTCTTCATATTTAAAATTATTCATTAATTAAGCTCCGCGTGGCTATACGAAAATCATTATAACATATCGATTTAATGAATACAACATGTCAAAAACGTATAGTAATCTAATTAGTTAAACTAATTCATAGTTGTTGAATGATTTTGTTGGTTCCTGATGAAATTAATAATATTATTAATCTTATTAACAGGAGGAGAGTATGGCCGCAAAAATATTATCAATCTCTTTACCCCAAGACTTAAATGATGAGGTTGTAGCAATTGCAAATGAAGAGCGAAGAACTATTTCAGAAATTTTCAGGGAAGTAATTCGGCAGTACGCCGCAAATAGAGCGGTGGCCGATGTTAGGAAGGCGATTAAACGAACGAAAAAAAATATAGAGAGGAAGATATTGAAGAAATCGTTGATAAGAGAAGAAAATGAAACCTCTTGTCAAAGCGTGCGTGGATACTAGCGTCTGGCCTAGTGGTCTTGTTTTTTCTGGCGTACCGGTGAATGGGAATGCTGGGCAATTAATAGATCTTGCGCGGAAAACAATGTTCATGGCCGGCCACCGCTAAGTTGAAGGTTACCTAGTGGCTAAAGAAGAATTTTGCGGAAATTAAAAAAAATCACCAAATAAATGTGGGTTTAGCTAAGGTTTAAAAGGATGTGAGAATTAAATGATGCTGGGAAAAGTTATTCTAAAATTGCGGGAGAGGTAGGCACTGATCGTAGGACGGTGGCAAAATACATCAAAAGCAATACTGTAATAATTGCATGTCGAAAAAAAACAAGCCTGGCCATAGTACATACTATCATCAAATGTTAAGTGCGGCGATTGTCCATCCAGACATGAAGGCAGTGATTCCACTAAACCAAGGGCCGATGTTGAGGCAAGATAACAGTGAAAAAAATGTCTGCGAATTTAATGCTTTTAAAAGATTTGCCAGTAAGTTTAGAAAAGATCACCCGAAACCCACGGTTGTTCTTTAAGAAAATTGCAATAGAATCGTATTGATTAACAAAATGTCCGCAGGTAGTATTTGTATGCATGAAATATTTTTTTATTTATATAATACTACTTATGGGCGCGCCTTTATTGGGGGTGAATGCTAAGACTATTAATCAGACCGATGTAACTTGGATTTCTAAAATAATTGAAAAACAGATAAAAAATTTCAATATCTGTGGATCAGCCGATATTTTGTTGAATAAAAAATCATTGAATAAAGATTTTTTTCAGGGAGTTCCACCGCGAGGGTATTTTTTTACAGAAATGATTTCCTATCAAGAGTTTTTAGATGTTTTGGCCAGTAAGAATTTATTGGATGCAAAGGTTGCTCTTTTACAAAAATTTAATATTTCTCATCTTTGGATTTTTACAGAGGGAAAAGGATTGGAGGATTTTGGAGTTCCTTCTAAAATCGATTTACCATTTACGGCAACAATTAAAGATTGCGTAGAAGGAGCTAAAACAACATTAGGTAATGATTGTTCAAGCTATAAGTTGAGTGAAAGGCGTAGTTGTTGTGCTGAAAAATTCAGTGGACCTTCCGTGTATTGGGGGAAAAGAAGTGATTTTAAATTGATGTATAGTCCAGATCCCAGTGTGCGCTTGAAAGTTTTTGGCGAGAGCAAACATCGTTATTGTAACGTTCAGTCATTGGTAATTCCCAGATGAAAACCATTAATAGTTATTTCTTTTTTTTAATTTTATTTTTTTGTAACAATATCTTCGCTGGCTATATGTACTCTATGGGAAATATCTATCCGGTTGGATATAAAGAAAAATATTTGGCCAACACTGGGGTCGCTCTAATTGGTGAAGTCGGTAATGCCATATATAACCCAGGTGCACACTGTTTTATCAAAAAAAACAGCGATATTTCGGTTAGTGGATTATCTCTCATCTCATATCAGGGTAAAAAATTTGAAACAGATGAAACCATTGATTCCAAGCTTGCTTATACCGCTATCGCTAAATCACATGGTAAAAAATCATTGATTTTTTACGCCGAGTCACCCTTTGCTATTGCGAGTAAAGATTACTACAGCAGCACTAACATGCAGATGGATATTTCCTTTAAATTAGAAAGTTTCTATTTTGGAGTTAGTTTTTCCCGGAAGTTTGGAGATAGCTTTGGACTGGGAATTACCACTCAGCTGGTCAAAGAAAAGCAGACGACTTTAGGAAACAGTTTGATAGATCTTTCAGGTCCTGGCGGCCAGAAAGTTTTTAATGCTACTAAGTACACGGATAAAATTAGTTTCATCGAATTAAGTTTTGGAGGGTTAATAAAAGTTAATCCTGATTGGCAATTAGGATTGAAGCTGCTGCCACCATTTATAGCGGTGGACTCCTATTCAATTTTTCAGATAAGCACTATGTCTTCTGCTGGAACTTTTTTGAAAACTAGCAAAGAGTATGAGACGAAGTTCCGTGGACTATTTGATATTTTGGCTGGCGCTAGTTATCAAGTAAATTCACAGTGGCAGATAATCTTTGATGTTGGCCATATTTTTCCGCATAAGACAACATCGACCTTTCTATCTACGCAAGAAAGTGATGTTGCTGGCCAGTGGCGAGTTAGTGCCGGGAGTTTAATTAAAATTAATAGCAAATATACAGCTCTAGCTGGCGCCTTATACAAATACCGAAGTTATGAAACTTCAAAAATGGTTACCGCCGGACTGTCTTATAAGAAAAAAGAGCACGAATTTACCTGGGGTGGATTTTTTTTAGAAGATGAGATGTTGGAGAATGTTATCGGTGTCAATATTAGTACATTGTATAATATGTAGTTTTATTCGGAGAAAATAATGAAGAGTATCGCTTTAAAAGATGTGGTAAAAAATTACTATTTGGGTGAGGTGGTAGTTCCTGCACTTAAGAGTGTTAATTTAAATATTAGTAGTGGTGAATTTACGGTAATTGCTGGTCCTTCAGGGAGTGGGAAAACAACACTTCTCAATTTGGTTGGATGTGTGGATACCGCCACTGCTGGAATAGTTTCGGTGGGAGATGAAGATACCGCAAAGTTGTCAGAGAGAAAATTAACAGACCTTCGTTTGCACACCATTGGATTTATTTTTCAAAATTTTAATCTGATCTCAGTTTTAAATGTCTATGACAATGTCGAGTTTCCACTTCTTCTAAGAACGGATATTTCCAAAAAAGAGAGAAGGGAACGGACGCTTAAATTTATTAGTCAAGTTGGACTAGAAGGACATATGCATCATCGTCCCAATGAACTATCAGGGGGACAGCGGCAGCGAGTAGCAATTGCCAGGGCCCTGGTCTCTAGTCCAAAAATTGTTTTGGCCGATGAACCAACAGCTAACCTAGATTCGGTCACAGGACAGAAAATTATTGATTTGATGAAAGAGATAAATGAAAAAGAGAAGACTACCTTCTTATTTTCCACTCATGATGAAAAAATCATAAGTCATGCCAGAAGAGTTATTAGAATTCTTGACGGCCAGATTGTGACAGAACAGTAAAAGAGCGAGGTTGCTATGATTATTATAAAAATGGCGCTCAGGAATCTCTTTTCTCATAAAATGAAAACTCTGATCGTGGGAACTGTTTTGATTTTAGGATCTTTTTTTGCAGTAGTGGGAGTGACTTTCGTTTTTGCCATTTCAGAGGGAATGAAAAATAGTCTTACTCATAGTATTACTGGCGATTTGCAAATTTACTCTAAACTGGCCAAAGATAAGTTTTCTATTTTTGGCGACGAGAATGGTTCTTATCCTGATATTGATTATGTTGAAAATTTTGCCACCATTAAAAACATTTTAGAAAAAGAGGTCTCTAATATTGAGGCCATAGTTCCGATGGGTGGTAATTTTGCGATGGTTAATCCTGGAAATATTTTAGATAAGAAACTAGAGGAGCTAAGACAGTGCTTTAAAGAAAAAATTTTTGATGCGGCCAAGATTTTAGAACTTAAAGAACATGTGCATGCTATTATTTTAGATATTGAAGCACAGTTTTTTAACAATACTGCATCCATCGTTAGTGTAAGCGCAGAAGATAGTGCGAAGGTACGTGCTGATCTTGATACAGCGCGAGCAGAGAGTTTTTGGAAAGATTTTGATGCTAAATTTGAGAGAAAAATTGAGTTTTTATCTAATAAAATTGCCCCACTTATTTTTGATGATAATGTTTTGTATGTAAGTTATATGGGCACCATTCCAGAAACGTTTGCCCGTTCCTTTTCGCAATTTGAGATCGTTAAAGGAACCAACATCCCGCCAGGCCATCGTGGAATGGTGCTTACTGATCGTTTCTATGAAGAAGAGGTTAAGCATCGGGTTGCTAGAAGACTTGATAAGATTAAGCGATCTCTGCTGGAAGATCATGAAACCATAAAAGGTTCAAAAACTCTGCAGGACAAAATTACTTCGAATATTTCTCAAAGTGCCGAAGTCTATAATCAACTTACTCCAAAGCGGGCGGAGGAAATTGTCGTAAAGTTGCAGGCCTTTTTATCCTCTAAAGAGAGTGACATCAAAAAGCTATTGGAAGATTTTTTAAAAGTTGATGATGCTAATTTTATATCCAGATACGATTTTTTTTACAGCGAAATTGCGCCTTATATTGTTTTGTATAAAGTAAAGGTGGGAGAAGTTTTTCCAATAACAACATTTTCCAAGTATGGAACTTCTCATTCTTTAAATATTAAAGTGTATGGAACCTATCGGTTTAAAAGTTTCGAAAGATCGCCCATTGCTACTGGTTTTAACTTAATTGATTTAATGTCCTTCCGTGACCTGTTTGGACTTTTGACGCCCGAGCGAAAAAAAGAAAATAGCGAGATGGAAGCAGAAATGGCGCTGGAGGATGTCTCCATTTCAGATATGTTTAAAAAAAGCGATAGTAAAAAAGAGAGTGAGGGGGCTAGTCTATCCAAACTAAAAAGCACAGTGTTTACCAGCGGATTTAAAGAAGATTTTGCGTCACAAGGCGATAAAGTATTTTCAAATGCGGACTTAGAAAATGGAATATTTTTAAATGCGGCCATATTGTTAAAAAATCCGGCCAAAATGGCCGCTACTATGAGGGCCATCGATAGCGTATCAGAGAAGGAAAAGTTAAATATTCAAGTTATTGATTGGAAAAATGCTGCAGGCATTATAGGACAGTTGATTTTATTTATTCGAGTGCTCCTTTTTTCTTTTATTGGTATTGTTTTTGGAGTCTCAATTTTCATTATAATGAATGCCTTTATTATGGCCATGCTGGAACGCTATAAAGAGATAGGTACTATGCGGGCCATTGGAGCACAAAAACAATTTGTACTTTCAATGTTATTTTTTGAAGTTTTAATTCAGAGCGTCTTTTTTGCATGTCTGGGGATTTTATTATCTTGGCTGGTAATTGTGATCGTAGGAGGGCGAGGTATTCCTGCTTGGAATGACATTGCTACTTTCTTTTTTTCAGGATCAAGGCTCTATTTATTTTTTGATTGGTGGTATGCTGCCGGAGTTTTATTGTTGGCGGTAATTGTTTCGGCAATTGCAGGATTATATCCTGCCTATCAGGCAACTAAAATTCCGCCAGTTTCGGCGCTCGGGAAAACGCATTAGTTAGCTTGTGAGGTTTATATGGGAATATTTTTTACCATTGGATTTAGAAGTTTGATTAAGCATAAGACTCATTCCCTTATTTTGGGTTCAGCAATTATTTCGGTTACAATTTTGCTTATCATCATCACCAATGTCACATCAGGTATTCAAGATACTATGATGAAAGGCTCAACTACTTTATTTTCTGGCCATGTTAACATAACAGGCTTTTTTAAAACTAGCACGTCATCAGCAGCGCCAGTAATCACAGATTTAGCGCGGTTGCGAAAACTTGCTCGCGAGATTGTTCCGGAAGCAACCTTCATTGTCGATCGGGTTAATGGCTTTGGAAAAATTATCTCTGATCAATCATCCATGCAAATTCCCATGATGGGAATTGATGTAGAAGAAGAGGCTCCTATTTTGAAAGATCTGTCGGTGGCAGCTGGTAATATTTCTGATCTGTCCAAAAAAAACGGACTGATTATTTTTGAGGCACAGGCAAAAAAATTAAAGGTGGCAGTTGGAGATCGAGTCACGGTATCTATGCCCACCTATCGAAATATGTATAACACGATGGATGTAAATGTGGTGGCGATTGTGCGTGATATGGGGTATCTCTCCAACTTTAGTGCCTTTTTAAATAAAGATGATATTCGTGAGCTTTATCAGATGAAAGAGGACTCTTCTGGGAGAGTTATGATTTTTCTTCCCAATTATAAAACAGTAGCAGCAGTGGAAAGCCGAGTTAGATCTGGCATTGAAAAGGCAGGATTCCGTTTGATGGATAAAGATCCGCAACCATTTTTTATGAAGTTTGATAAAGTGGCAGCTGAAGGGTGGACTGGTCAAAAAATTGATATCACGAACTGGGAAGATGAAGTATCCATCATGAAATGGATTATAACACTGTTTAATGTTCTCACCGGAATGCTCACGATGATTTTGCTTACCATCGTTTCCCTGGGTTTAATGAATATGCTCTGGATTACTATTAAAGAGCGCACAGGTGAGATAGGGACGATGCGTGCTATTGGGATGCAGCGTCGATCGCTGGTCATTTTATTTATCATAGAGCCATTTATTTTATCATCACTGTCAACAATCATTGGAATTGTCATCGGACTTTTAATTTCGGCCGGTCTCAATGCGATGCACATAATCATCGCTGATAGCGCACTTCGCACATTTTTAATGAGTGATACGTTGCTGTTATCCACCAGCTTTTCTCAAATAATTATTACTTTTATTGCAATTACCACTTTTACAACCGTTGGGGCAATTATTCCAGCTTGGCGGGCCGGAAAATTAAGTCCGGTTATTGCGATGAGTACGATTGATTAATTTTAGGAGATTGTGATGAATCATTTTTTTGTAGTTATTTTATTTTTAATGGCCGCAAATTTATATGCACTGACTGAGGCTGAAACTTCGGCAATAATTAAAACAGTTGATGATTTGCAGCGCAATAGTGGAGACTACACTTCGCTATGCTATATTAAGGACACTGAGAAAGGAAAAGAACCAAGGCTTAATCAAGCGCTAGTTTATAGGCGAGATACTGATAATAAATTTATGATTCTTTTTACTAAGCCCAAAGAGGATGCTGGGAAAGGGTATTTGAAAATTGATAAAAATCTTTGGAACTATGAACCCAGCACTGGTAAATGGGATCGTAAAACCGAACGAGAGCGTATTGGAGGAACTAACTCCCGGCGTGGTGATTTTGATGAATCCAAACTTTCAGAAGAATTCACTGCCGTATATGACGGGGATGAAAAGCTTGGTGATTATGATGCATATAAGTTTACCTTAGCTGGCAAAAATGGGGTAGATGTACCATACCCAGTATTAAAGCTTTGGGTCGATAAAGCATCTAAAAATATTTTAAAAAGAGAGGAGTATTCACTTTCTAAAAAGTTGATGAGAACCTCCTTTTACCCTAAGTGGATGAAAAAATTTAGTCCTTCTAAAAAATCGGATGTTTGGATTCCGGAAGAAATTAGAATTTTTGATGAACTCGAAAAAGGAAATACCACTATAATTTTAATTAAAGAGGTTGATCTTAATACACTGCCAGAGAATATGTTCACTAAAGCTTGGGTGGAGAGTAAAAGCAAATGAGAAATTTATTTTTTGTAGGTGCATGTTTTTTTCTATTTAATCTAATTGCTGCAGATTTTCCTGGCGGTGATTTTGCTACTGAGATGGAAGCTGGGATTGCTGATATGGAAAAAAAACAAATTGATGAAGATGATCTGAAAATTGGTGGTGATCTTACCATGGAGTATGACTATCGATATCTGGATAGTCATCATGAGGAAGCAGGAGCACTATCTATGCCACATGAATTAAATCTTTATATGGATGCACGTAAAAAAAATGATATTCGCGGTTATATTAAAGGTAAATATCTTGCTGATACAAAAAAGTTTACGCTGGATGAGATGAAAATGATGCTTAATCTCTCGCATAAAGTTTTTATGACATTAGGTAGACAAAAAATTAAGTGGGGGGCGGGGAAGTTTTGGAATCCCACTGATTTTATGAATATTAACTCTCGAGATCCTTTGAGTAGTGAGGACAGTAGATCGGGAGTTGATTTAATCAAGGTGCATGTTCCTATTGGTAACTCTAATTTTTATATGTTGGCCGATCTAACTGATGCGGATACAGTCAAAAAAACCAAAGCTGCCATGCGATTGGAGATTCCATTTAGCTCATCTGAAATCTCAATATCAGCGCTATATAAAGAAGGAGAGGGACAGAAACTTGGAGTTGACGCTTCCGTAGGAATTGGGGATTTTGACGTTTATGCTGAGTACGCTGAAATGGATTTTTCTGAGGTCGTACTTGGTTTCGTCTATGAGATTCAATACTCGGATGAAGATAGTTTGAATTTGATTGGAGAATATTTTTTTATGGAAAGGGGAGAGACTGAAACGCCAAACTATTCTGCACTTCTCTTTTGGGGTAACTACCATCCATATCATGAGGCGCGCCACTATGCTATGCTTGGACTGAACATTCCTAATCCGGGAAAATTTAATAATTTAAATCTTTCAATTTTTAATATTATGAATATTGTCGATTCAAGTTTTATAACCAGACTAGAGGCGGCGATAACTTCTTATACCGATGTAGTTTTATCTCCTTTCATAGGGTATCATTACGGACGAAATAATGGCGAGTTTGGTTTTGGAGAGCAATTTTTGGATTTAGGATTTAGTTGTAAGATTGCCTTTTAGCTTTTAAAGGTAATTTGGGTTTATCTAACACGGATGCTTTTTACCACTGGCATTTAAGGTTCGATGGCCATCATGACTCCGGTTGGCGTTCCGTTGAGGTTAATAATGCCAGAAAATGGTATGCCCTTGGGATTGTCATACACGACTGTTCGGAATTATTTACAGCAGACTGGAGTATAATTTGGCAGTTTAATTTGGCAGTTAAAAAACAATTTTTAAATAAAGTTGAGCAAGACGACTGAGTAATCAAGCTAAGTCGCTGCATTTTTGACAAAACGCGACGATGAGAAAGTAGTTTTAAAGGATTTTTACAATTTTTTAAATCAGATCTAGAAAAGTGGACTATATTATCACTCGCTCATCTACTTATTGAGCGAATAATTGAAATACTTCGAAGAGAGTTTTTGGATCATTTTTTATTTTGGAGCATGGTCTCTTTTACTGGTTATTATAAATTAGATGTGTCGGTTCAGGATTATTTGTCCATCCGGATTCTTAAATTTTAGAATTTTTCTAAAATTTAAGGGTGGCCCTTTTCTTTACCTAGTATTAGTATACTTCATGTTTTAATTCAGCAGTAGGCATTATGTTATCTACACAAGCAGTGGAGGAAGTATGAATATTCATGAATTTCAGGCCAAAGAATTAATGCGTAAGTTTGGTATTACTACGCTAAATGGCGGTGTTACTACTACAGTTAACGGAGCAGTTGAGGTAGCAAAGAAACTTGGAGGGAAAGTATGGGTAGTCAAGGCACAGATTCATGCCGGGGGCCGAGGGAAAGCAGGTGGGGTAAAGCTTGCCAAGTCACTAGATGAAGTTTTAGAACATGCCAAAAATATTTTGGGAAAGACTCTCATTACTCACCAAACGGGGCCAGAGGGTAAAGAAGTTAAAACACTTCTTATTGAAGAAGGATGTGGCATTGAGCACGAATATTATGTTGGCCTGGTTATGGATAGATCTAAGGGGAAAATTACATTTATGGCCTCTGCTGAAGGTGGAGTGGAGATTGAAAAAGTTGCAGCAGCGACCCCTGAAAAGATAATAAAAGTTTCTATTGATCCGGCCGTGGGATATTCCCCTTATGTCGGCAGAAAGCTGGCATTTGGCATTGGCCTTAAAGGTGATTTGGTTAAAAAAGCGGAAAAGTTTTTTGAAAATTTATATAAATTATATATCGCTTGTGATTGTACAATTGCCGAGATTAATCCTTTGGTGACGACTACTGATGGTAACGTATTAGCGTTAGATGCCAAACTTAACTTTGATGATAATGCACTTTTTAAACATCCAGAGATTGAAGCATACAGAGATTCTAATGAAGAATCGAAATTGGAAATGGAGGCCCATGAGTTTGGATTATCCTATATCGCCTTAGATGGTAACATCGGGTGTTTGGTAAATGGAGCTGGATTGGCAATGGCGACCATGGATATTATTAAATTACACGGAGGGACTCCTGCTAACTTTTTGGATGTTGGTGGAGGTGCTACTAAGGAAGCAGTAGAAAAGGCATTCTCGATCATTTTAACGGATCCAAAGGTGAAGGCCATTTTGGTCAATATTTTTGGTGGAATTATGAAATGTGATGTTATCGCTGATGGAATTATTGCTGCGGCAAAAAGCTTGGGAGTAAAAGTACCACTGGTGGTACGTTTGGAAGGTACCAATGTGGCCTTAGGTAAAAAGATGTTAAAAGATTCTGGTTATGAGATTATTGCCGCGAATGATTTGGGTGATGCAGCAAAAAAAGTTGTTGAGGCGGCCAAGAGTAAAATTTAATATCAAGCATCGAAGGAGCAAGAGATGGGAATTTTAATAGGTAGAGACACAAAATTAATAACAATTGGCTTCACCGGCAAGCAGGGAACTTTTCACTCCTTACAATCTAGGGATTATGGAACAAATTTTGTGGGAGGAGTTACTCCCGGGAAAGGCGGAACTGTCCATGAGGGTTTTCCGGTTTTTAATACTGTTCGGGAGGCAATGAATAAAACAGATGCAAATGCGGCGATGATTTTTGTACCTCCGCCATTTGCCGCTGATTCGATTTTAGAGTGTATTGCGGAGGAGATGCCACTAATCGTTTGCATTACTGAAGGTATCCCTATTGCTGACATGATTAGAGTTAGACCTATTCTGCAAAAGTCAAAATCACGCTTAATTGGGCCTAATTGTCCAGGCCTAATTACTCCAGGAGAATCTAAAATTGGGATTATGCCGGGACACATACATATGCCGGGTAAAGTAGGAGTCGTTTCGCGTTCAGGAACATTAACCTATGAGGCCGTCTATCAATTAACCCAAAGAGAAATTGGCCAATCTTCTTGTGTGGGAATAGGTGGTGATCCTCTGGCCGGTACGGACTTTATAGATGTTCTAAAACTTTTTGAAGCGGATCCACAAACGGAGGCCGTGGTAATGATAGGAGAGATTGGTGGTAGTGCGGAAACAGATGCTGCTCGTTGGATACAAAAGAATATGACGAAGCCGGTAGTAAGTTTTATTGCGGGTGCCACGGCCCCTAAAGGCAAGCGGATGGGCCATGCCGGTGCCATCATTTCGGGAGGAGAGGATACTGCAGAAGCAAAATTTGCAGTATTGGAGAAATGTGGAATTACCATTGCTAGATCTCCGGCCGAGATTGGCCAAAAAATGGAAGAGGTGTTAAAAGCAAGAAGCAAACATTAATATTATTCTTAGAAGAATCCATGAATTCAATAATGAGCACGAAGGAGAGTTAGTATGTCTATCGAGAGAACTTTAAGTATTGTTAAACCAAACGCGGTGGAAGATAACAACATTGGAAATATTGTTGGACGTTTTGAAAAAGAGGGCCTACGGATTGCGGCCATGAAAATGGTTAAATTATCCAAAGAGCGTGCAGAAGGTTTTTATATAGAGCATAAATCTAGATCTTTCTTCACCTCGTTAGTAACTTTTATGACTTCTGGCCCAGTTGTTTTAATGGTTTTAGAGGGTGAAAAGGCCGTTGAACGCAATCGCACAATAATGGGATCCACTAATCCTGCAGATGCCGCTAATGGGACATTGCGCAAGTTATATGCAAAATCATTAGAGGCAAATGCCGTCCATGGATCAGATTCCTTGGCCTCGGCGGAGCGTGAAATTTCCTATTTTTTTGATAAAAATGAGCTCTGTGGCCGTTTTTAACACCTAGATTTCCTCATAATCTACTTTTAAATCATGTAGATATTACAGGCCAGCTTGTAATAAGCGACGCCTTGCGGTAAATTTACGCGGCCAAAGGGCCATATGGGTTTGTCGGAGGTATCTATGTTTCAAATAGGAGATTATGCGGTATGTCCAGGCCATGGCGTAGGCCAGATCTGTGACATTGAAGAAAAGGATATCGCAGGAAGTAAAAGGTCTTTTTATATGTTAAAAATAATATCCAACGGTATGACGGTTATGGTTCCTACTGATTCAGAAACTGGTATTCGTCAATTGACTTCTGCTGGTGATATTGACTCTGTCTATAATTTACTAACAGATCACGACATTAAGATCGACACCTCTACTTGGAATCGTCGTTATCGCGAATATATGAATAAAATAAAAACTGGTTCGCTCCTGGAAATCGCTGACGTTTTGCGCGCTCTTTTTCTTTTAAAAGATAAGAAGAGTTTGAGCTTTGGAGAAAAGAAAATGTTGGATCAGTGTCGGGAGTTGATTTCTTTAGAAATCTCTCTTTCTGGTGGCGAGGAAAAAAAGGCCATTGTTGCCAAGATAGACTCCTGTTTTACTACCTCAGAAAATGTGCAACAGTAAGGTGCACGCTAGATAATTTTAACATACAAATTTCGCAATCTTTATAATACAATCATCTCTCTATATTCTTTATTCTTTTAGAAACATGTACTAGAAACATGCGGAGATGATTTATGTCGATAAAACCGAGAGTTCGTTTTGCTCCCAGTCCAACAGGTTTTTTACATATTGGAGGTGCTCGAACTGCGCTTTATAACTATCTTTTTGCAAAGGCCTATGGAGGAACTAATATATTACGGATTGAAGATACAGATTTAGGTAGATCGACACCAGAATATGAGCAGAACGTAATTAACGAACTCAAGTGGTTGGGAATTGAATATGATGAGAGTCCAGAAAGGCCTGGCGAAGTTGGGCCATATCGCCAGTCAGATCGACTGCATATTTATAAAAAATATGCTCTAGATTTAGTAGAACAGGGTAAGGCCTTCTATTGTTTTTGTACAGATGAGGAGTTGGAGGCCAAGCGTCAATATGCTGCTGATAATAATTTGGCCCCTCACTACGACGGAACTTGTAAAAAATTCTCCAAAAAAGAAGTAGAAGAGAAATTGGCCAAAGGAGAAAAGGGGGCCATTCGTTTTTCTGTGCCCAGCAGATCTTATACCTTTAACGATTTTGTACGCGGGGAAGTAACCTTTGAGTCAGGGGTAGTCGGAGATTTTGTCATTATCCGAGCCAATGGATTGCCTATTTATAATTATGGGTGTGTTATTGATGACTGGCAGATGAAAATTACTCATGTGTTACGAGCAGAAGATCATCTTCCCAATACTGTTCGTCAATTGATGTTATACGAGGCCTTTGGAGTGACACCTCCTATTTTTGGCCATCTTTCTTTGCTTATTGGTAATGATCGTCAAAAATTATCAAAACGCCACGGCGCAACTTCGGTTACTCAGTATCGAGAAAGTAGTTATTTGCCTGAGGCGATGAATAACTATCTTTGTCTTCTAGGGTGGTCGCATCCAAATGAGACAGATATTTTTACCAAAGAAGAAGTTACAAAACATTTTACGCTTGATCGCTTTACTAAATCGCCGGCCGTTTTTGATCTAGAAAAATTTCGCTGGGTTAATGGCCAGCATCTGCGTGGACTAGATGGCATAACTTTGCATCAAGAGGCCTCTAAATTTATAAATAAAGATTCGCCTTACCATGCGCAAAATGAAGTATGGCAAAAAGAATTTTTAGATCTATTTAAAATAAAAGTAGATTTTTTTAATGAGTATAATGCTCATGCAACAGATATTTTTAATCCTACTCGTCAGGAAAATGAGGGACTCAAAGAAATCTATGGCTGGGAATCAACTGCCACTATTGCCAAGTTTGTAAAAGATGAAGCAGAAAAACTAATAGGACAAGGAATTTCATTTTTAAACGCGGAACAATTTAAGAGTTGGGAAGATCATCTGAAGATTGAAAAGAAGATTAAAGGAAAATTTCTGTTTAAAGGTTTGCGCGGAGTGATTACTGGAAAGGATGAAGGCCCGGATTTACATCGATTGGCCCTACTTACGCCTTTAAAAATTATCTCCGGAAGGATTGATCTATGAAAGAGGTTCGGCTCTATAATAATCTAACTAGAAACAAAGAAGTTTTTTTCCCGATTACTCCAGGGGAAGTGAAGTTTTATTCATGCGGGCCGACGACATATGATTATATACACATCGGCAATGGGATGGCCTTGATCGTAGGAGATTTGATTCATCGCTGCTTTAAGGCCTTAGGTTACAAGGTTACTTTTGTTCGTAATTTTACCGATGTAGATGATAAAATTATTGATAAGGCCAAACTACGAAAAATTGATCCGTTGGCGCATTCTAAAGAATTTCTGCAAGAGTGTGAGCAAGATATTGCTTCATTGGGCCTATTGCCTGTTACTTATGCCCCGAAGGTTTCTGAAACTATTCCAGAGATTATTGCCATGATTGAGGAGTTGGTGCGTAAAAATTTTGCCTACGAGGTTAAAGGAGAGGTTTTATTTCATGTTCCGGCCTATGCGGATTATGGCAAGCTATCCAAAAAAGATTTGGAGAGTTTACAACATGGAATTAGAGTAGAGGTGGAGGATCATAAAAAGCATCCTTCTGATTTTGTTTTGTGGAAGCCATATAAAGATGGTGAGCCTTGGTGGGATTCTCCGTGGGGGCGAGGCCGGCCTGGTTGGCATATTGAGTGTTCGGCGATGGCCAAAAAATTTTTAGGAGAGACCATAGATATTCACCACGGTGGTGTAGATCTGATTTTCCCTCATCACGAAAATGAAATTGCGCAAAGTGAAGCGGCCAATGGAAAACCTTTTTCACACTATTGGTGTCATAATGAACATCTAAATTTTGGTAAGGAAAAAATGTCCAAGTCCTTGGGCAATGTCATAACGGTTCGAGGGTTTGTAGAAAATTATGGTGGAGAAATTTTGCGCCAAATAATTACTTCTGCTCACTATCGTTCAAAGATTGAGTGGGGAGATGCGGCGATTGATCGTGCCATTCGTGATGTTGAGCGTATTCACAAATTTTTAATAAATTATGAACATGCTAAGAACAATAACATAGATAAAAGTGCTCAAAGTAGTCAAAAAAAGGAAATTGAAAATATGCTGGCCTCCATGCAAGAGGAGATGGCCAACGATTTGAATGTATCTGGAGCACTTGGAATATTTTTTACAATGATCCGCAATCTTAATAGGGATTATTTGGCAGAGAACCTTAATTACCAAAATAAGAAAAAATTAACCGTGGATTTGGTATCGGCCATTGATCAGACAATCGCTTTTTTTAAATTGGCCACGGGCCTTATTCATGATCGTCCCGAGCAGCTTATTGAAAAAATGAATATTGCCCGAGGGAAATTAAGTAGTAGTGATAAAAAGTTAAGCGAAGAGGAAATCGTTGCATTATTGGCCGAGCGGAAAGTGGCCAGGGGGGAGCGTAATTTTAAACGTTCCGATGAAATTAGAGATCAACTAAAGACAGCGGGGATTACCATTAAGGATAATCCTGATGGAACAACTTCCTGGAGCTATTAGGTTGTCAATTTTTAAATTAAAGTCACACTTTTCTCCTCAGGGAGATCAGCCGGCGGCCATAAAAACATTAGTAGATAAATTTCAAACAGGGACAAAAAGACAGACGCTTCTTGGAGTAACGGGATCTGGTAAGACGTTTACCATGGCCAATGTCATTGCTGCCTTAGGAAAAAAAACTTTAGTTATGGCCCACAATAAAACCTTGGCCGCACAACTTTATGGAGAACTAAAAGATTTTTTTCCAGAAAATGCAGTAGAATATTTTGTCTCTTACTATGACTATTATCAACCTGAGGCCTATGTTCCACAGACGGATACCTTTATTGAGAAAGATTCTTCAATTAACGATGATATTGATAAACTTCGTCATCGTGCGACTCGAAGTTTATTAGAGCGAGATGATGTTATCGTTGTGGCCAGTGTTAGTTGTATTTATGGTATTGGTTCTCCAGTAGAATATGAGTCTTTGAAAATTATTTTATTTTCAAACGATGAGATAGAGCGAGATGAACTTTTACGTCGACTAATATTTATACAGTATATTCGCAATGATATTGATTTTGTGCGGGGAACTTTTAGAGTGCGTGGAGATGTGGTAGAAATTTTTCCGGCACATGAAGATAGTAAAGTTATAAGAATAGAATTTTTTGGAGATATAATTGAAAGAATTTCGCTAGTCGATCCTTTGCGAGGAAGAAAGCTTGAAGAGCTTTCTCAAATCATTATTTATCCAAAGTCTCATTATGTTGTTGGTAAGCAAAGGCAAGAAGCGGCCATTACCACCATTAAAGTGGAATTGCGTGAGCGGTTAATGGCGTTAAAGGCCGAGGAAAAATTATTAGAGCATGAGCGCTTAGAACAGAGAACCATGTATGACTTGGAGATGCTAGAAGAGATGGGATATTGTTCTGGCATTGAAAATTATTCTAGGCACCTTACTGGTATGAGTCCAGGAGATCCACCACCTACTTTGATTGATTATTTTAAAAAAAATTTTCTTTTAATCGTCGATGAATCGCATATGACACTGCCGCAGGTGGGAGGAATGTTTCGCGGGGATCGTGCTCGCAAAGAGACTTTAGTTAATTTTGGTTTTCGTCTTCCCTCGGCACTAGATAATCGCCCTTTGAAATTTGATGAATTTGAAGCGCGCCAAGACTTAGTGCTTTATGTTTCGGCCACCCCGGCCGATTATGAGCTTGCGCAAACTAGGGGGGAGTTTGTCGAACAAGTAATTCGGCCAACTGGACTATTGGATCCTCGGATTGCAATAAAGGGCGCAGATAATCAAGTTGATGATATGTTGGAAGAGAGCAAAAAGGTGATTGCGCAAGGAGAGCGTGTTTTGATTACGACTTTAACCAAAAAATTGGCCGAGGAGTTGACTAATTTTTACAAAGCGGAGGGAATGAAAGTAGAGTATTTACACTCGGATATTTCCACCCTGGAGCGAGTTAAAATTATTCAAAGTTTGCGTGATGGAGAATGTGATATTTTAGTGGGAATTAACCTTTTACGTGAGGGAATTGATTTACCGGAAGTTTCACTAGTGGGAATTTTGGATGCAGACAAAGAAGGATTTTTACGTTCTGAGCGTGCGCTCATTCAAACAATTGGGCGGGCGGCCAGAAATGTTAATGGGAGAGTTATACTCTACTGTTATCGAGAAACAACCAGCATGCGCAAGGCGGTAGATGAAACAAATCGTAGACGTAAGATTCAAGAAGAATTTAACCAAAAAAACAATATTATACCAACCACTATCGCTAAGCGCAGTTCTCGTCTTATTATGGAAAAAGAAAATTCTGAAAATGGATCTTTCAAAAAAGGGGAGCATATTATTTCTCAGTGTAAAAGCATTGAGGATCTAGATAAAAAAATTCAAGAATTAACTGGTAAAATGAGAAAGGCAAGTAAACGACTCAGGTTTGAAGAAGCGGCGGCCTTGCGTGATGAGATAAAATTGCTGGTTGATGCACGTCTTTTGCTTTAATGATAAACTAAATTATATGCATGATTTTTTGCACTACACAATGCTGTTTATTGCTGTTGGCTCGCTCGTTATGGCCTATACTGTTATTAAAGGTAGTAGGCTTTATAAAAAATTACTAGACAAAAAATCTCAACGTTATTGGAAGATTGCCCTTTTTTTAGAGCTATTTTTTGTACTTGCTTATTGGGCCCTCTTTATCTTAATTCACGAAGAGAATAATTATTTTTTGCTGGCCGCCACCATTGCGGCAATTTGTTTTTTTGGCTCTTTTTTTGTTTTTTATGTCACCAGTATTACTACTTCTATGACGGAACGACTTTTGGAGCTCAATTTGGCGCAGCAAGAGTTAATTGCGTTAAAGTCAAAAAAATTAGCGATTGTGCAAGAGGAGTTATCCGATAAAGATATTCATTTGCAGCAAATTTTCAATAGCGCTCCTGACGGAATGGCGGTGATTAGTCCGGACTTTGAACTTTTGGCCGCTAATCCACGCTTTTTAGAAATGTTTGGTATCGATAGAGATGTGTTGGTCAAGGACCAATATTGCCGCGATATTTTAAAAAGCGAACATTGTGGGGGAGAACGTTGTCTTTTGGAAAGAATTAGAAAAGGGGAAGAGAAGGTTATTGTCGAAATGGAAAAAGAGAGAATGGATGGTAGTGGAAGTAAATTTTCTTGCTTGGTAACCGCGGTTCCTCTAACTAATTCAAAAGGTGAGATTTGGGGAATGGTAGAGCACATAATGGATGTTTCGGTTTTAAAAGAAAAAGAACGAAGAGAACAGGAGATGCAACGGCAGATTTTTCACTCTAGTAAGTTGGCCTCGGTAGGGGAGCTGGCGGCCGGAATTGGCCATGAGATAAATAATCCACTTACGATAATAAAGGGCAACGTTAAATTACTGCAAAGAGAAATGCAAAAGCAAGGGGTGGGAGAAGGGCCATACTTAGGTATTTTAGATGTGATGACTCGCACGATTACTAGGATAGAGCTGATTGTGCGTGGACTAAATGCCTACGCTAATATTTCCAATCGAAAGGTTCAAAATATCTCCATCAATGAAATAATTATCAATAGTCAATCACTGATTGATTATCAATTTAAGATGGCATCTGTGCAGTTAGAATTAAAGTTGGATAATAATTTGCCAATGATTGAAGGCAATCCCAGCTACGTTCAACAATTGCTAATGAATCTTTTGAGTAACGCCAAGGATGCTTGCAGTGGAAAGGGAAAATTCAATGGTTTGGTGGTAGTATCTTCAAAATATCTAGCAGCAGAAAAAATGCTTTCTATCTCGATTACTGATAATGGAGTAGGAATTCCCGCTGATAAGTTAGATAGAATTTTTGATATGTTCTATTCCTCCAAATCAACTGGAACTGGGGTTGGAATGGGATTGGCCATGGCCCATAAATTTGTTAAAGAGTTAAATGGTAAAATAAGTGTTGCCTCAAAAGAGGGAACAGGGACAACTTTTACTGTTAGCTTTCCGATTTTTTAAATTAGGAGAAATCTATCTGATCACTTATTATATGAGCGTAGTTGTCAAAGAATTGAAAGATTTGCGTAATATTTTTATGGTTGTAAATTGGCCAATAAGGATCATAATTAGTTTATGCTTTTAAGCATAGGTTAACTTATTTTAAGGAGGTTTTTGTATGAGACTTATTTTTGTTTTTTTGTCATTATTTTTTTCTTTTTCTATGTTAGCAGCAGAGTTTCCGCTAAGAGGAGAGTATCCTGATGTTAAATTTATTACTACGAACGATTTGCTGACAGAATTTGGTAAAATTTTTATTGTGGACGTGCGTAGTGCGTTTGAATATGAAATTGTCCATATTCAGGGAGCTCCAAATATTGAGGAGTCCAAGGCCACCTTTGTTGACAAATTGGCAGAGGCGGTTGGGGGAGATAAAAGTAAAAAAATTGCTACTTACTGTAATGGATATAAATGTAAAAAAAGCTTTGATGCGGTAAGAAAGGCCGTGGCCGGAGGTTTTACCAACGTTTTTGTCTATGATGCGGGTATTTTTGAATGGACGAAAGCACATCCTGAAAAATCATTTCTATTAGGGAAGACACCTGCTGATCTTAAACAGTTAATTTCGGATGAGATGTTTAAAAAGCATATGCTTCCCAATGCGCAGTTTGAAAAAGATGCTGCCGGGGCCAATGCTTTTTTAATTGATGCTCGTGATCCAAGTCAGCGTAAAGTTATTCCACCGTTTGCTAGTAAAGCACCTAATTTCCCTTTCGAAAAGTTACAACAACTTTTGGATAACACAGAATTTAGAGGAAAAATTGCAGGGAAAACACTTTACATTTTTGATGCGGTTGGAAAACAAGTTATGTGGCTGCAATATGTTTTAGAGGCCAAAGGGATTAAGGATTATTTTTTTCGCGAAAGTGGAGCAGAGTAAATAGGCTGCCATTTAGTTGAGGTTTTATATGTCGAATCAATTGAGTTTGCGTATAAGGTTTCTCTTGGCCGTACTTGCCGCCTCTACCGTGATGCTAGCAATTTTTAGTGTAATAATTTTTACTAGTATTTCGAAGGCCCAACGGGGAGTTCTTTCCGATTTTAACGCGGTCATGGACAAGGAGAGAGAAAATCAAGAAAAGGCCTTCAAAAACATTACCAAGCAATCAATTGATTCGACATCCACTATCGTGGCAAATCTTTCCGGCCCATTGCTAGGCAGTTATGATTATGTTGGACTAGAAAATTTGGTAAAGGCGGCAAAACAAGCAGAAGGAGTTGCCTATTTGGCCTTTCATGGCAGCGATGGTAAAAAAATTACCAAAGAAGAGGAAGTAGAGGGTGTAGATGAGGTGTTGGCCAAGAAGATTGTCTTTGATGGTGCTCCTCTGGGCGAACTGTTCGTGGGGATAGATTACAGTTTTATCAATGCTAAGGTGATGGCCATCAAAGAGAGAATGGCCAATACCACAATGGCATTTCAAGAAGCAAGTCAGGTGCAAAATAGAAGCTTGCTTTTACAAATTTTTTTGTTTGCCCTGGTTTGCTTAGCGCTTTTAAGCTTTGTGATTTATTTTACAACAAACAAATCAGTCATAGGGCCTATTAAGAATATGTTGAGTGATCTGCAGGCCAGCGCTACGGAAGTTCGCACCGAATCTAAAGGCGTAATGACAGTTAGCAAAGAGTTATCAACGGCCTCTAATGAACAGGCCAGTGCAATTGAGCAGATTTCTGCTTCTATGGATGAGCTATCTGGGATTGTGGAAAATAATGTTAAAATAGCACAGGAGACCCAGGGTAAATTTCTACAAGTAAAAGAGGAGTCCTTAAAAGGAAACAAGTCCATGGGGGAATTAGTTATTTCAATGCAAGAGATTATTCGCTCTACAGATGATATTGAAAAGTTGGTACAAGTTATTGGTGAAATCGCCCAGAAGACTAAAGTCATTGACGAGATTGTTTTTCAGACAAAGCTGCTATCCTTTAATGCTTCAGTAGAAGCAGAGAGGGCCGGCGAGCATGGACGAGGCTTTGCTGTGGTGGCGCAAGAGGTGGGTAATTTAGCGGCCATGAGTGGTAAATCTGCCATGGAAATTTCATCTATAGTTAAATCAAGTATCGACAATGCTCGTACTATAACCACTAATAATAAAGAAAAAGTTCGCGCAGGTGGAGAAATGGTAAACATGGCGGCAGAAGCGTTAACAAAAATTGCTAGCATTGCCAACGATGTTTCTGCTCGGGCCAGCGAGATAGTACAGGCGTCCCTTGAACAATCTCGTGGAATTAAACAAGTAAATGTGGCCATTACGCAGTTTGAAAAACAAGTTCAAGGAAATAGCGATCTATCATTTAAAGCGGCGCAAAGTAGTGAGTCTTTGGATCAACAATCTCAATCCTTAGAAGGAATCATCTCTAATATTTCACAAACTTTCAGGTGAGATATCTTGTTACTAGTGATTCGATCTTGGCAGATTCGGCCAGTAGTTGACTGCTGCTTTTTCCTAATTCATCGACTAATTGTCCATTTTGGTGCGTAGATACTTCCAAGTTAGCGCTAGCAGAATTAATTTGGTTAATAGAAGAGTATTGACTATTGGTATGATCAGAAATTTCTTTCATTAGAGCGGCAACTTCATCAATTCCTTTGGCAATTTCGGAAAGTTTGGCATTGGTTGTGGAAACTTTTTCTGACCCGAAATTTATATTTTCAAGACTTACTCCAATTAATTCTTTTATCTGTTTTGCCGAGGTAGAGGCCTTTTGTGCCAGATCGCGAATTTCAATGGCCACAACAGCAAAGCCTTTTCCGTGATCGCCGGCCTTCGAGGCCTCAATGGCCGCATTGAGGGCCAAAATATTAGTTTGAAAAGCGATCTCGGTAACGATCTTAATAAAGCTTTCTATTTTTTTTGAAGAATCGATAATAGAGGCCATCGCCTGTTCTGTTTCTTTAGAGAGACGAGTCCCATCTTGCGCCACTGTGGAGGCGGTAAGCGCAATGTTGGCGGCAATCTGAGCGTTGGAGGCAGTCTGTTTAATAGAAGCGGTTACTTCTTCGGTGGTGGCAGAATTTTCGGTGATAAAATTTGCCTGTTCAGTAGTTCGCTGTGATAACTTTTGATTATCATCTTCTAGCTTTTTCGACAAGGCGGCCACGATTTGTGCGGAGTCGATCAATGTCTGAGATGATTTATTGAAGGAAATGGACAAGAAGACTAGAAATATAAAAATTGCCAGGATAACGACGCCACCGCTTAGTGCTACTGTTAGCAAAAAGGATCTCGAACTGGCGCGGCCACTTTCTGCCGTGGAATCCAGTGATTTTTTATTTTCTTCAGCAGCGACGGATAATTTTTGTGAGATATACGATTTAGTGACGCCAACTTCTAATCGCCCGAGCAAACTATTTCCTCCAGTTGGCGGATAGATATCTTTGCTGGTAGAATAATCCGCTGCCAAACTTTTAGTTGATTGGGCCGCAATAATATTTTTATCATTGAAAAATTTGATAAAACTTATATCTTGATCCTTCGCCACGATGTTAATAAGTTGCGTGAGTCCCTCAAAGTCGTAGTTATTTACTAGGGCACTGGTATTGTTTGCCAAGATGGAAACTATCGATTCAATTTTTGTATCTAAAGATTGGCCAAGTTGCTCGGCCTGCTTTTGTCCTTGCGCAACAACAATATCAGAAAAGAGGGCCAACTGTTCGTTACCAGATTTTTGAACAAAGAATGAAAGGTAAATTACTACCGCTACCATAGCAATAATGATACTTGCTGTGCCGACAATAACTTGTTTTTTTATGCTCTCTTGCAGACCAATTATATTTTTTAGCACTAAAGCTCCTTGAAGATTGTGAGAGATATTTTACTACTTAAATAAAAAAAACAAAAGAAATATTGAGGAAGACATCCCCAAGTTTTTAACTCAGATGTTGGGGGATGATTTGAGTAGTTGCATTTGATTAGAAGCGATAATATACTTTCTTGTACGCAGCAATTAATAATATGGGTGTGATCGTTTGCACTACGATGTAGTATTGTAAGTAGCAACAAAAAAATATCATCAAGGAGGATATTGTGAAAAAAATTTGTGCATTGGTACTGTTTGTTTTGTCGTTTTCGCTGATGGCCGAGGAGATCAAAATCTCCGGTGGGGCCGCCCCGCTCAATAATGTGTTTAAAAAAATTCAGAGCGCGTATGAGGCATCATCAGGTAATAAACTTATTCTTGCCGAAAATGGGCCAGATCTTGCTTTTATTGAGTTGGAAAAAGGGTTAATTGATGGAGCATCTGGAGGTGTAGGATTTGAAGATTGGATGAAGATGATGGCAGAAAAAGGTCATCCGGTGGCCAATCCTACCGATTATAAGTACCGAGTTGTTGGCAAAGATATTGTGACAGTTGTTGCCAGCAAAGATGTAACCAAAAAAGAATTATCCAACGATGATTTAAAAAAAATCTTTACGGGAGCAGTGAAAAATTGGAAAGACGTTGGAGGATCGGATCTTCCTATCAAGCTAGTATTGGGGGAGAACATCCCAGGAACGCTGAAAGTTTTTAAAAAACAGGCCATGGGTGATGCAGAGTATGCTCCTAGTACTGTTACTGGTGCAAAGACGGCCGTAGATGTTGTCGCCGTGGTGGCCAAGACTCCGGGATCAATTGGGGTTTCTGCCAAGGGAGTAGATTTTTCAGCGGTAGCACTACCTAAAACTGAAATATTCGGCCGACCAATTACCTTTATTACCAAAGGTGCTCCATCAGAGAAGGTGCAAAAAATGCTAGATTTCATTGCTAAAGAAGGCAAAAAGCTAGGGGTAGATTAGTTAGAATTTGCCTTAGATATTTTTCCTTCCCTTTTTAATACCTGTTAGCTGTTGGTATTAAAAAGGGAAGGAATCTCCCAATCAATTCCTGCTATATCATTACTTTCCAAAAATTTATTGGCCTGCGAAAAGGGGCGGCTGCCAAAAAAACCGCGATAGGCCGAAAGCGGAGAGGGATGGGGTGATCTTATAATCAGATGTTTTTTGTCATTCAGATTAGCTCCCTTGCTTTGAGCATAAGAGCCCCAGAGAATAAACACCATGGCCTTTTTTTGTAGGTTTAAGGCCTCTAAAACTTTATCAGTAAATTGTTCCCAGCCACGTTGATGATGAGATGCCGGGCGATTTTGCTCCACGGTTAAAATACTGTTTAATAGTAGGACTCCTTGCTTGCTCCAACTTTCTAAAAAACCATGATTAGGAGGTGCGATTCCTAAGTCCGAAGAGAGCTCTTTGTAGATATTAAGTAGCGAAGGCGGTGGCGGTATATTGGGTTTGACGGAGAAAGAGAGGCCATGTGCTTGGCCAGGCCCGTGGTAGGGGTCTTGGCCAATAATTGCCACTTTTACGGCGTCAAAAGGTGTTGCCAGAAAGGCCGAAAAAATTTCAAAACTGGGAGGGTAGATGATTTTTTTTAGAGCAAACTCATGGGCCAAAAATTGGCGCAGTGAGGCCATGTATGGTTTGGAAAATTCTTCTCCCAAATGTTGCATCCAGCAGTCCGGGAGAGGCGGTTTTTTTTGTTTGCTTGTATTCTCCATGAAGTTGAGGATAAACTATTGTGGATATAAAAAGTAGAGAAAATTTATGGCCAGTAAATTAATCACCAAGGCCCAGCAAGCTGCTGGATATTACCTTGACAAAAATCAAGTAAAATCAATTATTCCCTTGGGGGGTGGGTTAATTAATAAAACCTTTCTTATAATTTTTGAGCGTAGCGATGAAAAACTAATTCTACAAAATATCAACAAGATGGTTTTTAGTGATCCGTTATTGGTTATGCAAAATATTGAGCAGGCCCTCTTCTATGTTGCGGGCCAAGAAACCTCTTTGGAATTTCCGCGCTTTTTAAAAACACGAAATGGAAGATATCTCCATCTTGATGAGCAAGGAGAATTTTGGCGTTTGATGACATTTATTCCGCACACTCTATCATTTGATAAAACAGAAGACTTGGCCATCATCGCAGGAATGGCAGAGAGTTTGGCAAAATTTCATCTCGCCTTTAATGACGCTCCTCTTGGAAATTTTTCCGTAACGTTGCCAGGATTTCATAAGACTACAAGCTATTTAAAAAAATATGAAGAAGATTTATTATTATCTGTAGGCCTAGAAGATGGCACCGCCAAAGAAGATAATTATTGTCGTCAGATAATTAGTAGATATGGAAAGCAAGCGGCCGTACTAGAAGAGGCCACCGAAAGGGGAGAACTAGCTTTGTCAATTATGCATGGTGATCCAAAGCTTTCTAATATTTTATTTGATGCTATTACCAAAAGGCCTAGGTCTATTATTGATTTGGATACCATTATGCCCGGATTAATACTGTATGATGTGGGTGATGCGGTAAGATCTGTTTGTAATTTGGCCGGGGAAGATAATTTAAAAAATCAGAAGATAGAGTTTGACCTGAAGTTTTTTGCCACTTTCTGGCAAAGCTATCGACGACATGCTGCTTTGCTAATCAATGATGGGTTTATAAAATATCTTTTTGCCGCCATTTGGTTATTGCCTTTTGAATTAGGACTGCGCTTTTTCTTGGATTATTTACAGGGAAATGTTTACTTTAAAATCGATTATCCACAACATAACTTAAAGCGAGCGCTGGGACAATTTCACCTAATGGAAGATATCTTTGTAAAAAAAGAGGCGATTTTAAAAATCATTAGAAATGGTGGGTTTTATGAGATTTGAGTTGCGGCAATTTCCCGCAGACAAGAAAAATTATCCATTCAAAATATATGGTGATATCTCAATGTTCCATCAGGTGATGAGAATAACCTTTATCCTAGAGGGAGATTTATCAGAAATTAATCTTCCTTCGCCAGGCACCTCCAACCGTCGTTTTTGTTTGTGGGAAGATAGTTGTTTTGAAGTTTTCTTTCGCGATAGCAGTGGAAAAATTCCTGGTTACTGGGAGTGTAATTTTGCACCATCGACAGAGTGGAATATTTTCCGTTTTTTAGAGTATCGCAAAGAGATAAAAGAGGACTTACATTTTTCACAGATAAAAATTCATCCGAAACAGACCTCCTCTTGTTTGGAATTATCGATTGAATTAAATTTGGCCGAGAGCGATTTTGAATTGTTAAATCTTTCGGTGGCAATTTCTGCGGTAATCAAAAATAAAGAGAGCAAAGAGAGCAAAGAGAGCAAAGAGAGTAGTCTGTGGGCATTAGTGCATGGTAGGGATCGTCCGGATTTTCACAATCCAGATAGTTTTGTTATTGAATTACCCTAAAACTATAGCTGAAAAATTACGCATGCATTCCGGCCTGTCGATCACCAACCAATTCTATCCAGTATTAAAGTGTGGCCAACTAAAATCAATCTTTGCATAATTATCAAAAATATATTTTAGGAGTTAGGTGTGACAATAATATTGAAGCAACTTTTTAATTTCATAAAGCTACTCAATTCAGATACCGGGTTAAATCAAATTTCCGCTGGTATAGCGTGTGGTTTTATTTTAGGAATGGCCCCGGTTTTTTCGTTGCAGACTTTATTGATTTTATTTTTGATGTTTTTTTTCCGCATACAGATGGGAGCGGCCTTCATGTCGGCCTTCTTTTTTGCCTTTATGGCGTATTTGTTAGATCCAATTTTTCATGAAGTTGGTTGTTTTATTTTAGAAATGGATTCCCTCTATGGCATTTTTGCCGTTCTTTACAATACGCCGATTATTCCCTTTACTCGTTTCTATAACTCGGTGGTGATGGGAGCAGGAGTGACTTCTATTATTTTGTCTCCACTAATCTTTTTATTGGCCCGAGTTTTGATTAGTAAATATCGCCAGAATGTAGTGGAAAAATTAAAGAAATCAAAATTAGCAATATTGTTAAAATCAACCTCTTTTTACAAATGGTATGCAAAATATGACCAATTCTATGGATGATGACAAAAATAATACTAAGATGACTACAGACGTTAAGGCCTCCCCTCCTGTTGAGGCCTTGGCCAAAATTCCTAAAAAGCAGGGCCCCATTCGTTGGGGCGCGGTAATTCCCTTCGCGGTAATTGTGGCCTTGCCGACACTCTACTATACCATCTTTTTTGATGCTCATTTTAGAGGGGCCATCGAAAAATATGGAAGCAAATTTAATAAAGCACCGGTAACGGTAGGTGATGTTCGAAGTAGTTTTGCCAACGCCTCAATAGAGATCACAAGAGTGGCCGTTACCAACGCAGAAAAACCGGCCTACTATAGTTTTGTGTTAGGCAAGTTAACGTTCAAAATGAGATGGGATGCATTGCTGCGAGGAAAAATTGTCATAGACGAGGCCTCTTTAGAAAGGATTGAGATTAATCCGCCCAAAGAGGGAATTGCAAAATCTAAGCGAGAATCACCATTTGATGTAGATTTAATTGCAAGTAGCTATGCCGAAGATAGCGGAGTAAAAGGAATGGCCTCGGAGGTTTTGCAAGAAAAGTATGAAGGAAATATTTTGGGTGATTTGGCCGCTATTTTAGATGGAGGTGATCCTCTGGCCGGATTTAAACCAACTTCGGAAAATTATGAGAGCTTGAAGAAAGTTAAAGAGATTGAGTCGGCGGTGACAGAAAAAGAAATAAAGTGGCAAGAGCGAATTTCTAAGCTTCCTACCACTGAGAAAATTGATGAGATGAGCGCCAAACTTAAGGCCATTGATACCAAAAAGTTAAAAAATCCTAAGGATATTAAGGCCGCCGCCGAAAGCATAAAAGAGGTGGCCGATAACGCTAAGAGTACACTCAAAGTAGTAAAAGATGCCAAAGAGGCTGTGGGCGCTGATCTAAAATATTTTAAAGAGGGAGTTTCTCAAATTCAAAGCTTGGCCGAAAAAGATTATGAAGAATTAGAGAAACGATTAAAAATTCCCGATATAAATGTGGCAGACTTAGGGACTCAACTGTTTAAACGCTACATAATGCAAAAGCTGGCCCCGTATCAGAAATACATAGATATGGTGGACGACTATCTTCCTAAACCCAAGAGAACACCCAAAGAAATTTTGGAAAAACCAGCAAGGGGAGTTGGCCGCAACTATAGTTTTGGCCGACAAAATGCTTATCCTCTGTTTTGGTTGCGACATGCGAAAGTTAGCTCTACTTCCACTGACTCTGCTTTTAGTGGCGATATCAGTGGTGAGATTAGCAATTTATCTACTGATCAGAAGATATCTGGCCGTCCTATTGAGGTGGCCTTTTCCGGAGCTTTTCCACAGCAGAAAATTTTGGGCCTCAGTGGACGAGCGACTTTTGATCATACAAAAGAAGTGGCGGTGGAAAGTTTTTTATTTAAAGTAGATTCCTATCCGGTGGATACACAGTACATCGTTGATACAAAGGGAATAAAATTTGGATACAAAAAGGCCCTGGGAGAAGCGCAAATAAATGGCACTTTCTCTGCAGGAAAAATTAATCTAACTTTAAACAATAGTTTGCAAAATGTGGACTATGATGTTTATGCGCAATCAAAAATTTTATTGGATATTCTCAATACTACTGCAGAAAAAGTGGAGCCTCTAACTATAAATAGCAAAATCAGTGGTGATTTTTCATCTCCTTCCGTTTTAGTAGAATCCAATTTGGCCTCAGCATTAAAGGACAGTTTAGGTGAGCAGCTTGATTTGAAAGTGGCAGAAAGTAAGGCGCGAGTGCGTGAAATGGTGGATGCACAAATTGCCGGGCCCAAAAAAGAGTTAGAAGATAAGATTGCTAGTTTTTCCTCAAAATATGAGGACAAATTAAAACCCATTGAGGAAAAAACTAATGGGATTTTAAAGTTGGGAGATGAAAAAAAATCTGGGGCGGGAAAACAGGGTAGTAACGCTGTTAAAAATACCGCGAAGAAACAATTAGGTGGATTGAAAAAGAAACTTAAATTCTAATTGAGCGGCCATTTTTATGGGCATTTTTAAACTACTTCTGGAGAAGCGACTAGGGCCACTTTTTTGGACTCAATTTTTTGGTGCATTTAATGATAACCTTTTTAAAAATGCCTTAATCATTTTGATTGCCTATAGCGCATCTGGGGCGAACGCTATAGTTTTGGTGAATATTGCTGCCGGCCTTTTTATTTTACCCTTTTTTATTTTTTCTGCCTTTGCCGGCCAATTGACAGATAAGCTAGAAAAATCTTGGATTATCAGACAAACTAAAGTTTTAGAAATTATTATCATGCTTTTAGCGGCCTTAGGATTTTATCTAGAAAATAATGAATATCTTATTTTTGTGCTATTTCTTATGGGGGCGCAGTCAGCATTTTTTGGCCCCGCTAAATATAGTATTTTGCCCCAACATTTAAAACCAGAAGAACTAATGAGCGGAAATGCGCTGGTGGAGATGGGAACTTTCTTGGCAATTTTGCTGGGAACAGTGGCCGGAGGAGTTTTGATCTCTATTCCTCAGCGCGGCCCGTTTTGGGTTTCTCTGGGACTGGTGGCCGTTGCAGTTTTGGGTTGGCTTGCAAGTTTGAATGTTCCGGAGGCCAAGGCACCTAATCCCTCTTTGCAAATAAAATACAATCCGATGGTAGAGACTTTTAAAAATATGCGTGATTTGGCAGATAATCGCTTTGTTTTCATTGCGATCATGGCAATTTCCTGGTTTTGGTTTTTTGGATATTTTTATTTGGCACAGTTTCCTTCTTATACCAAAGAGATTTTAGGGGGAGATGAGCATATCGTTACGTTGTTACTTACCATTTTTTCCATTGGGATTGGCCTGGGGTCTTGGTTATGTGAGCGCCTATCCAACAAGCTAATTGAGTTGGGGCTAGTTCCTATCGGGGCCTTAGGACTTACTATTTTTTCCATTGATATTTACCTGGCCCGGCCAGTGGCGGCAGATAATCTAGCGGCCCTCATCTCGATTTCTGAATTTTTAAGTGTTGGCGCGAATTATCGCCTTATCTTAGATCTTATTTTAGTTGGATTATTTGGTGGTTTTTTTATTGTTCCTCTGTATGCTGCAATTCAAGAACGGGGTGATCGCACTCGACTTTCTAGGCAAGTGGCCAGCAATAATATCTACAATGCACTTTTTATGGTAGGGGCCGCGATCTGCGCTATGATATTGGCCAAGTTTTCTATCACTATACCGCAGATGTTTGTTATTATGGCCGTGACAAATTTAGTTGCACTTTTTCTGCTAGTTTTATCACTTCCTGAATTTGCCTTGCGTACCCAATTGTGGTTTTTGTATCGTTGGCCGAAAGAAAACAAAGAAAACAAAGAAAATCAAAGAAAATATGTGCTAAAAGAAGAGCTACTCAATGTAGTAATACTTCCATCTTCTTCCCAAGATAGAAACGCATGGGGAAATACAGTCTATCACTTAAGACAGAGGGCCGTTTTATGGGTGCCACAACTACCACTGCTTTATCGACTCTTTGGACGTAGTGGGCGAGATTATATTTTATATGAAGAAGAGATATCTCGGGCCTTAAGTGATCCTCATACGGTGTTGGTAATTGATCAAATGTTGTGGGATAAACATTCCCCGGCAATTTTAAAATTCTCTCCATCTCTAAATATTTTATAAAAAATGGGGAGCAAAAAAGCTCCCCGCGAGATAACAAAAGTTTAAAAATTATCTTATTTAGAAGGCGGCCAAGGAGATGTTCATCCCATAAGTGGCCATTTCTGGATATTTGGTGATGTCTCCTTTGAAGGCCTTGCCGGGAGAGGCCGAAAAGGGAAACGCATCAGCAAAGAGTGATGCCGAAACATTGGCCGAAAGGGCATAATCTATAGAAGGAATTAAGCGTAATGCTTGGTAGTAGTCTGGTGAAGCTTTGTCTTTTACATTGTACAATACCACTGCTGCTCCAGCAGATAATTTGTTGGTGAGGGAAATTGAAGGCGCGGCCTGTAGCACAATATAATTTTCATCACTGCCTCCGGCCACGCGGGCAAATTGATAGAAGGCAGCGCCCCCACTCATACTTAGTATGCCCATAGAACGCGACAGGCCAACTGCGACTTTAGCATATCCTGCCAAACCATCGGCCTTTTGAGTGGCCTCTGAAGGAGTTGCACTAACAGTTAGCGAGGCCCCCATATTAACGCCATGCTTATCTTGTTTTAAGATTCCAGAATGGCCATATTTTATAAAGGATTCAGAAAAATTAGTTTTTCCGGGTGCGCCGGTGGGATCGGATTTATAGTTAACTTCATTGTACCAGCTTAAACTATCACTTTTGGTTAGTTTATATCCCAAGGTAGTGGCCAAGGTATTTCTAAAAGATTCTGGCCTCTTGTTGCCCAATGCATAAGCGCGAACTTCATTATCAACGGATAAGCTAAAAGATGTTTTTTGTAAAAGATGTCTTAAGTTTGAGATGCTAGTGCCACTGCTGGTGGCCGTAGATGAAGAAGTTGATGCGAGTGCCAACGAAGAGAGCGAGAGCGAAAAAAGTAGTGTGTTAAAAAGTTTCATGATTCCCCCTGTATTTTTGTTGTTATCCAATTTGGTAAATCCCCGGGATGAAACTAAGCAAGTGATGTGCCAACAAAATTGCAAAAAATTTTGCAAAAACGTTCTCAAATGGTGTCACAATATATTTTTTGCTGCGGAGTGCGGTGCGAGTTGGGAACAGTTCTCTGAAGCTAGTTTTTCATTGTAAGAAAATGACAGATCGTCTTAATGCCACCATTTTTGAAACGCAGTTTTTCATGAAGGTAGTTGATGACTGGCGGTAGTTGGTATTCTGCTGGAAAAATGATTGCCGCTCTTTGTGGATGGAATTTTTCAATAACAGTTTTAACGATAGAGTCAAAATAATTTTGGAGATTGCTCTCATTAACTTGGAGACGTTCGTTGTAAGGAGGATTAACAAAAACTATATTGTGTCCACTTATGGGCGGTGTCATATTGACAGCAAAGAGATCTTCTTTTTGGAAAGTTACGTTTTGAAATCTACCATCAGCATTTAAAAGGGAGAAATTTTTTATGGCGCACTCAACTGTTTTTTTTTGGATATCTGTTCCGTGCAGAGAAGAAAAAGAAAAGGCCAAACAGCACTCATTGGCCAGAGAGATGTTTTTATCAGATACAATAGGAAGGCCGCGGTATGCAAATGGCCGCTTATCATTTATCTCACAAAAAAAGAGCGCTTCACAAATAGAAGTACCACTTCCACACATGGGATCTATAAAGTTATAGTGCTGACTTTTATCTAACGGGGATAGGAGTTTATAGATTAGTCCGGCCGCTAGATTTTCGCGAATTGGTGCTTCGGCCGTGAATTGACGATAAAAACGTTTATGTAGATTTTCTCCTGAGCTGTTGATACTGATGGTGCAGTCATCATTGTGTATGCGTACAAAAATTTCTTGTTGGCCGGCGGCCTGTGTCTGGGCCTGTGCTTTTTTACTTGGGGGATTCGCTTTGAAGTAGCAGGCGATTCCTTCCAGTAGGGCCTTTTCTATTTTTTTTGTGTGCATAAGACGAGAGCTGGTGGCAGAGATATTAGCGTGGATATTATTGTTGGTTATAAAGTCAACCCATCTAATTTTGCAAATTTTATTGTATAATTTGGGGTAGTCTCGGCACTTGAAATTGGCGATGCGAAGGAGGATACGGTTGGGGATTTTTAAAAGATGATTTAAGGCCAGGCCCTCTAATAGAGGTGCTGAAAAAGAAAAACCTCCAGTATCGAGTATAGTTTTAGGAGGAGCTTTAGCGAAGTAGTTTTGAAATTTTTCCCTAAATTCGGCCATTGCCAACTTTTCAAAATCAAGCGGGGTGCTGATGAAAAAAAGATTTTCATTAATTTCATTTTTTAGCATAGATCATCTTGCCAAATAATGGTGTAAAATACAATATGAGAAAAATGGCCGGAAAATTAACACTAATTCCTACTCCGATTGATGAAGAGACTCCGCTGGATTCGGCCGCGCGCACTCTTTTACTTTCTGCTTTTGAAAAAGAGAGAGAGAAATCTATTTTTGCCATTGAAGATATTAGGCCTGGCCGTCGTCGTTGGTTGCGATTTGGTTTGCCACGAGAGGCCGTTGATAATCTAGTGCAATACAATGAACATACTAGAGAGAAAGAGAGTGGCCGTCTGATTGAACTAATGCAGCAGGGGATGAATGTTTATCTAATGAGTGATGGCGGCCTTCCGGCCTTTTGTGATCCTGGCCAGGAGTTAGTGGCCCTTTGCCATCACCATAAAATTAAAGTAACCGCCTCTTCTTTTGCTAATTCCACCCTCTTGGCCTTAGCGCTATCGGGTTTTTCTCATAAAAAGTTTGTTTTCGAAGGGTTTTTGTCGGCCAAAAAAGAGGAGCGTTTTGGGGAATTGGAGCGCTTATGCAAAGATAAACGGACAATCATCCTGATGGACACCCCCTATCGCTTAAAACAGCTATTAGAAGATCTATCTCTTGCCTTGGAGAAGCAGGGCCAACCAGATCGCAGAGTTTTTTTGGCCTTGGATTTAAATGCGGCCAATGAAGCACTTTACCTTGGAACTGTCGAGGCCTTACGTGCCGGCATTAATTATGAGAAAAGAGAGTTTATTTTGGTTCTTGATTGTCTAAGACCGTTTCCTTAAATCAAAGATTTACCTTACAGTATAAGAGCTCTATTTAGTAATTTGTGCCCTTATTTATAATTACATTATTTCAAAGGTAGTGACTTTTGATTTTTGCTCAGTTATCAACTTCTTTGCTTTATGAAATCAAAAAAAGTTATAAAGAGAAAAGAGGATCATCTTGATCTGGCCAAAAAGGCACAGCTTTTTGCTGATTTGGCCGATGGCCGTTTTGATTATGAACCGCTTTTTTCTGCCCATCCCTCTCTTCAACAGTGTAAGACAGATTTATCTGTTAACTTTCTAGGTAAACAACTTATGGCCCCTCTCTGGATTTCGAGTATGACTGGAGGAGGGAAAAAATCAGGCCAGATTAATGGACGATTGGCAGAAGTTGCCTCTGAGTTTGGCCTGGGAATGGGATTAGGCTCTTGTCGTCAACTTTTGGAAAAAAATTGTGCAAAAAAGGTTTGGAACGATTTTGATTTTCGCCCAATTATTGGCGCGAAACTTCCCTTTTTTGCCAATCTGGGAATTGCACAGATTGAAAAGATGCTAAAAGAGGGCCAGACTGAGCGGATTTATGAATTGATCGATAAGCTTTCTGCTGATGGACTGATTATTCATATAAATCCCTTACAGGAGTGGCTGCAGCCAGAAGGTGATAGGTTAGAAAAATCTCCTCTGGAGACACTACAAATTTTTCTCAAAGGTGCCCCCTTTCCGGTTATTGTTAAAGAGGTTGGCCAGGGGTTTGGGCCGGCGTCTTTACAGGCATTGATACAACTGCCATTGGCCGCCATTGAATTTGCGGCCTTCGGCGGTACTAATTTTTCGCTTTTAGAGTCACTACGTCGCAGACATCAGGGCCCAATTTCTACTTTGAATCCGCTATGCTTGGTTGGACATAGTGCCAGTGAAATGGTAGAAAATACGGGAAAATTAGTTGTTAAGTTAAAAGAGCTTGCCCTATGCCGCAATTTTATTGTTTCTGGTGGGATTAGCAATTATTTGGATGGGTATTTTTTTACTTCCAAACTAGAGCAGGCAGTCGGCCATCCAGTGCTTTATGGGCAGGCGGCGGCCTTTTTAGAGATGGCAACGGTTTCTTATAAGCAATTGAAAGTCTATGTCGCAAAACAGGTGCAGGGATTAATGATGGCCCGCAATTTTTTAAAAATAAAGTCATCTGCGGGAGAGGTATTGTGACAAATTTTTCCGGTTTTTCAAAATTATCTAAAGAACAAAAAATTTCGCTCCTTTCAAACCATTTTATTTCCGCAAAAAGCAATACAGAAATGGCCTCACTGTTGAATGGTTTTTGTCACGCAGATAAAAAGATTCAAGAGTTATTTGATAAATTTAGTGAAAATACTATTTCTAATTACCATTTTCCTTACGGTGTAGTACCGGATTTATGGATGAATGGAAAATCTTATTGTGTTCCTATGGCCATCGAAGAGAGTTCCGTGGTGGCAGCTGCCAATAAGAGTGCGAAGTTTTGGCGCGCACGAGGTGGTTTTCATAGTGAGATTATTTCTACTACTAAAATTGGGCAAGTTCATCTGCTTTGGCACGGAGAGTCTTCTCGTCTATTTTCTTTTTTTGAGAGAATTAAAAGTTCGTTGATAGTTGAAGTTGCTCCGCTAATAAAAAATATGGAGTTGCGAGGTGGCGGAATTTTAGGGATGACGTTGGTAGACAAGACCCAAGAAGAGGCCGGCTATTATCAAATTTTTGTCACCTTTGATACGCGTGATGCTATGGGGGCCAACTTTATTAATTCTGTTTTAGAAAATTTGGCCAGAAATTTCAAGGCCCAACTGGAGCAGGCCGAGGAATTAAGTGAAGTAGAGCGAGATGTCGATATTATTATGTCGATATTATCCAACTATACGCCGGAATGTTTAGTACAAACTTATGTGGAATGTAAGATTGAAGAGCTGCATGATAATAAATTGGAGATGGATGCGCTGGAGTTTGCCCATAAATTTCAGATGGCCTGCAAAATTGCTAAGCTGGATGTTTATCGAGCGGTGACACATAATAAGGGAATTTTTAATGGGATTGATGCGGTGGTGTTGGCCACCGGAAATGATTTTCGGGCCGTAGAAGCTGCCGGCCATGCTTATGCGGCCCGCGATGGGCAATATCGAGGATTGACCGATGTCATCATTGACAATGGTATTTTTAGATTCACTCTAACGATTCCTTTGAGCGTTGGAACGGTGGGAGGACTCACCTCCTTGCATCCTCTGGCCGCACTCTCGCTGGAAATGTTAGGAAGGCCTTCGGCCAATGAGCTGATGATGATTACCTCGGCGATTGGTTTAGCACAAAATTTTGGGGCATTAAGATCTTTGGTCACAACAGGTATTCAAAAAGGCCATATGAAAATGCATTTGATTAATATTTTAAATCAATTGCAGGCCGGGCGTGCCGAGAGCGAAGCGGCCTGTAGTTATTTTGCTGATAAAGTTATCTCTTTTAGTGATGTTCGCAATTTTTTGAAAAATGATATGCGGAGAGAAACGAATGTTAATTAAATCCAGAAGAAATAATACCAACCAATATGATCAGTTCTTTTTTGGCCGAGGAAAGTTACTACTGACTGGTGAGTATTTTGTTTTAGATGGTGCAACTTCTTTGGCCTTGCCTCTTAAGGTAGGACAGGCCTTGACAGTGGAATATGCTCAGTCATATTCTCCCAAACTTCATTGGCGCAGTTTTGATGTTAATGGCAACTTATGGTTAGATTGCCGTTTTGAATTTTGGCGTTTTAACTGCTTGGATGAACGAGTGCCAAAAGAGATTGAACTTTTACAGACACTGTTGCGTCAAGCACGCAAACAAAACCCTCATTTTTTGCGTGATGAAGTAGATGTTTATGTTACGACCAAATTAGGCTTTCCTCTTGAGTGGGGATTGGGAAGTAGCTCTTCACTAATTTATAATATTGCTCAATGGGCATATATTAGTCCTTTTGAATTACTTTTTAATACCTATGGTGGCTCTGGCTACGACATCGCTTGCGCTCAATCAGACGGGCCAATCTTGTATGAAAAACAAAAAAGTGGCCCGAACTGGTCACCAACCAAATTCAATCCACCCTTTTCAGATAAATTGTATTTTGTATATAGAGGAACTAAGCAAGATTCGCAGGCGGCAATTTTACGCTATAATCAATCATGGCCTTATCCGCCTGAAGCGATCTATTCTATCTCGGAAATAACTAAAGGAATTCTAGAGGCAAAGAGCTTAGATGAATTTAATTTTCTGATTGCCGGCCATGAGAAACTAGTTGCCAAATATTTAAAACTTATTCCGGTAAAAGAAGAGTTTTTCGCTGATTATTGGGGGGAAATAAAATCACTTGGTGCCTGGGGCGGAGATTTTATTTTAGTGACCAGTGATCGATCTTACAAAGAAACTAAGGCATATTTCGAAGAACGTAATTTTAACATCTGTATTCCCTACAAAGATCTAGTACTTTCCGAAGATAGTTGTAAGGCCACGGTTAATACCACTTCCGTTGCAGATATTTTAGCAGAAGAAGTTATTCCCCTGGCCGTGGTTAATGACGGAAGAGCAGGATCAAATGTGCAGCTACAGTGATGGTGGATTGACGCTGAAACAAAGTAAGCTGACGGCCGCAGAAATAGAAAACAAAATTATTACAGTCAGCTCTCCCTCTAATATTGCACTGGTAAAGTACTGGGGGAAACATGGGAATCAACTACCGCTTAATCCTTCGATTAGTTTTACCCTATCACAGGCAAAAACAGAGAGTCGCTTACAAGTATCAATTTTGAAAGAGAGTTCTTCGGAGGTTGCATGTAACTTTGTTTTTGCCGGTGCTTCGGATACTGCCTTCGCTTTGCGAATAAAAAAATTTTTACTAGAATTGGTTCCGATTTTTCCATTTATAAAAGAGCTAGAGTTCAATTTCGCCACGAAAAATACTTTCCCCCACTCCGCAGGAATTGCTTCTTCAGCCTCGTCTATGAGCGCTATCGCACTCTCATTATGCCTGTTAGAAAAATTTATTTTTTCACATTTGCTAATTAATGACGAGGAAGATGCTTTAAAAAAGAAGGCATCTTTTGTTGCTCGTTTGGGATCGGGGAGTGCTTGTCGTTCTATATTTGGCGGGGTGGTTTGCTGGGGAGATGTCGATAAAAACTGTGAGGAGCGTAACTATTTTGGAAAAAAAATTACAGAAGTTGCCCCTGTTTTTTTAGATTATCAAGATGCCATACTCATTGTTTCTTCTGCCAAAAAAGAGGTTTCTAGTTCTCAAGGACATCGGTTGATGGAAAATCATCCTTTTAAAAGAGCACGAGTTGAGATGGCCTATCATAATGCTTTGGAAATGCTGACTGCTTTACGCACCGCAGATCTTGCGAGCTTTGCTCGAATTGTAGAATTAGAGGCACTGACGTTGCATGGATTGATGATGTCTTCTTCTCCTTCTTATTGTTTATTACATCCAAATAGTCTGCAGATTATACAAAAAATAAAAGAGTATCGATCCCAAACTGGCCTGCCGCTGACTTTTACATTAGATGCAGGGCCCAATATTCATCTTCTTTTTCCTTCCAAAATTCAAGGAGAAGTTAAAAACTTTATTACTAGAGAACTGCTTTCTTTTTTAGAAGATGGGCAGGTGATATATGATTGGATAGGCGAAGGAGCAGGTGAGATTAGTTATGCCACATGAACGTCGTTTTTTTTCTAAAATATTACTTTTTGGAGAATATAGCATCATTAAAGATTCAATGGCACTGGCCACTCCGTATGCTCTTTTTGATGGACACTTGAAATTTAAAAGCTCTCCTTCCCGTAGCAGCGATAATGGCAACTCTCAGGGAAATGAATTTCGCGCCTATGCCCAGCACATTGAAAATTTAATAGAACAAAAATTGTTGCCAGTAGACATTGATATTAATGCGTTTAAGTTTGATATCGCGCAAGGTTTATTTTTTAGTTCCACTATTCCACAAGGCTTTGGCCTGGGAAGTTCCGGCGCATTGGTGGCGGCAATCTACGATCGTTATGTAGATAAGAAAGATCGCGAACGCTTGCGCGCAGATATATTAAAATTAAAAGAGATATTTGCCTTATTGGAATCACACTTTCACGGAGCAAGTTCGGGAATAGATCCCCTGATTAGTTATTTGAATACTTCTATTTTACTGCGAAGCAAAGATGAAATTTCCGCAGTAAAATTTCCTGATTACACCGAGGGAGTGGGGGGTATTTTCCTTTTAAACACTGGGCGATCTAGGAGAACAGAGCCACTAGTTAATCTTTTTTTGGAAAAATGTAATAGTAATTTAGAATTTAGCAATCTTTGTGTTAATCGCTTGGCCCCTATTACCAATAGTTGTATTAACTCTTTTTTGGAGAAAGACACGGCCACCCTCTATCAGGCATTTCGTGATATCTCTGATTTTCAATTGAGTCATTTTACCCCGATGATTCCAAAATTGTTTCGAGATATTTGGGAGCGAGGCCTAAAAAGTGAATGTTACTCATTAAAACTTTGCGGTGCTGGAGGCGGGGGATTTTTGCTGGGTATAACAAAAAATTTTAGCGATACTTTTTCTATGTTATCTAAGATTGAAGTCCGTTCATTATTTAAATTTTAAGGAGCAAGAGAGATGAGTAATGTCTATCTAGCGCGAGTTTCGTCGTCAGCCTCAACAGCAGAAATCGAAGATAAAATTAGACTTCTGATTAAAAAAAGTGACCTTCTCCGCGTAGTAACCTCTAATGACCTAACGGCCGTAAAATGTCATTTTGGGGAAGAAGGAAATAGTACCTATTTACCGGCCAACTACATCAAACAAGTAGTTGAGGCAATAACCAAGGTAGGAGCACGGCCGTTTGTAACAGACACAAATGTTTTATATAAAAGTCGAAGAGACAATAGCTATGATCATTTGCAGTTGGCCAGAGAACATGGTTTTTCCCATGAGACATTACAGGCCCCTGTTATAATTGCCGATGGAATAAAAGGGAAAAACGAAAAAGAAATTTTAATTGAGGCCCCACAAAATAGAACAGTGTTTATTGCGTCTGATTATGTAGATGCCGATTCGCTTATTGTGATCACACATGCCACTGGCCATTTGGCCACAGGACTGGGAGCAACTATTAAAAATTTAGGTATGGGGATGGCCTCGCGTAAAGGAAAGTTGCGACAACATTCTGTCTCTCATCCGCTTATTGATGCTAAAAATTGTACAGCATGTGAAAAATGTCTACAGTGGTGTCCGAGTGATGCAATAAAAATGGTAAGTAGTAATAGTGGAAACAAACATCATTATGCTCAAATCAACGATGAAGATTGTATCGGCTGTGGAGAATGTCTGGCCACCTGTCGGATGGGGGCCGTAAAATTTAAATGGGACTCTTCTTCAAAATTTTTGCAGCAACAGATTGTTGAACATGCGTTGGGCATTGTGAAAATAAAAAAAGACAAAATGGCCTATTTAACCTTTTTAGTGCAGATGACAAAAGATTGTGATTGTTTACCTCAAGCGGCCGAATTTGTAGTGGAAGATATTGGTATTTTGGCCGGTTTTGATCCAGTGGCCTTGGATCAGGCCGTTTTGGATTTAACGACTAGGAAAAATGGTAAAGATAATTTGGCAACACTGTCTTATGCCGCTCACGATCCAAGTATACAACTAGAGTATGGTGAGCAAGTAGGTCTAGGCCAACGAGAGTATCAACTGATAGAGATTTAGTATAATTCAAGTTGCATCTGGAAGAGTAAGCGTCGCTTTTTTATTAATTTGGAGTGCACGCTCTGATCGGGATAAGTTCCAGGTGCGAATTATTTGTCCATTTTGAGAGTCAACATGGGCGGAATAACTTCGGCGTTCTTGATTGGGCATAATAAAAAATATATTTACTCGCTCAATAAAACGGCCTTCATTTTTGCTGTTTACTTCTATCCAACTATCTTCGTGATTAATAATAAGCGAAGTATTTTCCTCTTGAAAGCGAAAGAGTTCCTCTCCCAGTTTTGTCTCCCAGTCAGCAGAGATTTCATTGAGCATAGGGAGTTCTATTTTTTCATCGGTAAAGTTAGAAATATTTGCTCCAGTTAAATAACGATTTAGGCGTTTGGGATATTGGCCTTGTGCAATAAGCTCATCATTTTCCTCATTGCTTGCTTCATTGCTATTTTTTGTAGAAGTTAGCGTATCGGCCGGTAGTTTATTATCTCCAATTTGTAATCGTTCTAAATCATCATTTGTTGCTTTGGTTGCAGAAATCGTTTGATTGGATTTTGTGTAAAGGGTATAGCGTTGTTCTTTATCTTGGAGTGATGATGGGCGAGTTATTTGTCGATTGCTAGAATCTGATTTTAGAAAATAAAAAGGAGAGAGAATAATTAAAGTGAAAATGAATAGGGATATTAGGGCCAAGATATTTTTTTTTCTCATACAGGCCAAAGTCTATAACGGCGCAAAAGAGACGTCATTATTTTTTTGCGTTGATGGTTGCCAGGCATTTTGAGGTAGTGGCCTTACCAAGTTTATTTAAAATAAAGCGAGAGGCAACTGCTAGCTTATTTAAATCAACACCGGTGTTAATCTTGGAACTTTCTAACATAAAAACTAAATCTTCGGTGGCCAAATTACCAGGTGCCCCGGGAGCATATGGGCATCCACCCAATCCCCCAGAGGATGAATCAAATTTACTAATTCCATGCTGGAGACTGACAAAAACATTGGCCAAAGCTTGTCCACGAGAGTCATGAAAATGCATGGCAAATTTAGCAAGGTCAAAATTAAGTTTAAGTTCATTTAAGAGTTTATTTACTTCCATGGGGGTGGCCACTCCAATGGTATCACCCAACGATATTTCATAAGCACCTAGAGTAAAAAGTTTTTTGATTACCTTTTTTAGAGTAGAAATCTTAGTCTTGCCCTCGTAAGGGCAACCAAAAACAGTAGAGATATACCCCCGCACTTTGCACCGATGCTTTTTTGCTAGCTGAGTAATTGGAATAAAACGGGTAAATGACTCATCAATGCTGGCATTGATGTTATGGCGATTAAAACTCTCTGAGGTGGCGGTAAAAATGGCCACTTCAGAAACCTTGGAAGCAATGGCCGCCTGCATTCCCTTGGCGTTAGGAATAAGAACAGGAAGATTTATAGAATTGCCAAAAGCAGACTGGAGTTTTGCCAGTAGATATGCGGCATCGGCCATTTGTGGTACGCGATCTGGGCGTACGAAGCTAGTTACTTCGATATTTTTAAGGCCTGCAGCAACTAAAAGTGAAATGTAATTAAATTTATCCTCGCTACTAAGCAGCAGACTTTCATTTTGCAGGCCATCTCTTGGCCCAACTTCAATAATTTTAACTTTTCTAGGAAGTGAGAATTTTACTGGCCTGGCGGTACCTGATGACATCTCTATTTTTCTAGCTCAATCAGATTTACACCGCCATTAATAACCTCTCCCTCTTTAAAATGGATTTTGGAAATTTTACCATCGCCGTTGGCCTTAATAGTGTGCTCCATTTTCATTGCTTCCATGATTAAAAGAGGTTGGTTTTTTGCCACAGCTTCACCTTCTTTAACCAGGATTTTAAAAATTTTCCCCGGCATGGGAGAGAGCATTCCTCCATGTTCGGCCTCGCCACTTTTTTTGCGTGTGCGTGTTGGAATTTCCATTACTACATCTTTACTTTGGATAACGGCATGAACCTTGTTAGTTCTTCTGTTTTTGGTCATGGAAACAGTAAAATTTTTCTTCCCATCGTTAATGACTAGTTGATCCCCTAGTGCGGCCACTTGGCGGAAATTATAGTTTCTATTCATAACAGATAATTGTACTTCACCGTCACTATTTTTTGTAAGCTTGTAATCAACTTCCTCCCCATTAATTATAATTTTGCGGCCAACAAAATTGGCGGAGAAACTACCTAGGGTATCCCAAGCAGTAGTGGCCGAGCCACGAGTAGTAGCATTGTAGTTAACGTTGGTATGGTAAGTTTCTTGTGGGCAGAATAACTGAGAAGAGATGGCCAGAGCGATCTCCTCTCGGCGTAAATCTTTTGGTAACAGTTTATCTTTATTTACTTCCACGAAGTTGGTGTAGGTAAGGCCATCTTTAAATTCTTTTGTAGAGAGGATACGTTTGAGATAAGCGCGATTAGTTTTTAGGCCCAGAAAGATTACATCATCCAAAGATACGCCCATTTTATCAATGGCCTGGTTACGAGTTGCCGCATGTACAATCAGTTTTGCCAACATAGGATCAAAATTAACGGTAACTTCATTGCCATCAATGTATCCGGTGTCCAGGCGAACATTGTTCAATGTAGGTCGGCCTGTTTTTAACACTTTGCCAATGGAGGGAAGAAAATTATTGGCCGGATCTTCCGCGTAAATACGAACTTCAATGGCGTGTCCTTGTTGAGAAATATCTTCTTGCTTAACAGATAGTATATCTCCCTGGGCCACTTCGATTTGTAGTCGAACCAAATCATAACCGGTTACCATCTCGGTAATTGGGTGTTCCACCTGTAAGCGAGTGTTCATTTCTAAAAAGTAGAATTTTCCAGACTGATCCAAGATAAATTCCATCGTACCGGCCCCTTCATAGTTGATATAGGAAGTAATCTTGGTGGCCGTAGCGGTAATATCTCGACGAATCTCTGCGGTGAGAGCAGTAGATGGTGTTTCTTCAATAATTTTTTGATGACGTCGTTGAATAGAACATTCACGTTCAAAAAAATGTAGATGATTGCCATGTTTATCTGACATCATCTGAACTTCAATATGTCTTGGATTTAAAATATATCTTTCCAGCAAAACGATATCATTACCGAAAGAGTTTTTGGCCTCTCGCTTAGCACTTTCAAGAGAGGATTGAAAATCTGCGGGATCATTAACCACGCGCATGCCTTTTCCTCCTCCACCAGCAGAGGCCTTAATCAAAACAGGATAGCCAATTTTATCGGCAGTCTCTTTAAGGAAGTTTGGATCTTGGTTGTTTCCATGGTATCCAGGGATTAAGGGTACGCCGATTTTTTCAACAGTTTCCTTGGAAGTTTTTTTATCTCCCATTATGCGCATTGATTCGGGAGAAGGGCCAATAAAGATAATTCCCGCTTCCGTTACTTTCTTTGCGAAAGTGGGGTTTTCAGAAAGAAAACCATAACCAGGATGAATGGCGTCTACTTTTTGCTCCAAAGCAATTTTTACAATTAGTTCTTGATTAAGGTAGGTTTGCGAGAGTGGGCCTTGTCCTAAACAGATAGAAAAATCACCTGAAAAGGTGTGGGGTAATCCTATTTCATCTTCAGTGTAAATGGTTACAGTTTTAATGCCCATTTCTCGACAGGTATTGATAACGCGAATGGCAATTTCGCCACGGTTGGCAATTAAAATTTTGCTAATTTTCATAGTTGATCCACCTCGGTTGACTCTTATTTAATAATGAATTCATCCCTTCTTGCCCCTCTTGTGATATTCTGGCAAGAGAAATTGCTTGGCAGGTATAATCTCTAATCTCTTCTCTGTTTTTATTTGATTTTACCTTTTTAATTAATTTTTTAGCATTAGTGGTTGCGGATGGGCCGGCCTTTAAAAATTCCACAATAATCTCTTCTGCTTTTGCAGTAAGCTCGCTGCTTGCCACTACTTGATGAATGAGTCCCATAGTTTGAGCGCGGGCCGGAGAGAAGAGTTCGCCCGATAAAAAAGTTGCGCGAGCGTTGCTTTCTCCTATTTTTGCTATTACATATGGGGAGATAACCGCTGGTAAAAGGCCTAGACGAACTTCCGTAAAACCAAAACGGGCCGCTTCAGATGCCAAAGCGTAATCGCAGACGGAGACCAGTCCCGCGCCACCACCCAAAGCTGCTCCATTAATTTTTCCGATTACGGGGCAGTTACAGTTGTTTACTGCCTCAAACATGGCCGCAAGTTTTTGACTGTCTTGGTAGTTTTCCTCTTGGGTATATTTGGCCATGCTTTTCATCCAATTAAGATCTGCTCCCGCACAAAAAGATTTCCCCGCCCCAGTTATTACGACTAGGCGCGTATTGAGGCCATTATTAATGGATTCAAAGAGTTCCGTCAACTCAGAAATCAACTGATCGTTGAACGCATTATGTATATCGGGACGGTTTAAGGTGATTGTTAAAACACCTCGCTTATCTCGATTTTCCAAAAAAAGTTTTTCTTTTGCACCCACAGGAAACTCCCCCTTTTGGCCATCTACATACGGAAAATACCCCAGCTACAATCTTCTATTTCGCTGTTTAGCGAAGCGGCCAGCGCTAGACCTAAAATATCCCGGGTCTGTGCGGGATCGATGATTCCATCATCCCACAAGCGGGCAGTAGAGTAGTATGGATGGCCCTCTTTTTCATATTTTTCTAAAATGGGTTTTTCAAATTCGCGCTTTTCTTCAGCATTCATTTCTGATTTCTTTTTACTCTTCAAATTTTCTTGGCGCACGGTAGAAAGTACTCCAGCTGCTTGCTCTCCTCCCATTACGGAGATACGAGCATTAGGCCACATCCATAAAAAACGAGGATCGTATGCCCGGCCGCACATTCCGTAATTGCCAGCGCCAAAGGAGCCACCAATGATGACGGTAAGTTTGGGCACGTTGGCGGTAGATACGGCCGTAACCATCTTTGCCCCATGTTTGGCAATTCCTTCCGCTTCATATTTGCGGCCGACCATAAAACCAGTGATGTTTTGTAAAAAAATCAGAGGAATTTTTCGCATGCCACATAACTCAATAAAATGTGCACCTTTAACGGCAGATTCGGAAAATAAAATTCCGTTGTTGGCCACAATGCCTACTTGATGGCCATGAATACGAGCAAAGGCACAAACTAAAGTAGTTCCATATTTTTCTTTGAATTCATGAAATTCAGAACCATCTACTAGACGACAAATAATTTCTCGAACATCGTAAGGGATTTTGGTATCTTTAGGTACTATGCCGTAGATTTCATCTGGTGAGTAGAGGGGGGGGGCGAAGGGGTTAGTCTCCTTCTGGCGTTTTAAGCTACCCTGTGATTTATAATTTAAATTCTCAATAATGTTGCGAGTAATCATGAGTGCGTCTTCTTCTGTTTCTGCAAAGTGATCGGCCACTCCAGATTCTTGCGTATGCACTCGTGCTCCACCTAAATCTTCGGCATTAACTTCTTCTCCGGTGGCCGCTTTTACTAACGGTGGACCGGCCAAAAAGATAGTTCCATTCCCTTTAACGATGACTGATTCGTCGGACATCGCTGGAACGTAGGCACCACCGGCCGTGCAGGAGCCAAGCACTACTGCAATTTGAGGAATACCTTTGGAGGACATTTGCGCTTGATTATAAAAAATGCGGCCAAAGTGTTCTTTATCAGGGAAAACTTCATCTTGCATAGGGAGAAATGCACCTCCGGAGTCGACAAGGTAGATGCAGGGCAAGCGATTTTCGAGGGCAATTTCTTGGGCGCGTAAATGTTTTTTGACGGTCATGGGGAAGTAAGTTCCACCTTTAACGGTGGCATCATTGGCCACAAACATACACTCCACTCCATGCACTCTACCAATACCACAAACGATTCCTGCCGAAGGAACATCTTCAGGATACAACCCATAAGCGGCCATTGGAGATAATTCTAAAAAGGGAGTCCCCTCATCAATAATGCGTTCAATACGTTCGCGAGGTAAAAACTTACCGCGCTTGTGGTGGCGCTCAATATATTCCGTGCCTCCGGCCTCTTTGACTGATTCTATTTTGGCCATCAAATCTTTGCGTAAATTTAGATTAAAGGCGCGGTTTTTCTTAAATTCGTCGGAATGAATATCAACTTGGGAGTTAAACTGATCCATTTGTTTGCCCTTTTATAAATTAAATTTTTTCAAAAGCTAGCACATTGGGCCATTTTAGAAAAGAACAATTAATTCGGCCGGTTGTCGATAGTTTTGACAGTTGTTATACTTTTATCTATTTTGATTTCAACTTGCATCTAATTTGCCAATTAACTTACTGATTTTCAAGATATTATTGTTGATCGGTTTGGTCTGTCCATTGCAAAGAAAGTAGTAGCGGTTTCTGATTAGCTTAATTTGGCCAATGAGGAAATAAAAATGGAGAATAACAATAGTAGCGATAATTCTTTTGGCGACAAGGTGGTTGATATCACCCGGACTAGGATTAATTTGAAGCAGTTATTGGCCGAAAAAGATCCAATAGAGGAGCTTTTAAATGAATTTCCAGATGCAAAAGATGAAGATGAAAATGTTGATGATGTAGGGGGCGAGTTAGTAGAAAAAAAAATAGAGAGATTTTGTGATAGCAAGCACGGACGGCCAACAACTGCCGGTGAGCAATTAGAGAGAGATTTGCTGTTTTTGGAAGAAACCATTAGAAGGATAAATTACTACATTGATGAAATAGAAACATCGCTGTTAGACTAGGCTCAAACATCTAAAAAACAAATTGTAATTAATTATCGGCCACCACCGCCACCGGGAGGTTTGTCGCCACCGGGACTAGTTCCGCCACCTTCGTTGATTGGGTGGCTTGTGGTATGATCACGAGTGGGAGATGCCACAGCTGCACTGCTATAGACGGCCACAAAGGTTGCCAGAGAAAGCATTAATAGCGTAAAAAATATTCTTCCCATACATTTTCTCCTAGTAGCTTCTTCCCCAAGGTTCGAAATGGAAAAATGCCATTGCGAACGAATAAGGGAATTGACAATAAATTGATAGCATGGGCCATTCATTTCGTAAAGCCTTTAGTCGCAGTTTAATGAATTGTGAAGTTAAAGAGAAAAAAAAATTAACGGGTAGACAGAATAAGTTAGTTATTATATTTATTTGTACCAATAATTCACTATTTATGTTTTGGCAGGCCTCGTAAGTGACAAGCTACAGTTTGATTTTTTTAAAAATTTTCTTACTTTTCATTCTTTCTGGAGAGATTTTTGCCCTCTATTCACTAAAATCGACGGCATCTAGTGGTTACTATCGCGATCGTAAAAACCTTGACCACGTCACGACTTTTTTTGATTTTCAATACCATTACCTGGATAAAAGTGGTGTGGAAGGCTTTCTTGATTTGGGGTTAAATAATAATTTCTTACAGGATACGTGGGGAGTTTATCCACAGCAATTTAATATCAACGTGCCACTGGATAATGGGGTGAAAAATGCCCCATACTACAAGTCTAGAATCATCGTTGGCCGGCAGCTTTTAACCGAAGGTTTTGAAGTAGATCTGTTAGATGGATTGATGTTGCCATACTATTTTTCGGCCGATGTCGGAGTAATCAGCTACGCCGGAGTATTACATGTGCTTGAACAGGCTCGAATTGTTACCTCCGATCAGATATACGGAACTTCACTACTCCTTAGAAAATGGGATTTAACTACCAAGATGGGGCCTGTCATAAAAAGCAGAGAAGGAAGTGAGCGATTTTTAGGCCACATGTCGGTGATGAAAGATTTTGGAGAAACTTTTTTATCTCCAATTATTTTTGTCAAAACCCAATTCGACTTGGGAGAGATGGAGCACGATCAGAGTTTGGCCGAAGCGCAACTTTTTTACAAAAAATTTCAAGGCGTACTTTCTTACTCCTCGCGGCGGCCAGATCGACTGTTACGGCCGGAGCGTAATTTTATCTACTCGTTGGTTGCCATTGATAATCAGGAGAGTGTTGGGACGGCAATTTCTTGGGATAATGAGCGTGATCTTACTTTAGGCCATAAGGTGAATGTGGTTAACTTCACATCATCTAAAGGAAAAGAGAGTGGCATGATTCAGGAGTTAAATGGTGACTGGAGGAAAGGGGCGCAAAAAATTTCACCGTTTTTAACTATGATTTCCTCTTTTGGAGGGGAATATTATCAGGGTGGGGCAAATTATATTTACGTTGTGGATGATTTTCGAGAAGTTAATGTGGAATTTGATGTGGCCAGATGTGATAAGATTAACGGTATTGAGGCGTGGTTGTACCACTCTCAAGTCGGTATGAATTACAATTTTTGGAAGAGATGGAAAGCTCTTCTATCTGTAGAGGGAGAACGCAATCATCTTTTTGATTTTAATTTAAAGGCCGTGGTATATGTCACATATTTTCAATATTAGGTTTTCTTCTAAAGTTATACTTTTCTGGACATTATTGTTCGGATGGGGGTTGTTGTCGTTTGCTAGCGATAAGGACAAGGATAAAGATAATGAACTCGGCTACAGCGTAAAGGATCCGAAGTTAAAATTGCCATTGGAAAAGTTATATTCCCATGGGCATCATGCTTTATATTTTGAAAATTTAGGCGTTAAGTGTAATGATTGTCATAATTTTTCCATTAAATCAGATAGTGGCCCTTTAGCTCCTCTGGTGAATATTCGAGCGCTGAAGTCGAACAAAAAAACCTGTCATGAATGCCATCTTGGGCAAATTTCTATTCCGAGACGTAACCAATGTTCGCTCTGTCACGATGATATTGCGGTATTGATGCCAAAAGATCATAAGATTAACTGGAAAAACAGACATGGGGTAAAGGCCCAGTTTGACGGAGATGCATGTAAGCAATGTCATCAACAAAATGAGTGTTCGGCATGTCACATGCGAAGAGATAATATGAATCCCCGCGTACATAGAGGAAATTTTAGATACATGCACTCGATAGAGGCACGGGCCACTCCGGCCAGCTGTGTTAGTTGTCATCAATCACAAAGTTTTTGCAATGATTGTCATATAGGGAAGAGAAATTGATGAGCAAGATATTAATTTTATCATTGATGTTTGGTTTGTTGATCAGTTGTGGCCAGGATCGACAGTTGGAAGTTTATGATCAAATGCAAGAGTGCAATTTAGATTTAACAGAGAGTAATCATGCCCATGGATGGCAGCAGACAGACTGTTTTTATTGTCACGTTATGGAGAATATTCATCAGGCAGATCAGCAAGGATGTGGAATAGTGGTTGCCGGAGAAATGACTGATGAGCTTAGTGATTGTCTTTCTTCTTGTCATGGCCAGAATGGAGTTGAATAAGTGAAGTTTAATTTTAAAAGATGTCTTTATTTTTTTCTATCACTTTTGGTGCTTGTTGGTGGAATTTCAGCGCAAACTTTTAAACGACTTGATCCACATGGTAGTCCAGAAATGAATTTAATGCATGCGTCGGTGCAAGCGGAAAACATGTGCTTGATCTGTCATTCCTACGATACCGGTAAAAAAGGAGAAGATATTAGGACGTTCGAATATAATGGACATAAAATGGTGTTTTCGTTGACAACGTTACCAAATGCGATTGAGCGTTGCTCTTCTTGTCATAGTGGGATGCCTCATAGCGGATTGGTTGAACATCTCGGTGCTGATTTGTCAAAATTAAAGATTGGAGTGAAAGGGAAAGTTGACTGTCTTAGCTGTCATCGACCACATAGGGCAAAGATAGTAACTGAGGAGGATAAACGCAAGATAGCTGTCAGAGCAAAAGTGCCATTTGTGTTCAAAAAGCGTGGAAATTTAACTTTGCCTGCAGGAATGATAGAGCGACGCAACAGTACGGCCATGTTAAGACGGGAGTGTGTTGATTGTCATACGAAGGATAATTTATTATGACAAAAATGTTTTTTTATGCATTGGTTTTTGCAGCAATGGCCGCGCAGACAATGGGCAAGGATGTTGCTTTCGAGTCCCTCTTTAAAAAGAGTATTATTGGCCCTTCACTGCTTACTGTCTGTGATGGAAAATTATGGGTATATAGTGTCGGAGAGGGAAAGTTTATTGTGCTAACTGCCAGCGGTGAAATGCTAAAAACTTATGGCGTTAAATTGCTAGGTGTTTCAGAAAAAGTTACGGCCATGAGTTGTCGTGAACAGGAAGTTATTTTCGCTACTTTAAATGGGCAAAATAAGGCCGAGTTATATCTTCTGGATGGTGGACAGGCCAAAAAGTTAAATTATGTGGTGGAAGATCAGGGCCACATTCATACGATTGCTTGTCAAAAAGAGAGTTGTTTAATTGGGCATAAAAATTTTTATATTTCTGCAGATTTAAAAAGATGGAAGCAATTAAATTTGATGTCGACAGCGGCGATTCCGCTGGCACAGGCCGACAAAGATCTGAATCCGTTTGTTGATTGGCAAAGAAATTTTGAATTGAGTAAAGATAATTATTCGCGAGCAGTTATTACTGATTTAGCGGAGCTTTATTTATTAGATCCTTTTCAGGGCAGTGTCTTGTTGGCCGGAAAGTTGGATAAAGGGGCGTTTGTCGCTGAGAGTGTTACTGCAAAATGGGGGAAGTGGGGGGCCTGGGAAGGGCAGTTGATGTATCCCAAGGCCATCAAATATTGGAAGAAGCATGACCTTTTAGTTTTTGCGGATGTTGGGTTGAAACATATTTTTTTCTTTGGTAAAGACGGTGAATATTTTGGCAAGCTGGGGGTAGAATCGGCTGATCTGGCAGAGATGAATTATCCGTTAGATGTGGCGATGAATGATAATTACATCTATATTGCGGATTTTTTGTCAAATATAGTGTGGGGGGTTGATCTTACTAAATTTGAAAAGAGTCCTGATGTGATTCCGGCAGAAGTAGAGGATTATTTTCATCGCAACCTTTTTAAAAATGAGCGAGTTAATGCAGGATTTTCAAAAGTAAGATGTCTTAATTGTCACGATGGGTTGGAAGTTTACAGTTTAGATAATTTTGTCAAAGCAAGAAGTCATCACCCACTAGATGTTGAGGTAGCAAAAGGGGTGGATTTGCCGCTGTGGCTAGGGAAATATATTTCCTGCGCAACTTGTCATACCCAACACCACGTTCCACTAGAGGGGAGATCTTATACACAAACTGGCAAAGAAAATAAGGTCGAAAAATTGCCGCACAACTTGCGAAGAGAGTATCGACAGCTGTGTACAACTTGTCACCAAGATAAGACGGAAACAGGCAACAATCACTTGGATTTAAATTTAGATATGAGATCGAGCAAGGCCGGTGGAGTTAAAGTTGTTTCGTGTTCTCAATGTCACGAAATGCATCGTGCCAGTGAGAAGTTGTTAGTCGGAGAGGATTCCGCTGTCTGTGTTAGTTGTCATGGGCCGTCCCATACTCCAGTTTCTCATCCTTTTGGGGCCGTGAACGCTTGTATGAGTTGCCACAATCCTGACAAACGGCCATCTACTCATCCTGTTTTGCCAGAGACTGCTCATTTTGCTGATCAATTGGCCAACAAGAAAATTCAGTGTTTCTCATGTCATAAGATGCATAATTCTAGCAAAGCAGATTATTTTCCTCGCAAAGATGACAAGGGACGAGATTGGAGTTGTTTGAATTGTCATCAAACTTTTGCTGCCTACGTTGGTACTAATGCACACCTTATCTCCTATGGTGGGCCAACCGGCGTGCCGTGTATGAAGTGTCACAATCCCCATGATAAAGAGGTCAAGAATATTACTGTATTGTGTACTCGCTGTCACGTAGATAGAAAACAGCAGCATCGAAAAATTCCTGCAATGGAGCGTTACGGCGCGGATAATGTTAGATTGAAAAATTCAGAAATTGTTTGTTCCACTTGTCATCAACAACATGGACTTTCAAAAAATGAGAAATTTTTACGAGATAAAAATGTGATTGCCTCCTTCTGCGCTAGTTGCCATGCTGATGAGGCCCCACGTTTGTTTGAGAATTTCCATAACAAATTGCGAAGATAAAAATTTAGAGTATCAAAGAGATGATTATGAGTACAGATTTGGATAAAGAAGAATTAGTTCGGCCGGAAATTTTGAAATCAGCAAGTAATAGATTCTTTTTCCGGATAGTGGGAGCGATGTTGGGTTTTTTTATGGTGATGTTTGCGGTATTTCAAATTCTTTTTTTAGCTAAAGTTCTCCCGCATGGAGGATTATTTTGAAGAAGTTTTTATTGAAAAAATTTTGGATGGATCTATGGAGTAGATCGTTGCCTGTTTTAGTTTTTATGTTCCCTTCAATAATTGGAGGCGGAATTGTGGGCGCATATCCCGGATATAAAATTTACGAATATATATGGGAAGATGCCGATTTTTGTACTTCTTGTCATGTTCATGACTATGCAACACTGGCCTGGCAAAAAAGCAGTCATGGGAAGCTTACTACCTGTCACGACTGTCACCATCAGCCGCTTATTGCTTATGCCATGGAGCCTTTGATAATGATCACTCATCAACCTAAGTTTCCGCAGGATTTAGATCATGTGCCGCATGTTCCTAATGGCCTTTGTGAGGCCTGCCATGTTTCTGATCCACATGATACTTCCACAATAAGTGGGCCGATGGCAGAAGCAGATATTAGAAAGCTTCCCAAAGTAGATAAAACCTACCTGCATCAAATCCATTTAAATGCCAAAACCACTTACCTTTTATTGAAGGATTTTAAAATTCCGAAAGAGGCCAGGGAGAATAATACTCCAATAATGCCAGATAGGGAAAAAGGAGAGGCGCGTTCGATTACATGCAGTGATTGCCACGGTGGCCCTTCAAATAGGGGACATAATTTCTCGGCCGTTGATAGTGCTTGTATCCGTTGTCATAATCAGGTGCATACTGATTCAACAATGGTTCAAAAGTTCGGTTGTAGAAACTGTCACTTTGCTGGATTTATTATGGAAGATATTACGGAAAAAGCATTGGAAGGGATAGAGCAAGAAGTAGGCGCAAGAGAAGAGTAATTAGTAAAAAGTCCGACCTTTGTCATAAGCTATTTTTATATTGATTAAAGTTTTTAGTTTTTAGTTAAAAAATTAGGTTAGTTGCCGACAAGGTTTTTAGGCCAGGTTTGTTCAACTAAAAGAGTAGGTGAGTTAAATGAATAATTTTAATAAAAAGTCATCTTATAGAAAGTTATTAGGTTTGTGGGCCCTGTTTGTTTTGCTATCTTTTTTAGCTATTTCCTGTACGAAGATGACTGAACTTTCAGAAGATGATACTACTCATGGACGGATTGATCCGCTGGCGTCCTGTAGCAGTTTTCCACATTCCACTGATTTTAAACGAGGCCAGCATGGGAAGTGCTTTTCTGCGCAGAAAAATTTATGTAAAACTTGTCACGGCCAGGATCTGACTGGAGGCAGTAGCAAGATTTCTTGCATAGGTTGTCATAAAATGTTTGATCATGATGATGATTTTGTCTATTCAACTCATGGGGCAGAGTATTTGCGAGATAGTTCTGCTTGTACCGGCTGTCACGATATTGGAGTGCTAGCGACGACTAGTCGTCCGGTTTGTTGGAATTGTCACAATTATCCTCATCCATCCACCTGGTCATTACCGGCCAATCATGGGAAGAAGTTGTTGGCCGAGTTTGATAACGGAGATATCGTGGTAAATTGTAAAGATTGTCACGCCAAGGACTCTTCTTTGCGCGAAAGGTTTCCTGAAAAATTTGTGGGTTGTGATGCTTGCCACATAGAGGTACCTCATAGCGACGATTTTACTGATTATGATCATGGGGAAGTGGCCAGAACTTATGCTGGTGGGTGTACTAATTGTCATAAAAATATGAATACCCTTATGCCTCGTTATGGTTCATGTCGCTACTGTCATGATGATGATTTAATTCCGGTGATGAAGTGGCTTACAGAAAAAGAGCGCAGTAGATATGGCGTACTAAATCAGAGTAATAAAAATAAGGCCAAACAGGCGGTAAGAGTTGGCCGAAATCCTTCTTCCATAGAGGCCCGGCCCAAGACTATTTGGGATAAAATAAAAGAACGTGACGTAAAGAAGGCCAATCTAAAAAATACCCCTTCTAAAAAATAATTGATTAACATTAAACTTAAAAGTGGATGGTAGCTTGAAGAGTATAACAACGGCGGCGACCATTTTGATAGTAGATGATGGCCCCGATTGGTTGGACACTTGCCGCGATATTTTATCAGATCATGATTTTAATGTATTGACGGCAACCAGCGGCAAGGATGTTATTAAGATTATCCGCGATAATTTTGTTGATGTTATTATCACAGATTTAGTAATGCCTGAAATTGGAGGATTGGAGATTATTGAGAAGATTATGGCCCTAAAAGAGGGCCATAGTTGTATTTTAATGACAAGCTTTCCCTCTATCGAATCGGCCATACCCGCCTTGAAATCGGGAGCGGCCGATTATCTTATTAAACCTTTTACTCCTGAACAGCTACTTCACTCGGTTCGTAGTGTTTTAAAAAAAGATCGCTTGGCCCGAGATAATAGATTTTTGCGCGCCGAAATGGAACGTATTGGCCACTATGGGGAGTTGATTGGCAAAAGTGATGTCATGAGAGAACTTTATCGCCAGTTAGAGTCGGCCAAGGGAATTGACTCAAGCATGTTAATTTTAGGAGAGAGTGGAACTGGTAAGGAGCTGGTGGCCCGCATTTTACACAGAAACTCTATTCGTAGTGCGAACTCTTTTGTCCCTATTAATTGTGCTGCTATTCCGGCCGATTTATTGGAGAGCGAACTATTTGGCCATGAGGTGGGTGCCTTTAGTGGAGCAGTAAAGGCCCGCGAAGGATTATTTGAGGCCGGAGAAGGCGGAACTATTTTTCTTGATGAGATTGGAGAGATGCCATTGGCCTTACAGTCTAAATTATTACGGGTATTAGAAGATAAGAAAATTAGACGAGTGGGGGCCAATCGAGAAAAGGCCATTAACGTAAGGATTATTTCTGCTACCAATCGTAATCTTTTAGAGATGGTGAAAGAGGGGAAGTTTCGCGAAGATCTCTATTATCGCTTAAATGTTATTTCTATGGCCATACCACCATTACGAGAACGTCGAGAGGATATTATTTTATTGCTGCAACATTATTTTTCCGTATTTGCTAGCAAAGATCGGATCGCGCCCAGCAAGATTAGCACTCAAGTGCGCGATGCCTTGCTAAAATATGCTTGGCCGGGTAACGTAAGAGAGCTTTCTAATTTGGCCCAGTTTTTATTGTATGCTAGATGTGGGGAGAGTGTGGAAGTAGAGCATCTGCCCAAGCAATTGCAGGCCATTGTCGAGCAGGCAAATGAGGAGTCGTTTGTGCAAGAGCGTTCATCATCTCAACTATTGGTAAATGATTTTTCTGCACTATATGATTTGCCTCTGGCCGAGGCCAAGCAAAAATTGGCCGATCATTTTGAAAAAAATTATATCAAAAATTTACTTATTAAATATGATTGGAATGTATCTCAAGCGGCGGAAAAGTCCAGGTTTGATCGACGCTCTCTTCATCGTATTATTCATCGACATAATTTAAAACGGCCAGAGTGAAATTGGGGACTATTTTAAAATGGCCTTGATGACGTTTTCTAGCTCGGAAGGGCCGTAGGGCTTCGGAACAATGAAAGAGACTCCATTTTTTTTTAATCTCTCGGTTTCTTCTTCGGAGAATGAATTACCAGTACAAAGAACTATTGGAACAGAAGCGTTGAGCTTATGTATTTCTGTAGCGAAGAGATCACCGCGCATAAATGGCATAGATAAATCAGTGAATACGGCCAAGTAGTTAGTTGGGGAAGACTTAAACTTTGTTAATGCCTCCGTGGGGTTTAGATGAACCTCCACTTCATAACCCATATCTTGTAAAAAGAGCGTGGCAATTTCGGTGATATCAAACTCATCGTCAACAAACAAGATAGTCTTTTTGGAATGTGATTGGCACATAATTAATTATTGATCAGATCCAAAAAGAAGTCATCCTATTTTTTCTTTAAAAATAAGCTCACACGCCTGTGAGTAGGAGTGCAATTGTTGTTGGACAATAATATTTAAAACCGCTTGATGAATTTGCGCGGTCTTTTGGGTGAAAAAATTAGAGATAGTTTGGAAAAAATACTCTTCATTTTTATTTAAGTGCAGGCCTTGTTCTTCAACAAATGCCATCAAGAGCGGTGCAAGGCCGGTTAGTTCAGAAGGAATGAATATTTTTTCCATAGATAATCTTAAGACAGCTTCTGCGGAAAAAAGTGATAACTTGCTATGATCAAAAATATATTTACAAGCAGAGTTAGAAATAAAATTTTCAGGAGAAAACATCTCTGAAGAACAGAAAAAAATCATATCACAATCTAGCTTTTCTGTTCCAGAGAAAGAAGTGGCAATCAGAGTTGGTATTTTTAATGCTGCTTCTGTAAAGCTGCAACGACGGTAATTAAGAAGGCGGTGTAATTGAGATAGTTCTTCTAGGGAATTTTGTTGTTTGAAAAGTAGGGTCTCTTGGTTTTTTATTAGCGCTATTATTTGAGCGTTAGAGCTGGCCAGCGTTTTTGCCAAAGCAAAGGCATTAAAATCTGTTCCCACAATTAGACAGCGTTTTCCGGCCAGATTATCTGCTAGATTAGTTAAAACACTTTTTGCCAGACATCCAAGATAGATGCCAATATATTCTGCTTTTAGTGGGACTCCTCCGAGATCAACACTCTTTCCTAAAATAGTAGGAGATAGCGTGTTGATATCGGATGGTGGAAGGTTGGCAATGAGAGCATTAATTTCACGAGTAGATACCCCATTATCTGCGCAGATAATATCTCGAGTATAATCATCACAGTTGTCCAAGTACGCTAGAATGAAGTTTTTACAAAAGGACTTAATTTCTTCCTCGGAGTGGCCTTTGGTTTCAAAATCAACAGCACAAAAACTGGATGCCCAGGGGAGTTGAGAGAGAATTAGTTTTTTTAAATTTTCGTAGGCCCATGCTTGAGTCATCTGGCCAGTTATTGAAAGATGAAAGCGCAAGGGAACCAGAGATTTAATGGAAGAAGCTAAGTTATATCCATCTATAATGGCGCGATAGGCGTTGCTAGTTTTTAATTCTTTGCGATCATTTTGCCACTTAACTTGAAAGTTAATAGTGTTGGAAGAAAGATAGTTGTTAGGGATATTTGAGTTATTCATTTATTAAAAGTATTCCAATATTTTTTTTGCTATTAATTTTGGAAGTAATATTTTTCGATGTTCGAATGTGTTTGAGATATTTGGTGGTGGATACTATCTCTTGTTTTTCTAAAAAATCCCATTGCAGAAAATCGGAAATGCCGGCCACTGTCATATAAGTGATTCCCAAAGAGGTTATATTTTGAAAAAAATGCGTTCCTTGGGAGGGATCGGCCTTGAAGTTTCCAGGAGAGGTTTCAATAATACCTGAAACATTGGAAATATCATTCCAACTAACAGGAATGCCAAGATGAGGATCAGAAGAACCCCAACGGCCTGGGCCAATCAATAAATAGTGAACTCCATTTTGGCGCATCTTTTGATTTAGTTCAGTAATCTCTTTCACAATCTCAGCTGATGCCTGAGTGATATCTACACCGGGCCGGATATAAATAATATTATTAACATCAATGTATTCTCCAATACCGAGTGCATTAGTAGAGTGACAGAAGGCCTTCTGAATATCAGTGTCAGAAATTTCCACATCAAACTCTTGAGCTAAAGTAGTCATTGGTCGAGTTTGTAAGAGATAAAAGTCGCAAGGGGCCAAAGGGTCCTCCGGAATATTAATGGCAAATTCAATCTCGATTTCACATCCCAAACCAGCTCTGCCAAGCTGCAAAAGTTTAGATAAAAAAGCAGGGATTTGATAGCGTTGCTGCTTTAACAAAGAAGCAAAAGTAATAATGGCCCCTCCGGCGGGTGAAAAATTATCTAGAATAATATTATCATCAGGGGAAAAGGTACTGCTTAGTAGTCGGACAGGTGCTTCATTTATAGCATCAGAGATATCGCGTTTGGTTAGATAGGCTTCTTCATCAATCCATAAATCATTACTATTATCACGAGGCCGCATATCCATGGCATAAAAATATTTTTGAGAGTTGGCCAGGATATCATTGACAGTAGAGAATTGAGCAATGTTTTGAGGATAGGCCGGTGAAAAACGTAAAGTTTGGCCTCCTTCTACGATAATTTTGCCAAATCCCATAGAAAGATTGACGATTCCCTCTTCGGCCTTCATGAAGTTTAGGGGATAAAAATTATGTGATTGGGCGGTGCCAGAAATAGTGGGATAGTAAAAATTGTCGTAACGTTTTCCAACAACTTCTTGTACCAACACGGCCATTTTTTCTTCTTCGGTGCGATGTAGGGTATTACGAGAAAACGCTCGCGGGCCACGAAAAAAAACCGAAGCAAAAACTAAGCGAATTGCCAGCGAAAGTTGGCGCAACCTTTCGTTAATGTCGGAGTGATTATTGGGCAACATGTAGGTGCTATAGAGTCCGGCGAAAGGCCCATCCTTATTATCTTCCAAAAGACTTGAGGAACGCACGGCGATAGGATAATTTACTTTTTCTAGATAGGCGCGTAGATCTGCCTCTAATTTTTTAGGAATTTTTGCCTGAGAAAAAAGACGAGACACTAATTTATCAGAGTATTTTACCTCCGAGAAATCTTCAAAATTATTTTCTTCCATGAATTCATCAAAACAATCAGTAGAGAGCACTAGTGTTTTGGGAATGGCCACGTTGATGTTCTTAAATTCAGAAAAGTGGACAATATTTTCTTGAAGATATTTGATCATGAAGGCAATACCGCGGGCCTTCCCTCCCAGCGAACCATCATTGATTTTAAAGAAAGTTGTTTCCGGATCGAATCCTTCTCCTCGAAAGGAGAGAATGATTCCTTTTTGACGTAAAATTCTGGTGTTTTCTAAAATAGCAATTAGTTCTTTGCGCAGAATATCTACATCTGTATAATCTTCAATCAAAATTGAACGAAAAGTAGCGGCCAAAGTAATTTCTGAACGTGCCAGTAGCCAGCTAGAGAAGTGGTGGCGCTTGGCATGATAGGCCAAAGAGTCGCGGTGAACGGTTTCTAAAACTTTTTCCAACGTGGCCAGGTTGGCCGCGCGAGTTACTTCGACTCCGTTGGGCATACGAAAAATAAAATCGCCAAATCCCATGTAGTCTACCAAAAATCTCTTTAGTTCGAGATGTAAAGATGGTGAATTTTTATCCTGAAATTTTACCGCAATTTCGTCAGCGCGAGATTTGTTAGAATTTTCGGTGCTAAGAAGAAGTAAAGATAGATCAGGGTATTCTTTTTTTACTTTGGATAAAAATTCAATTCCCGCGTTGGGATTAAGTTGTCCATCTTTAGGGAAGCGCGTATCGGAAAAAATGGCAAGAATATATGGACGATATTGGGTGTAAAGTTCCATCGCTTCCTCATAGGAGGATGCCAATAAAATTTTAGTACGGGCGCGCAATTTCATCAGACGATGTTCTTCATTTAAACTATCATCAAGAACTGCCTGTGTTTGTTTGACAATTGATTGATATAAAATGGGTAGTAGGGAAGAGTAGTAAAAAGGAGAGTCTTCAATTAAAATTAAAACGCGAACCATCGCTAGTTCAGTATCGTGGGCAACATTGATCTTATCTTCCCACCACTTCAAAATAGTCCATAGAATGTTGCGATCTCCCGACCAAGTAAAAATGCGATCAATGGCACCAGTCGGGAAATTTCCTCTAAATTGCGCCAAACTTTTTGTACTATGAGCAAGTAGAATTATAGGTACATTTTTATATAAGCGCTTGGCCTTTTTGCCAAATTCAAAAAGATCATTGCGGATAATTTTAGGCATAGAGACAATTATGTCAAAAGTCTTTTGGGCCAGCATATCGAGTGCTTCGGTAAAGGAAGAGACTACCGTAATTTTCGGTGGCTCAATCAGACTGACTCCACGTACGCGCATGAAGACATGTTCGAGTAATCCGCCGTCTTCTTCCATTATAAAGGCATCATAAGGACTAGAAATTATCATAATCTCACGCACACGATTGGGCATGAGATTATGATAGATTTTAAATTTAGTGGACATGCTGAAGTCCTACTTAGATGTTTATAGTCCCATTTTGTGCAAATATTTGGCAAATGCCATTTCCCTAGCATCAGGAGCAACAATTGCTTTTTTAACTTTTAATTTCGAGACCTCTTTACTAATGCCAGAAGTAGCATCAATGCCAGAAAGTTTTGCCAAAAGCTCTGCAATAGTTGGTTGTGAGGATTTTATATCGCTGGCCAGCGGTCTGACTACTCCATCTACATTCAAAAAGCTTCCGTTGCGCTCTAATTGATCTAGATGATGCAAATAGCTGTGTGCCTTAGTTCCTATCGCAAAATTAGAAATGGCCACTACTGGAATTGAGCGTGGTAGCTTTTTAGATAAGTATGCACCTAAGATGATGGCCCCATCTGCTTTGTTAAAATTGGTTTTTGTATTGGCCGGTTTGGCGCCTATTTTTTCTAAAAATGCCACGTTCGTCACTCCAGGAAGTTTTGCAAAAAGATGTTTCTCTTTTCCCTTACGCTTGGGGTCCGTAAGATAGAAGAGAGTGCCTTTTAATTTTTGGGCCAACTTGCCTGCGGCCGCTAGATCTTCTAATGCCAACCAGGGGGAAACAAAGATTGCCGGTTTTTTCATCTTAGTGATAAGTTTTTTTGCGTGAGAGATGCTTTTGTTGCTATTTTCTTTATTTAATTTGTATTTGAGTAGAGCATAAGAGAAGCGTCCTTCTTTGCATATCACTCCGCCATTTACTTTATCATTGGCCACTGAAGAGGCCTTGATTATTTTTTTCTCATCTACACTACTTACTTGTAGGGCGCAACCTCTTCCACATGCCGTACAGGTAGTGATTGCTTTGGGGCCTTCCCATACTCCTTCATATTTGGAGTGATTCATTACGATAGTACCAGTTGGACAAACATCAATACACATTCCACAGGCATCACAATCAGTAGCTTGAAGTGGCCGTTCAAAATTAGGCGCGATATGAGTTTTAAATCCGCGATCAACAAAAGAGAGCGCAGAAATTTGGCGAACTTCGTTGCAGACGCGAACACAGCTGCCGCAATTAATGCACTTCTCACCCTCGAAGCGAATAAGTGGGTGACGTTTGTCTATTTCTGGTTGATTCTTCTTTCCGGGCATTATGGTTTCGCAAGCACCATATTCAGTAGAGTAGTCACGCAAACTACAGTTAAAACGCGCAGAGCAGCCACATTCAATGCAACGAGATGCCTCGGCCATAGATTGAATTTGAGTGAGTGATTCATTGATCGGGGCATATCCGCCATTGGCCAATCTTTTATCGGCCTTATAGATAATTTCTTTTTGTCTTTTCTTTTGCTCAAACCGGGGAGCAAAATCTTCGCGCTCAAGTTCTTTTATCCTTCCTTTAGAGATACGATACTCTTCTCGAAATTTTATGTCGGCCCCATTTAAGTATAACGAGATGGCGTCGGCGGCAATTTTACCTTCTGCACATGCTTGGACGACGGTATTCGGGCCAAAAGAGCAATCGCCAGCAGTAAAAATTCCGGGAACTTTAGTTGTCATGTTTTTGTTATCATAAACAACTGTTTTCCACTTAGTGGTTTCTAGTTTGATTGGATCTTTTTCCAGGCAGGCAACTTCTGGATCTTGGCCGATAGCACTAATAATTAAATCAAAATCTAAATCTTTCTCGCTACCAGGTACTTCTTCAGGTCTCCGTCGGCCGGAAGCATCAGGCGCTCCTAAGCGCATTTGGGCAACTTTTAGAGCACGAGCACGGCCATCACTACCAACTACCACCGCCTTTGGTGCGGTCAAAAATTGAAAGTGTACTCCTTCTTCATGACACTCTTCTTGCTCATGTTTAAGTGCGGGCATCTCCTGCTGAGTTCGGCGATAAAGCAGGTGGACATCCATATTGGGTGCGAGCCGTTTTGCCACTCGAGCACAGTCCATGGCCACGTCTCCACCGCCTACTACTGCTACTTTGCGGCCATGTTTTATCTTCTCTCCCAAAACAACTTTACGTAAAAACTCGACTCCGCCTAAAATGCCGTCTACTTGTTCATTTTCAATTCCCATTGGTTTGGAGACTTGAGCTCCGATTGCAATAAGTACTGCATCGGCCCCTTTTTTTTGTAAATCAGCGATGGAGAAATCAGTTCCCAAACGCTTATTGGTGTGAACTTTTACTCCTAAATCGATAATGGATTTGATTTCTGAATCTAGCTTATTCCAAGGAAGACGAAATTTGGGGATACCATAGCGAACCATTCCTCCTAACTGAGGAAGTGCTTCATAGAGGTCTACCGCATGGCCATGTTGACGCAAGTAGAAGGCCGCCGATAGGCCGGCCGGGCCGCCGCCTACGATGGCCACTTTTTTTCCACTTTCTTTTTTACACTCCGGTAAAAAAGGTCCGGCCTGAATATCGTATTCGGAAGCAAACCGTTTAAGTGCACGAATGGCAATGGGTTCATCCACTAATCCGCGGCGACACTCATTTTCACATGGATTTGGACAAATAGTTCCGCAAACCAATGGTAAGGCCAGGCGCGATTTAATTAGCTTGATGGCAGAGACAAAATCCCCGTTGGCAATGTGTGCTACATAACCTTGTACATCGGTGGCCGCAGGACAGTGCACTTTGCATGGTGCTAGACAATCCCCGGAGTGATTAGAAAGCATCAGATCCAAACACATTTTTCGAGTGCTCATAACCTTTTCGCTGTTAGTTTGCACTTCCATATTGGGTGCCACTTTTGTACTACAGGCGGGGACAAGGGTACGTGCACCCTTGACTTCCACTACGCAGATGAAGCAGCTAGCAAAAGGTTTCATTCGATCATCATAGCAGAGTGTAGGAATATCTACTCCTTGCTGTCGGGCCACTTCCAAAATGGTTTGATCTTTTTCGGCCTTGATAATTTTTCCATTGAAGTTGATATCTATTTTATTGTCGCTCATATATTCATTTTCCTTTCTTACTATAGATTTTTGCTAAAACTAAAATACTCTAATGGCATCTGTTCTACATACTTCTAAGCACATTCCGCAATTGATACAAACCTTTTTATCAATTACAAAGGAGCCCAACTGTTTAGGGGTTCCAGAAATGGCACCCACAGGACAGGCCTTTTTGCAAATGCTGCATGCCGTACATTTATCGCTCATGATTTCGTGGGTGATAAGTTTTTTACAAACTCCGGCACGGCATTTCCTATCCTTAATGTGCTCGATATACTCCTCTTTAAAATATTTCAAAGTGGTGAGTACTGGATTGGGGGCAGTTTGCCCTAATCCACAAAGACTTGAGGTTTTAATTTTTTCTGCTAAATCTTCCAACTTGCCTAAATCTTCCATAGTTCCTTCACCATCGCAAATTTTGGTGAGGAGCTCTTTCATGCGTAAAGTTCCAATCCGACAGAAGGTACATTTGCCACAAGACTCTAGCTGAGTAAATTCTAAAAAGTAGCGTGCTAAATCCACCATACAGGTTTTTTCGTTCATGACAATCATGCCGCCAGATCCCATGATGGCCCCGGTGGCGTTGATAGTGGCGTATCCAATTGGAGTATCAAAGAGGGCCTCGGGAACACATCCTCCAGAGGGGCCTCCTAATTGCACGGCCTTTAATTTGCTGCCATCGTGAGATCCTCCGCCAATCTCTTCTAACACTTCACGAATTTTCATTCCCATGGGAACTTCTACCAATCCACCTTTTTTAATGGCCCCCGCCAGAGCAAATACCTTAGTTCCGCGAGATTCTTCTGTGCCATATTTGGCGTATTCGCTGCCACCTTTGGCCAAAATCCATGGGAGGTTGGCCAGAGTCTCTACGTTATTAATGATAGTTGGAGATTCAAAGAGACCTTTAATGGCCGGAAAGGGAGGCCGAATGCGTGGCATTCCGCGTTGCCCTTCGATAGAAGCAATAAGCGCAGTCTCTTCTCCACAAACAAATGCCCCGGCACCTTGTTTAATTTTAAGATTGAAGGAAAAATTAGATCCTAAAATTTTACTGCCCAAAAATCCTCGCGCTTTGGCCGCCTCGATAGCAATACCAAAATTTTTCACTGCCAAAGGATATTCTGCGCGGATGTAGGCGTAACCATCAGAAGCACCAATAGCATATGCTGCTATCAACATCCCTTCCAATACGCTGTGCGGGTCACCTTCTAGCAAAGAGCGATCCATAAACGCGCCTGGGTCACCTTCGTCACCATTGCAGATTAAATACTTCTTTTTACCTTCTGCACCTCGGGCAAAAGTCCATTTCATATGGGTAGGAAAACCCGCTCCGCCACGTCCTCTCATTCCAGAGATTTTTACCTCTTCAATAACTTTTTCAGCGGCCATTTTGGATTTGATAATTTTAGAAATGGCCTCGTATCCTCCGCGTGCAATATACTCGTCGATAGAGGTAGGATCTAACATTCCGACGTTGCGAAGTGCAATACGGGTTTGTCTTTTGAGATACAATCCACCCTCTAATTGAGGAGAGTCTGTAGAGCTAAGTAACAATGCAGTCGGGAGTGCTCCCGATCCGCGATGAAAGTCTAAGATTTGTTGAATGTTTTTTGGGGCAAGTTTTCCATACATAAAACTTTTTTTGGCCCCATCAATAATTTCGGCAATAACCTCTTGATGGCACATGCCTACGCAACCGACGCTTCTTATTTTAGCAGTGGGCGCTAGATTTTTAAAGGCCTCTAAAACGGCCAGAGATCCTGCTGCTTTGCCACAGGTTCCTTCTCCTACAATGATTTCTAAATTTTGATCACTCATACTTTTCTACCTTCTTTTCTGCATTTAATTGATACTATTTTTTTTAATTTTCTATTTAATAGTTTCATTACTGTTTTTGGCGTGTCTCGAGAGCGTTTTGCTGGCCGAAGCGCCGGTTAACTCACCGTAAACTTCATTGTCAATGACCATGACTGGGGCCAAACTGCAACAACCAACACACGCGACATCATTGAGAGTGTAAGCGCCATTGTTAGTAGTGTCTTGGCCTTTAGGAATTTTTAAATCGTTGGTAATGGCGGTATTTAGCTTGTCGGCACCGCGCACATGACAGGCGGTGCCATGACAGATTTTAATTAGGTGTCGGCCTACTGGTTTAAGTCGAAACTGGGAGTAAAAAGTGGCAACCCCATAGAGTTGAGAGCCTGTTATCTGGCTATTTTCTACTACTAAATCCATGGCCTTTTGTGGCAGGTATCCGTAGGTTGATTGAATTTCTTGCAATAGTGGAACGGTAGCAGACGGTTCTGTGCCGATTTTCTTTATCCACTGCAAAATTAATGACGGGTCTACATTGGCCTCAAGGGATTTCTCCATTGTGGTTCCTCCTGAAAAGAATTTTATAAATTGGTATAAAAATTGGTTTAAACATTTTTAAACATTATGCCACCCCTGTCAATCTTATAAATGGAGAGATTAATAGTTCGACAAAAAAATAAAAATACTTTTTAATATAATTAGAACGATCTGTTTTTTTAGAGAAGAGGAGATTCTATTTGATGGTATCAAAGCGAGATGAAAAAATGATAGCGGACAGGAGCAAGATTTTATTGGTGGATGATGAGGAAGGAATTCGTCGCAATATGAAGGCCATGCTAGAGGATTCTGGCCATCAGGTTGTTACCGCCGCCGATGGGGTAGAGGCCTTGCAGATTTTTTCTGCTGGCCCGGCCAGCTTTACTTTAATCATTTCGGACATGTCAATGCCGGCCATGACTGGATTGCAATTGATTAAAGAGTGTCGAAAGCATCGGCCCGATATTTTGGCCATTATCAGTTCTGGATATAGTACAGAGGTTAACGAAGATAATGCTCATAAGTTGGGAATTAATGGATACATTACAAAACCGGCATCATTAAAGGCCATTGTGGCCACCGTGAAGTCTGTTTTAGCTAGTGCAGAGAAAGAGAAGTAGATTAGCGAATGACCTTGTCTGCACGACGCAAAATATGAGAGGGGATGGTGATTCCAATTGCGTTAGCAGTTTTTAGATTTATGGCCATGTAGTCTTCGGCAGTTTCTACCGGAATATCGCCAATATTGCGTCCTTTTAAAACAAGATCTACCAGTCGCGCTACTTGCTTTCCTACTTCAAATCCATCGAAACCGTAACTATAGAGGGCACCTCGGATTACCAGATCGGTGCGGGTAGAAGATAGAATTAGCTTATGCTTGATGGCGGCAGTAACAAAATCATCAATTTGGGCCATAATCATTCCGTCGCGTGGAAGATAGATGGCGCTTATATCGCCTGGGAGGTTTGACAACATTTTATTGATTTCTTCGACATTCCTGACTGCCTGTTCTTTAATCTCTATTCCTAAAATTTTAGCGGCCGCCTTTGTATTTTTTAAGGAAATAGTGGCACTTTTATCGTCTGGATTGTATGGTAGTAAGACGTTTTTGTTTTTAGGTGAAAAATCCAAAATAAGTTGTAGCCGTTTTCCTTCACTTTCTGTCAACATTACTCCGGAAATATTTCCCCCCGGATGTTTTTGATTGGTGATTAGTCCTGCACCTACAGGATCATTTACGGGGCCAAAAAGAATAGGAATTTTATTTTTAATGGTGGCCTTTTGCAAGGCCAAAAGAGGTGGCGTTGGGGCAGAATAAATTAGATCTGGTTTTTGTGCTAGGAGTTTTTCCACTGCTGAATCTAGTTCGTCAATGCTATCAATGGTGCCATTGAAGAGGTAGTGAATATTTTTTCCTTCCACATAGTTTCGCTCTTGTAGGCCAGCTTTTAGTCCTTCAAAGTTAGGAAGACTGTTTTTTGTATATAGCAGGATTCCAACTTTTTTTATATTAATCTCGTTGGCAGCATAGATGCTAAGGGTTAGATACGGAAAAAAGAGAAATAAAAAAAAAGTGGCAAATTTAAATTTCATATTATTGGCCTTCGTTTATTCGTGTTTTGTGAGAAGATAACTTCTAATTGATCATTTTTCTAGATAATTCTTGTGGCGTGAATTAGAATTGTGGCCTAAACGGATATCGCAACCATTCAATGAGGAAAATAGTGTTTAAAAGCATTCGAGTAAGATTGGCCACTACCTTCATAAGCTTAACCATACTTCCACTCATTTTAGTTGGGACAATAATTTCGCTAAATAGTTTTTGGGCCTTAAGAGAAGAGGCGATTGGACATCAAAAATTAGAGGCAACAAGGTTGGCCACCGCAGTGCAAAGTGTTGTTAATGAGGCAGTCAGAGATTTGGAAATGGTTTTTATCGGCCGTGATTTTATTGTCCAAAAAGAGTTTGATCAAAAAAATATTCTAGCGGAGTTTATGGCCTACGATAATCACTTTCAAGAGATAGTGTTGATGGATAAAAGAGGTAAAGAGTTAATTCGTGAGGACCGAGCTAAAGTAGTGACGAAGGAGTCGCTACGAGATCGTTCCGATGAGATGATTGTACAAAAAGTATTGGAGCAAAAGCGTAAGATATTTGGCTCAATTGAATTTGATGCACGCACTGGAGAGCCACTGATGTCTGTTGCGGTTCCAGATATTTCTATTTTAAGTGGAGAAGTAAAATGTCTGCTTATTGGAAAAATTCGCTTAAAGGCCATTTGGGTTTTACTCGCGGATATTTCTCATGAAGGAGAGGTGGCATTTATTGTAGATAGTCAAAATAATATTGTTGGCCATTCTGATCCTTCGGTGGCCTTAAGTGGACAGCGCTTCACTATGCCAAATTTTCCAGAAGGAGTGGTTTATAACCCTAATTCAGGTGCTGTGATTATGGCAATTGAAGAAATTGTATTTGGGGATGGCAAGTTATATGCGGTGGCACAGCGTTCAGAAGAATTTGCTATGTCATTGGCATGGAATATCGTAATTATTACGGTGGCCGTAGTTGTGGTAGCATTAGCGGTGGCAATTTTTATCTCCATTTTTATGATTTCGGCCATTGTTGGGCCGTTGCGAAATTTAGTGGAGGCAGCTCGCGCTATTCATAGCGGTGATTTATCGGTACAAGTAAAAAACTCTGACTCGGAAGAGTTAGGAGATTTGTCATTGGCATTTAATGCAATGACCGCTAGATTGCGACAGTCTATCGAAGATTTGGAGCGAGGAATTGCGGAGCGAGAGTTTGAAATTTTAGAGCGCCAAAAAGCAGAGATTGCGTTGAAAGAAAATCGGGCGACCTTGCGACAGATCTTGGATACTGTTCCACAATCTATTTTTTGGAAAAGTTTAGAAAGTGTTTATGTGGGGTGTAATGAAGTTTTTGCACAAGCGGTAGGATTATCCGATCCAGAGCAGATAGTCGGAAAAACGGATTATGATCTTCCTTGGCCTGTTGACGAGAGAAATAGTTATATTGCAATTGACCAGGAAGTGATCAAAACAGGACGAATAATAAAGCATATTATTGAACCTTTACAGCAGGCGGATGGTAAGAGGATTTGGATTGATACCACGAAAGTTCCGCTGAAAAATGGGGATGGGAAAATTATTGGTGTGTTAGGCGTTTATGAAGATATCACCGATAGGAGGAAGTCCGAAGAGGAGCGGGCCCGCTTGGAAAAACAACTAAGACAATCGCAAAAGATGGAAGCAATTGGAACGTTAGCGGGAGGTATTGCCCACGATTTTAACAATATTTTGGCCATTATTTTGGGTAGTACTGAGTTGGCGATGGAAGAAAAAAATTCTAAAAAGCGAGACGAGGAGTTGGCGCAAATTCTATCGGCCGCAGAGCGGGCCAGTGATTTAGTTAAGCAGATTTTGACCTTTGGCCGTCAAAGTGACGAGAAACGTCGCCCTATGCAAATTTCTCTGGCAATTAAAGAGTCTCTAAAAATGTTACGGGCATCAATTCCCTCCACGATTGAGATCAGACAAGAGATTGCCTCTCAAGCATACGCGATGGCAGATCCTACTCAGATTCATCAGATTGTAATGAATCTGAGTACTAATGCTTATCATGCTATGCGCGAAAAAGGGGGAGTGTTGACGGTCTCTTTAAAGGATGTCAATGGTGATGGTGATGGGCTTATATGGACCGAAGAGAGGGCCGGAAGTTATATAAAACTGGAAGTAAAAGATACTGGGCAAGGAATGAGTGCAGAGGTTAAAGAAAAAATTTTCGAACCATATTTTACGACTAAAAAAATTGGTGATGGAACAGGCCTGGGGCTTGCTGTTGTGCATGGACTGGTTAAAAGTTATGGTGGGCATATTATCGTAGAGAGTGATTTGGGTAATGGGAGTACATTTTCGGTATATCTCCCCGCACTAAATTCACAGTTGGAGGAGATTGCTGTTGATAATGCTACTCATAGTTTTAAAGATTTATTAGGTCATGGTGAGAATATTTTATTTGTAGATGATGAAGAGTCTATTTGTTCTGTGATTAAACTGATACTTACAAAAAATGGCCACAATGTGGTGACGATGCCCAACGGAGTCGTTGCCTTGGCGGAGTTTCAAAAAAATCCCAAAAAATTTGATCTATTAATAACAGATATGACTATGCCATACATGACGGGAGCAGAATTAGTACAAAAGGTATTGGGAATTAGGCCGGATCTCCCCATCATTTTATGTTCGGGACAAAGCGAATTAGTAAATATAGAACAGGCCAAGGCCATGGGGATTGCAGAGTATTTGGCAAAACCAATTTCTAAAAATGATCTACTATCAGCGGTAAAGAGGGTAATAAAATTATGAATTGGACGGCCAAGCTTAGCGAAATTTTTGTAAAGAAAGAGAGTCTATCTTTATTAACACTGGTTGCACTTTTTGCCTGGGGAATACTTTCTTTTTTTGCGACTCCAAAGCAATATAATCCGACGATCATAGCCCCTGCCTTTCAGATTGTAGTTGATTATCCAGGAGCGACGCAAAGTGAAGTGTTAGAGCAGGTCACCAAGCCTCTGGAGAATGCCCTCACCGATCTTCACGGGGTAGAAGATATCTATTCGGTAACTACTCAGGGCGGACAAGCCGTTGTTAATGTCAATTTTTATGTTGGCGAAGATTTTGATAAGGCCAAAATATCCTTAAGCGATAAAATTCAAAGTGACATGATAAATGCACCGCCAGGAATCTCTCGTCCGCAGATTAGATCGGTTGATTCGGAAGACGTGCCTATCTTATCTATAGCGTTAGATTCAGATCTGATTGATGCTGTGGACTTACGCAAATTTGCTTTTAAACTAAGGGATCGATTGCGAGTAATCCAGGGGGCATCGAGAATTAGTGTTATTGGAGGAAGACGGCGAGAATTATCAATTTTGATTGATCCTCGAGTGTTGGCACAAAAGGCGATTAGACTGGATCAAATTGAAGATTCTATTGCTAAGAATAATCTTTTTTTGCCTTCTGGATTGATAAAGGGAAAAGAGCAGTATACGCCGGTGGAAGCTTTTGGAATAGTGGAGGCCCCTAGCGATATTCGAGATATTATCGTTATAGCTCATGAGATGAATGCCATTAAATTAGGGGATCTGGCAAAGGTGGAAGAACAAGTTGTTGAAGTTGACGATTATGTTCGCCATCTAAAGAAAGTGCAAGAGAAAGTAGTAGAAAGAGAAAATGTTGTGTTGCTTAGTATTTCTAAAATACGAGGCACTAATATTTCGGATGTTACGGAGGCGGTTAATCAGTCTTTAGGCCATTTAAGAAGTGGATTTATTCCACCTGAGATACATGCGGAGGTAATAGTTGATGAGGGGTCCGTGGCCAAGGAAGAAATTGATTCGTTAGTGATGAATTTAATCACCTCAGTTATTATAGTAGTGGTAGTCTTGCTTCTTTTTTTAGATTTGAAGGCCGCTTTAGTTGTGGCGGTGGCCATTCCTCTCACTCTTACTTCTGTTTTTGGTATAGCGCAGCTATCTGGGCAAAATATTAATCGAATTACTCTATTTGCGTTGATTTTATCACTCGGCCTTTTGGTGGATAATGCTACCGTAATAGTGGAAAATATTGTTCGACGCCTAAAACTGAAAAAGGCCAATGAAGGAAAAGATGATTTAATTATTGCTTCGGTGGGAGAGGTTGGGCCTGGACTATTTATGTCCACGATCACCACTGTCTTGGCATTTGTTCCAATGATATTTGTTACCGGAATGATGGGGCCATATATGGGGCCAATTCCTTTTTTTGTTCCTGCCGCCCTTATTGTCTCTTTGCTTTTATCTTTTACCTTAAATCCTTGGATGGCATATCGTTTTTTAGATGTTGAATCTACTCCTTCAAAATGGTCTTGGCCTTTTATGTCAAAATTGGGCCGACTGTTTATGCAGCGTTATGAGTTGTGGTTAGGGAAATTGATTGAGAACAGAAAAAATCGAAATATATTTTTGTTAACTATTTTGGCAGCAGTGGTGTTAGTTTCTGCTCTTCCGGCCTTTCAATTGGTAAAATTTAGAATGTTACCAAAGGCAGATAAAAAGCAATTTTTTCTTTATGTCGATCTTCCGGCCGGAAGTCCACTGGATAAAACCTTGCAGGTGGCAAAAAAATTGGAAGAATATTTATTAAAAGAACAAAGCGTTACGATGGTACAAAGCTATGTTGGCCATCCACCGATCATGGATTTTAACGGATTGTTTCGAGGCGTGGAGGCCAGGCGCTTTGCGCATCAGGCAACGATGCGGATAGGTCTAGTTGATCCTGCTAAGCGCGATCGGAAATCAGAAGATTTAGTTTTGGCCTGGCGTCCACTGATAAATGCTAAAATTAAAAAAGATTTTCCTGATTTAGAGATTAAGTTAAAATTGGTGGAAGATCCTCCTGGCCCACCAGTTTTGTCTACGCTATTGTTGCGAGTGCAGGGGCAGGATATAGATTTTTTAAAGAAAGTGTCCGCAGATATTTCTCCGGTTATTTATGGAATTGATCAGGTCGTTGATACCGATACTTCTGTCCCACAGGCCACTACCACTTTGGAGATAAAGGTTCGACATTCTTTGGCCTCCATGATGCGTGTTACTCCTTATGAAATAGTGGCGACACTGAATAGTTATTACTCGGGAAAAATTGTTGGCATTTATCATAGTGGGGATAATATTGAAGATGAGAAAATTATGATCCGACTAGAGAAGAATTTTCGCTTAACGCGAGAGGGATTGTCTCAAATATATTTGCAAAATACGTTGAGAAATCCAGTAAGCTTGTCACAATTGGTAGATATTTTGGAAGTTGAAACAGTGACGCCTATTCGGCGAGAAAATCGAATGAATACAGTCTATATCTATGGTGATATGGCAAAACGCTCTATAACTTATGCGGCCATCGACTTACTTAAATTTTTATATGATTATCGACTTCCTGATGGGAAAGGAGAATTAGTTAAGTTCTCTTTGTTTGGAGCATCTTATCGAAGCGCAAGTGGACAAGAGATGGAAATTTCCTTTGGGGGCGAATGGGAATTAACCTTAGAGGTGTTTCGCGATTTGGGGTTGGCCATGCTGGTAGCAATTTTTTTAATCTATTTTGTGTTAGTGGCACAGTTTGGCTCTTTTTCTGAATCCATTTTAATTATTTCTACCATACCACTGGGGGCCATTGGAGTACTTCCCGGATTTATGATTTTGGGATGGTCCAGCGGTATTTATTTTACGGCCACTTCGATGATCGGCATGATTGCTTTGGCCGGGATTGCTGTTAACAATGCTATTTTGCTTCTAGAGTACGTCAACGATGAGAAGAAAAGGGGGAGTCCAATTAATCGCGCCCTCTATGATGCTTGTCTAGTGAGATTTCGGCCAATAATGTTAACAACAGCAACTACACTACTGGGGTCTTTAACCATTATTAATGATCCAGTATGGGCCGGATTAGCATTTTCTTTGCTCTTTGGCCTAGGAATGTCCACGGTTTTAACTCTCTTGGTTTTTCCGGCCCTGTATATGGTGATGATTAAATCATCCTAGGCGAGATCTCTTTCGCTGTTTAAAGGATTTTTTTATCCCAGAAGAAATGCGATGTGCTTGCAATTGATCGCGTTGCTTATTGCGAGAGTTTTGGCCTTTGGCCACAAAAATTTCTTTTTTGCTATATGGATCTATCTGTGTCCAATACATGGCAGATGCTAGGGTCATGGGTAAAGGAATAAATGCCTGGACTTGTTGTAATTGCCAATTTTCCTGTTTTAACCAGCTAGATATTTTTTCCATCATTTCTGGCGTACTTCCAGGGAAAGAAGAGATAAAATAAGGAACGATATATTGTTCCTTCTCTGCCTCGCTAGAAATTTTTTCAAAGATTTTCATAAAGGCAACAAACTGGGAAAAGCTAGGTTTGCGCATCAAATTTAGTACTTCCTCGTTGGTGTGCTCTGGGGCAACTTTAAGATGGCCGCCGACATGTTTGCTGATGAGTTCGCGAAGATAATTCTCATCACGCATGGCCAAATCGTAACGCACTCCGCTGGCAATAAAAATACGGCGAACTTTTTCTATGCTAGATGCTTGTCGTAGAAGATCTACTTGTCGAGAGTGATTGCAATCCATATTCTCGCAGATATCGGGATGTAGACAGGATGGGCGATAGCACTTTTTGCACATCTCCAGATCCTTCCCTTGTAGCTTGTACATGTTGGCCGTAGGCCCACCCAAGTCAGAGATTATTCCAGTGAAGTGTTTACTCTTGGTTAGTCGTTTTATCTCTTCTAAAATAGATTTCTCGGATCGTGATTGGACAAATTTCCCTTGGTGTTGAGTTAGTGCACAAAAAGAACAACCACCAAAGCATCCTCGATTAATAGTTATTGAGTTCTTAACGGTCTCTAGTCCGGGAATTTTTTCCTTATAACTCCAGTGTTGTTCTTTGGTAAAAGGTAGATCGTAGATTTCATCCATTTCTTTTTCAGATATTGGAAGTCCGGGGGGCGTTACCACGATAGCAATCTCTTTGTGAAATTGAATTAGTGTTTTGGCGTTGTAAGGATTAATCTGATTTAAAGAATAAAGCATCGCACGAGAAAATGTTTTCTTATCACGCCTGACTTCTTCAAAGCTTGGCAGGATTATTTTTTCTTCAATTCTACCCACATCTTCTCGTTCCATCTTAAAAACAAATCCACGCTCGTTTTGTAACTGAAGTTTTCGCAGTACCGGACGCCACCAATTTGGGTTGTTAGTGGAAGCATTTTTTTTGGCATTATCTAGTTGCCGGGCCAGCAGTAGCGATTGCTTTTCGGCCATGCCGTAGGCAATCAAGTCAAAGGGGGAGTCTGCTAAAATTGAAGGCACTACTTTGTTTTGCCAATAGTCATAATGGGCCAGTCGGCGTAGCGCAATTTCTACTCCGCCTCCAATTATTGGAAGGTTTGGAAAGATCTCTTTAGCATACTTTGCAAAAACTACTCCGGCATAATCGGGGCGTAATCCTCCCTTGCCACCTTCTGAATAAACATCATCGGAACGTTTACGCTTATTCGCAGTGTAATTATTCACCATGGAGTCAACCACTCCAGTTCCAATGCCAACAAAAAGGCGAGGAGTTCCCAGCCGAAGTAAGTCTTGGGCGGTTTGTGGTTGGGCAACAATTCCTACGCGAAATCCATTGTTTTCTAAGAAGCGGGCCAGGAGAGGAATACCAAAACTTGGATGATCGACATAGGCATCACCGGATACGAATAAAATGTCTAGCTCGCTCCATGCACGGGCATCCATCTCTTCTTTTGACATCGGAAGAAATTTACAAAGCAGTTCTTGTTTCAATTAGGCCTCTCGCTTAACAATGGAGGCCGAGGCTTGCGCGTTAGGTAAAACTATAATGTCGGCCAAATTGACATGAGGCGGGCGAGTGGCCACAAAGAGAATGGTTTGTGCAATATCGTCGGCGGCAAGGGGCGTTAGACCGCGGTAAACACTTTTAGCTTTTTCATAATCTCCCTTAAAACGCACTAGAGAAAATTCCGTCTCCACCATTCCAGGATTAATAATGCTAACTTTTATTCCGTAAGAATTTAGATCCATACGCATGCCACGATTGAGTGCGTCTACTGCAAACTTAGAAGCACAGTAAACTGCGCCATTAGGGTAGACTTCTTTTCCCGCCAGTGATCCAACATTAATAATATGGCCAGCTTTACGCGCAATCATAGAGGGAATTATTGCTTTAGAAACATAAAGTAGTCCCTTGAGATTTATATCAACCATTGCCTCAATATCATCCATTAACGCAGAGTCGATGGGATCTAATCCGTGTGCATTGCCTGCGTTATTAATTAGAATATCAATTTGAGTAAATTCTGCTGGTAGTGATTGGATGGCATTTTCAACTTCTGATCTATTGCGCACATCAAATTTGAGGGTATGTATTTTGGCGAACTCAGATAACTCATTTTGTAGTTCCTGTAGTCGTTCTTCCCTGCGGCCACAAAGAATTAGATTATAGCGCAACTCTTTGGCAAAGAGATTAGCGCAGGCCCGGCCAATACCGGAAGTGGCGCCAGTTATAAAAACAGTTTTACAATACATGAAATACTCCTCAGTTATTTATGGTGTTACAAAATCCAACGCTTTTGTACTTTATGCCACGATCTTGACCCATTATCAATAGTGGTTCTTTCTGAAGGGAAATCAAGTTTCTCCAAATACGATGGCCTCTTATACAAACAACTCTACTTCATTTCTTTTCCATCCATCCCAACTAATGTTTTAATTAGGCCATTCCAGAGATTGATAGAGTAACGTTTGATTTTATGATCAAAAATTTTATCTCTAGTTCTGGCATCTGCATTTTGTAAAGACTCTTTAATTTTATTAATATCCTTTTGCGTAAGTCGGCGCATATTCGCTACATCTTGGGCATCAATTCCATTTTCCTCGCGAAGAAGTTCATCATGAATTGTCCCTAATTCATCAATGTATTTAACTTGACCTATGTGGATGTAACTCATTTGCGCCAGTATCTGATTGATTGTGGCGCTACCACTTCGCTCATAATTTTTTGCCATAGTATATGGAACAGTAGTGACGATATCCAAATGATTAACCAATCGATAGTGAGCAACATTAAAGGCCAACTGAAAGGGAATATTTGCCACCCGAGGAGAGCCAAAGGTGTAGAGGGCCACAACATTAGCACCGGCCTTCTCTAAACGGTCGGCGGCCAATGTGGCCAGTGCAGCTCCGAGACTGTGTCCAGTAATCCAAAGTGGCCTATTTGTTCTATCTTTTTTTGCAAAATATTCTGCAATTTTATCCCACACTTTATTTAATACTCGTTGAAATCCGTGATGTACTTTTCCTGCGCCATATTCATTGCTGGCCAAGGCAACTCCTAAATCAGCAATCCAATCTAAAACTGCCTGTGTTTGTTTGCCTTCCGTGCCGCGAAAAACTAAGATTGTTCCATGATCATTACTGAGTATATATACTTGTGTGCTCTCTTCTGAAAAAAAATCAACTTCGGAAAAACCAGCGGCCGCAAAGTAGCTGGCCGCTTCGTTGTTAGGAAGATAACTAATACCGGAGAGTTCGCTTAACCACCAAGCATTTTTTAAATTAAACTCCCGAGTATCGTAGTCAAAGGGGATTTTTTCAGCATTTTCTAAGTATTTGTAGTTTTCAAGAGAGAGCATCTCTTCTCCCTTAACTTCGCTATAACTTTTAGATGTCAATTCGAAAGTAGAATTGGGAGTTCGATTGATTTGAGGAAGAGCGCAGGATGACAGTGCCAATATCCATGCCAAAATTAAAACTGCACTCTTTTTTAATCTAAGCATATTTTGCATAATGTGCCTCACTGGTTTAACTAGTGAGTAGCAAAAAAGAGGCCGGCCGGTCATCGATAACTGGGCGTATTTTGGTTTAGGCCAGAGAAGAAAATGTATAGAAAAAAATATATGTCAAAACTTTAGTAAGGGTTTTTTAAGTACTCTTGTACCGAGGCAACAAGCCGTTTGATACCAACGCCATCAATTACTCGATGGTCAATGGTGGAAGAAAAAGGGATCATTGGCCTTACCACAGGGGCCCCATTTTCCGCTACTACTTGATCGCCTATTTTTCCAACGGCAATCACCATGGGACAGCGAGAGTATGGAACTAGTGGAGCATAGGCCCGTTCCAGCCCCAGTGAGCCGATAGAGGTTACCATGGCGCTTCCAAAACCATCACGAGGAGCACCGATAAGCGGTGACCAGAAGTTTAGATTGTATAGGATAAAGGCCAAAGTATCGAGCAGTGGCCCTACAAACCATCCAGGTAGTAACTCCATAATACCTTTAGATTTGCTATATTCTTTTTCCTCTCCAGTACGAATTTCTACCACTTTTTTTCGCACCTCTTCCGCAATTTCATCAAGTGGCCGTTTATGGCAGTTGCGAATGACTAATCCGGAGAGATCCTCCCCATCATCATCAGTGGCAACCTGTAAAAAAATATCTACATTTTTGCGTCTATATACCCGTCCAAAGCGCTGCAGTACATTGGCGGAGGGAACCTTGTCTAGCGCTACGGCGATGGCCTTGGCAGCAATAATAGTGGGGGTAATTTTAATGTTGCGCAGGCGGTGTTCTTCGATTACTCGTAAACACGGCCTGGCATCAAAATACATCTCACCATAGACGGAAGGATCTCCCAATTTTCGCCAAGTTCCGACCGCCACTTTTCGCCAGGGACTGTTTTTTTTGTATGGCAACAATTCAACATTATGAAACATTCTTATTCATCCTTTGATCGCTTGTCGTAATTATTTACAGTAATTTTCTTCCCAGAAGTAGCGATCGCATATGAAGGTGCTATTTATACAATCCATGTTATTGCTTGAGTTATAAACTCTGAATCGGCACTGACGAGACTCTTCCTGATTGATGGATACCACAAAATCACCTTCGGCCATCAATACATTATTTTTTAGCAATCGATAGTGGATATTATTGTTGCCTGCATCGAGTAATGGACGTTGTAACAGAGTCCAGACCCACAGATTAAACGAGGAAGAGCTTTCCTTGTGTAGTCGATTAAAGGCCGAACTTTTTTTAACGATTTTTCCATTTTCCCAGGTAGCAATAAGTTCTACTTTGTCAGCGTCAATATCTGCATCGTAATAAAATTTCGACCAATTACCCCCAGAAAGCATGTTAGCGGCACATCGCTGGAAGCTTGTTTCATAAGCATCATATTCAAAGCAATGAATTAGAATTTCACCGCGAAGATGGGCCACTGTCAGATTATTGCCGGAGCGAAAACCGGCCAGTTCATTGGCAAAAAGAGTGTCTATAATAAGAAAGGCCATAATTGAAAAAAATTTCATATTACCTCCAAAAAAAATAAAAAGAAAGTGCTCCCATGAAATGGTAGTGTGGCCTTAACCCTTTAGCAAGTTGCATGAGAGAACTTTTTATGGACGATTTTTTAGGTCATTTATAATTTGTGTGACACATTCTTCAAGGTCGTACGGTTTATAAAAAACCCGAACGACTCCGCGACGCCAAAGGCCCTCCATTTCCGGATCATAGGAGCCTGTTGTGGCGTAAAAACTTATTCCCTGGGCCTTTGTCATTTCAAAAAGTTCTATTCCATTTACAGATGGCATACATACATCTGAAAATATTGCATCAATTTTATTATTAAAGACTATATCGAGTGCTTGTAAGGAAGAAGTTGCGGTGTATACGCGAAGTCCTTCGCGAGTAAAAAAATAGTCACAAATGGCAAGTAAATCCTCCTCGTCATCGACAATTAAAATGGAGTAAGGGGAGTGCTCTTTTTTTTCATCTTGTGAATTCATTGTTGGCCCATATTGTTTCCATATGGAATATTATTGGCAATATTTAGAGGAAGTAAAGGAAGATAAATATTCCATATAAACTTAAGCACCTGAGCTAATATGCTGATAATACATGCTATTTATAATATATTGAGAAAAGTTTATCGACTAACAGATCTGTTCTTATGTTATTTTAAAGTACGTGTTATTATTCTTGTCGCATAAGTTATTGGCAAACAAGGATGAAGAGTTGTTTTCACCAAATAATGAACCAGAGATCCACAAAAATGTTAAAAATTTTCTAGCACGCCTACAATTTGGATTAAATTTGTCTGACAATGAATTGGCAGATTATATGGGGTACCGCCTCGTTGATTTTGAACAACATGTGCGAAAAACATTTGATATTTCCATAAATCATCTCGCAAGATTGGCAGAAAGTTTTAATGTTGGAGTGGAAAATATTATCCAAGGAACAGCTGATGTTTCGCAATTAATAAAGAGGTTCCAGGGAGATGTCTATTGCTTACCAGAGCGTTATCAAATTTTTAGTAAAAGTAAGATGGAAGTGGCCAGATATACCTTGGGATTTATCGAGGATAGTTTTGGAGTTGATACCAAGCAAATGGTTATGCGCCAACTACAGCTTTCGGATCAACTGATTTTTTCAGATTGCCACGAAATTAATTTATTACTGGCAGTTGATATTTGTGAACGGATTGCGAAATTACCGCATGGCCAAGAGATGTTGATGCAGATGGGACGCAACTTTCATGAACGCAATAAAGAGCAACAGTGGGCCAACGCAGTTAGAGAAATTGAAAAATATGGTGAATTATACTCTTTTTTTAGTGAAGTAGTTGTTCCCAACTATGTAGAGAAAAATTTTAAATGGCAGGTGCAAAAAGTCGAAAATGGCTCCTTGATTATAACCGGAACTCCGGAGGTCGAATTATTGGAGATGCTTGGAAAAGAAAATGTGTGCAAAAAATCAATGGCCCATTTACGTGCCGGTTTTTTATCCTCTGTCGCACAATTTGCCGGCCAAGATCCATTATGGGCAGAGCTTTTATATTCCACCGCTGATGGATATGACTGCGAGGCCTATAGAATCCATTTTAGTGGCGACGTAAAGTTTAGAAAAAACATCATGTAATGGCCGGCCACTATATTCTTATGCTGCCCGCTGTTCTTTTTGTTTTATGATTTCTCGATTTTCTATGATGTAGCGATCTTCCCAAAGATGGAGATATTTACTTGCATGTTTTAGGCCTTCTTGCGAAAAGTGTTGCTGGTGCATTATGTAAAATTCTCCTCCATGTAAGGCATAGCTGTTAATGGTGGGAAGTTGTCGGCCATGGCGGGAGAGATATTCCCAACCCAACTCTTTTTTGCGTAGATCAATTTTATATTTTGCCGCACAGGTCGCAATGACATGTCCAATATTATTTGACTTATATTGGTGCACAATCATCGTTACGATAATATCCCAGAAAATTGCCATATTCTCCTTAGTGCGCAAATGGGGTTGTATTGTAAAGGAGCCATTGTAGCCTAGATTTGTTCCTCCATCCTCTTGACGGTGAAATTCTACAATCTCTGCAACGGCCTGCAAATGATCTGGAGAACAATTTTCACCACTAATCATACCAAAGATGGGGAAATTTATTCGATGAAAATCACATTTGGCCAGCGTGACGGACTTCATTCCCATGATAGGTTCAAAAAAACCATTCTCTTCAATACAGAGCAAAATATGGTCTGCTACAAAATCAGAGGCATCAAAGGGAAGCACCCCAAGTGGATATTCTTTAGTGTATCCTGCAATTTTTAGAGACATTACTTTGGGAAATAAGCTACGAGCTAAGTGTGATTGCGTTGATTCTGTTAGTAATAGATCGTACATGGACTTAATAACCACAATTTTAAATTTTCTCTGGTCAATGGCCATAAAATATCACTCCTTTCAATTAATATTGATATTATTAGTTCTGTTCGGAATTAAATTTTATGGCATTAGAAAAAATTAATGAGGGATGGAATTTTGCCGATAGGCCCATCATTAACAAAAGGGGGGCAGATGGGATATTTATTAGAGAGTAATGATGAAGCAAAAAGGTTAGAATTTCAGGCCAAACAGAGAAGTTATCTATTAGAAGGTGAAATGCAAATTCTTAGCAAACTTCCCTTGGCCGCCAATGCCAGCGTTTTAGATGCTGGATGTGGCACTGGATTAGTTTCTCGTTTTATAAAGAAGGTGCGGCCAGATTTATTCCTAGAGGCCTGTGACTTTGCAGATATACGACTCAAACAGGGTGATATTTTTGCTCGAGCAGAAGGTATTTCAGATATCTCTTTTTTTAAGGCCAATTTAGAACAGATTGAGCGTGCGGATGCTTCGTATGATTTAATAGTTTCGCGTTATGTTTTTGAACATTTATTAAATCCACAGGCAGTGGCCCATGAACTTTTTCGTCTGGCCCGACCTGGGGGATCTATTTGTTTAATAGATTTTGATGGTATTTTCGCAAATTTTTATACTCCCAATAAAGAAGTAATGAAAATGTTAAATAAAATTATGTCGGTATTGGAATTTGATCTTTTTATTGGAAGAAAGTTACCAACACTTTTACATTGCGCAGGTTTTTCCAACATTGAATGGGAGGTCTCTACTTCATATTTTAAAGGTGATGAGCTAAAAGAAGAGTATGAAAATTGTAAAGAACGACTTTCCTTTGCTCGACCTAAAATTGTGCAGGCACTAGGAAGTGATGGTGCTGCCGATCAATTTACAAAGTTATATCTGGAGGAAATGCAGCGGCCACACACTACACTATTTTATAATAAATTTATTACTCAAGGATATAAGAAGTTTTGAAGAGTATGAATAAAGTGATCTGACTCTTCTAGTGAGGGAAAGTGGGCACTGTTGGCAAAGATGACTGATTTATAATTGGAAGCTATTTTTTTGATGAGATTATTTTGATGGTGAAAGTTAACCACTTCATCGTGAGCACCATATATGGCCATAGTCGGAGTATTAATATTGGAAGGTAATTGTACGTTTAGCGTTTGGCGAACTCCAATAAAAGAAGTGACATCAAATTGCCATTGAGGGGATGAGCTGTTTATGGACCAATATTGCTCCATGGCCAATTTATTGGCCCAATAATGGCGTTCTAAATGTGGATAGTCTGCTACTTGCAAAAAAGCATCCAAGTTAAAAAAATCGCTGCGGGCATTCTTTAAAAAATCAGAGTTTTTAATATTTGCTACAAGAGAAAAAATCATCTTATCTACATGAAAAATATCTATGGCCGGAGCGATTAAGATTAGTTTTTTTATCGAGGAAGATAGCTCTTGGCATAAAGATAGTGCCGCAATGGCGGCAAATGAATGTGCGATGAGAATGGTGTTTTTATGGGTGATGCTGTTTTTGGCAGAATCAAACCACGCTTCGTAGGGAGAGAGTGAGCTATGTTTGTATCCACGGTTTACGGAGGGTTCATGCCAAAAGAAAATGTTGGACTGATCAAGGTTTAAGGCCGAAGAAATTTTATTCTTCAAAAGTTGTTCTTCCGCATTAGAGTTTCTGCCGGGGCCACCGTGTAGATAGACAATATTCACTTAGCACTGTACCTCAATTGTGCGTCGTGAGTTTTCTTGGGCAGACTCATTAATGGCCGCAGAAGATTTGTCAACGATGAAACTATTTAAATAATCTTTGGAGAGGTATGATAGAAAAACGTCTTCGTTGTCAGAAAAGTTTTTCTTAAATTCCGCTAGATGGCCTTCGGGGGTAAGCGAGAAAACCAACTTGTTTTTGGATTCATCCAGGATCTCATAAGAAAAATTGGATTCATATTTTTTAGCGTTACGGACTAAGCGTTTTATCAAAGAGATTGGATCGTTATCAGAAAAAAGTTTTTTGGCAAAATTACCATGTATTGATTCTTGTTTTACTAAGGCGAAAATATTATTGGTATCCACCGAAGCTTCGGTGGCGGACTTTTTTATTTTCTGTAAAAAATCAGTGAGAAAGTTGATATTAAGTTGATTGTCATAATTACAAAAATAATCAGGGTCAATGCCCATCTCGGTAACTGTCTTTTCAAAACCATCATTTCCCATTAAATTTTTGGCAAAAAATATAAGAGTATTAAGGCCTCTTATTTTCATGGAGCGTAGATAGGAATAGCGCTGAGGAATTTCAATGCCAGAACTGATTCGGCCACTTTCAACTTGAGAGAAGGTCATGTCGTCTAGATAGCCATTAATCACCGAATCCATATTTACACCGGTTAATTGGCAAAACTCCGCCCAAAATACCACCGAAGGAACATTGATTCCGTTTTCAATTTTAGACAGATACGATTGAGATATACGTAAGTTTGAGCAGACTTCCTTTTGAGTTAGTCCGGATAATTTACGAGCGCAACGAACCATACGTGCGACTTTGGGGGCAGATTCTGCTTCTGAAGGATTCATGTATTTTACTCCGATAATAAAAGACTATCATCTTAAATTATAATTCCAAGGAACATGTTTTTACAAGATGGGAAGGTAATTAATGTATATCAAACAAGGAAGAAGAAATATTATCGGAAATGTTCAATAAATTGCCAAACCATTTCGCGTGATTTTTCCACAATTTGAGGTATTTTCCTCGGGGATGGAATTTTCTCCATTCCAATTTCGACTACAATTGCCCGTGTTTTTTGTCGCCAGTAAAAATAGTCAGCACTATTACCGGTAGCGATATAGATAGTGGTAGAAATTTGTCCGGCAATATAACCGTTTTCATGTGACATCTTTTCTACTAATCCCATGAACTCCCTATCATCTTCAACGGCCGGAGCTTGTCGTGTGTGACCCCAGGGGTACATTACTAATTCACCGTAAGCGTGAAAATCAAGTGTTCCGGCAATTTGGTGGATATTAAAAAAATCAATCCAGGCGGCAACGCAATCAATTGGTTCATTGCCAGCATCACCTGGCCAAGGGAAAACGCGGTTAGGATCCTTGTAGTCGATATAACGCTCTTGAGCGATAAAGCTATCTGGACTAGTTACTGGTAAAATGTAGATTATGTGAGAATCGATCATTTGGGTTAAACGGCCATCTACCCCGTATCCAGCAAGTAATTCTGCTACAAGCGCTAGTACTACCTCTACTGTAATTAATTCATCTCCATGAGTTGCCGCACTAATTGCCAGAGTTGGACTATTTTTAGAGAGAGCTGTTTTTGAAGCTATTTTAAGTGCATATAAATTATTTTCGCGCTTGGTTTTTCCATAAACTTCTAAGGAAGCGATTGAGGGGTAGCTTTTTACCCATCCAGTTAATGTTGCCGCCACTTCCGGAAAGGAGTGGTATGCATCTAGTTCAGATGACTTTTGGCCTTTAAGGAGTTTCAATCTTTTATTTATGTCGAAGGTAAGCAGCGTTGCCTCAGGGGCAAGTTGTAAAAAATCCTTCTCAAAAATAATAGGGACATAAACTTCGTAGGCAGAATTATTATCTATTCTTTTTACGATCTCAAATTTTTGCGCCACGCTAGATAATCTTGGATTATCTAGCGGAAGACGATAGCTTCTAATTATTTCTTCTGCCAGAGCGAAGCTGGTATTTAGTATTATTGTTATTAAGGCCAGGAGTGTAATTTTTTTCATTGGAATATGCTTTTATATTTAAGCGAAGCTGTAAAGCTGGGAAGTCTGACAAAATCTGTCTTCGTTAAAAGCTAATTTGTACTGACTAGCTGTTTAAAATGAAATATAAATATTAGGCTTGAGTTTCACGAAAGTATGAGAAGGATCTCAGAATATATGTCACAACTTTGCGATTCATACAAAAGACGTTTAAATTATTTGAGATTGTCGTTAACAGATCGCTGTAATTTGCGTTGCTCATACTGCCGGCCTTTTGAAACAGCTTCAGACAATGAGATGGCAGGGCCACTTACCCCGAGAGAAATTGAAAATTTGGCCCGGGCCTTGGGCCCACTAGGTATATGCAAAATTCGCTTAACCGGAGGAGAGCCCACGTTGCGTCGCGATCTGTTAGATATTGTGGCAACACTAAACTCTGCAGGCCATTTTGAAAAAATTGCGCTCTCAACCAATGGGGTTTTGCTTAAAGATTTGGCGTTCGGCCTAAAAATGGCAGGAATTAACGCCATCAACATAAGTGTGGATACTCTTGATAGAGAAAAATTTGCGAACATTACTGGGTATGACAAATTGATGGATATCTTGCACGGGATTGAGGTCGCCTTGACTGCTGGAATTACCTCCATAAAAGTTAATGCTGTCTTGATGAATGGTATAAACGATGGTGATGGAATAAATCAATTTTTACAGATGGTAAAGGTATGGCCTATTTCAGTTCGTTTTATTGAGCTAATGAAATTGGGCGTTAACGAGTCTAGTTTTGCCGAGAGGTATTTATCTCCTTTGTCGATAATTGAGCGATTGGAGCTAGATGGTTGGGTGGCCCAGAATCACCGCTTGTCTACTGATGGGCCAGCGCAAATTTTCCGCCACCATGATTTTCGCGGGAGTGTCGGTTTTATTCTTCCGTATAGTAGAAAATTTTGTGGAGAGTGTAATCGTATCAGAGTTGATAGTCGCGGCCGTCTGAGAACTTGTTTGTTTGGAAAAAACGATTATTCATTAAGAGATTTGTTACAAAAAGAGGAGATGCGTTCACATCTGCAGGATAAAATATTATCGTTATTAGATTTAAAACCCAAAGAGCATCATCTTGAAATGGGGGATGCTGGTAAAGTAGATGGGCTGGTTTCCATCGGAGGATAGGGAAGATGAATGTACGTTTTTCTAGAGGTAAAATTCGTTTTCGCATAGACACTGCGGAGTTGGATAGATTAATTGATCGATCGCCAATAGAGGAGAGCGTTTTTTTTGCTGCTGATGATTTTTTATACTTTACCATTATGAGTGTTGCTGGCGGCGATAGGTTGTTTAAAATATCTAAGCAGGGTAATAATATCTCTTTGGAGGTGTCTGCCTTGGCGTTGGAAAATTTAAAGTCAAATTTGGCCCATTCCGATTTTCTGTCCGATAGTATTTACTTCGCGGAAGGTAAGAGCGTCAAAGTTGTTTTGGAAATTGATTTGCATGATCCTATGCTAAAAAATAAAAAAGTGAATAGAAATTAGGATTTAATATGACGACAAAACAAGAGACAGTGATGACCCATGTGGATGGAGATGGTAAGGCCCAGATGGTAGATGTTGCGGATAAGAAAGAAACTATTCGCGAAGCCTCGGCCTATGCACAGGTGAGATTATCTCCAGAGGCCTTTGCGGCAGTTGCAGAAAATAACCTCAAAAAAGGTGATGCGTTAGCAGTGGCCAAGTTGGCCGGTATCATGGGCGCCAAAAAAACTTCTGAATTGATTCCGTTGTGTCACAATATTTTTGTATCTAAAATTGATGTTGAACTATCACTTAATGGCCAGGAAAAAAGTATAGAGATTGTATCTTCTGCCAAGGCCCAAGGACAAACTGGCGTAGAAATGGAAGCGATGATGGCAGTTTCTATTGCCGCCTTAACCATCTACGATATGTGCAAGGCCATTGATAAGGGAATTGAAATTTCCGCTGTGAGATTACTCTCTAAACGTGGTGGGAAGAGCGGAGAGTATTACTATAAAGGGAAAGAAATTGCTGGCCGTGGTATGGTAGTTGCCATTTCTGTTAGTGAAACAGTCGGAGTGCAAAAAAGTAACGTTGAAGCTGCCGAGTTCGTTGTTGATCATGGAATCAAAGGTGATGCGCATGCAAAAAATTGGCATCGGCAAGTTAGTTTTTTGGCCCAGGAAAGTATTGATCAAATGATAAAAAAAGGTCTGACACATTTACGGCCAGGAAATTTTGCCGAAAATATTACCACAAAAAATTTGAATCTTCATAAACTTCCAGTTGGAACCAAAGTACAAATAGGCCGTGAAGTTACCATGGAAATTACTCAAATCGGGAAAGAGTGCCATTCCCGATGTGCAATTTATCATGCTGCAGGCGATTGCGTTATGCCTAAAGATGGTGTTTTTGCCAAGGTATTAAATGGTGGAATTGCTAGAGTTGGAGATGAGATAAGGATTATCACATGATTTCATACCTCAACGCACTTTCAATTGTTCGCAATAGTGCAAACGGTTTTGCCTTGTGCCAAGAAACAGTTCCCCTTTTAGAATCGTTGGGACGAGTGTTGGCCGCGGATGTAATTGCGGATATTAATCTTCCTCCATTTAATAATGCGGCAATGGATGGCATCGCTATATCTTACTCCTCCGAGAGAAGGTATTGGAAACTGCAAGGTGAGATCTCTGCCGGCCACTATATGGAGATTTCGTCTCTACGAGAAGATGAGGCGGTGCAAATTATGACGGGTGCAAAACTCCCTTCGCAATGTGACACCATTATTCCCATTGAGGATTTGCAAATAAAGGGAGGTGGTGCCTCCTTGGCAGTGGATTTTAGGCAAATAAAAAAAGGCCAACACATTCGGCAGCAAGGTGAGGATTTGGCCAAAGGCCACAAGGCACTAAGTGCGCATTGCAAGATTTCTGCAGCACAAATACCTATTTTGGCCACCTGTGGCCTAGATTTTGTGCCAGTTTTTCGCAAACTTAAAATTGCTATTTTATCAACGGGTGATGAACTAGTAGACATTGATAAAATTCCAACTGGTGATCAAATTAGAGTATCAAACCTATCATCACTTTCCGCCCTAGTAAGTAGCATCGGACATACTTCGATCAATTATGGTGTTGCGCGTGATGCGTTAGATGCACCGACAGGAGTGCTGTCCAAGATGTCAAAAATTTTGGAGAGCGATGTAGATATTGTGCTTTTAACTGGTGGTGTTTCTATGGGTAAATTTGATTATGTAAGAGAGGCCATGGATTTACTAGGAGTACAATCACATTTTTGGCAGTCCATGATTCGCCCTGGAAAACCACTTACTTTTGGCACACATGAAAGTGCAAGAGGGCGAAAATTTGTCTTTGGCCTTCCGGGAAATCCCGTTTCTTGTTTTGTTAATTTTTATACTTATGTGGTGGCTTTGATAGATAGTATTACAGGAGTTGACGATAGCGTTAAGCGCGTGCGCGCGAAGCTTGTTAATGATGTTCGTAAGCGTGATAATAAACGACATTTTATGCGTGCTAAATATTTTGTTGATCCAGAAAATGGAGAGTCTAAAGTTTTAGTATTATCAGAACAAACCTCTGGTAACTTATATGGACTTGGCCAGGCAAATTGCTTGGCAGTAATTTTGGAGGATGTATTAAATCCTTCGGCCGGTGAGGTGTTAGAATGTATTCTGATATAACAGGTGTTATTTTGGCCGGAGGAAAGAGCACGCGAATGGGCCAGAATAAGGCATTGCTGAAAATTGGTAACGAGTTGGCCATTGAACGAACTGTTAAAATGATGAGGCGAATTTTTTCGCAACTTATCTTAATCACCAATACTCCTAACGAATATGCATTTTTGTCTCTTCCCATGTATTCGGACCTTTTTAAACAACAAGGCCCTTTGGCCGGAATTCATGCAGCATTAAAAAATGTTGAGAGTGAGAAAGTATTTATTATTAGTTGCGATATGCCTCTTATAACCGAGGAAACAATCCGTTTTATTTTAGATTACCCATCTTTTTTGCCAATTGTAGTTCCGAAGGCAGATGGTTTTGTACAACAGCTTTGTGGTATTTACTCTCGCTCGGTTGTGGAATTGGCAGAGGGACTTTTATCCTCGAGTGATGAAGAAGAGGGTCGAGATAAACATCAACACAAAAGAAAATGCAAAGTAATGAGTTTATTAGAGATGGCAGGTGCGACGAAAATTGAAATGGAACAGGAATTTGGAGATTATAAAGCGAACTCTTTTTTAAATATGAATCGCCTGGATGAATATGAGGCCATTTTAAAATTGATATAGATAGGTTGATAGAAGTCAGGAGAGATATGGGTATGTTTAAAATAATTGTCTTGTCATGTATTGCCGTGCAAACTCTTTTGGCAGTTGAAATTTACAACAGTGGAAGTTTGGGGGGAGGGAGTACAGATAATGTTAATTTAACCTATGATGGTGCGATTGCTGATAATTATCTATCTTTTTCTCATGGCACAAAATTTTTATTCAACAAAGATTTCTATGCTAAGGTTCGACTCGAATTATATAACTATTTTACGGAAGAACAGAACTCTTCTTATAATTTACAGTCCGCATTTGATAAAAGTTATTACTGGTTTGGAAATTGGGTTACGGACATTGGCGCGGCGGCATTTTATCAGCGTTATCCGCACGGAAGTGATCCAGAGACCACTAGCACTTTTGATTCGATGGGTGGAGAAGTGACATTTGGGAATACTTATCAGGGAGAACAGCATGCTCCCTATGTAGTTATTGCTAGCTCGGGCCAAAATTATATCGAAGTGGATGATCGTTTTGATTTAGAGTTATCTTTAGCGTTAGGAGATGATCACTACCTAAGTGATTATCTTTTTTTAAACTACGATATAACTATTGGGTTTGTTGATTCTTCGGATAGTTACTATAGCAATAATTCTTTTTCTTGTTCTTTTAGTGGAGAGTATCTCTTTTCGGCAAATTTATCGCTTAATGCGCTTATCTCTGTTGAGCGGACCTCCTATCCAAATAGAACTATTTCTTCTAGCGGCATGGTTATGGGAAGTCAGAAGCAAAATCAAAGATTATTGAATGCAATGAGACCTAATCGTGATTCGTCAGATAGTATTTTTTCTTTGCAGTCGAACGAAGAATTTCAAAATTTGATTAAGTTGGGTGGAGGATTTGCCTATAAAATTACAGAATTTCTAGATGGAGAATTTGATTTGTCGGCCACTTCTAATTCCTCGAACACTCAAACTGAGCGTTATAGTGCGTTGGAATTAAGTGGCCGTTTAGCGTATCGATTTTAGTTTGTTTAAGGCGTTGTTGGCGTTGTGGTTGCCTTCTCTTCTTCTTCAGTGGCAGTAGTACTGGCAGCCTTGTCATCAGAAGTATTTCCCTTAACTGATTTTTTCATCTCGATCATTTTCGAGTGTTGTTCGCCTTGAAATTGTTTATTTTCTGCGATTTGTTTCTTTTTAAATTCGGCAATGGCAGTTCGGCGTTGTTCTGGAGTCATGTTACTGTCACCGGCCAGCTTATCATAAAAAGCTAGAGATTCTTCGTATTGAGCATTTCGATGTGCCAGTCTATTAGTATGGTTTGTATCGAAGGCGGCCAAAATTTCTTCTCGTTCAGCATCGGTCAGTTTACTATTTTGCGCCAAACGTTCTTGTAATCTATTGCGATGTTCTGCAAACTTATTTGCTTGCATTTCGTTGCGTTGCAGTCGACGCTGTTCTTTTCGTTCGCGTTGTTCTTTTTTATGCTCTGCTCGTTGTCCTTGTCTTTGTCCTTGGCCAGAACCTGTGCCACGTTCTTCATTTTTAGCGTAGCTTGGAACGAGTAGTAATACAATCATGGCCAGTAGAGAAATCAACCTTAATTTCATATTGCCTCCTTTATAATTAGTAATTGTGTTTGCTATAAGATAGAAGGATTACACAATATTAATTTTTCTTCAACTTTTTTAGTGGTAATTTTAAGAAGAATGGAGACGCCAATTGCTTGGCAACATAGTCCGATTGCCAGGCCAATCCAAATACCACGTGCAAGTAGGTGATGGTTAAATGCTAGATAAGAGCCAAGTGGGAGGCCAATTATCCAATAGGAAACCATAATGATAAAGAATACGCGATAAGTTTCGCCTAGTCCGCGCAAAACTCCAGAGAGAGTAACTTGCACACCATCAAAAAGTTGAAATAGTGCAACGATGAATAGAATTGGTACACCAACTACGATTAGTTGGGAATCTGCAGAAAAAAGTTTTAAACAATATTCTGGGAAAAAATAGAATGCTAGGCCAGAGCAGCTCATAAAAGTTAAAGATAAAAACAGAGCACTTTCTATAAAGAGAAAGACACGATCTATTCTCTTCTCTCCAATGGCATGGCCGACCTTTACAGCTACTGCGTTGGATACGGCCAAAGGGACCATGAAGGTAATTGAGGCCAGAGTTAGAATTACATTGTGTGCTGCGGCCTGTATTGTTCCCATCATTCCAGTGAGAATGGACGAGAGACCAAAGGCCGCCACTTCCATCCCAACGGTGAAAGCAATGGGGATACTGAGTTTCGTTATTTCCCAAAAAAGAGTGGTAAAAATTGAAAAAGAGTGAAGATATTTTTTGGCATAAATAATTATAGCAATTGCCAGTGAAATTCGAGTGATAATACTGGCAATTGCCAATCCCACAACTCCATAGGAAGGAATTGGCCCTAGGCCAAAAACGAAAACATAATTAAGGGCAATATTAGAAATTACAGCGATAACGGATAGCGCATTAGAAAATAATACATCTTCAAATGATTGAAGAAATTCTTTTACGGCCTGGAAAATAAAGGCCCCCAAAAAGGAAAAAGAAAAAGCGATACTGTATTGGCGAATTAGTGGAATTAGTTTTGCTTCAAAATTAAAATAAGGAATGAATTGAATGAGTAGGAGAGTAAGCAGCTGAGTTATAATTGCGACAATAACAGCATAGACGATAGAGGTTACAAGATATTTGCCAACATCTTCACCCTCTCCTCTTCTTTTAGCGAGGATCGGGGAAATTCCAGCAAGACAAGATAGTCCAGCAACAAAAAGAGGTGAAATAAAACCGGTGGCCACCCCCGTAGCGGCCACTGCTTCAGTAGAATATTTGGCGGCCACTAAAACATCTCCTGCGCCAATGAGCATCTGTCCTAGTTGGCCCAGAACAATTGGAATTGCAAAGATAAAAAGTTCTTTTGAAGATAAAACAATTTTACGTAGAGACAATTTGGGCAATGGCATAATCTTGAGGGTTTTTTACCAGGTTAGTGTCCGATTGGCCCGCTTTTTGTGGGAGATGATTTTTGTTGGACTTCTTTAACTCGGCAGGCAAAATCGCGGATATTGGTAAAAGGGAAATCAGATTTTTTATCAGAAGATTTTTGCTGTAGAAATTTTTTCCAATCCTCTGATTGAAAATTTGCCCATGCAAATTGATTTTCTTGGGTGCGACTATTTTCGAGAAGTGGCAGAATAAATTGTAAAAGTGAGCGTTTGGTTTGTAAGCGCGCAACGGGTGATTGATTATGAATATTCCTCAAAGTTTTTAAAATAACTTCATCCCTATCACCATCTTCATAATATTCTAAAATAAGGCCCGAGTTCAACATCTCTTCGGCATTAACTTTTTTAGAGGAGAGTAACCAGCTTCTTGCGTAGCTTTTTGGTATTATGGCACCTAAGATGCCAACGCCGCCACAGGTGGGAACAAGTCCTTCGCTGGCGTGATTAAAAGAGATGGTAGCACTTTTTTTTGCCAATCGGATATCGCCACCTAACGTCAGTTCTGCTCCAATGCCGCTTGCACCGGCCTGAATATCCATAACAACAGTTTGAGGAAGAAAATACATTGAGTAGATTATTTTTTGTAAGCGAAGTAAAAGGGAGTTTAATTTTTCATTGGAAAAAAAATCAGAGTCAATTATATCATGTCCTTGGGAAAATAGATCGGAAGAGGAGGTAAAGAGTATGGAGTCAATCTCTAGATGGGAGGTGGCCCATGTTAAGAATGATTCCAATTCAAAAATCATTTCGTTATTTACAGCATTGTTGCACTCTGGGCGATGTAATTCCACTTTGATTGATTTGTACTTGGGAATTGCTGAGACTTTTATCGTTTGATAGTTAAAGAGAGTGGACATAAATGACCTTCCTTGGTTTATTGTTGTCCGCAAAATTTATATGACAATCCTTCGTCACATTCATGCTTGTACATTGTTTCAGGTTTGCTTTTATTTTGTCAAAAAATAATTTCGCAAGTTAGAGATTGTTGGCCATTGATGGAGCGCCGAACACAGATATTAGGCAATAGTTGCCGAAAACAGTTTGAGTGAACTTCTTTTTAAATATATTTAACTTCAATGTTGGCGAGGTAGTGTTCGATTGATTCAACGTTGCTTTTTGATCTTTGCAGATCTTTTTTTGTGGCGTTAGTTTCTAGATTGGCCCCTATTTCGCCAAGCTCATCAAATCCATAACTTCCAGCATTGCCACTAATTTTGTGGCCAATGTTGCGCGCAGTAGTAAAATCCCCCTTCGCAAGAGCATCTTTTAGGGTAATTATTTCTTTGCGGCGGTTTTCCAAAAAACCTGGAACTATGTCAGCGATATCTTTGTCAATTTCAATAATTTTTTTATTAGACATACTTTCTCCATTCTTGAATTTTGAACTATCAAGCGTCAAATAGTCTGCCACACTTTGTCACAAAATCAAGATATTGTTTGGATAATTAACGCGATATTCGTTGATAAAATTGATATGGCTTAGCAGAGAACGATTTGAAAAGACTAAAATTATTTTAAGGAAGGCAGTATGACAGAAGTATTATTGGAGCGTAATTATTGGAATGATTTTGCGGATATTTACCTGCAACGAGAGGATGTTAGTTTTTTTACAAAGAATATTTTGGTGGTTGATGATGATCAAGATTTTGCTTTGTACGTGAAAAAAGTGTTGAGTGATATAGAAGATTTATCGGTTGACCTGGCCATTGACCATTCAGCAGCATGGAAATATTTGAACAGAAAGGATTACGATATGATTGTTATGGATATAGCAATGCCGTCAGTTAATGGTGTTGATCTTGCTAAGTCTATTACGGAGTGGTACCGCAAGGGGTTTCCGATTATTTTCGTTTCAGGAAATAGAGAGCGTAGAGTTGATTTAATTAGAAAAAAGTTCAACTCAAATCACGTTGATTTTTGCCCTAAACCGTTGGATAAAAATTTTTTCAAGTTATTGGTCAAACGTAGAATAAATAGCTGGTAATTGATATACTTTAGGTTATTAGTTGTCGGCGGTTAGCTTGTATCCTTCTGCATAGATACTTTCAATTTTGATCTTTCCTTCAAAAATTTTCTTTCTTATGGATGTTATATGATTATCAACTACGCGATCAGTTACATTTGCCTCTCCCCAGACGATATTGAGTAGACGATCCCTCGATACGACTTCTCCCTCGTGGGCAATAAGAAAATTGAGGATTTTAAATTCTTTGGGAGTTAAATCGATTGTTTTGTTGCTAATGGTAACGGAGTGAGAGGTAAGATCTACTTCTAGATTACCTATAAGTTTTTTGGTTTGAGTTTTGCTGCGTTTAAAGATGGCCTCGATCATGGCCAAAAGTTCTCCTAAATCAAATGGTTTTTCTAGATAGTTATCGGCACCAAGTTTATAGGCCATGGTGTGGGCAGAGGAGCCTTTTTTTGAGGAGAGAATAATGATCGGAGTATCATTCAGAAAAGGGTGGTTGCGAAACTGGTTGCAGAACTCGTAGCCAGAAACGCCTGGCAGTTCCAGATCAAGAATTATCAAATCTGGCCGCTTCTCTTGTGCCATAGACATTCCGGCCTCTGCGTTATCGGTTGATAGTAGTTGATAGTTGTTGCTTAGATGTTTTTGTAAGAGGTGTCTAATTTCAATATCGTCATCAATGGCCAGAATAGATTTCAAACATCCTCCGTATTTTTAGCTAGTGAAGTTTATCGTGCATACTGGTTATCAATTACCAGATATTGTACGAGTGAAATTAATTGTACATCATTTTGATTATGCCTTGTGCGGTAGAAATTTCCAACATGGAAAATCAAAATTAACTTGAATTTAATTTTAAATTGGTATGATGAATCAATGCAAATAAAAATACAAAATTAACTTTTTTAGAGATTTTTTACCAATCTCCTGATATAAATATTCTCTGCTTTTAACTAATTGTGCCCAGGTGGCGAAATTGGCAGACGCACTACCTTGAGGTGGTAGCGCTGGCAACGGCGTGCTGGTTCAAGTCCAGTCCTGGGCACCAACTCATTGTAAGGGAACCACCACGGTTCCCTTTTTGTTTTTAGAATCAACTAGTTGGCCTTCCTTTTCAAATGTAAGATTTCGCCAAAATCGTCGCGTAGGGGCATAATAGGGGCATTTTTTTCAATTTGCTCAGAATGGCCCACTCCAAAATCCATGAACTGAACTGACTTCTGTAGATGGTCTGATGAAAAGTGCGCATACCGCAGAGTCATCTTCACATCGGTGTGTCCAAGAATTTTTTGCAGGTCAAAAAGACTTCCGCCGCTCATCATAAATTGCGAAGCAAAGGTGTGTCGCATGTCATGAAAACGAATTTTATTCTTAATGCCGGCCATATCCGCATTTGTGAAAGCGACGGTAGAGGTGGCCATAATCCACCGGCGTTCCATCTTCCTCACAAAATACAAAGCGCGGATTGAGTTGTCTTCGCATCAGCCCCAGGAGCAGCGAGCGAACGGACATTGTCATTGGAATGATCCGCTTTAGTTTCGTTTTCGTTGTATCCTTCATTTCGTATTTATCGCGATTTCGAGTAACCGTGATTTGATTGAGTGCAAAATCAATCCGATCCCAGCACAGTCCACAAAGCTCACCCATACGCAACCCTGTGTGTAGTGCCACAAAAAAGAGGGGATAAAGAGTGTCGCGATTATTGGGCAGCAGGAATTGTTCAATCTCCTTTTTAGACCAATATGCATCACACTTTAATTCAGCTTTTTGCCTAGGCACAAACTCCCACGGGTTCCCAAAAATGATTCGTTTACGTCTGGCGTAGTTCAAAATACTCTTCACCATGCCGACGTTATTATTGATTCCTTTGGGTGCATGCTTGGTTTCTTTGAGCTTGGCAATCAGCCTCATTCCGTGTTCTTCGCGCAAATCTTGAATGTTTACTTTTCCAATGACCGGAAAAACATTGGCCCGCAGGAGCTGTTCATAGTGAATGAAGGTTCGATACTCCCGATTGGCCTTGATGTGTTCTTCCAGCCAAATCCTTGCATACTCTTCAAACCTTATCTTTGTTGTCTGCACAAGAGAGTTATCACCACTGGCCTTGGCATGTTGTTTTTTGCCCTCCATGGTTGTCTTCCAAGTTTTCGCGTCGGTCTTGCGGTCGAAATATGGACTAGCGCAAGTTTACTAAACTAATACCACAAAACCGCAACAACCATCTAGAATCATTAATCTAATTGGCACTTTCAAATGTATACTCTGAAATAAAATTAACTTTTTTTCTATTTTTTCACTTGCAAATCCGTTTTTTTCATGATAGTGTATACTCTGAAATGGCAACTTTACAAAAAAGAAAAAGTCACGGCCAGAATTATTGGTACATTGTGGAATCCCGCAGAGTGAATGGGAAGCCTCGCCCTGTAATGCTGGCATATCTTGGCAGGGCAGAGGATCTTCTTGCTCGACTCAACA
>Ga0208863_1000113_pt1 | contig 102179 bp, 94 predicted proteins | sample RifOxyD3_FD_184040 | JGI IMG/M metagenome (GOLD analysis project Ga0208863, IMG submission 184040) | Soil microbial communities from Rifle, Colorado - Rifle Oxygen_injection D3 (SPAdes) | ecosystem: Environmental > Terrestrial > Deep subsurface > Rock core/Sediment | place: Rifle, Colorado...
TGCTGGGTTTCTTCATAAGTTACTTCATAGACTTCCCATTCTTCCGGGAGATGTAATAAACGGTTGAATAATTCTTTCGTTTCCATATCTTTAAATTATTATTTTCACACTATTAACGGTAGAACCTATTTTTTTAACCTTAGTAACAAAGGTGGAAATCAAAATCTTCAACCTTATCACTTTATTTGAATGTGAATACAAATCTTATGTTTAATAAGGTCATAAGGTTTTTTGGCGTTGGGGGTTGGCTTGTTACTAAGGTCAATTACAGCTTTTCCCTTACAGAATTAGGTCGCTTCTCTGAAGCTATTTTTCATTTTGTTACCTGTTCCTACAAACAGTTAGCTCCTAATGGAGCAGATAAAAATTGTTCCGCCTATGGCGGAATAAAATTTAGTTCCGAAGGAACGGACTGTTTGTAGTAAAAGTAAATAGAAATGTGACAAAGCTCCGTAGGGGCGACTTTGATTTGATTGAATAATAGTTGTAATCATATCCTCTGAAAGTGATTTTTATTAAAAAGTTGAATAATAGAAAAGTAATGACTTAACTTTTTAAGACTTGTCGTCTTGGGTGCTGCATTGCGGAAAACAGGAAAAGATAGACATAATCCGTTGTTGAAAAATCCTTTTAAATTACGGGAAGCTTTTTCATTTAGTAAAAGACAAGAGAAATTATTTTAGAGAGGGATTGGAAATTAAATTCGATAAAATCTGTCCAACACGATCTGATTTCCATTTTTTTCTGAGTTTTAAATTTATTTTGGACAGCAGTGTATTGTACCAAAAAAAATAAAGAGGAAAGTGCTAATTTTTGCAAAGCAAAATGGTTTTTTCTATATTTGTGCCTCAAAATGTGAGTTCTTAAACTCACGCCGGGGTGGCGGAACTGGTAGACGCACAGGACTTAAAATCCTGTGGGAATTACATTCCCGTGCCGGTTCGAGTCCGGCCCTCGGTACTAGTTAAAATTCCTACGTTAAATCTTGCAAAAAGGAACATTCCGCTTTCAGCTATACAGAAGCTTGTTGGAAACGAAAATATCAGGATAACCGAGAAGCATTATTTATCGGTTAAGAATGAAACTTTGATTCGAGCTATGAGAACACTCGACACTGGTAAGTTGAATAAGGTAAAGGTCAAGTGATAAAATACTATCTCAAACTAAAAGAAGCATTTATGCTTATCTAAATCTTTATTGTCCATTCAATTTTTGACAGGCGATTTTTTATACTGTTCAATGTTTTAAAAACATCTGTTTCGCTCGGGAAATTGCCAAATACTAAATTTCTAAAAGCACCATTATAGGTTGGTGCCAATTGCTTCCACAAGGATTCCAATTCTCTGAATATGATTGCTTTGTTCGGATGATGAATCAACCACTGGTTGCTGTTCTTGTAACTTGCCACATCATCATTTACCACTTTCAGCAACATTTTTTCAAACAAAGCTGAATCAAAAAAAGCCGACAGTTCTTTGTCCTGCAATAATTGATGAAGGTCGTAAGTGTGCCTTATTTTTTTCTTTAAACCTTCAATTGGTTCTTCCGCATAAGAAAACCTTACCAAACTCATAATTTTTTCACAAAGCGTTCTTACAGGTTCAAGAGCCAATACATCAAATGGCATCATTCCTTTTTCTTCAGCAATTTTTGATTGTCCGTTTTTTATCATCATATCGCCGACAAATGAACTTAAGGATTTTGTGGTATATGGTTCGTAATAACCAAGCCATGTTGCCTCAACAATAATTACATCCCTCACCTGTCCGTAATTGCCTGTAAATTCTTTGCTGTAGGAGTGTGCTGTTTTCCGGTTCATTCCCATTTTCTGTGTTACATCAGCTATTTCAACTTCGGGCAATACAGCAGAAACAACTGCACTTATTTCTTTAATCTTATTAGTCAGCTTATTATTTGATTCGCCTTCCCTTCTTAATACCACCAAATCAATATCTTCCGAAAAACGATTTACCAGTCCGAAACATTTTGAAAGAGCTGTTCCTCCTTTAAAAATAGTTTCTTTGCCGATTGAATTGTGAAAAATGGTGTGTAATGCAAAGGTTACCCAATAATCCTTTTCAATATAAACAGCCGGTAAATTCAATTGCTGTGCCGTAATGGTTACTGCATCCTTGAACAGTGAAATGTTTTTGTGCAATATCATTTTATATTCCAGTCAGCAGCAGTTGATAAAATTTTTTCTTTCACTCCCAATTTAAATTGACTCAACGGATTTAAACTATCTTTTAATTTCTTTATTTCTTTTTTTCTATTCAGTTGTTCAAGTATTGCTCCAAGTAAAGCCCTTACCCGTGGCGGATACAATAGGGCATATTGAATTATTTCCTTTATCTGCTCTTCTTTCATTTTTTTTATTTTTCCATAAAGAATAGTAACCGCTGTATTAGGGTTACAGTCAGGAATAATTTTCAGATCTTTCAAGGCATCTAAAAAACCAAGCAGTTCATAATTACTATCCGTTACATCGGCATAGCTTTTTACCGGTGTGGCTTTAATGGCTCCTGTGTTTATATAGATGCGTTTATGCCTGCTGGCAATTTTTATACGAAAAGCCATTTGAGTAGTAAGCCCTAATTGATTATACAAAGCTGCTCCGGTAATGTAGGCGATCCGCTTTCCGTTTTTAAAAAGATAAGGACGAAGCAGTTCCTGTTCGTTGGGTTTTAATTCTCCAAATACTGTTGCTTTGGGTTTGTAGAAAGTCCCTTTAGATACTTTTTTTATGACCCCTTTTTTTATCAGACGTTCCAATGCTTTTGCAGCGGTTACATATTTTGCCTTATCAATTTTCAGTTGCTCATATCCAAAGGTGGTATCCTCGAGAATGCGTTTGATCTGTTTTGCTATGTATTCGCTTATTTTCATTAGGGCAAATATACTCTTTTTTAAAAATATGTCAAGTTTCTTGCGCAAGAAACTTGACTTATGAAACATAAAATGGCCAGTTTATTTGCTAAAAGAAACGTGCCGCTTTCAGCTATTCAAAAACTTGTGGGACACTAAAATATTAGAATAACCAAGAAGCATTATTTATCAGTTCAGAATGATACTTTGATTCGAGCTATGGAAACACTTGAAGTAAATAGAAGAACCGAAGACCTAAGAAATGCAGTTGATCTTTTGAATTAAAAGATTTTCAAGGATGAAAATAAATCTGCCAGACAAATTTGGTGATTTGATTGAAGTTCTGGTTATAGGTGTCTTTAAATTGGTGAATTAATAATTTTTTATGTATTGAAAACCGTGGTAATACTTCGAGGTACTTTCACAAACACTTCATCAACTTCATTAGATTAGAAACCAAAATTTCTAAGATTGAGTACGCAATAAGAAATATGAGGCATACTAAATAAATGAGTAGAATTAAAAACACCGAAATAAAATTTTTTTTCGACCCACATATTCATAGATGCCTTTATAATTTTTCCTTTTGATAAAATTTCGAAAGAACTTTCCAAAGCCTCTTTACCCAAGGCAAAAATAATTTTAGGAGATAGAATTTCAAATAAATTGGCTATTACCCCTTTACAAAAGCCAAGTTCAAATTCTGAAGGTGTTATGTTTTTGCCAACAAAACCATGTAATACGGCGTTGCAAAAATATATATGAGAATGAGGTATCTTAATTTCATTGAATAGTTTCAAAAAACTTTTTGCACTATTATCTTCGTTACAATAGGGGCATAGTATCTCTGTCATGGCAGCACCCTTACCTCCAGGATCTCTCATGATAATGAGGAGGCCATTTTTATGTATTTCAAAATGCTTTAGGCAAGTACTAGCGTAAATAGTTTTATTCTCAGATGGATTTCTAGGACATTTCTTGCATTCAGAAAATCTTCCGCTTTTGGCTTTTGAATGAAAATCTAAAACTTTCTTTTTTATATTTATCATATTTTTTTAATATGTATAACGGCGTCCGCCTGATTGGCGGGTTAGGCACATTTAAAATATTTTTATGGTTTTGATTGAGAAACAACAACTTCATAAATATCTAATAAAGAATTATAACATTCTTGAAATAAGTTTATAGCTTCATTGAAACTTTTAGGAGTGTAATTATCAGATATAACTTTGTAAATATTTAAATGAGGCGATACTTCCATTTCCATTAGTTTCTCACCTTTCCCGACTTGAGTAACTTTTTGTTTTGCCCTAGCTCTATGGTTTTTATTCTCATCAAGGCAGGCATACGCTTCAGTCAATATCTTTTTCCATACTTCATTAGTTAAACTATTCAGAGGAATTTTTTTACCACCAATAATTTTTTCTTTAATAAGAGGCCGAACATTAACTTGCCAAGCATCTCTTGTTATACCAACTATAATATCTTCACCATCGGGAGGTGAAATAGAAAGTAATTTAGATTCCTTTAATTCATTTTCTATAAAATTAGCAATTGGCCAATTAATATCGCCATATTTCATTCCTTCTAGGTTAACTCCTAAACGAAGATGATTTAATTCCAAATCAATTGTTGAATTCCATTGAACACCAGTGTTATTATCGCTTACTCCTCTAATTTTAATGTTAGGAGGAATGAAACGTCGCCCTTTACATTTAAAAAAAGAATTAAATACTGTTTCTATATCATAATTATTGTCAAATGCTTGCATTTAATCCTCATGTTTTTGATTTAATTATTAAAAATTTCAATTAATTTTGTCGCCACTATTATATTGATAAGCTGGAGATTCCAGAACTAAAAACTTAATTGTATTATTTGTTGCTTCAACAATTTGAATTTTGGTATTTTTGAAAGTAATAGTCGAGTCATCAGATATATCATAAGTCAATTCTTGCGTGAAAGATGGACGAGCAAAGTTATTTGATTCCTCGCGATAAAAAATCTTTATTACTTTTCCTTGCTTTCCCGAATATGTTAAAGTTTGGACAAAAGTTCCATTGATAGTTCCATATACATCATTCTTATATGTTTGAGTCCAATTAAGCATTTCGGAACCAACATTTGCAACCATAACTTTGTTTTTTTCAAAATTATAAGTTAAATAATAACTGTTTGCTAACCCGCAGCTGATAAATAGAAATGGAAAAAATATAATAACTGTAAGTGAGGAAATAAAAAAAGTTCTCATTGGAAATACCTCATTAATTTCTTTTACAAAGATAAATTACTTATGTGCCTAACTATTAGTTATTGGGATTTGGCTGTGTCTGCCAAATCTCATCTGTTTTAAAATAAATCATGATTATTAAAATCCCCCAACTTTCTATCCTAATATCATTCATTATATTTTAGAAAATATATTTTCAGATTTTGCTAATTGAATCTATTTTATTTCTTCTTCAGCTTCATCCAATACTTCTACACCACAATTTTGTTATGTGGTATGGGCATAGATTTTAATTATTTTTTCAACATCAGCCTTATTTAAATCCCAATACTTATAACCCCGAGTCTCTAATTTGTATTTACCGTGCATAAGCGAAATTTGGCCAGATAATTTTGTATCAACATCACCAGTAAGTTCAAAATGGTATTTTTCAGTATTTTTTTTATAAGTAGACCACAAACTTCCGTACCATCCCTCTTTCATTATTCTAAGTCGTTCTCCCTTTCTCATTAGGCAAGTTAATTCTGGAAATCGTGAGCCAACAGTTTCTACAAACTCAAGCATACTTAATCCTTTCATTCTTAGTTTTATTAAAATTAATTATCCTTTTCCCAACATCCGTGCATATTAGTATATCCCTTTAGTTCACCGAATTTTATTACTTCATTACAATCATACCACTCATCTAATGATGAAGATGGAAGATTCAATCGTTTTGATAATTTGGTCATTTCAACGTTTTCAGGTTGTTGACTCCTTCTTAAAGTAACAACCCATTTTCCATCTTGAAAACCATAATTATGTTTATGATTTCTTTTGGAGGATTTTATAAATAGACTATCCTTATTAGCATCCTCTTCATTAAGATGAAATTCGGTTAAATGACGAGTGAGAGTGAATTCACAAAAACCAATAAGAGGAGTAATTAAAGAATTTGTTTTCTGAACATCAATTTTATAATTATCATCTGGTTCAAAATATTCCCTCACCCAACCTCCACTTAATTTGGTTAATCGTTCTCTTCGGTCTGTTTTATAACTTTCGAAATGTATTGTGAGATATTCCTTGAATGACTTAACAGGGTCAACCTCAACTTTTAAATCTTGCGCCATACTTAAACTGCATTGCAAAGAAAAAAAGAGAAAAATGGTTTTTATATAATTATGGTTCATACTGATACCTTTTTGCTTATAACGATGTTGCCGATAAGCAGCGCTCCAGAATAAGAATGTAGAATAACTGCAACGACTTTTTATTTATTAAAAATATTTTTTATTGGCATCAAAATAAAAATAAAATCAGATATAAATTTAAGATTTACTTCGGTTGTTCAGTTCAAGCTTCACCTCATCGCACTACCCAACTAAAATCCGAGAAATAGCAGCATTGCATTAACACCACTTGAAACTTACATTTTGGTAAATCAAAAACCAAAAACCGGTGTATTGAATAAGGCAAAGGTCAAAGTGATGAAAATACTACATCAAACCAAAAGAATCATTTATGCTGAAAGGGAAGACGGCAAGAAAATTGTTCATAGAATCTTGATAAAAATGATTACAGGTAGAGAAAAAATTTGAATGAAAGAGCATAATTTATTAACTTTGCACGCTCTAAATACCTATTTATTAATCAATCAAAAATTGTTCTCGAAATAGTGAAAGTTTTGTGTCAATTAGGTGACCACAAAAGTGACCACTAAATTTCAACTTTTTATTGAAAGGAAAGAAATTCGAGAGACGAAAAACTTTGAATTAAGATTATTTTAACCGGGGCTCTTAGCTCAGTTGGTTAGAGCGTCTGCTTGACGTGCAGAAGGTCAGAGGTTCGACTCCTCTAGAGCCCACCAAGTCGGAGTTTGCTCCGATTTTTTTTATAAGAAATTAATATGCAATCAATTAAAATAAAATTACCAGACGGATCTATAAGAGAATTTGAGAAAGACATCACTGCATTTAAAATTGCAGAAGCAATTTCACCTCGATTATCTCAGGATACACTAGCTGTTGAAGTGGATGGAGTTGTACGAGATTTATCTTACAAAATTGAAAATGATTCGTCAGTAAAATTTTTAACCTTTGATGATGAAAAAGGTAAGGAAGTTTATTGGCATTCAACTTCACATTTGATGGCTCATGCAATTCAAGAAATTTATCCCGAAGCCAAATTTGGAGTTGGGCCTGCAATTGAAGCTGGGTTCTACTATGATATAGATATCAATTCCCAACTGTCGGAAGAAGATTTAAAAGTCGTTGAGAAAAAGATGGCTCAGCTCACCCAAGAGGATTCTCCATTTGTAAGAGAAGATTTATCCAAGAATGCTGCGATTGATTTTTTCAAACAGAAAGGTGATAATTACAAAATTGAAATTCTTTCTGAGATAGATGAGAACTCCCAAGGAATCAGCATTTACAAGGAAGGATCATTCACCGATCTTTGTCGAGGTCCACATCTTCCTTCAGCCGGAAAGATAAAATATTTTAAGCTTTTAAATATTTCCGGATCTTACTGGCGGGGAGATGAGAAGAACAAACAGATGCAGAGAATTTACGGCATCTCATTTCCTAAAAAGAAAATGCTCGATGACTATCTCATTTTTTTAGAGGAAGCTAAAAAGAGAGATCATCGAAAACTTGGAAAACAATTAGACCTTTACAGCATCCATGAGGAAGCCGGAGCAGGTTTGATTTACTGGCATCCTAAAGGTGCGAGAATCAGATCAGAAATTGAAAACTTTTGGAGAGAAGCGCATCTAAAAAATGGTTACGAAGTTCTCTATTCACCGCACATGGGTAAAAGCTGGCTTTGGGAAACGAGTGGTCATCTCGATTTTTACAAAGAGAGTATGTATGCCGAAATGAGAGTGGATGAGCAAGATTATTACATCAAACCTATGAATTGTCCATTTCATATTATGATTTATAAATCTCATTTGCGCTCTTACCGTGATCTTCCTTTACGTTGGGCTGAACTCGGTACAGTTTATCGATATGAAAAAAGTGGAGTTTTACATGGTCTTCTCCGTGTTCGGGGTTTCACTCAGGATGATGCACATATTTTCTGCAGTCACAATCAAATTGAAGCCGAGATAATCGAGGTAATTAAGTTCGCAAGAATGATGTGGAATTCTTTTGGATTTGAGAAACTAAAATTCTACCTAGCGACAAAACCGGAGAAAGCTGTTGGTGAAAATGAACTTTGGGATAAAGCAATAATTTCGCTTAAATCGGCATTAGAAAAAGAAAATCTTGATTACGAACTTGATGAAGGCGGCGGAGCATTCTATGGTCCTAAGATCGACATCAAAATTAAAGATGCACTTGGACGTGAATGGCAGATGAGCACGGTTCAATTCGATTTTAATATGCCCGAAAGATTTGATATGAAGTACATAGGTGATGATGGAAAAGAGCATCGTCCATTCATGGTACATAGAGCGTTGTTAGGTTCCATAGAAAGATTTTTTGGTTTATTGATTGAACATTACGGTGGAGATTTTCCTGTTTGGTTGGCTCCGGTTCAAGTTGTTGTAATTCCTGTTTCTCAGCATTTCAAGGAGTATGCTCAAACAGTATGCGATGAATTGAAGTGCCAAAATATTAGAGCTAATCTTGATGAACGAAATGAGAAGATCGGTTATAAAATTAGAGATTGGGAAACCAATAAAGTTCCCTACATGCTCATCATCGGTGAAAAAGAAGTTAATGCACAGAATATTTCCGTAAGAAAACATAAAGCCGGAGATTTGGGAGCTTTGTCTTTAAGTGAATTTATAAGTAAAATATCGCACGAAATTAATAATAAAATTTACACAACTAATTAAGGAGATCATCAATCGCTCAAAAAGAAGAAGCTAAAGTAAATGAGGAAATCAAATCTTTACGCGTAAGAGTAATTGATATTGACGGTACTCAACTAGGAATTTTTGGTATCAGAGATGCTATTCGTAAAGCACAAGAGAGAGGACATGACTTAGTGGAGATTGCCCCGCAAGCTCAGCCTCCGGTTTGTAAAATTATTAACTTTGGTAAGTTCAGATATGAACAACAAAAGAAAGAAAAAATTCAACGCAAGCATCAGAAAGTTACCGTATTAAAAGAAATAAGACTTCATCCCAACACAGATACTCATGATTTCGATTTTAAAGTAAGACATGCAATAAATTTTTTAGAAGAGGGTGATAAAGTTAAGGTTGCTATTATTTTTAAGGGCAGGGAAATGGCTTATGTCGAAAAAGGTGAAGCATTAATGACTCAATTCATTGAGAGAACAGCTGAGTATTCAAAAGTTGAATCTCCAATGAAAATGGAAGGTAAACATCTTCTCGTTATTCTTGCTCCGCAAAAATCAAAAGGAAAAAAAATCATTTAAATTATTAATGGATTAAAAAATGCCTAAAATGAAAAGCAACAGGGGTGCAAAAAAATCTTTTAAAGTAACTGCCTCTGGAAAGTTCAAAAGAAAGAGTGCTTATAAGAGTCATATTTTGACTTCAAAGAGCACGAAGAGAAAAAGAAAATTGAGACGAACCACGGAAGTGTCCAAGGCGGAACACAAACGTGTAAAAATAATGCTTCAATAACTAAAAAGGAAAATCAGAATGCCTCGTTCAAAAAATAAGGTAGCAGCGCACCGCAGAAGAAAAAGAGTCCTTGAACAAGCAAAAGGATACTGGGGTAGGCGCAGTAAAGTTTATACGGTTGCCAAAAACCATGTTGAGAAAGGATTGCTCCATTCTTTCAGAGACAGAAAACTAAAGAAGAGAGTTTTCCGCAAACTTTGGATTACCCGTATCAATGCTGCTGCAAGAGTTAATGGTACTACCTATTCGAGATTAATTCATGCTCTTGATGCAAAAGGAATTTTAATTAACAGGAAGATTCTTGCTAATCTTGCTGTTGAAAATCCAGCTACATTCACAGAGCTGGTTAAATTTTCAACCAATTAATTTAATACCCTCTCAAAATTTTTTGCAGAGGGTATTATTTTAAATTTTCTATTTACTGCTATGCTTGCAAAAAAAATAGTTTCTGTTCTTGAGAATTTTCGTAAGGATTCTTCGGCATCAATTGATCTCAAGATTCTGGAAGAAATACGGATAAAATATCTTGGTAGGAACGGACTTGTTACCAATCTATTCGAAGAGCTAAAATCAGTTTCTAAGGAAGAAAAACCTGCACTCGGCAAATCTCTAAATTCTTTAAGAGATCAAATCACCTCGAAAATTACAGAACTTAAGCAAAACTTAACTTCGCTGCTCGAGAAGGAAAAATCTCATATCGATCTATCGCTTCCCGGAAGGCATAAACAATTAGGCAGCAATCATCTGCTCACACAAACTCTCAATGAGATAAAATCCATTTTTAGAAGTTTGGGATTTTCATCGATTGAAGGACCGGAATTAGAATCTGATTATTATAATTTCGAAGCTCTGAATTTTCCAAAGGATCATCCTGCAAGAGATATGCAGGATACATTTTTCATCAGTAAAGATTTTCTTCTTAGAACACATACAACTCCGGTTCAAGTTAGAATAATGGAAAAACATCAGCCGCCTGTTCGTGCAATAATGCCGGGCAGAGTATATCGTAACGAAGCAGTTAGTTCGAGAAGCTATTGCATGTTCCACCAGGTTGATGGAATATACGTTGATACCGATGTAACTTTTGCCGAATTAAAGGGAACACTTGTGGCATTCGCCAAACAGTTCTACATGGAAGATTTGAAATATCGTTTCCGTCCAAGCTTCTTTCCGTTCACAGAACCAAGTGCAGAGATGGATATCACTTGTTATTTGTGCCATGGTAAAGGTTGTAAAGTATGCAAATACAGTGGTTGGCTCGAAATTCTCGGCTGCGGAATGGTGGACCCAAATGTTTTTAAAATGGTTGGTTATGATCCGGAAAAATATTCGGGTTATGCTTTTGGAATGGGCATTGAAAGAACTGCGATGCTAAAGTACGGCATTACGGATATCAGAATATTTTTTGATAATGATTTCAGATTTCTCAAACAGTTTTAGTTTGGAGAATTAAATTGAAAATACTGCTAAGCTGGTTAAAAAATTATGTTGATCTGAAAGGAATATCTCCTGAAGAAATTTCTGTAAAGCTTACTATGGCCGGACTTGAAGTGGAGGATACTTATTCTGAAAGAGAGGTTTACAAAGGATTCATTGTTGGTTTAGTCAAAGCCAAACAAAAACATCCAAATGCTGATAAACTTTCACTTTGCACTGTTTCAGATGGTGAAAAAGATTATCAAGTAATTTGCGGAGCCCCCAATGTTCAAGAAAATCAGAAGATAGTTTTTGCACCTATCGGAACTGTTATTCCCAAAGGACAATTCAAAATTGAGAAGGCAAAGATTCGCGGTGTAGAATCATTTGGAATGATTTGCTCAGAAGCAGAACTTAATATCAGTGACTACCACGAGGGAATAATGGTTCTTCCCGACGCTATGAAAGCTGGTGTTCCGATTACTGAAGCATTAAAATTAAATGATGTAGTTTTTGAAATTGGAATCACTCCCAATCGTCCTGATGCACTTTCACACATTGGAGTAGCAAGAGAGTTAGCGGCGCTCTACAATAAATCACTTAGTCATCCTAAAATAAAATTAAAAGAATCTAAAAATTCTGTTAACAAGTTTGCATCAATTGAAGTTGAAGATGAAATAAATTGCCCGCGATACTCCTCCTTGGTTGTAAGAAAAGTTGAGATAAAAGAATCGCCTCAGTGGTTGAAAGATAGTCTAACTAAAATTGGTTTACGGCCAATCAGTAATGTCGTAGATATAACCAATTACGTAATGCATGAAACTGGACAACCGCTTCACGCATTTGACCTCGATCTTCTTGCCGGAAATAAAATAATAGTGAAGAGCACAAAGGAAGAATCGGTTTTCACAACTCTTGATTGGAAACAAAGGAATTTGCCAATTGGTACAATGATGATTTGTGATGCTGAAAAACCTGTAGCTATTGCCGGTGTAATGGGCGGAGCAAATTCCGAAATAAATTACAGCACAAAAAACCTATTGATTGAAAGTGCTTATTTCAATCCTTCAAGCATAAGAAGAGCTTCTCGTGCTTTAGGGTTATCTACCGATGCATCTTATCGTTTTGAACGGGGAACCGATCCAAATAATACTCTTTATGCTGCTCAACGAGCAGCTCAGCTAATCTCTGAAATTTGTAATGGTGAAGTCGCAAGCGGGAATTTTGATGTTTATCCTAAAAAAATATTTCCAATTGAAATCGTTCTTAGATACAAGACAGTTGAGAGAATTTTAGGATACGAAATTGATGATCAAAGAATTGGAGAAATACTCAAGAGCTTAGGAATATATCCAAAAGAACAAAATAAAGAAGAAATAAAAGTCGCTGTTCCTACATTCAGACCCGATATTGAAAGAGAAATAGATCTAATTGAAGAAATTGCTCGAATACATGGGTACGATAACATTCCCACAATTTCAAAAATAGCAGTAACGCTTCATGGGCGGGTTGATGAATCTGAATTTGCCGATCAAGTAAGAGATATTGCAAACTCACTTGGATTTTTTGAGATGATCAACAATCCTTTAGTAAGCGAGAAATTAGTATCGTATCGTGAAAATCCTATTCAGATTTTGAATCCTCAAAATATTGACATGGAATTTTTACGCAATTCACTTTTACCGACTGCATTATCTGTAATTTCTCGAAATATAAATTCAGGAGAGAAAGATCTTTGTCTATTCGAAATAGGCAATATTTTTTATAAGAATAGTACTGAAGAGATAAAATCTTTTGGTGATTTTACGGAATCCCAAAAGTTGATTTTTATCATGACCGGAAGAGCAAATAACAAAGAATGGTATTCGAATGAAAGATTTTTTGATTTTTTTGACCTAAAAGGCCTGATAAACAGCTTTTTATCAAAAATTTCGCTTGACAATTTTTTAAATGATTCCTATTATCACAGTGGAAATAATTTATATGAATTCCTTCTGACTAAAAGTTTAGTGAATAAGGTTTTAGGCGAAGGAGGTAAAGTAAAAAAAGAAGTTCTCTCGGAATTCGGAATAGACCAAGATGTTTATTCTTTTGAATTTGATCTTCAATCGTTAATGAAAATAGAGAGAATAGATAAAAAATTTATTGAACCTGGCAAATTCCCAAAAATATTTAGAGACTTTGCTTTCATCTTTGATAATTCGATTTTAAGTGAAGAAATTCTAGTACACATTAGAAGCGAAGGTTCGGTGTTACTAAAGTCGGTGAAACTTTTTGACTTATTCGAAGGAGAATCTGTCGGAAAAGACAAAAAAAGTTTAGCATTTTCACTTGAATACGGATCGGAAGATAGAACACTAACCGAAGTTGAAGTAGAGAAGGATTTTACAGCATTAATAAAATCCGTTACACAGAAGTTTAATGCAACCTTAAGAGGAAAATAAGTGAACGAGCTCTCGAAATATGAAAGTATCATTAATGACCTCAACTTGATTGAAACTCAAGCTGAAGTTCTTAAAAACAAAGCAAAGGATATCGAAATCAGAAATATCCATATTGAAAGAGCAATCGAACAAATGAAAGCCGAAAATGCCGCACTCAGCCAAAAGGTAGTTAAGCTTGAGGGGGAAATTGATAGATTGATAGGTAAGGCAGAATTGAATATTTTTAACTCACTAACTTCGAAGGAGAAAGAAACACTAAAATCTAAAATTGAAAATCTAATTAATAAAATTGATTATCACTTAAGTTCTTAAAAATTATTGATCGTTTGATGGAAAAGGCATAAATGTCCGAAAAAAAGAAGCTTAAAATAAAAATATTTGATAAAGAATATTCTTTACTGGTCGAAAATGAAGAAATAGCAAAAGAACTTGCTATTTATGTTAATAAAGTAATGGAAGAAACAAAAGAAGAACTTCCAGACCAGCCTGCGCAAACAATTGCTATTATTGCATGTTTAAATATTGCATATGATTTTTTTCTTGAAAAGAATAAGAACCGGGAATTCTTAATCCAGGCATCCGATAAAATCAAAAAGCTAAAGCTTCTTTTAAACGAACCACAAATGTCCAATCCATCTTAAGTAAGTTAAACTGCCGCCCTGTCAGTTATCACAAAAAGAAAAACTAACTTTCTTCAATAGGGATTTTGACTTTCGGCGTCTATTGCAGGCCTTATCCTGAGAGATCAGGAATCCAATCCCATTGGGATTGGAACAGAGGAAGCAAAAACCGTTCGGGCGATCTCCCGCACTGATTACTTTGGGTTTTTCCCATTAGTCAGTAGCTGGCAGGCCGGTTTATATTTTATTACCGTAATGGAGGAAATATGGATGTTACAAACATTAGCCTTGTAGTGTTGATACCTACGGTAATTTTTCTCATCGTTTTGTTTTTTTTCTTAGGATGGTACTTAAATACAAAAGTCGGCAAAAAAAGTTTATCTGCCGCTGAAGAAAAAGCTAAGCAAATAATAAACGATGCTCAAAAGGAATCTCAAAACTTAAAGAGAGAAAAATTACTTGAAGTAAAAGATGAATGGTATAAAAAGAAACTGGATTTCGATAATGATCTAAATCAAAAAAAACAAAAATACTCCAACATCGAAAAACAGCTATCTGCGCGTGAAGAAAACATTGAGAAAAAATTTGACCTGGTACTGAAAAAGGAAAAAGAGAACAGACAGCTTGAAAGAGAGTTACTGAACCAAAAAAAAGACCTTGATACAAAACTTGTAGAAATACAAAAGCACGAAGCCGAGCAAAATGAAAAGCTCGAAAAGATATCTGGCTTGTCGAAAGAAGAAGCAAAAAGAATGCTTATGGAAAATCTTGTCGATGTTGCCAAGTCTGATAGTGCGAGGTTAATTAAAAATTTGCACGATAAGGCAAAAGCCGATGCTAAAAAAGATGCTCAAAAAATAATAGTACAAGCTATTCAAAGAACCGCCGCTGATTATGCAGTTGAAACGACTGTTTCGGTTGTGCAAATCCAAAGTGATGAAATGAAAGGACGAATCATCGGTAAAGAAGGACGAAATATCCGTTCCTTTGAAGCAGTCACCGGTGTAGATGTTATTGTTGATGACACTCCTGAAGCTGTAATCTTATCCTCATTTGATCAATTCAGAAGAGAAGTTGCAAGACTTTCCCTTGAAAGATTAATTGCTGATGGTCGAATTCATCCGGCAAGGATTGAAGAAGTGGTTGAAAAAGTCCGTCAAGAGCTTGAAGAGGAAATGATTCACGAAGGTGAAAATACCCTTATGCAGCTTGGCATTCATAATATGCATGCAGAATTGGTTAAATGTATCGGACGGATGAGATATCGCTCCAGCTTTGGTCAAAATCTTCTGCAGCACAGTGTCGAGGTTTCTTATTTAACCGGAATTATGGCTGCTGAGCTTGGATTGGACGTTACGTTAGCAAAGCGGGCTGGCTTACTCCACGATGTTGGTAAAACGTTAGATAAAAGTATTGAAGGTCCTCATGCTTTGCTCGGTTATGATTTAACTAAAAAATTTAAGGAACATCCGATAGTAGTTAATGCGGTTGGTTCTCATCATGAAGATATTGAAATGGAACATCCGATTGCGCCATTAGTTCAAGCCGCTGATGCCATTAGCGGTGCTCGACCTGGTGCGAGACGTGAACCGCTCGAAAGTTATGTAAAAAGACTCGAAACTCTTGAAGCCCTCGCAAAATCGTTTGAAGGTGTTGCTAAAACATATGCCATTCAAGCGGGGCGAGAGATTAGAGTAGTTGTTGAACATGATAAGGTCGATGATTCTCTGGCTGATAGACTTGCAAGTGAAATTGCTGCGAAAATAGAAAATGAAATGGAATATCCCGGGCAAATTAAAGTTACCGTTATAAGGGAAGTTCGTAAAATTAGCTATGCCAAATAATGTTCAGAGAATTTTTATGATCGATAACCTGAAAGATAATTAAAAATTATTCATGCCCATCATCTTTTTGATGGGCTTTGTTTTTTAATATTATTAAAAGAAATTATGAAAAAACTTAAAATTGCAGTTACAGGAAATATAGGTTCAGGCAAATCAAGTTTTTGTAAATACCTCGAAGAAATGAACTACGCTGTCATCAAAGCCGATGAAATTGCAAAAGATTTAATTGCCAATGATGAAAAAGTTAAAAAGGAAATAATAAAGCATTTTGGAAACTCAGCTTACAACGGAAATGAAATAAATAAAAAGTATTTGGCTGATAAAGTTTTTTCTGATCAATCAAACCTCAATAAAGTAAATTCCATAATTCATCCACTCGTTATTGAAAAAGTAGCATTACTAATGAATAAACAGCTTCAAACAAGTGCTCTTGTTTTCCATGAGGCAGCATTGATTTATGAAGCTGATATTGAAGATCTTTTTGATATTGTTGTTTTAATTTCTGCTGATTCAAAGGTCAGAATGGAAAGAAAGAAAATACACGATAATTTTTCAGAAGAAGAGTTTATCAAACGAGAATCGAACCAAATTCCGGAAGAGGAGAAAAAGAAACGTGCCGATTTTGTTTTTACAAATGATGGAACTTTAAATGAGCTGAAAGCCAAAGCAATGCTGTTGATCAAAGTGCTTAATGGAATAATTCACAATTGATTTTAAATTATTAACTCCTAATTATCTGTTTGAAGCTGAATGAAATTACTAACCAACAATTCTATTTTTATTTTTTTTTGAAATAAGGCAGTAAGGTTGTCAGGGTTTATCTTGTTTTGTTATTTAGGTCAAATACTGACAGGAAGTGAAGTGAAAGTGATTTCGGTTTTGCGAAACCTTAGTAACCTCAATTCATCTGATGATCTAAAACCTCATCTCCTTATTAATTTTATAAAAGGAATGTAGTGATGTAAAAATGTAAGAATTTATTTAATAACGACTCGTTAACTACTTCTTTATAGTCATTAAGTAATTATCAAAAACTTATTTAATTTTGTTTGTATAAAATTTTTATTTTCCATTTCTGCTCCATATTCAAGGAATAAAAAATTGTCACTCTTAAATACACTCATCGTAAAAGTAACACAGTTGCTTCCCAAATCCATTGTAAGAGTTTTTGCAGGGAGATACATCGCCGGTGAGGAACTGCAAGATGCCATAAACTTAGTGAAAACCTTAAACTCAAAAGGTATTTACGCAACAATGGATGTTCTTGGTGAATCAATAAAAAATAAAGAAGAAGCCATTGAGGCAAAGAAGAAATGCTTTCGAGTGCTTGAAGCGATCAAAACTAATGAGCTAATGGCAAACTTATCGATCAAGCCAACGCAAATGGGCTTAGCTATTGATGAAGAATTTGCTTATCAACAAATTTTAGAGATTGTTCAAACAGCTAAATCATTTAACAACTTTGTTCGAATTGATATGGAGGATTCACCCTATACAGATTCAACAATCAAAGTTTTTAAACGACTGCATGAGAAAATCGGTCACGTTGGATTAGCACTTCAAGCATATCTGAAAAGAACCCTAACTGACATCGAGCAATTAAATAAACTTGGAACTAACTATCGGCTGTGTAAGGGAATCTATGTTGAATCAGAAACCATTGCTTACAAAAAAAAGCAAATAATCCGTGATAAATTTCTAGAAGATTTACGACTGATGTTGGGAAATGGAAACTATGTTGGAATTGCTACTCATGACGATTATTTAATTGAAAATTCTTACAAAATGATTAAAGAGATGAATATTCCAAAAGATAAATTTGAGTTTCAAATGCTGCTTGGTGTAAAAGAGGAATTACGCGACAGAATAAATTCTGACTGCTACAAAGTGCGCATCTATGTGCCTTTTGGAGAAGATTGGTTCGCTTATTCAATACGACGATTAAAAGAAAATCCTCAAATTGCCGGATATGTTTTTAAAAATATTTTTTCTTTCGGCAAATGAATGTATTAGGAATTGAAAGTTCTTGTGATGAAACTTCAGTTGCTATCATTTCAAATGAAATTCTTACAGCAAACTTAATCTCGTCTCAAGATTTTCACGCTCAGTTTGGAGGTGTTGTTCCTGAACTTTCAAGTCGTGCCCATCTTCAAATCATTATTCCCCTTTTAAAAGCCGCTCTGAAAAAATCTAATCTTAATCTTAGCGACATTGATTTGATTTGTGCAACCGCCGGTCCAGGCTTAATTGGCGCATTATTGGTTGGATTAACTTTTGCAAAAGGACTTTCATATTCTCTTAACAAACCTTTCGTTGCTGTTAATCACATAGAGGGACACATTTACTCCGGATTTTTAATGGATGAAAAACCTGAATTTCCTTATTTGGTCTTAGTAGTATCTGGCGGACACACTTTACTATTATTGGTTGAAAGCTTCACTAAAGTACATCAATTAGGAACTACAGTTGATGATGCGGCAGGAGAAGCTTTTGATAAAGTTTCGAAGCTGCTGGGATTTGGTTATCCGGGCGGTCCACAAATTGAGCAAGCGGCTAAACAAGGAAACAGCGAAATAATTTCTTTTCCGATTGCAGACTTGAAGGAACCATATAATTTCTCATTCAGCGGATTAAAAACTTCTGTCTTAAGATATGTTCAAAATAATTTTAAGGATGTAAGCTCGATTTCAGCAGGTGATAAAAATGACATTGCTTCTGCGTTTCAAAAAGCAGTTGTGAAAGCATTGAGCAATAAAGTTGAAAAAGCTTTAAAGCAATTTCCTGTAAAATCAATTTCACTTACAGGCGGTGTAGCAGCAAATAAAGCATTGCGGGAATCTTTTGCACTAATATCCAAGAAGTATGATAAAAAGTTGGTAATTCCCGGCTTAGAATTTTGCGGCGATAACGCTGCTATGATTGCTTTTCGAGGAATGAAATCATATGAGCACGGGCTGGTAAACGATCTTGATTTTAGCCCCTATCCCGGTTTAACACCAAAGCATTTCTCATAAAAAGTTCTTACCTTTTAACAGCAAAAATGAAAAAAGTAAACAAACTTAATTTGGATGACCTGGAAACTCTTTCATTAGCGGAAAAAGAAAATCTTCTTAGCGAGATTAGGAAAAATGTGGATGAAATTGATAAAGATATTCTCAAGCTTCTCGAGAAACGAGCGCGTTATTCAAAAGAAATTGGAAAAGTGAAATCAGCACTCAATCTGCCTTTTTATTCTTCCGAAAGAGAAAAAGAAATAATTGAAAAGCTGTTAACAAATTTAAAGTCATCTCTTCTTAAAGGATCTCTGGTTCGTATTTATGAAAGAATATTGGATGAATCACGAGCAGTTCAACGAGAAGAAATAACAAAGAGAAAAAATCATTAATGCAAAAGATTAGTTTCCGAAATCTTCTTTCAAAGAAGCAGTTCATAATTGTCGTTTCATTTTTCTTCATTTTAATGTTCATACTTCACAATACATATTTTACTCCGAATTATTATACCGGGAGTTCACCTCAAAAATTTGAGATTAAAAGTGGAGAGAACTTAAATTCCATAGTTGAGAATTTGTATGCGAGAGGAATAATACCGAGTAAAACAAACATGAAAATTATTGCTTTCATTTATGGTGCTGAACAAAAATTCAGAGCAGCACGATATGAAATTCCCAATGGGCTCAATTACCTCGAGTTAGTTGAATTATTTTTGAGTGGTAAAGCAGATTATCTAAGAAAAATAAGAGTATATGATGGCTCAACAGTTAAATCCGTTGCTGCAACTTTAAAATTGGATGCATTGATTGATTCATCAGCATTTGTTGAAGCTGCATGTTCAAAATCTTTTTTAGATTCTTTAGGTATTTCCGCACAATCTGTGGAAGGTTATTTGCTTCCCGGTGAATATTCTATTTATGAAAGAAGCGATCCTCGAGAGGTGATAGGCATAATACATAATGAGTTTAAAAAATTTTTAAGAGATTCTCTGAATTATGATGCGACCCAGCACAAATATGCATTACATGAAATTGTTATTTTAGCTTCTATTGTGGAAGGTGAAACGAACAAAGTTTCAGAAATGCCGACAATAGCCGGAGTATATTACAACCGGCTCAGAATCGGAATGAAATTGCAAGCTGATCCAACAGTTCAATATCTTCAGCCAAACGGATGGAGAAGATTAAATCATCAAGATCTTAAATTAGACAGCCCTTACAATACTTATAAATATTTTGGACTTCCGCCCGGACCGATAAATAATCCCGGAAGGGAAGCACTTAAAGCTGCATTCAATCCCGAACAAAATAAATATTTATTTTTTGTAGCCGATGGAACCGGCGGACATAGCTTTGCGCATAATTATTCACAACATTTAAAGTACGTACGAGACTATAAAAAATGGTTAGCATCTCAAAAGGAAAACTAAAAAATCTTTTTTGGTTAATGCTTGCATTCGTTTTATCTGAATGCGCGAACCAACTTCCTCCGGGTGGAGGTGATGTTGATAAAATTCCACCGAGTATCATTGAGGTCTATCCAAATGATGAAACCACCTACTTTAAAGATGATTATTTTGAACTAGGTTTTTCGGAATATGTCGAGAAGCGTTCTGTGAAGGAAGCTATTTTCATTTCACCTGCTATCGATGGAGAACTTGAATTGGATTGGAGCGGAAAATATGTGCGAGTTTATTTTCCCGGTGAACTAAAGCAAAATGTTACATATGTTATTACAATCGGAACTGATGTGGTAGATTATAACAATCGAAATAATATGTCAGAATCATTTTCGTTTACTTTTTCCACAGGACCTGAAATTGACAGAAGAATGATCACGGGAAAAGTTTATGATGAAAAACCACAAGGTGTAATGCTATTTGGATATCTTCTAAAGGGAGAGGAGCCGAATCCGCTTGGAGGAAAACCGGATTATATTTCTCAAACAGGTAAAGATGGTAAATATAAATTGGCAGGGCTTGCGGTGGGAGCGTATCGTATTTTCGCTGTTCGCGATGAGTTTAGAGATTTATTTTACCAGCCTGATCAGGATCAGGTTGGAATTCCATACCGTGAAGTGGAGCTTGAAATTTCTGATACACTATACTCCGGGTTGAATTTCATACTAACTAAAATTGATACTGTTAAGCCAAGATTGCTCAGCGCTTCAATGACTGATAGAAGTCATATCCTCGTTAATTTTAGTGAGGAATTAGGTGAGAAAATTATTAAACCAATTAATTTTTATTTAATTGATTCCACTGCAAACAAACGAACTCAGACAAGATATGCTTTCAAAGGAAATACTAAAGCCAGTGAAATAGTCTTGGTGCCAAATGAAATATTACCGATAGAAAATTCTGTTTATCTTTTTGTTGATTCGATTAAGGATAAAGCTGGTAATATTTATTACAACGATTTTGCACAGCTTACTTTGAGTGACCGGGCAGATACATCTAAAACAGAACTTTTCAAAACAAATCCTGCATTTGGAAGCAAAGATGTTGATTTTCAATCACCGAAGTTTACATTTGAATTTAATGACGCCTTCGATGCAGCGAAGGCACGAGAGGGAATCACGCTCTCTGACACGTTAAAGAAAAACATTCCTTTTGAGGTTGAATTTTTAGATGATGCATCTTTTATAATTACTCCTTTAAAACGCCTTGAGATGTCGAAAGATTATTACATTAAAATAGATCTTGCCCGGTTAAAAGATGCTTCCGGGAATTATCACGACTCAGTTTACCAGTTTGACTTTAAAACCATAACAGGAATTGAATTTACAGGAGTTACGGGAAAGCTGATTGGATTTGATGAGAATAAAAATCCAAAACTCGTTCTTAAAAACCTGGAGAAAGAAAAATTGGAATACACAACTCCCGTAGCAAAATCTGGCTTATTTAATTTTGATAGAATTATTCCCGGTAAGTATTCATTATTTTCCTACTACGACTCTGACAGCAGCAATGCTTACTCATTTGGGAATGTTTTTCCATTCAAAAAATCAGAAGAATTTTCATTCCATCCCGATACGCTAAACTTGCGTGCCCGCTGGATGGAAACAGATATGAAATTTGACTTAAGAATGAAATAGAAGCGGGGATTAAGCATTTAAACTTTCGAAATATTGTGGAGGTTGTAAATCATGACTAACATAAACATTAAAGATTTTGAAAAACGAATAGTGGTTCGGCAGTTAAGCTTAACCGATTATGATGAAGTAGTTGAGCTTCAAAAAAAATGTTTTCCCGGAATGAAAACATGGTCGATGGATCAATTCAGCAGTCAAATAGAAATTTTTAATGAGGGACAGATATGTGTTGAATATGAAAATAAGATCGTAGCTTCATCGAGCAGCCTGGTGTTGGATTTCAATTTATATTCCGAATGGCACAGCTGGACCGAAATTGCCGACAACGGTTTTATACGAAATCATAACGCTCAAGGGAATACTCTATACGGCATTGAGATTATGGTTGATCCTGAGTACCGCGGGTTAAAGCTTGCAAGGCGGCTGTACAATGCCAGGAAAGAATTAGCCCGGAAAATGAACTTAATGAGAATAATAATTGGAGGCAGAATCCCAGGCTATGGAAAATACACCGAAGAAATGTCTGCACGTGAGTACGTAGATAAAGTAATGCAAAAAATTTTAGTTGATCCGGTTCTTACAATGCAAATTTCCAACGAGTTTGTACTGAAACGTCTCATTCCAAATTATTTAAGCAGCGATAAAGACTCAAAAGGTTATGCTACATTTTTAGAGTGGACAAACCTTGACTATGTGCCGGACACAAAAAGAAGATTCATTCCCGTCTTTCCCGTAAGAGTTTGTGCCGTTCAGTATCAAATGAGAATGATAAAAAGCTTTGATGAGTTTGCTAAGCAATGTGAATTTTTTGTCGATGTAGCATCCGACTACAGAAGCGATTTCGTAGTATTTCCCGAAATATTTACTACTCAGCTTTTGTCCTTTCTTCCGGTAGAAAGACCTGCGCTTGCCATGCGGAGCCTTGCCGATTTCACTCCCAAATACTTGGATTTATTTACCCAATTAGCCGTTCAATATAATGTAAATATAATTGGCGGTTCTCATTTTACTATCGAGGAGGATAATCTTTATAACGTGTCCTACCTTTTTAGAAGAGACGGCTCCATTGACAAGCAGTACAAACTGCACATAACGCCTAATGAACGTAAATGGTGGGGAGTAAAGCCGGGAAATAAGCTCAAAGTTTTCGATACCGACAAAGGTAAAATATCGATTCAAATATGCTACGACATCGAGTTTCCGGAGTTAGCCCGCATAGCTGTTGAACAAGGTGCTCAGATTATATTCGTTCCTTTTTGCACCGATGAGAGAAATGCTTATCTAAGAGTAAGATATTGTGCGCAAGCCCGGTGTATTGAAAACCATGTTTTTACGGTCATAGCGGGCAGTGTTGGAAATCTGCCGTCAGTTGAAAATGTTGATATTCATTATGCCCAATCGGCAATATTCTCTCCATCAGATATTCCGTTTTCGAGAGATGCGATTCAGGCAGAAACAACTCCGAATATTGAAACTGTAATTATTGACGACGTTGATCTGGAATTACTAAAAAAACATCGTCAGACAGGCAGTGTGCTGAACTGGCTGGATAGACGGAATGACATTTACTCGGTAAAAGTAAATCATAAGAATGTTGGGGACGAAAATTAAAAACAGAGAAGGGTAGAAAATTTATTCCTCAACTTACGCTCGAATGTAAAAACTTTTTAAATGAAAGGAAAAGACTTTATATGATGGTCAGCTTGAACCTGGTTTTGAATTTTGGAGATAATTGAGAATTTTTTTCCAGTGCTGTCCAAAATAAAATTCAAATATTTTTATTTATTGAATTCAAAAAAAATAAGCTGATAAGGTTATTTTCTTATGGTCATTTGGTTTACTAAGGTTAAAAAAATGATTACTTACTTATTCACCATACGCAAACCGAGAGATGACATCTTTTAGTCAGCAAAATTGAATCTCATATCTTTTACAGAAATGTCGAATAATCTGAATTTTCTAAAAAAATCAAAGACGTCATCTCTTATCCCTAAGGTAGACTATTTCAACATTATCACACTATTTTATAGAGAGACTTTTGACTGTGATCGTACAATCATTTCTAAGCGTAAGAAAATTTTTAATACAAAACGAATGAGAAGAATGTAATAAGATGTGGATTAAAGTCAGCAAAAACTGAAATGTTGTTATTCCAGATAATTAGAAGAACTTGTTTTCCGTTTCATATTTATTTTGAGCAATAGTGAGTGCATCTTAAAAATATTACCAACTTCCAGTGACCAGCACCCAGTAACTAATTTCCGAAATCTCATTTCCCAATGACAAAATTATATTGATTATCCAACTTTCATTACTTAGTTTGAAGGTAGAATTTCACAGGGCTTTGTTGAAAGACTACACTTCAAATAATAAACCCAAATTGCTCGAGCAAGTAAGAATTGCGATGCGAGTAGCACACTACTCGAAGAGCACTGAAGAAAGCTACGTCAATTGGATCAAGAGGTTTATACTTTTCCATAACAAACGCCACCCGAAGGATATGGGTGCGGAAGAGGTAAAACAATTCTTAAATTATCTTGCTGTTGATAAACATGTATCAGCTTTAGCCCGTGAGATATGAAAAGTTATTATTATATCTATGTTTTGAAATCTCTAAGAGATGGAATGTTTTATACCGGTTATACTAATAACATCAACAGACGGTTAGCAGAACATAATAAAGGAATCGTAATAAGCACAAAAAATAGAAATCCATTTAAATTAGTCTATTGGGAAGGCTGCTTAAACAAACAGGATGCTACGGTAAGAGAAAAATATCTTAAAACTGCTTGGGGGAAAAGATATATTAAAAACCGTATAAAGAATTATTTACAAATATGATCAATCAACTAACATTAAATAGAGATTATCTCACGGGCTTAACACAGAATCAAGCACTCTGTTCAATTCTATTTTTATATAAAAATGTGTTGGGAAAGAATTTTGGTTGGCTGGAAGATTTAGTAATAGCCAAAAGAAGTAAAAGAATTCCTGTCGTTTTCACAAGAAGTGAGGTTAGAGAGGTATTCAAACATCTTGAAGGAGTTGTAAAGCTTATTTGTTCCTTATTATACGGTTCGGGCTTAAGACTGGGTGAAGCTTTAAATTTGCGCATAAAAGATATTAACTTCGATCTGAATCAAATAATTGTACGTGAATCAAAAGGAGGTAAAAGAATAACCACATTATCGAAATCAATTATTCCGGAATTAAAACAGAATTTGAATAAAGTTTATTTACAGCATAAAGCTGATTTGAAGAAAGATAAAGGAAGAACAAAGCTGCCTAACGCTTTAGTAGAAAAATATCCAAATGCTTCAAAGGAATTTAGACTTGCCACGTGAGATAAAAGAGTAGCCTATGTATTATTATGTTTATGTCTTGCAATCAAGTAATGATAAAAATTTCTATGTTGGATATACAAATAATTTAATAAAACGAATAAATGAACATAACAAGGGGAAGGTTGAATCAACAAAATCAAGAACTCCATTAAAATTAATTTATTGGGAAGGATGTATTAGTCAAAAGGATGCACTTAGGCGAGAGAGATATCTTAAAACTGCTTGGGGAAAAAGATACATTAAGAATAGAGTAGAAGATTATCTCACGTGGTGAAGCAATTTGTATTTCCCGCTGATAAGTTTATAAAGGATGAGAATAGTGATTTGATATATAGGTACCATATCCATGAAAGTACGGTACAAAAAGCAATAAAAATAGCTTGTAAAAAAGCAAAAATATTAAAGCCAGCTACTTCTCATACATTCAGACACTCTTTTGCTACGCATCTTTTAGAGTCTGGCTATGATATTAGGACAATACAAGAATTGTTGGGGCATAATTCAGTTCATCCCGTGAGATATGCGGCATGAAATATTTTTATACATATGTTCTAAGATCGTTAAAAGATATGAAATATTATGTTGGTTATACCGGCAATTTAGTTGATAGAATAAATAAACATAATGAAGGAAAAGTAGATTCTACTAAAAATAGAATTCCATTAGAATTGGTTTATTGGGAAGGATGCCTCAATCAACAAGATGCGACGGCAAGGGAAAAATATTTAAAGACAGCCTGGGGAAAAAGATATATAAAAACTAGAATTAAAAATTATCTCACGGGATAAAAACCACAATGATATATACTCATGTTATTAATTTAGGAGCTGGAGTTAAAAGTCCTTTAGATGATTAAGAATATGAGTTTGTTAGGAAGAATTAAATTTCTTGTTTTGAAATGTCGAATAAAATTTAGAAATTTTATTAAATAATTTTAATTAAATGATTTATGGCGATTAAACCAGGTTATAGAAATAATGTTAGTCGGAAAATATTTCGGGTTAACATTCCAAAGGATAGTCGGTTTTAATCGGCTCAATTAATAGTTATGTGTTAAAATAAGAGTATGAAATGGATTTAAGCACTCTCATTAAAATAGCAGTGGGTTTCATAAATTTTGTTATCGCTGCCTTTTTGATCAAAAATGAATTTAGTAAAATCAAATTGAAGCGAAAAGTATCCCCAAACGGAATTTATATTATTCTGTTAATAGTGATAATGATTTTGACAACTGTATATACAATTATAGATGGCTATGATGCTAATAAGTCTAGTATTCAAATACAAAATATGAACAATTCTCTTAATACAATGACTAGTGAATTAAATGTTGCTAAAAACGATCGTGATACTATCCTAAATAATTTGGTTTCTTCAAATGTAAAATTAAAAGAGATTCAAAATAAATTAGATCCATTTTTATCAATTGCTCTAAAAAAATATCCTAATACGGATACTACAGAAGCACTGAGAAAATTATTTAATGAGATTGATAAGATTAAGAAAGATATTGTGGAAGTTTCTCTTCAAGCTGAATTCAAGCCAATAATTCAATCTGTGAAGGAACAAATATTAACCGAATTAAGGAAATCTGTTACTTTGCAAAATAGCCAATTCTTAATAAATGATTGGTCTGGTAAACCGGTAAATCAATTAGTAGCAAAAGAAATTGGTGATATTATACGCTCATCCGGTCTGTCATCTGAATTACAAAATTCTTTTGGTGCTCAAGGAGGATACATCCCCCCGCCAATAGAGATAAATGTTGAGCCTGATAATGTTAACGCATATACAGAATTTGTAAGGATTTTTAAACCGCTATTTTTTGATTATCAGCCAAAATTGAGAGTAAAAAAAGGAATGGGAAATATTCTTAGAGTAAGAATATTTGGTAGTCCAAGTTTTAAAATGGATGGTAGAATAAAATATCAATAGTTAACACATAACCCGCAACTCAAAGCGACTGCTTTAAACGTTACGGCATTTGACAAATTTTGGAGTTGCGTTGTAAATGAAAATTGCTCTTTGAGTTTAGTGAACAAAATAAATTTATAAATAATTATTGGCGTTGGCTTTTCAGTGTTGCATTGTTGTGTTGGGCAGCGCTTTAGTTGCAATGCCGTTAGGCATTTAATCGATAAGTGAAATAAAATAAACGTAAGCAAAGATGTTTAATCTTATCTGTACGCTTTAATTTTAAGGAGGATTCTATGAAATCGTTTATCATTTTTTGTATCGGTTTTATTTTTCTGAGCACCTCTGCGTCTTTCTCACAGTTTGTCATTACCTCGTCAGTACCATCAGATGGCGCAGTGAGTGTGCCATTATCCACAACTATCAGTTTTACCTTTAGCGCCCCGCTGGATACAACGATGCGTTACGGGGAATTACAGTTTCCGATTTCTTTTATAGCAACTGACCCGCTCGACACTTTGGTTTTTGGTGCAATCTCCTACAGCACTGACCTCCAGACGATTTCGTTTGAGATTACTCATACCGCCAACACTGATTTTGTCTGGCTGGTTATTGGAGCGCGAAACAACACCGGGCAACCTTTGTCTCAACCTTATGTGTTGAATTACACGACCTCAGCGGCTTACGGCGCCAATAGGGTTAGCGGAACCGTCACTTTTGAAGGAGGAGATCCAACGAATGCTGTTGTAGTTCTTACAGATGGGCCTCTCTTTGGTGAAGAGGAAGGCATTGCTTTAATCGGAGCTATTGTGCCAAACTCTCTGGGAGCGTATATAGCTAATTATGTCCGTGATGGCGTATATTGGCCTATCACAGCAAAGGACATTGATGGCGACGGAGAGATCGATCCGATGGGAAACGATGTCATCGGTTTCTACGACCCGAATCACGATGGCCAGCCGGACAGCATAGTGGTATCTGGTAGCGATCTCACGGGAGTCGACATGACACTGCGCAGACTCTTCGTACCCGTCACTGCAAGAGCATATGTGGATACTGCTACGTCGATCGCCAAACAATATGCCGCCGACCAAGAGTTAAAAGTAATTGGTGTACATGCGGACCCGAAGGGAATTGACGTGGGACTTGATGGAACTGCCCTAATGTGGTGGTATCAATTCTATTCACCTTCTTTTCAATTATCTACACTGGTTTTAGTATCTTCATTTTTTACCATGGCAGACACGACGATGGAAGGATTTCCATCAACTGGGCTACCCATTCCAGAGAATTTTGTCGACAGTGATTCTGCTATGTCATTGGCTGTTGCAAATGGAGGACATGATTTCGAGGTTCAACATAATGTTGTCAGGCGTACACTATATGGTGGCAATTACTGGGCGGACCGCTTCCTGCAAGACTCAACAAAAATTATTTGGGTGGCCGAATACGAAGCAATTGAGCCGGATAGTTCCAGCCTCATCTTTAGAGTTTTTGTAGATATGATCACGGGTGAGTTAATTACTGGTGTGCAAGAACCGAGGGTTTCTGTTCCTCTCGGGTACTCTTTATCACAAAATTATCCCAATCCATTCAATCCAACAACAACAATAAATTATTCAGTCCCCAAACAAAGTTTTGTAACAATAAAAATTTATGATGCTTTGGGTAGAGAAGTTTCAATATTAGTCAATGAAGAAAAGTCCGTCGGTACTTACTCTGTAGAATTTAATGCCTCTGGAATTTCAAGTGGAGTATATTTTTATCAAATAAAAACAAATGAATTTGTACAGACTAAAAAGATGCTATTACTAAGATAAAAAATGCCTAACCCGTTCTTCAAGCCGCCCGCTTTAAACCTTGCGGCATTTTTGTGGTTATTAAGTTGCGTTACAAAAGTTAGTTGCTCTTTAAAGTTGAGTGCACTAAAAAAGTTTTTATAAAATTATTGGCGTTGGTTTTTCAAAGTTGCATCGTAGTTATGGGCGGCGGCTTAAAAACAACGTCGTTATGCGTCATTTTTAAATATAAACAATTTCAATAAATAGAATTATTTTCACAATAACTTAATAGGAGAAAAAATAATGAATACCAAGAAGATGTTATTAGCTTGTTTAGCAGCTTTTGTTGTGACCTTCTTGTTGTCTGGTCTTTGGCATATTGTCCTTTTGGGAGATTTCTACAAAGCAAATGACGTAGCATTGGCTCGGGCAGAACCGAACATGCTCTTTGTAATTCTGGGACAACTTATTCTCACTTTCCTGATGGCGGTGGTATATCCGATGGGATACAAGGGCGGTTCGCCAGTTAAAGAAGGTTTTAGATTCGGGGCAATTATAGGACTTATCTGGCTTCTCCCCTGGTCGGTCATGATGCACGGATTATGGAACTATCCTTTAGCGGGCGTCATAGTTGATTCCGCTTGGCATGTAGTTGAGGAGGGTGTTGGTGGTATTGTTATTGGGCTTGTCTACGGAACTAGCAAAAAATGAGACGAGGATAATTCCGTAAGAATACGACCTGACGGTGTGATGGCCCGAGCGAAAGATTATTACAATACTTTCTCTCACATTATGTTTTGCACCGCCACCAATGTGATTAAAACTTTATTAATGTGTTCTGTTTATTATAGAAAAAATGTTAAGATTTTTTAGAGAAATAAAAAACGCATAACCCGCTTTTCCACCCGACCGCGTTTTCATTGCGGCATTTTCAAGTTATCTGGTTGGGTGAAAAAGGTGAGCATTGTAAGCAACATTGTTCTATTAAACAAATTTGTTAATAATTATTGGCAGTAGCTTTTCAGTTCTGCATCGCCGTTAGGGGCGGACGGGTGAAAAGCCACGCCGTTATAGTTCAAAAAAAGACCTTTAATTGCAGGAGGAAAAAAATGGACCAAAATATCCGTTCTTTGGCTGTAAGAAGTTTGTTGGGGAATTTTTGGCGTGCTGTATCTATTTCTCTAGCCCGCATTAACCTTTACGGCATATTCGTTGCGATTCTTTTCATATTGAATATGCCGGACGTTGCAAGGGGACAGGAGTGTATTGGGGGAATACCGGTCAACCAGATGGATTCGCTGGCGCTGGTGGCGCTTTATTACGCGACGGACGGGCCGCACTGGGCTGCTCCGCTTAGCGGCGAACCGTGGCTGGGGGGCGCCCCCGTTACACAGTGGGATGGAGTGACAACATATAATTGCCGGGTATATTACTTAACGCGTCAGCAAGGTGTCAAGATGAAGGGGACGCTCCCGAACGACCTTGGCAATCTGACCGCCGTGAGTGCTATCAACATAAACGGACAGAGTGGAGAAAATGGTGACCTGCATGGACCGATTCTAAGTATTCTCGGAACGCTCGCCAATCTGGTAAATCTTTCACTCGGCAATAATAACTTAAGCGGCGAGATTCCGGCAGAGTTGGGCGAACTGGCCAACCTCCAAACTCTTTCACTCTCCGGGAATCGCTTAGAGGGTCCGATTCCACCGGAGCTGGGCGATGCGACCAACCTGTGGTGGGTCAGTCTTGACCATAATCAACTTGGCGGTGCGGTGCCACAGTCGTTTGCCAGCCTCATAAACCTGAAGTTTTTGCTGCTTCAGGACAACCAGTTGGAGGATTTGCCGGATCTAACCAGCTTGTCCGCGCTGACGAATCTGTATCTGGAGAACAATCGCTTCACGTTCGAAGACCTCGAGCCCAACGTGCCCCTATTTACTCAGGCACAAGTGTTGTATTCGCCGCAAGACAGCGTGGAAACGCACATTGATCATGCATGGAGGGTGCTGTATGTAAACGTCGGTGGGACACAGACGGCCTATCAGTGGTACGAAAATGGTGTGCTCATCCCGGGCGCAACGCAGTCCACCTACGCTGCGACCGAGTCGCAAACTTACCGTTGCCGCACCACGAATCCACTCCTACCGGGTCTCGTCATCTGGAGCAAAAACGTTGTGGCAAAATTTAAAAATTTTCAGATTCAGGCCAAGCCGGTCCGCAACGAAATTCGGCTCGCCGGCGATTTGACCGCTATCAAAGTGAGCATCATCGATGAAGAAACTAAGGAAGTCGCGACGGAGTTTGGCGGCAACGCGATCTATCGTATCCTCGATAAACTCGGCGTTCAGGGAGTCGGCCAGCGGCTAAGTGCCACCTTGTCGCTGATTGAAAATGGCGTGGCGCAAGATGTCTTCTATGAAAGCACGAAGGATAGTTTCAATGTCAACAAGCCGATCACGCTGAAAACCGAATTGTCCGGGCCGGTCTTTGTGGAAGTGAGCTTAGAAAATTCGGCGCTGCCGCCGGACACAGTGCGCATCGAGTTGAAGTCGCCGCTGGATTTCTTCGTCGAGCGCATCGAATTACAGCAAGGCATCGTGGATATTGATAAGGAAGTCACGCTGCTCTACAGGCCTGGGGAAAACAAAACTTTTCCGGCTCTGCCGTTGGTCGCCGAGCATAATACCGCTTTGCTTGCGCACGTTGGTTATGAATTGAAAACGCCGATTGCTTTTTCTAAAATTGAAGGCATTGCGGGCATTACTGCGAAGTTGCATATCACTCGCGGCAGCACGTTTCTCGGAACGTTTGACAGCTTCCGTTTTCCGTCACGAGAACTCACCTCGTTCATTTTAAAAGATCCGAAAGAATATGATCTGAATGAGCAGGCTGAATTGCGCGATGTTTTGGTTGCGCTCATTCCGTACGAGCTTGTCGAGACGCCTGCGAATGACTACGCCTTCGATGTCGAGCTTGAGTTCGAGCTGGGCCTCGATGAGATGGGATCCGACAAAGCAAATAACGTTGGCGTTATCACCGTGCCGTTTGTGGCGACCAAACCCTTGCGCGTTCTCGCGAGGGTGGCGAGGTGGAATGATCAAGCCGAAGTGCCGGAAGTGGAGCCAGAAGTCTGGGATTTCATGCGCTCGGCGTTTCCGCTGCAATGGTTAAAACTCACATTCAACAACCCGAACCGCACGGTCTATGAAGATACGAATCCGAGTCTGCTGAAGCTGGCGCAAATGCTGGCCGTCTACAACAAAGAGAATGTCAATGATCAGCGGCAGCGCCTTGTTATTTTTACAACTTCGAATGAGATGCTAACAACCGTTTGCCAGCAACCGGCGGCGGGTTGCGCTTCCCTCAATTCCACCGCGCTCATTGTGCGTCCGGATGCGAAGGGACTCGTCCATGAAATGGGGCATACATTTGGGTTAAGGGACACGTATAAGAACATGAGCTTTGTTACGCGCGATGGCGATCCGAACCCTCGGCGCGTATCCGCTGATCTTGTGGGCAATCTTGTTGAGAAAGGGAATATTCCGTTGGCAGATATTGAAGAGATCCGGCAAAACAAGATTGTCCGTGCCATCAATGAAAATGAGGTGAGTGTGGTTTACGAGTTTATGGGCGGCAATGAAATGTTCGGAAGATGGGTTGATCGTGTCACTTGGGATTATTTGTATCGCACACACTTTGACGCCAGACAGCCAGGCAATTTGCTCGCCGCAAACACAGCCGCAGGCTTCATCAATGTTACCGGGCTGGTCGACACGAATAACGTTGTCTCATTTAATCCGTTTGTGTTGATGCCGGTTGTGCCGGAAATCTCGACAACGCAAACCGGCGTGTATGCTTTGGATTTCACCGATGCCGGCGGCGCAAGCTTGCAGAGCTTCGCCTTTGATATCGAGTTTCACATACCGGATGTTGGCGACGTGGCGAGTGTGCCGTTTTCATTCAATCTCCCGCTGCCCGACGGCACAAAGAAAATCGCATTTCTGAAAAACGGTGTCGAGCTTGGCAGCCGGATATTTTCCGAAAATCCTCCTACCGTTGAAATCACTTCGCCGGCCTCCGGGCAAACGCTGAACCAATCGACGCTCATTACCTGGACAGCGTCAGACGTTGACGGGGAGCTATTGACGTATGACATTTTGTTTTCCGTCGACGGGCAAGAGCACGAGGTCGTTGCCGTCAATCTTACAGAAACTTCTTACTTGTTGAGAAGGAGTCAGGTACAGGAATCCGGTGCAGCCACATTAACTGTTATTGCGACTGACGGCATCAACGAGGGCCGGGCGGTCTTGCGCGATTTGATTGTTTCGGTAGCACAACAGGAAAAGCCAGTTACACCGGCACAATTCATTCTCCAGCAAAATTATCCGAATCCATTCAACCCAGAGACTCAAATACGGTATGATCTGCCCAAATCGACCCATGTCCGGATTGAAATTTTCAATATCCTCGGACAAAGGATCAAAGTGTTAGTGGAAGAACAAAAACCGGCAGGCGCCTACAGTCTCATCTGGGATGGACGTGCGGATAATGGTGAGACAGCGACTTCGGGGGTTTACATTTACCGTCTTAAAACGGATGAATTTGTGAAAAGCAGGAAACTGCTATTGTTACGGTAGTTTTGATTAGTTTCAAGACGTCCGCAATCAAACATAACATCGTTTCCAGCCGACAACCCGCCAGAGGTGGGTGAACTGTTTTCGCATTCGGCAATTTACAAGTTTTAATGTTATTCCTCCCGTTCCGGCTTTCTTGTTCAGCTTAGTTCGTAAATGAAAATTTGTTCTAAATAAAAAATTGTTAAAAATGTGACATTGTTGTCCGTTAGCTAACGGATGGGGCGCCGCTTACCTGCCTGCCGGCAGGCAGGTCGGCAACGTCGTTACGTTGCTTTAAATAGATTGAAATTATCAAAATAAAAAGAGAAGTTTATTTATAACTTTTCTTAAATTTTTATAATGTCTCGCAAAGTAAATCGTGTAAAATATCATTTGGATTCAAAAGGAATAAAAGAATTACCTTATGAAGACATTGCTGCAATCTTAAGAGCTGCTGATGATTTAATAATGAGCGGTGGGAGAAATTTACTTTCAAAACTTCTCAAAGGTTCAAAAGAAAAGAAAATTATAGAACTCGGTTTGGATAAAAATCCTTTCTATGGTTTCTATTCAGATATTTCTTTAGAAGATATCTTAGCAAAAATAGATTGGATTATAGAGAACAATTATCTCGCAATAGAATATGATTATCGTTTACCTTTATTAGTTTTTACTGAAGAAGGTTGGACAATAGAAAAGGATACATATTCAACTGAGCTGCTTAAAGGATTTGATAAAATGATTAATAGCGGAGCGAATTATTTTAATATGAATTATCTAAAAGATAAAAACAGAGGTTTAATTTTTTTATTGCTGGACAAAATAAAACTAACAAATGATAAAAAATATATACCAATCTTAGAATCGTGGAAAGAAATAGATTATAAAAAAGTTCAACAAAAAATAAATCAAGTAATAAATAGTATTTCACAAAACGCAACATAACCAGTGCTTCAACCCAACAGCATCCGTCTCCGTCAATTGACGGATGACGGATCGCATCCGGCAATTTAGAATTTTTAATGTTGGTTGCTCCCCGCCAGAGGCGGGCAAGCTGTTTCGGCTAAATGGTTCAAGGTAGTTGTTCTAATTAATAAACTTGCAAAACGTGTATGCGAAGAAAGTTACACACGTTTTGCTTAATCTTCGGCAATTGTTTTCTATGCGGCATTTTTGTTCCCGCCTTCGTTAATCCGCCTAAGGCGGACGGTAGGTAAATTGGGGCGCCGCTTATCGGAAATGCAGTTATACCACATAAAAATATTAATATGTTGTTGGAATATTGTGCAGAATTTTGTACGTTTATTTGCACAATATAAAAATTAGGAGTTCCTATGTTCAGAATACAATTAGATAAAGACATTCAACCTCTTTCGGAGTTTCGGTCAAAAGTTGCCTTTTATTTTGACAGAGTAAAAAAAACTAAAAGGCCATTAATTATCACCCAAAATGGGAAAAGCGCCGCAATATTATTAGACGTTTCTGAATATGAATCAATGATTGATAAAATTGAGGTTCTAGAAGATATAAAACTAGCCGAAGCGCAAATTAGTAAGGGCTTGGAAATATCCCATCAAGATGTGAAGAAAAAATTTGGTAAAAGTTCCCAAAATTGAAAATACTATGGTCTCCTTTAGCTGTAGAAAGGTTGGAAAATATCTTTGAATATATTTTAAAAGATGACATTAGTGCTGCTCATAAAATGGTTGAAAGAATATTTAAGAAGGTTGAAACTTTATCAAAATTTCCAGAAAGAGGAAGAAAAGTCCCAGAAGCAAATAGAGAAGAAATCCGGGAAGTTTTTGAGAACGAGTATAGAATAATTTATAGAGTTGAATCGACAAGAGTATTTGTCCTTTCGATTAGGAATTTCAAACAATCATTACCTGATAAAGACTTAGTGTAATTGTGGTATAACCCGCCGCTTAACACGGGCAGCCCGCATCTAACGGGATAAACTATTTTTCAGTGCGGCATTTTTGCTATGGCGGTGTATAAGGCGCAATGTTGTTAAATTCTGATCATGCTATTCTTTGGACTTCAAAACCAACTTCCGTACTTCCATTCCTTTTCTAACTTGTTCACGATTATTCTATACGACAGCCAAAGAAAGTTTCTCGTCTCTTATTTCTACTATTTCAAGAGTGGAAATGCTTTTATCGCTCAGACCTAAAAATTCTTGAGTGATTGGATCGAACAATGAATCTGCTTGAGCATAAATGGAAAGTTCATCACCACATTTATATTGCTTGAAAAGCCAAGATTTATGAAAGCTTCTCCACTACTTTCATCATAAGTTAAAAGCTGGCCTTTTTTTATTTCAATCTTAAGTTGAAATTCATCAAGCGTTTTGTCTTCAAGTTCAATTTGTTTTTTAGATTCTCGTTTGGGGAAAAGAATTTCTTTCTTTGAGGATTTGATATCCAAAGCGAGGTCTTCGCATAAAATAAGCATAGTTTCACCGACAATTGTCTTGTTAAATTCTTCACTTCCAAATCGAATTTTATTTAAAGCTAAATACTGTTTTTTCTCATCGGACGATCCACCAAATAAATTTAATCCTAAACCTTTATTACTTACAGATGACTCTACGTTCCCGGCAAAAGCTATAGTATTCTTTGATAAATCAAAAATCTGGAGCGAAATTGAAATCTCACAACTATACGCTTCATAACCTGCAATATTAGATTCACCAGCGCTAAATCTTGCAATATCAAAATCATTTACTTTGCCTATAACAAAATATCCAAAGTCAATTTCATTTGCGATTGAAGTGATTGCTTGGAAATCATGAGCTTCGGTTTCGTTTATATTATTTTTCTCAACTAACGATAAAAAAGCAGTGGAGGAGAGAACATTTACTTTGTAAAATTCTCTAAGATAAGCAGCTATGTAATTGGGAATTTCCTGAGAAAGATTCCAGGTTCCTTTGTATGAGGATTCATTCTCAAACGGTGTGAAAAGAAACTGAGAATATCCCGTTTCAGTTATGAGCAGACTAATAAATGTAATACTTCTTAGAAATTTCTTTAAACCTTTCAATATCTTTATCTAAATAATCCTTAATGTCATTATACTTCATTCGCTTAGTAAATAGCTCTCTAACTTTTGAAGTGCCCATCACCTTATCGAACATTTCGAGACCTGATTCATCAGCCATTTTAAAGGGATTATACTCCGGGTAAAGCTCATTATTAATTTGCATGAATAAAAACTGCAAGCTCATCAAGTTTACAAGATTAGAATTTTGTATATGAATCTGAACTCCGTGAAGTTCTTTGTCTACATCTGCACCATAATATGGTTTTATAGTTATAGGTCTGAAAATTACTCCATCAAGATTTAGCGAATTCATTTTTTCTGCAAGAACATTTGCGTTTATCCATTCCGCCGCAAATACTTGAAAGGGAAGTGTGTAACCAATCCCTTCGGAAACAATTCCAAGTTCACCCATAATTCCTGAAGTTACATAATACTGAGGAGAATACTCGTGAGGAACATGCGGGGAAGTTAATACCCACTCTAATCCTGTATCCTTGAACAACATCTCTCTTTTCCAATTTCGCATGGGAATTACAGTTAGCTTACATTGTTTCTCATCCTTTAACATTTTCTCTTCATTCAGCAGCGTTGCCAATTCACCGCAAGTCAATCTATACACGTAAGGAATTTTAAATTGGCTTACAAAAGAAAAATATCCATCTTCGACAAGATTGCCTTCAACCTTTAAGCCGCCAAGTGGATTTGGTCTATCAAGCACAAGAAACTCGATGTCGTTTTCTGCTGCTGCTTCCATTGCCAAGCCCATAGTGCTTATGTAAGTATAAGAACGGCAGCCAATATCTTGAATATCATAAACGAGAATATCTATTTCTTCAAGCATTTCCATTGTTGGTTTTCGCGTTCTTCCATAAAGAGAAAAAACGGGAAGATTGGTTTGAGGATCAGTATAAGTTTCAACTATATCTCCGGCAGCATAATCACCTCGCACTCCATGTTCAGGACCAAACAATGCAACTAAATGAACGTTCTCAGCTTCATAAAGAATGTCTATAGTTGATTTTAATTTGGAATCAACTCCGGTAGGATTTGTTATTAATCCAACCTTTTTTCCTTCTAATATTTTGAAGTTAGATTCTTTTAAAACCTCAATTCCAGTAATTACTTTGGTTGATTGACCATAGGCGATTACACTTAGTGTAATAAAAAAAATAAAAATATTTTTAATCATGATTAACCTCAGAGTTTTAAAATTCATCTGCTTGATAAATTATCCTGCCGTTCTTTATTGTCATGGTATTTAAGTTTTTACCGATGGTATAAATAATTTCAGAATAATCTTGAGCATTGAAGACAGCAAAGTCGGCTTTCTTCCCGATTTCGATGCTACCGACTTCGTGATTCATTAGTACAGCTTTGGCAGCATTAATAGTTACGGACGAAATTATTTCTTCTATTGTCATTTCCATTTTAATTGCGGCTATGCTCATGATTAAGTTTAGGTTTGAAATATGAGACGAACCAGGATTGTAATCTGTTGAAAGAGCAACAATAGCGTTATTATCTATTAGCTTCCTTGCAGGCGCAAATTCATAATTTAAAAAGAATGAAACACCTGGAAGCAAGACAGCAACAATGTCAAAAGCTGCTAATTTAAAAATTTGTTTATCCGTCATAACCTCAAGATGATCCACTGACACGGCCTCATGAGTTAACGCCAGTTCTAATCCACCAATGTTATGAAATTGTTCTGAATGAAGCCGTAAATGAAATCCTAATTCTTCGGCTTTCGTAAAAATGACCTCAACATCTTTAGATGAAAAAGCCGTCCGCTCACAAAAAGCATCACAAAACCTTGCTAATTTCTTTTCGGCAATTTGAGGAAGCATTTTTTGTGCTATCAAATCCAGATAACCCTTATAGTTATCCTTAAACTCTGGCGGATAAGTATGCGCACCGAGAAATGTAGGAATAATATCTATTGTAAATAGAGATTTTAGCTTTTTGATTGCCTCCAATAATTTTATTTCATTTTCAAGATCCAAACCGTAACCGCTTTTTATTTCAATGGTTGTTATGCCCTGACTTATAAAATATTTTACACGAGGAATGAGAAGCTTAACTAATTCATTCAAGGATGAATTTCTAACTGCAGAAACTGTAGAAATAATTCCGCCTCCGCTTTTAGCAATATCTTCATAAGATTTTCCTTGCAGCCTTAACTTAAACTCATTTGCACGAGATCCAGCAAATGCAGCGTGGGTATGACACTCAACCAAACCGGGTAAAATTACTTTGTCTTGTACATCAATAATATCATACCTGCTCGGATTTTTTATGGAGGAATTTGGAATTAAATCTTTAATTACATCATTCTCTATTACAATGGCATGTTCAGTCAACATACCGATATTAGCGAGTTCATTACCTCGCTTGCAATTCTTCCCGTCGGTATTGACTGTAATAATTTGGGAGCTGTTGGCAAGAAGTTTCATGTTTGGTTAGCTTATTTATAAATGTTTATCAAATCATTAACGACTTTGGTTCCAGCAAATCCCATTTGATTCAATTTGAAGCTTAATGCTTTTGCATCGTTAATATTTTTATAATCTCCAACTCTTACAACATAAAATGGCGGTTCAAAAATTACATAGATAGCTTTTTCATTTGTCTTGAAATATATTTCCGATCGAACACCATTGGCTTCTTCGAGATTATCTGTTGAAATAACTTGCACGCGGTAACCAGAAATTGTATCAATTACTGTCTTAAGCGTTTCATCTTCAGGAATGTCGTTAGAATAGCCAAACCATAAATCAAGCGGTTTATCATCGGCTTCTTTAGTTTCAACGGGGATTTCAATCTTTGTCTGAAATGGTTTTATATCAAAATCATCTTCAACAATAGCTTCTTTTTCCTTGGATTTGGAAACATCCTTCTCAGAATCCTTAGAATACCTTGTATCCGTGGAAGCAGAACAAGAATAAAATAATACTGCAAAAAGAATTATAATCGGTATGAAACTAAATTTGGACATATCAAATTATGTGAATTAATCTAATCGGATGAATAGTTAAAATTATACTACTTAAAGTTAAGTTTTAGGATTTTTTAATCCAACCTATCTTGGGCATACCGGAGCAAAGGTCTGAATTTTTGGGATAACGTATTTAATTTCGTAAATTTGCAATTATTTTTATAAATATTCCTACAATAATAACCAAATGAACAATGCCACCAAGAAGATATAAAATACTATTTGTTACATCTGAAGTTGTGCCATTTGTAAAAACCGGAGGATTAGCAGATGTCTCCTCAGCTTTACCTCAATATCTTTCCGATATGGGTCATGAGGTGAGAATTGTTATACCCAAGTATGGCGCTGTCGATCAGCGAAAATTTAAAATTCATGAGGTGGTTAGGTTAAAGGATATTCAGATCAAAATAGGTGATAAGGAAGTTGTCTTTTCTCTTAAATCTTGTTTTTTACCGGGACCAAAAGTCAGAGTCCAAATTTATTTTCTCGAAAATCATGAATATTTTGGCAGCAGAAACAATCTTTATGTGGATTCAAAAACCGGCAAGGATTACCCTGATAATGATGAGAGATTCATCTTACTTGCACGGTCGGTGCCGGAGCTTATCACGAGATTAGGATGGATTCCGGATATCATTCATTGTAATGATTGGCAATGTGGATTAATTCCTGCGTACCTGAAAACAATATACAAGAACAGTGAAAATTTTGACAAATTTAAAACTCTCTTCACCATTCATAACATCCAGTATCAAGGTGAATTCCCAAATACAACATTTAAGAAAACCGGATTACCGGAGGAATTGAACTCCGAACGAGGAATTGAAATGAATGGAAAAATAAATTTCATGAAGAGCGGGCTGAAGTTTGCCGATGTTATCAATACTGTTAGCGAGACTTATGCAAATGAAATTCGTACAGACGAAAAATTGGGATCGGGTTTAAGAAATGTTCTTGCAAAAAGAAAACATGATCTGTTTGGAATTGTAAATGGAATTGATTCGAATGTTTGGAATCCCGAGAAGGATAAGCACATCATAAAAAAATATTCTCTCAAAGATTTAGAACAAAAAGCCGAAAATAAGATTGAGCTTGCCAACAAATTTGGGTTTAAATATGATCCGCAAATACCTATTGTAGGAGTAATTTCTCGCTTGTACAACTCTAAAGGCATGGATCTAATAACAGATGCCTTCAAAGAAATGATGGGCATGAAGCTTCAGCTTATCCTTCTCGGCACAGGTGATAAGAAATATCATAACTTTTTTGAAAAGATGAGTGAAAAGTACAAGCACAAATTTGCAAGTTATTTAGGATTCAACGATGAACTTGCTCATCTAATTGAAGCCGGTGCAGATATTTATCTTATGCCTTCTCTTGTTGAACCATGCGGACTGAACCAAATGTATAGTCTCGCATACGGAACAGTACCGATTGTGCGGGAAACGGGAGGACTTGCAGATACGGTTATTCGTTACGATGAAAAAACTGAAGAGGGAAATGGTTTTGTTTTCAAAAAGTATGAATCGGATGCGATGCTTAAGGAAATTAAACGCGCATTAAAATTATTTGAAGATAAGAAGAAGTGGACAAAGATCATGCGTAATGGAATGAAGATGGATTTTAGCTGGAATGCCTCAGCCAAAAGATACCTTGATCTTTATAAAACAATTCTTGACAATGATTAATGTCTGACTGCGCCGTTTTTCTTGATAGAGATGGAACTATTAACGAGGATCCAGGTTATTTAGGCGAACCTTCAAGTGTGAAACTATTTCCAGGGGCAGCAAAAGCACTATCAATCTTAAAATCTAAATTAAATTGTAAACTGATTGTAATTTCGAATCAATCCGGCATTGCTCGAGGTATAATAACCAGGCAAATGGTAGATAAAGTGAATGAAAAAATAAATGAGTTGCTTTTGGCAGAACAAACTTCAATCGATGCTTTCTATTATTGTCCTTATCATCCGGATTATAATTCAGAGGAAGAATGCGAATGCCGCAAGCCGTCGCCTAAGCTTGTTTTTAAGGCAGCAAACGATTTTCAAATAGATTTAAGCAAATCTTATTTTATAGGTGATTCATCATCGGATATTATTTGTGGTTTCAATGCGGGCTTGAAAACAGTGTTAGTAAGAACTGGTTACGAAACAGAGAGTATTTCTATCTTGCAAAAGCAAAATAAAATTCCCACTTTTGTTGCCGAAAATCTAGTGCAGGCTTGTAAATTTATTATTAAAGATTTTTCCGGAGAAAATTAATTTGGCAATTCGCAGCATATTCTTAACGCTTTTTGTATCGGTGTCTTTACTTCATCTCTCGTGCAGTGATTCTCCATCTTCTCTTGGTGCAGATCTACTCTCACAGGATTTAATAAACATTCTTGAACTCGATTCAGCAAAAGATTCTTTATTTCAATCCTCCAGCACTTATAAAAAAGTTATTGCATTAAGTAACGCGGATCGACTTTTACTGGGTAAAAAAGATAATGTCGAAGCAGGAATTCTTTTAAAGTTTTTAATTTTCTTTGCTGACTCAATTAAACAGCAAATAATAAATAACGAGCTAACTGTACTTTCGGCAAAAGTTGAGTTTACAAAAAATTACACATTCGGAAATTCATCTGCGCCAATAGACTATTCGGTTCATCAAATAAACAGCAGTTGGTCAACGGGTTTTACCTCAGATAGTCTTACGCTTCTTTCGTTTGATGCCAATGATATCAGCTTTGGTAAAACTTTTACCGACACCATCAATACTTTTAATTTTGATAATCAAACAGCGCTTAATTGGTTGAAGGCAAGAGCTGATTCGATCACTCCAATTGACAATGGGCTATATGTAAAACCATCGATGAGTTCTGAAAAAATAATTGGCTTCCAGGCTTTAAGCATTGATGATCTTTCAATTCCCTCGTTGGAGATTGTAATACAGAAGGCGGGTGTATACATTGATACCTTGAGTTACTTTCCCTCGATTGATTTAAGCGTAATTAGCGGTTCACTTCCGGATGTCGGGTTTGAAAATATTGGTATTCAAGCCGGTCTTAATAGTGAAGCAAGATTGTTTTTTGATCTTTCAAGTCTTCCCAAAGGTATCGTTGTAAATTACGCTAAGTTAATTTTGACAATTGATACAATTAAAACAATAACAGGTTCAAGCTTCACAAATTCATTAAGAGTTAATTATTTAACTGATAGCACTAGTTTAATCATCGACTCCACATTTTCACTTTTTCTTGATAGAGATAGCAATACCTTTGAAGGCAGCGTAACTTCATTTGTCCAACGGACGCTTATTGAAAACAATAATCAGGGATTGCTGCTCTCTGCTTCCGATAAACTAAATGGTGTGGAGCTATTCGCAATTAAAGGCAGCAATGCAGCAATTTTTACGGAACGCCCAAAACTTCAAATTATATATACTTCTAAAAAATGAAATCAAAAATTATTTTAATATTATCCTTCGGCATTCTCAGTTTAATAAACTGCGGATTATTTGGTCAAAGCAGTTCAAGTTACACCCGATTCGGATTAGGCGATGTAGATTATTCTTATTCGGTTCGCAGAATGGGGATGGGACAGCTCGGTACTTCAATTGCCGATGTGGACTTCATCTCCGTTATCAATCCTGCTTCATTGTATAGGATAGGGAAAACAAGAATTGAATTCAGCTTGAACTATAACGGAATATTTTTAGCAAACGATCAACAAAAAAATTACTTTGCAGAAACTGATTTTGGGGGATTTACAGTTGGAGTTCCTATAAGCAATAAATATGGTATCGGAATGGCATTTGGATTAGTTCCATTTTCAAATGTTAGTTATAATGTTTTGGAAAGATATAATTCGACAAATCCACTGATTGGAGATTATGAAATCGAGTATTCAGGTAAAGGCGGATTATCAAAAGTTTTTATCAGTTCATCTTATTTGCTTCCAATCGATATGTCAATTGGTGCTTCAATGGATTATTACTTCGGAAACATAAATTATAATTCTAGAGTTGAGTTCATTAACTCAGCATCGTTTTCAAGTGAATACGAAAGAAGTTATCAAAATAGGGGAATAGGCGGAACATTTGGTTTTATCAGTCCGGATTTTTCAAAATTACTTAAGTTAAAATCAATCTCCGATTTTCGATTAGGTTTAGCAGTAAATCTTTTTTCGAATATAAAAGATGACACATTATTCATAGCTAAATCGGTTGTTGGAATTGATACGTTAAGTTCAGGACGAGGTGAAATAAATCTTCCTTCAAGATTATCATTTGGAATGAGCTTTGTATTGAATAGCAAATATTTATTTAGTCTTGATTATTCTTCTCAGGCTTGGAGCAAATATTTGATAAATAATATTTCATCCTCTGCATTACGCGATGCTTACAAAATTAGCAGTGGTTTTGAGTATCGTCCTGCTCGCGAATTGGGCGGCACTTTCTGGGAACAAATCATTTTCCGTGCAGGTTTAAGCTATGAACAAACACAGTATTTAATTTACGGTAAAGGAATAAATCAATATTCAGTTTCGTTAGGTGCATCTTTCCCCCTAAGTAATGAAAATACTTTAGATGTTGGTTTAATGTATTCGAGAAGAGGTACAAAAGAATTAAATCTTCTTCAAGAAGAAATTATTAAATTAGGAATAGGATTTAGTCTTGGAGAACTTTGGTTTCTTCGGCAAGATAAATAATTAGTTCAATAATTTCAGAGGAAATAAATTGAAAAATCTAACAAAAATACTAGCGCTCTTTGCTCTTTTCCTTTTAAGTTACTGCTCACCGGCAAGTACAAAAATTGAAAGTCATGAATACATTTATAGTTCATCCGATTCGACAAAAATTTTAACTGAGTACAGTCTTTTTTCAGAATATTACAAGAATAAAGATTGCAGTAGCGCAATTCCTTACGGCTGGTCTGTTTTACAAATGGATCCAAAAAGGTTTTCAAAATGGGTTTATTATAAAATGGAAGATTGCTTATGGTATTTGCACGATTCTTCCAATACCTCCCCAGAAATGATCAAAGAGATAAATGATACAATTCTATATTTTTATAGTTTGGCTCTGCAACATTTTCCCGAAGCGAAAGGATATTTCCAAGTTCGTAAAGCATTTGTTTCTGAGATTTGGCTTGGCGCGAAAGATGAAATTATCATTAAGGAATACGAAGATGCATTTACTTTTGATCCTAGTTTAACTTCATATTATTATAATCGACTTGGTCAATTGTATAAGAAAAACATGGCAGAAGGAAATGATTACAGAACAAAGGCAATTGATTTATTTTCAATGTTAGGTGAAAGGGAACCCCATACTCCCCAGTGGCCTATAGAATTAGAGAGCTTAGTTGAAAATATTGATGAACTTGTTGACCTTACAAAGAAAACCTGGGACTTAGATCAAGATAATCTTTCGAAAGCTTGGAAGTATGCTGCATTAGCGATTAAGGCAAGCCGATATGAAGAAGCAATAGTTGCCTTAGAATTTTTAGTTGCAAAAGAATCAGAATCAGTAAATTATTGGAATCAGTTGGCATCTGCGTATCAGAAAACGGACAAATTGGATAAAGCGGAAAGTTCTCTGAAGAAATTAATTTCGCTTGATCCTGAAAATAAAGTTCATTACTTAAATTTAGGTATTTTATATAAAGATAAAGGGCAATTGTCTGCTGCAAGAACCCAGTATCAAAAAGCAAATGATATTGGAAAAGGCTGGGGACAAGCAATTTTTAATGAAGGACTGCTTTACGAGCAAGCTGCAAGAGCCTGTGCATTTGATTTTGAGACAAAGTGCGTCTACCAGCTTGCTGTGGATACTTATCGGAAGGCAAAGAATACCGATTCTTCAATTAGTCAGCAGGCACAAGACAGAATAAATGCATTAAGTAATTCTGTACCCACTAAGGAAGATTATTTCTTCCGAAAACTTAAATCCGGTACTGTTATTCCTATTAACGGTAGTTGTTTTGGATGGATACAACGAAGCATAACAGTGCCGTAATGAAAATTTCAATTGCTTCCGACCACGCGGGCTACAAATATAAACAGATCATCATAAAATATTTAATAGAAAAAGGTTTCGTAATTATTGATCACGGAACCTTTTCGTCTGATTCTGTAGACTATCCTGACTTCATCAAACTTGCTGCAAAAGATGTATCCGAACATACGTCGGATTTGGGTATTGGTGTTTGCGGTTCAGGAATTGGAGTTTCAATTGTCGCAAACAAATTTAAAGATGTAAGAGCAGCACTTGTAGTCGATGAAGAAATGGCTGAACTTTCAAGACGCCACAATAACGCAAACTTTTTAGCTTTAGGTGAAAGGCTGTTAAATGAAAAAAATATTTATAAAATTTTGGATATATGGCTTAACACAGAATTTGAAGGTGGACGTCACGAAAGAAGAGTAAAAAAAATTGAAGATTAATTATTTAACAAAATAATTTATAGCTAATGTATCAAAATTTAAAAAGTGACCCTGAAATATTTGACGTATTATCGCTCGAAATAAAACGTCAGCAAGAGAAATTGGAACTAATTGCCTCCGAAAATTTTGTCAGCCCCGCAGTCCTCGAAGCGGCCGGTTCGGTTCTCACAAATAAATATGCAGAAGGTTATCCCGGTAAAAGATACTATGGCGGATGCGAGTATGTTGATATGGCTGAAAATCTTGCCCGCGAAAGACTTAAGAAATTATATGGTGCAGAATATGTAAATGTTCAGCCTCACAGCGGATCGCAAGCAAACATGGCGGTGTTCATGGCATTGCTTAAACCCAGTGATAAATTTATGGGATTAAGCCTTGCTCACGGCGGTCATCTCACTCATGGGGCTCCGGTGAATTTCTCCGGGCAGCTATACCAGCCGATTAGTTATACTTTAAATAAGGAAACAAGACTTCTCGATTATGATTTAATTGCCTACATGGCAAAAAAAGAGAAACCTAAACTAATTGTTACAGGTGCAAGTGCTTATTCACGAGACTGGGATTATAAAAAATTCAGAGAGATTGCAGATTCTATCGGAGCATTTTTAATGTGCGATATGGCTCATCCAGCAGGTTTAATTTCAAAAGGTTTAATGCAAAATCCATTGCCTTATTGTGATGTTGTAACTTCAACAACACATAAAACATTGAGAGGGCCACGCGGAGGAATTATATTGGTAGGAAAGGATAAAGAAAATCCTTTCGGTATTCGAACACCCAAAGGGGATCGGCTCAAACTTATGTCAGAATTGTTAGACAGTATGGTGATGCCCGGTATTCAGGGTGGACCACTTATGCATATCATTATGGCTAAAGCAGTCGCTTTTGGAGAAGCACTCGAAGATTCATTCAAGATTTACGCTCAACGGGTAATTGCCAATGCAAAAGCCCTATCTACTAAGCTGATTGAATTTGGTTTTGATGTTATTTCAGGCGGTACAGATAATCATTTGATGTTAATCGATTTGACGAGTAAAAATATTACTGGGAAGCAAGCTGAAAATTCATTAGAATTAGCGGGAATGACTGTTAATAAGAATATGGTCCCGTTTGATCAAAGAAGTCCTTTTGTAACAAGTGGAATTCGAGTTGGAACACCTGCTTTGACAACAAGAGGTATGAAAGAAAAGGAAATGATTAGCATTGCGGAATTTATTAACGAAGCAATTAAAAAATACAATAACGAAAACGCTTTAAAAGAAATTAAAAATTCAATTAAGGATTTTGCATCCGGCTTTCCTTTATATTCAGAGTTAATAAAAAATTAACGTGGATTCTAAATCAGGCAATTCAAATTATGACTCCACTGACGGTTCGGGCGTCGAGATGTCTTTTCTTGAACATCTCGAAGAGCTAAGATGGCGAATAATCTATTCACTTTTGGGAATAGTAATCGGGGCAATTGTCTGCTGGATATTTATTGACTTTCTCGTTAATGTGATTCTCCTAAAACCTGCTAAAGAATCCGGCGCATCACTTCAAAATTTGAAACCTTTCGGTCAGCTGTTTTTGTACATGCAGATAGCCATTATTGGAGGGATAATTGTAAGCATTCCAAATATTTTCTACCAGTTATGGAGATTCATTGCCCCTGCATTAAAAAAACAAGAGCGAAAATATATTTTGGCAATTGTGATTTATTCATCGTTATGCTTCTTGCTCGGAATTGCTTTTGCATATTTTGCAATGCTGCCATTAACAATGAAGTTTGCCGCTCAATTTGGTTCTAAAGATATCGTAAATCAATTTGCAATTGATGAATACATGTCCATAATAATAAGTGTGATGTTAGCAGCGGGGTTAATTTTTGAGCTTCCTATGGTATCATTTTTTCTTACAAAGCTTGGCATCTTAACACCGGATTTCATGCGCAAGTACAGAAAACATTCGATAGTTATCATAATGGTTATGGCAGCAATATTAACACCCGGAACGGATCCGGTTTCACAGATCATACTAGCGGTTCCATTGGTTTTACTTTATGAAGTGAGTATATTTATTTCGAAACTATCGCTAAGAAAAACTTGATTACCCGCAATCTCACAGAAATAAGCCAGCCAATTAAAAAAGAATTTGAGGATTTTAATTTACGCTTTAAGCGTGCAATGAAATCAAATGTTGGTTTGGTTGATTTGATTGCTCGCTATATAATTCGGCAAAAAGGAAAAAAAATTCGTCCAATATTGGTACTTCTTTCCGCAAAAGTTTCCGGGGGAATTGCAGAGAGAACATATCGCGGTGCAGTTTTAGTTGAATTCCTTCACACAGCAACTCTTATTCATGATGATGTTGTTGATAATGCCGAAAAGAGAAGGGGATTATGGTCGGTTAATGCTGTATTTAAAAACAAAGCTGCCGTTCTCATGGGAGACTATTTATTGTCACGTGGTTTAATGCTAGCTGTTGAAGGCAAGGATTATGATTTTCTTGGAGTGATCACAAACACTGTGAGAAGGATGGCAGAAGGTGAACTTCTTCAAATTCAAAAAACTCGGAAGCTTGATATTGATGAACCAACTTATTTCAGAGTAATAAAAGATAAGACCGCATCACTGCTTGAGACTTGCTGCCAGATTGGTGCTTTAAGCAGTTCAAATGATCATGAACTCATTGAAGCGATGAGAGTTTATGGTGAATCATTAGGAATAGCATTCCAGATCAAAGATGATACTTTAGATTACGACGGGAATTACACATTATTCGGTAAAAAAATCGGGACAGATATCAAGGAAAAGAAAATAACTCTTCCACTAATTTATTCTTTTGGTAAAGTTTCAAAAGATGAAGTTCAGCAAATTAAAAGACTGATAAAAAATGGCAAGGATAAGCAAAATGTAGGAAAGGTAATTGATTTTGTGAAAACACACGATGGACTGAACTATGCTCTCGATACTGCTTCTGAGTATGCTCAGAAAGCAAGAAATTCGCTTAAAATATTTCCTGAATCTCAGAGCAGATTAGCGCTCGAATCGCTGGTAGATTTTGTAATCAATAGAAAAAACTAAACTTAACTTTTATAAAGCTAACTTCTTTTTTCTTTTTTAATTCCTTCCTTAAACTCAAATCCCTTAATTGGCTCACGCAAAGTTAAAACAGGACATGGCGCCTTTCTTACAACTTTCTCTGCTGTGCTGCCGAAAAGAACGTGCTCAATTCCGGTGTGTCCATGAGTTGCAATAATTATTAAATCAACATCTTCTTCAGCCGCAGTTTCAATAATCTCAACAAATGGTTTACCCGTTTTCACGATGGTTTTCGATTTGACTTCAGGAGGAATTTCTTTCCTTACAAGAGTACTCAATTCCTCCGCTGCTCTTCTATCCATTTCGATATCAACAGATGGTATAGCTATCTGTCCCATACTAAAATCCGGAGGATAAACCATGGGTTCAACAACATAAACCAGGCAAATATCCGCATTGAAATGTTTAGCAAAATTTACCGCATATCGTAAAGAGCTTTTTGAGTAATCGGAAAAATCTACGGGTACCAATACTTTTTTTATGTTAGGTTCCATATTTGCTCTCCGAATGTTTTTTGATAGATGATTGTAACTTAATGTTTTCTTCATTTAATTGTCTTAAACGAACTGCAACCACATGAGAAATACCTTGAAGAATTTTTACACCTCTCTTTGGGAAGTGAGATATAAATTCATCTAAATCCGGTTTGAAGATTACAGCTAATTTAACCTCCGATTCTGCAATTGCGGAAGCCGATCGTTTTTCATCATCGACAAGAGCTAATTCACCAAAGAAATCACCTGATTTGAATTTGGCCAGTGAAATTGTTTCTGCTGAATCCAATTTTCTTTCAATCCTAACTTCGCCTTCACGAATTACGTATAACCCTATTCCAGGGTCACCCTGGTGAAAAATATATTCATGTGCAACATAACTTCGGTTGTGGATGATGTTAAACAGCATCGAAAAATCTCGTTTAGATAATTGCGCAAACAACGGAATAGCTTGAAGTATTTCCTGCAAATCGGTTTTATCCGTGGGCGGTTTAAACAAATTTGCCCAAAAACTGCTTCGGATAACTTTTTGATTTTCTTTCATAATTCACTCGTCATTTAATTGAAAATTCCGATTTCTGCAACACGCCACAATTTTTGGCAAGGAAATTTATTTTCATACAATGCTCTTCCAACAATAACAGAGTCAATTCCAATAGGTATTAAATTTTGAATGTCCATAAGCTCATCTTTGTTTCTTACTCCGCCTGATACTGTGACTTTCTTCTTTGATATAATTGCAACCTCCGAACAAAGCTGAATATTCGGTCCGCCAAGAACTCCGTTTCTTAATACATCTGTAACTATAAATCTTTCGATACCCATTTCAGACATGTTAATTACATAATCTTTGTAATTAATTCCTGTCTTAATTCTTCTTCCTTTAATTATAATCTCGTCATTTATAATATCAAGAGATAAAACGATCTTTGTGGGTCCGAACAGCTCAAAAACTTTTTTAAATTCTTCTAAATTTGAAATAGGCATTGTTCCTAAAGCTAATCTACAGATTCCTGTATCCATGATCGCTTTAGCGTCATCTAAATTTCGAATACCGCCGGCAAACTCGACAGGTATAACAACCGATGAGCACATCTGTTCAACTATTTTAAAGTTTTGGTGAGAGTAATCATGAGCGCCGTCAAAATCAACTACATGAAGCATCTTAGCATTTTCAGCTCGCCAGATTTTAGCCATCTCAACCGGATCGCTTCCATACTCCTGAGAATCTAGCTCTGGAATACCCTGCACAACCCGGACGGTCTTGCCATTTTTAATATCAATGGAAGGAATTACTAATAAATAGCGCATGATATCTTTTGTTTAATATTTAACTCAAATCAAAATTAAGTAAATAAGTCGTAAAAATAAACTTAGGGTAAACCTAACCAATTAAGGTAGTGATCAGTGCTTTTGCTTTCAGATAAATCTTTTAACTTCTGAAGATAAGCTTTTCGAATACCTTCCGGTTTTTTTAAACGTTGTATTACTCAGTTGTTTCTGTATTATCTCAAAAGAGAGTTCACTTCAAATAAAAGAATTACTTGGTCACGAAGATTTAGCTACCACACAAATTTATAGTCATCTGCAGAAGCAAAATCTAAGAGATGCAATAAATTTACTTTAATATATGTTCCTGAAAACACCTAAAATTTGCAGATATCACAAAAAAACACTATTATTCAATTGTTCAATTGAATAATAAATAACAAAATATTATGACTGGTAGAGAATTCAAAGACCTCACGTTTGAGCACTTCGCTAAAATAGCAAATGCCTTTTCAAGTCCCAAAAGACTTGAAATAATAGACCTTCTTTCTCAAGGAGAAAAGGATGTTGATACTTTGACTAAAGAAACAAATATGAATTTTGCTAATACTTCAAGACATCTTCAGCTTCTGAAATCTGTAAACATTGTTAAGAGTAGGAAAGAAGGTATCCGCGTTATTTATTCTGTATCAACCGATGAAGTGATCGTTTATTGGAAAAACTTACAGAACTTAGCCGAAAAAACAGTTGCTGAGTTAAGAGATATTGCTAAATCTTTCATGGATCAGAGATTGGTGCTTGAGCCAATCTCAGCATCGGAACTGCTTTCAAAAATTCACGATGCTGATATTGTTGTAATAGATGTGCGACCCAAAGAAGAATTTCTCAACGGGCACATTCTCGGAGCTGTATCTATTCCTTTAGCAGAATTAAATGATAAAATTAAAGATCTACCTGTCGACAAAGAGATTGTTGCTTATTGTAGAGGGAAATATTGCGTGCTTGCTGCTGAAGCATCAAAATTGTTAAGCTCAAAAGGATTCAAAACCACAATCCTTAAAGATGATGTTAATTCCTGGCGTTTTGCAGGTCTTGAAGTTGAGAGATAGTTTCTATGGATAATCAAATAAACAAATTAATTAGCGATCTTTTTTCCGATCCATCTTACATAGAAATACTTTGCTCTATTTATGAAAATGAAGTTACTTCATCTTCTATTGCAAAATTGGTAGAGCTTGATGAAAATGAAGTTATTCAAAAATTAGATGCGCTTATGGAGAATAACTTGGTCTGCTGAAGGGGTGAAAAACTATTCTATGTTTACTCATTAGCAAATCCAAAGATGTGCGATTCGATTCTTAATCTAAAAGATTCTTTTAACAGCATTCCCGGATTCAATGATTAATGCTTTCAAAAACAAAACAATAAATAGGAGTTTATATGTATAAATCAACAATTTTAATTCTCGGCGGCGGGGTAGGCGGAATAGTTACAGCTAATCATCTTAGAAAAAATCTGCCTGAAGATTATAAAATTATTCTTATCGAAAAGAACAAAGAGCATTCCCTGGCAGCGTCGTATCTCTGGTTACTGGTGGATAAACGAACTCCTTCTCAAATCTCCTCTCCATTAAAAATGTTGGTTTCAATCGGCGTAGAAATTATTTATGAAGACATCCAAAAGATAAATGCAGAAGAAAAATTTGTATCGTTGTCAAATCGTAATATCAAATTCGATTATTTAGTCATCTCCTTAGGCGCTGATTTAGAAAACGTAGAGCTTCAAAAGGACTCAAAAGGAACTGATGTATATTCTTTTTATACTCTCGAGAACTCAATAAAACTTCGAGATAGATTAAAAAATTTCAAAGGCGGTAAGATTGTAGTAATGGTTTCATCACTACCATACAAATGTCCCGGGGCACCTTTTGAAGCTGCAATGTTGATTTCCGATTACTACAAAAAGAAATCGGCTAATGCCGAAGCAAGTATATTTACTCCCGAACCTCAACCGCTCCCTGTAGCCGGTCCGCAATTAGGACAGGCTGTTATTGATCTTCTAACTTCAAAGCAAATTAATTTTTATCCACACCATAAAATCGTTACTGTTGATACATTAAATAAAGAATTACTATTTGAAAACAAGAATTCTTATGCCTACGATTTGCTGATTACTATTCCAAATCATAAAGCGCCAAATGTAGTTATTGAATCCGGATTGACTAACGAATCCGGCCTGCCTGCCGGACAGGCAGGCTGGATTCCGGTTGACAGAAATACCCTGGAGACAAAATTTGAAAATGTTTTTGCAATAGGCGACGTAACAACAATTCAGCTTCCTGGAAGATGGAATCCTGATAGACCTATGAATCTTCCTAAAGCCGGCGTCTTTGCGCATTCACAAGCTATTTTTGTATCGGATATTATTTCTGCACGGCTTCTTAATAAAAAACATCCTAAGGATTTTTGTGCTGATGGTTTTTGTATGCTCGAAGCCGGAGAAGAATTAGCCGGTTTTGCTTACGGTAATTTTTACGGTGAACCGAATCCTGATGTTAAATTAAAACAGCTTGGAAAAATTTGGCACATTTCAAAAGTTCTGTTTGAGAAATGGTGGTTAGCGCCTATTGGTTTTACTAAAGAACTCTACAAACAATTAATGACAATCGGGTCAAAACTTTTTGGTGTTCAAATAAAACTTTAAGATTTTGAAAGTAATATTACAGACTTATTTGAAAGAATAAAGAAAGGAATAAAAAATGAGAGTCAAAGTATCAACCATCTTAGTGATAATCATATTGGGAGGATTTGCACAAAAGGTTTTCTCTTATCCGCCGGCAGTCGGAATCTTAGGGAATGCAAAATCTTGTATGTCCTGCCATGTAAATAACGGACCCTGGTCGGATGAGAATAAAACAATAATCGACATACTTGATAAAGAAACAATGAAGTCCTTGCGCCGGTCGAACGGTACCTTCCTTATTGAAGTAAAACGCGGAGAGCAAAAAACTGTTCTTACAGTTATTGGGCGAACAAAAGATGATAACTTGCCCGCTCCATTTAGGAATGCATGGACTTATGTTGACTCCTCAATGATTGGGACAAACTCGATTTCGAAATTTGTTCCGGGCTGGGCTGTGAATCTTCAAATGGCTTGCCGGTTGGTTGGTGATAAACTAATGGGGTTCGAGGATGCAGAAATAACTGCTCTGCCGATGACCGTTCAGCCGCTTTACGATGCTAATGATGGTGAATTAACACTTCAGGTAATGATTACAAAAGGAGAGTCCGTAAAAGGAAATGCTAAAATCGGTATGCTTGGAAATTACTTTGAACGTAAGGTGATTTTAAAGGTAATTGAATAGCGCCGGGAAGTATTTTCGGTGCAATCTGAGCTGTAATAATCTGGCAATCAATATTTTTTAACAAGGAGAAATATGAAATACTTATTCATCATAAACGATGCACCTTATGGGACAGAAAAAGCATACAATGCCCTACGCCTTGCAATGCAGATTCAAAAAGACTTTCCAGAAAATGAAGTAAGAATCTTTCTTATGGCTGATGCTGCAACTTGTGCTTTGCAAAATCAAAATACGCCCAACGGTTACTACAATATAGAGCGAATGTTAAAATCTGTTTTGCTGAAAGGCGGGCAAGTAAAAATTTGCGGCACATGTGCAGATGCACGCGGAATCAAGAATCTTCCTTTAATCGAAGGCGCTCATATTAGCACAATGGCTGAACTAACTGCATGGACTGTTGACGCTGATAAAGTGATTGTATTTTAAAAAGATACTGTGTCAAAAATCAAAATACATGCAATCATCTCTCCATTAAATATTCCACAGTTTTATCGTGCCAGCAAGCAGAGACAAAACGGAAGAAATTGTGATGTATCCATATTTAATCTTCTAAGCTATACTTTAACAGTTTTGCATTTATTGCAACAATAACCGTACTTGCAGACATTAATACTGCACCTAATGCCGGACTTAAAACTATTCCTGCTGAATATAAAACTCCGGCAGCAAGAGGAATAGCAATGATATTATAACCTGTAGCCCAAATTAAATTCTGAATCATCTTTTTATAAGTGGCTCGTGAAAATTTTATTAATGAAACCACATCTTTCGGATTATTCTTCACAAGAATTATATCTGCAGATTCAACAGCAACATCAGTTCCTGCACCGATGGCAATACCAACATCTGCTTGAGCTAAAGCCGGGGCATCATTTACTCCATCGCCCGTCATTGCCACAATCATTCCGCGATTCTGAACTTCTTTTACTTTCTCTGCTTTTTTATCGGGAAGGACTTCAGAAAAATAATCATCGAGTCCGAGTTCATCTGCAACCCATTTTGCAACTTGCTTGTTATCTCCTGTAAGCATCATCGACTTAATTCCTATCTCTTTAAGCTCCTCTATCGCTTCTTTCGATTCTTCCCTGATGATATCAGCTAAAGCAATTACACCTGTTAGTTTATTATCAATCAGAAGAAATATAACTGTTTTACCCTGTCCGGATAATTTTTCAATCTTTTCTTTTTGTTGAATCTCAATTTTAATTTCTTCAAGATATCCCGGACTAACGATCTTAGCCTCTTTACCGTTTACTTTACCTTCGACACCTCTGCCCGGGATGGAATTAAATTCTTTTAAATCATATTTATCACTGGATGATTTAACTATTCCCTGAGAGATGGGATGCTCGGATTCAGATTCAACAGTTGCTGCATATTTTAATATTTTTTTAGCATCGTAATTAAAAGTTTTTAAGCAATTTGTCTTTTATATCTCTCAACAACTGATCGCAGAGTTGCTGGATAGTCTGTCATTATTCCGTTTATTCCCATTTTAATTAAGCATTTCATTTCAGACTTATCACTTATTGTAGCACAAATAAGATAGTTAATTGAACTATGCAGATCTTGCTTCAACATCTTTGTGATAAGCTTCATATCATTCTTTATAACTCTGCGATAGGTTGCCCAGCTACCAACGGTAACTTGTCTTGGTCTCATCATTAAAGCAAATTGATTTTTCTTTTCGACAGCAATTTTAACTGCACTGTGCTTTTTAGGATTCAAGATCAGCCCTGGAGGTATATCTGTATCTAGAAGATAAATATTTTGCGGATAGTGTTTTTTCATTACATCCAAAACTTTAGGTTCAGCAGTTTCGTGAACGATTTCAAACTTCGTTTCATATTTCTGCTTGAATTCCTGTACCTTTTGTGAGATGGCCAGAACTAAATTAGCTTCATCATCGGGAACTTTTATATCGAGAAAAATATATTTCAAATTCACTTTATCTTTACTCCAAGCGAAAAATTCTTCTAATGTTGGAATCACTACTTCAACTGATTCTCTATTTCCATCTTCTTTCAAAGTGAAGTGATAATGTTGTCTCAACTCGTTTAATGCTAGCTGGTTGATTGGTCTTCTAAAATCATTTGAAAATGAAGGTGGAAGAGGTTTGTATTTCATGAATGGTTCAAATCCATTTTGCCGAAGAATCGAAACCATAGAGTCAGGATCCCAATCATGATAAATAACAGGAATTTTATCTTTGGTCAGACAAATATCCATTTCTAAAGCATTTGCATTTTCGCTTAAGGCTTTTTCAAATGAAGGAATAGTATTTTCAACTTCGGCAGCAGGTGATCCTCTATGCCCTATAATTAAAAAAGGTCTCTCAATAAGTTTCTTTCGACGGATGCGGGGACAAAATCTGAATACTTCAACAAACCAATAAATAATTAAAGTGATCAGCTTCATGATGAATTACTTTTTGTGATAAAAAAATAATGCTCTATCTTTCATTATAAAATATGGATTTTTAAGATTGATGAAAAAGAAAAAATTAACAAAACAAGTAAAGAAGAGAAGAAAAACTCCCTCTATAGTAATTCCAAAGGAAAAAAGAAAAAAGGATTTCTTCGACCGTGTTTATGCTGTTGTTAAAAAAATTCCTTATGGGAAAGTTACTACATACGGACATATTGCAGAAGTATGTGGAATAAAATCATCAGCTCGAACAGTTGGCTGGGCATTGAATGGAGCTAAGGATTCGGGTCTGCCATGCCATAGAGTAGTGAATAGATTTGGTGCATTAACCGGAAAGCTTCATTTTGGAAGTTCATTCTTGATGGAGGAGCTGCTTCGCTCAGAAGGTGTTGAGTTTGATAAGAATGGAAATGTGATGATGGAAAAATACCTTTGGATGCCGAAGACGGGAAAGAGAAAATCAAGAAAAAAATAGAACGCTGATCCGTTAGCTAACGGATCATGATTTGTTATGATTAACTATGATCTTAATTAATCATGATAATCATAACGATCAGCGTTCCAATATGTTTACCACTCGTTAGTATATCTCTCCACATTAATTGAGGAAACATCAGCATCTAAGCGAATAAAAATTTTGTTTTTAGCCGTTTCGAAATTTTCAGTCCTATATAAATCAGAATGAATCCTTTTGAATCTTTCGAAATGTTTCGAGGACAGGGAGGCATCACTTCTAATTTCACAACCCGATGAGTCCGGCACTAATATTTTAATTGATGATGCACCTGCATCAATACCTACCATTGTTTCGGGATATTTATTTCCTAATCTAAGTCCTAATGATGCAGCACCGATATCAAGCTTCAATGTGCTAATCTTATAAGGACTTAAATCGAAATCTATTGCAGCAGCGCCAAGGTCAAAGTTCATATTCCAAATGGGTTCAGTGTTTAATCCTATCTCCACTTTATTTTTATAGCTGCCTTTGTGAAGCTTAATTTTTGTTTTCTTCATCTTTAAGTCGATTGATGTCGAATTCTCAGAAACAATTTTATTAAAAATGTAGTTGTTCTTTAATCCGATTGCCTGAACAGAGATTAAATCTTTTGATGGTTCAAGAATTTTAAAGGACCCAGCTCCGGCATCAATTTTAAAATCTACGGTTTTAATGTTTTGTTGATAGTGCTCAATATAATTTGTAGTGTCAGCACTAGAATGATAATCGCCATTAGCAAATTCGAAATCAATATCCTTATCGAAAATATTTAAAAAAGACTGACCCGCGCCATAAATGGATAAAGAAAGCACAATTGCTATTACTCCTGCAAATAATACTTTAACAAAATCCTTATTTATTATGAACGACATACCCCACAAAATTAAAACTACCGGCCAGAGTTTCCATAATCTTGCCAGTTCTAAATTAACCAGCGAGAAATTACTTATTAAGATCAGTGTTCCGAGAGTTACGAGAAGTAATCCCCAAAAAACATGTTTTGGTTTCATGGTTGAATCCTTAAAAAATTATACTTTTTTTGAATTTAATAGCAAACTAACTCCAAGTGCAATTAAAATGAGTGGCCAAAAATCTCCAAAGTGAATTCTTGGTATAAAATTATCCGCAAGAAAAATAAATCCAATTACCATTAATACTATGCCTATATTTCTATTTCTCTTCATTTTTTTTTCTTCTAAACTTTTGAAATAAGCGGCAGCAGGATCATCCGTCTTAGAGTTAGTTTCTGTTCCAGTTGAGCCTGTTGTACCAGCGTTAGAAGCAGTTTCAAAAACGTAAGGGGCTTCTGGTACAGCTAACCATAGAATTATGTAAGCGATAAAGCCAGCCCCATGGAAAAATAAGCTAACTACAAATAGGACTCTCACAATAACCGGATCTATTTCAAAATACTCTGCAATTCCTCCGGCAACTCCGCCGATAACTTTGTCCTTAACTGAGCGATTTAATTTTTTATTCATTGTACTACCTCCGCTTTTATAAATTCTTTCAGTCGAAATATTAGTTTAAAAAAGCTAAGTATGAAGTTTATTTGGTTAATCGGTAAAATGAGTTGAGGAGTGGTTTGTGGTGAAGCTTTATTTTCAACTTGTGCGTTTAAATATGCAATATTATCTCACCGAGAAAACTGGTTCATAAATGTGGCAGTCAAATTCTTCAAATAATGGAGAGGTTGTACCCAGCTATTCAACCCAGTTTTCAATTTTAAGGTCGGATATCCTAGAAAATTCTCTAACATTATTAGTAATTAAAACAAGTTCCCTACTTTTTGCAATAGCAGCAATCAGTAAATCCATTGCACCGATTGGCTTACCTTTCCTTTCCAAATCAACTCTAATTTTACCGTAAAATAATGCATCTTGATCTGTAAAATCTAGTACTATGAGTGGCGAAATAAACTCCTGTAAAGCGATCATATTTTCATTTGGTTTTGAGCTTTTAACAACTCCATAGTACAATTCTGAAAGTGAGATTGAAGAAATTGCAACACTGCCTGGCCGCAGTTTCGTGAATTTTTTTATGACAGGTTCAGGTTTTTTTTTAATTATGTAAATGCAGATGTTAGTGTCAAGTAAATATCTCATCAGAAAATCTCATCTCTTTTTTCCAAAAGCGGCTGTGTTCTGTCAGATAAAAAATCATCGGAAAATTTATCAAGACTTCCAATGAATAAATTCCATTTTTGTTTCATGGGAATAATGACAATCGCATCTCCAACCTTTGTAATGTATGCCTCCTTGCCTTTAATTTGATATTTTTTAGGCAATCTGATTGCCTGGCTATTCCCACTATCGAATAATTTTGCAGTTTCCATAAAACCTCTAATTGTATATATATAATGTATATACTCAAGCTTAAAAAAACAACATCTATATTACAAACCCAATCCCAAAGAGTTAGCAAATGAACCGTTGGAAACTGTGATTCATTGATTTTGGTTTGGTTTACTTTGCATTACTAAATCCGCAAAAAATTCAAAATGTTTGATGATTGATTTTGCCCAATAATCGTATGTATGGTCTCCAGTAGTTTGAATGTAATTAATATTTATACCTTGAGTCACACATGAGTCGCGAAATCTCCGGTTCACATCGAAAGCAAAATCTTCGGTTCCGCAATCAACAATAAATTTCTTATTTAGGCTTTTAATTTTATCAATATTGTAAATCGCTGAACGTTCGATCCAATTTTCACGATTGTTTAGCTGATCACCCAGTAAATTTTTAATGCTCCAATTATTTGAGAAGGGAAGAAGATCAAGTATTCCGCTTGTACTTCCCGCGCTCTTAAAAAATTGCGGGTGGTTGAGAAACAAATTCATCGCCCCATGTCCGCCCATGCTTAGTCCTGTAATAAAAACGTTAGTTGAGTCAATTTTATATTTCTGGAAAATTTCTGGTACCAAATCGTTGAAAAAATAAGTTTCAAATTTGCTTTTAGTCAATATCGGACTGTCAACGTACCAGCTATCATAAAGCCCATCAGGACAAACGATGATGAAACCATATTTGGTTGCATAAGATTTAAGATCAATAATATCATTCCACTGAGTGTAATCCGCCCCACGTCCATGAAGCATGAAAAGCAGAGGATATTCACTTTCAGAGTTGTAATCACTGGGCACAAATACTAGATAATCATTGAAACAAGATGAGTAAACTTCGCGTGAGGTTGTGAATTGCTTTATTAAGATGTAGGATAGTGCAAGAAGTAGAACGAGAGCAATAAGATTTTTTTTCATTCGTACATTTAATTTTGGTATTAAATATAAATAATATTATGATTTAATTTGCGTGGAATATACAATCTCAATTCCTCTAAGTGTTGACATAAGGACAAGGAATTAGGATTATTTTACAGCAAGATATACCAGATTTTCTCTCCGAGTAAGTGTGCTCTTAAATCTGGCTTATCTAGACGAACCTGGGTTGTTTAGCAAATTGTAAAACCAGGCTAACTTTTCTATTTTTGACAAAAGAATTAACTATATGAAAATAGCTATCTGCCAGATTAACACAATCGTTGGCGACATTTAAATCAACACATCAAAAATTATCGAGGGATGCAGGGGGAGTCGCTGATAAAACTAACGTGGTAATCAGCCAGATAAATCATAGTCTAATAGTAAATAGAAAGTTCTTTTTCTATTTTTAAATAAGCAAAAGCGAGATAAATCATGAATAAAGGAGAATTAAAAAACAAAATAATTGAATCGCTTAAAGGACAAAAGGAAATTGAACGAATTATAATATTTGGTTCTTTCAATCAAAGTGATTCCCCAAATGATATAGATATTGCTGTTGTTCAAAACAGTAATGATAATTACATGACTCTTTCGCTTAAGTATCGAAGATTGATTAGAAGTATTACAAAAGAAATAGCGGTTGATATTTTTCCTGTAATGGTTAACAACAGAAATAATTTTTTCAGAAATGAAATTGCATCTGGGGAAGTAATTTTTGCAAGATGAAAAAAATTCGTTGAAAGCGATTGTTAAGATTACTAACCTTAGTAACGCTCAACTACAATGACTCATCGACCTTATCACCTTATTTGTTACTGTCCGTATATAAAAATCAGAGTATGATTCAATAAGGTGATAAGGTTTCTAATCTAATGGGGATTTTTGTTACTAAGGTCAGCTGCACAAGCGACTTGTTTTAATTACGGCTGACATTGAACGCTGTTATAATGTTAACATTGTAAAACCCCCCCAACTTTTCTATTTTTGACAAAAGAATTAACTATATGAAAATAGCTATCTGCCAAATTAACACAATCGTTGGCGACATTGAAATCAACAAATTTAAAATTATCGATGGATACAAAAGGGGAGTCGCTGATAAAGTTGACCTGGTAATCTTTCCCGAATTATCTCTCGTTGGTTATCCTCCATTGGATTTAGTGGAAAAAAAAGAATTTCGCCAGGCAGTTGTAAAAGCTGCAGAAGAAATTGCTTCTATCACAACTGATGTGGGATTGATTTTCGGATCCATTACAGAAGATAATGATAAAATCGGTACTGACATTCACAACTCTGCCATTATTTGTTACGATGGTAAAGTGCAATTCATCCAACATAAAACTCTCATTCCAAATTACGATGTATTCGATGAGATGCGATACTTTGATTCAGCTAAGGAAGTATCGGTGCATGAGTTTAAAGGTGAAAAGTTAGGGATCTCCATTTGTGAGGACATCTGGAACGATGCGGATTATTGGTATCGTCGTCGTTACGTGAAGGACCCTGTGCAAGAACTTGTAAATAATGGAAGCACAATTTTGATTAACATTTCTGCAAGTCCTTATGCTTTTGGAAAAAGAAAAGATCGTTGCGAAATGCTTTCAGTTCTAACTAAAAATGACAAAGTTCCTTTGGTTTATGTTTGTACCATAGGCGCACAAACTGAATTAATTTTTGATGGTGCAAGCATGTGCTTTGATGCAAATGGAAAATTAGTACTTCAAGGTAATGCTTATGAAGAGGATTATTTTATTTTCGATACTAAGCAATCTTATCCAGTAGTTACTAATGTTGAAAATATTTTTGAGAGCGAAGTTCTTAATGCATTAATTTTCGGACTAAAAGAATATTGTGCGAAGTTAAAATTTAATAAAGTTCTTATTGGGTTGAGCGGTGGAATGGATTCTGCATTAGTAACCTACATTGCTGTTAAAGCTTTGGGCAAAGAAAATGTTCATGTAGTACTGATGCCCTCGAAATATTCCAGCGAAGGAAGTATTAACGATTCGTTTAAGCTTATCAAAAACCTTGGAATCTCTCATAACCAAGTTTCAATTCAGAATGTTGTAGATGAAATTTCATTTACTCTTGCAGAACCATTCAACTTGACTCCCAAGAGCTTAACTGAAGAAAATATTCAAGCAAGGGTTCGCGGCGTATACCTTATGGCATTTGCAAATCAATTTTATTACTTGCTCTTAAATACGGGAAATAAATCTGAATTAGCCACCGGATATTGCACTCTTTATGGTGATATGTGCGGCGGCTTAGCTGTGATTGGCGATGTTTATAAAACTGAAGTTTATAAAATTGCAGAGTTTATAAACCGGAATGAAGAAATAATTCCAAACGAAATTATATCTAAACCTCCATCTGCTGAGTTAAAACATAATCAAACTGATCAAGATACTTTACCTCCTTACAATCTATTGGATAAAATTCTTAAAATGTACCTTGAACAGAATAAAGAGTACCTGGAAATTTCAGAGGCGATTGGTGACAACAATGTAGTTAAGAAAGTACTGAGAATGGTTGATATAAATGAATTCAAGCGTAGACAAGCTGCACCGGTTCTTAGGATTTCTACAAAAGCATTTGGTTATGGAAGGCGATACCCAATCGTTCAAGGTTGGAGAAAGTAAATTCTTTAGCATTGCCTATAATTCATTATTCGTTATCCCTTGTTCAATATTTTACTTTATATTTATGGAAAATCTTTGGACTAAAGTTCTTTTTGATTGGGGTTTTTCATTGAGGCTGATGAAAAAGTAACATTTATTAGTGAATAGAACCACATAGTGGCAGGCACTGATGACGTAGATTTTAAATGATTTTCGTAGATTTTTTAATTGAATAATTACTTTTGGGTCACCCTCAATAAGAGAAAAGGTCAAATGGCTTTAGCTACATTTAACAATAAGTGAATTTGGCGAAAAAATATTTGGTGAGCGTTTTAGGTAATGTTCTTAAGTGTGCAATTATTTATATTTGAATAACAAAAATTGAAAATTATTGTTAAAATAATCGCCCTAATAAATATTTTAAAATAAATTTTAAGATTAACCATGAGTAAACAAAAAGAAGTAAAACCCCTTTCGGAAGTAACGGTTCGATTTGCCGGAGATTCCGGGGATGGAATGCAATTAACCGGTTCACAATTTACAGAAACAACAGCAGCATTAGGCACTGACGTAAGCACTCTGCCGGACTTTCCAGCAGAAATACGTGCTCCTGCCGGTTCTTTAGCTGGGGTCAGCGGATTTCAATTGCATTTTAGCAGTACAGACATACAAACTCCGGGAGATTCTCCCGATGTTTTAGTAGCGATGAATCCTGCCGCTCTAAAAGTGAACATGAGGGATTTAAAACCTCATGCAACTATTATTGCAAACAGCAGCGCATTTGATGTAAAAAACTTAAAGCTCGCCAATTATGATGGCAATCCATTAGAAGATGGATCACTTGCAGCTTATAATGTTGTTCCTGTAGATTTAACTCAACTAACTATGACTGCGCTGAAGGATCTTACACTTTCCATAAAAGAAAAAGAAAAATGTAAAAACTTTTTTGCATTGGGATTAATGTATTGGATTTACAATCGTCCATTAGAATTATCATTAAACTGGCTTGAAAGCAAATTTGCTAAAAAACCCGAAGTACTTGAAGCAAATAAACGTGCTCTAATAGCAGGCTATAATTATGGCGATACGACAGAAATATTTACAACCCGTTATGATGTTAAACCGGCAAAGCTTGAAAAAGGCATTTATAGAAATGTGTCTGGTAATGAGGCTGTAGCACTTGGATTCATTGCTGCTTCGTTGAGAAGCGGACTAAATCTTTTTCTTGGTTCATATCCAATTACTCCTGCGTCAGAAATTTTGCAAGAGCTAAGTAAATACAAAAATTTTGGAGTCGTAACATTTCAAGCTGAAGATGAAATTTCCGGTATTGCGTCAGCAATTGGTGCATCATTTGCCGGTTCGCTTGCAATCACAACTACATCGGGTCCTGGTTTATCACTTAAAACAGAAGCTCTCGGTTTAGCAGTAATGACTGAGCTTCCGCTTGTGGTGGTTGATGTTCAGCGAGGCGGACCAAGCACAGGACTTCCTACAAAAACCGAACAAGCAGATTTATTTCAGGCAATGTATGGCAGACATGGTGAAGCACCTGTTGTTGTATTGAGTGCTCAAAGTCCTGCAGATTGTTTCTTTATGTCTGTTGAAGCTGCAAAGATTGCTGTCAAGTATATGACACCGGTTATTCTGCTTACAGATGGTTATCTCGCTTTTGGTTCTGAACCATTAAAAATTCCGGAGCTAAATGAACTTCCGGAAATCCCGGTTCATTTTAGAAAAGAAGTCGATGGTTTTCATCCCTATACAAGAGATGAAAATCTTGCTCGCCCTTGGGCAATTCCAGGCACACCAGGATTAGAACACAGAATTGGCGGATTAGAAAAGAAAGATGTTTACGGAAACATCAGTTACGAACCTGATAATCATCAGATAATGGTGAATAAAAGAAAAGAGAAAATTGATAATGTTCAGAAAGATGTTCCTGATCTTATGGTGGAAGGTGATCAAGAAGGCGAATTATTGCTATTAGGATGGGGAAGTACTTACGGAGCGATTAAAGAGGCTATCAGACATATTCAAGCTCAAGGTTTCAATGCTTCACAAGCACATCTTCGTTACATCCATCCTTTCCCCCAAAATTTAGGAGATGTTTTAAGCCGCTTTAAAAAAGTACTTTTACCAGAGCTAAATATGGGACAAATGGCAACAGTTATTCGCAGTACTTTCTTGAGAGATATTGTTCAATTTAATAAAGTGCAAGGTCAAGCATTCAAAGTTGCTGAAATTGAAAATAAAATTATTGAAGTCTTAGGAGGACATAATGGAAACTAAAGTGAATGAAATGGTAACAGATGTTAAATATACTGCGAAGGATTTTTCATCGGATGTGGATGTAAAATGGTGTCCCGGCTGCGGTGATTATTCTATTCTTGCTCAGGTTCAAAGAACTTCTCCGGATTTTGGTGAGAGAAGAGAAAATATAGTATGGGTTTCCGGGATTGGCTGCTCAAGCCGTTTTCCTTATTACATGAATACTTATGGTTTTCATGGAATTCACGGGAGGGCAGCAGCAATTGCTACCGGTGTTAAGTTAGCAAATCATAAACTGCAAGTTTGGGTTGCAACCGGAGATGGTGATATGCTCAGCATCGGTGGAAATCATTTCATTCACATGTGCAGGAAAAACATCAACATTAAAATTTTAATGTTCAACAATAGAATTTATGGATTAACAAAAGGTCAGTATTCTCCCACATCGGAAAAAGGTAAAGTCACAAAGTCATCACCGTATGGAACTGTAGATTTTCCGTTCAACGCTATTAAGCTTGCTACGGGTTCCGGAGCCACTTTTGTTGCTCGATCTTTAGATCGAGATCCAAAACATTTGCAAGAGATGATCTCACGAGCATCAAAGCATAAAGGTGCGGCATTTATTGAAGTGTATCAGAACTGCCCAATATTTAATGATGGCGCTTTTTCTATTCTTACAGAGAAAGAAACTAAGCCTGACAATGTAATTGTTCTAGAGCATGGTAAGCCGCTTATATTTGGTGCGAATAAAGATAGAGGAATTATGCTTGATGGATTGAATCCTGTGATTATCGATTTGAACGATGGAAAACATTCCATCAAGGATTGCTGGATACATGATGAATTTGATGACAATCCTACACGTGTATTTTTATTGGCAAGGTTCACGGATCTTCCGGGTTTCCCGACACCGATCGGTATCTTTCGTCAATTTAATAAACCGACTTACGATGACGATTATGTTCATCAGATTGAACATTTGAAATCAACCAAAGGTGTTGGCGATTACAAGAAGCTAATGTTTACTTCGAATACCTGGGAAGTAAATTAATAAGTAATGATCATTTTGGTTTCATAAATTCTCAATTCATGGCGAAGATTTTCTTCGCCTTTTTATTTTAAAATATTAAGATGATAGACTTTAAAACTCTCGAATCAGTAATCTTAAACAATGATAAATTCCTTATCACAACTCACGTAAATCCCGATGCGGATGCAATCGGTTCTGAAATCGCTTTTCAACTCATCTTAAAAAAGCTTGGCAAAGAAACTTACATTATCAATCATAGTGAAACACCATATAATCTTAAATTTTTAGATAAAGATGACGTAATCAAAAAATTCGATAAAAACATACACTCAAAAATTTTTAATGAAGTTGATGTATTAATGGCTTTGGATTTTAACCACTCGGATAGAATGGTTCGAATGAGTGACGATTTCCGCAATTCAAGCAAGTTAAAGATTTGCGTTGATCACCATCAGGATGAGGAGGACTTTGTTGATCATCAATTTATAGATACAAATTACAGTGCAACCGCTCATATCATTTATGATTTTATTAGAAAAACCGGAATTGTTAAACTTGATTATGATTTGGCTTATCCAATCTATGCAGCTATAATGACTGATACGGGTTCATTCAGGTTTGAAAGAACCTCATCTGAGCTTCATAAGATTGCTGCAGAGCTTCTTGAGCTTGGTATAATTCCGGGTGAAGTCTTTGACAAAATCTATGATCAGAGTTATTTGAGCAAAGTAAAATTGCTTGGAGCAGCTCTTGAATCACTCCAGCTATTTGGTGATAAAAACGAAATTGGATACATGACTTTAACTAGGCAGGATTTTCGTAAATGCAACGGAATAGAATCGGACACAGAAAATTTTGTGAATTTTTCTCTTTCAGTGCAAAACGTCAAAATTGGTTTGCTCTTTATCGAATTGAGTGAAGGATTTAAAGTGAGCTTTCGTTCAAAAGGAAATATTCCAATGAATAAGTTAGCGGCTGAATTTAATGGTGGAGGACACATAAACGCCGCCGGGGCAAGGTTTCATAAAGAAAAAATGAGTGATATGATTCCTATAATAGTAAAAAAAGCAGAAAAATATTTAGAAAAATATAACGGGTAATTAAATGTTTAAGCTCTCAATAAAAAGCGGTGGTAAAAAAATAGCATATAAGAATCTATCTGTGAGTATTAGGTATTTCATTGATGAAAAAAAATTAAAAGACAGTCTTAAGAACTTTGAAAGGATTTCAAAGACAAGATTATCCGAGCTTCAAAGGAAAAATTTTCTTTTCAGCGACTCAACTGAAATCAGAGTTTCGAGAGCTAACGGTAAACCAGATGAAATACTCCTTGTAAAAGTGAAATTAGATGAAAAATTCAATAACGATTATTTCAGAAATCATCTTGCTGGATTTATATCAACCCTTGAAAAAGAAGAGGTTAAATCACTTCACATATTCATTCCAAATTATACTTATTTCAAAAAATATTTTAATGATGAAGAATACTTCTATCAACCTTTGCAGAGGGATTATTTTTAGGAAATTATGAATTCAGAAACTATAAATCAGATAAAAAGAAATTGAAATCACTCGAGGTTACTTTTTATTCAGAGAATGAAAAGAAATTGAAAAATGCCTTGACCTCAGCCCAAAACTTAATGCAAGGTGTTAACTTCACTAAGGATTTACAAAATGAACCGGGAGGAGTTTTAACTCCCGACGAATTGAGCAGGAGAATAAAAAACGTTTTGAATAAAGTAGGTGCCAAAGTTAAAATCTTTGATGAAAAAGAAATTCGTAAGCAAAAAATGGGCGGTTTGCTAGCTGTTGGAATGGGCAGCAGTAACATGCCTCGATTTATTGTGATTGAGTACAAGGGCGCTGACAAACATTTAAAAGTTAAGAAGAATATCAACAAAACCATTGCTCTTGTAGGTAAGGGCGTTACTTTTGATTCAGGTGGAATATCTATTAAGCCTTACACCGATATGTCGGAAATGAAAGCCGATATGTCGGGAGCTGCAGTTGTTGCCGGAACAATTCTAGCAGCCATTAAATCAAAACTTACTATAAACATTATTGGAATTATTCCTGCAGCCGAGAATATGCTATCAGGAACATCGATGAGACCTGGTGACATCGTTGTCACTTCTTCAGGTAAATCCATTGAAGTTGATAACACCGATGCGGAGGGGAGAATGATTCTTGCTGATGCTTTAAATTATGCGAGTAAACTAAATCCAGATGTAATTATTGATCTTGCAACTTTAACCGGTGCTTGTGTTGTTGCATTGGGTGAATTTGTCGGAGGATTATTTACGAAGAACGATGACTTGTTATTAGAGTTGTTTCAATTAGGTCTTCAAACTCATGAACGAGTCTGGGCGTTACCAATGTGGGATGAATATCATACCCTAAATAAAAGCGATGTTGCAGATGTTAAAAATGTTGGTGGCAAATGGGGCGGAGCAATTACTGCCGCTAAATTTTTAGAAAATTTTGTCGATAAGAAAATTACTTGGGCTCACCTAGATATAGCTGGTCCGGCGATGGCAAATAGTTACAATAACTACTCTAAAAAATATATGACAGGTTATGGTGTGAGATTATTTTATGAATACTTGAGAAAAAAGTAAGTAATTCTGTTAGTACATTATGATAAAAAGAATTACAAATGTTACTTGTTGAGTACTTTACCATCTTTCATTTCATAAACTTGGTTAGCAATTCCCAACATTTCTTTATTATGAGTTACAACTACAAATGTCTTTTTGAAATTGGAGTTTAGATGAACAATCAAGTCGGAGATAATCTGGCTGTTTGCCGAATCTAAATTTCCAGTTGGTTCATCTGCGAGGATAATTGCGGGATCATTAGCCAATGCTCGTGCTACCGCAACTCGCTGCTGCTCCCCACCGGAAAGTTCAGCAGGCTTATGATGCTTTCGTTCAATCATACCAACTTCGTTTAACAATTCATTTGCTCTCTTCAGTGAGTACTCATGTGATGTCCCCATAATCATTTGTGGAATTGCAACATTTTCTACTGCTGTAAATTCAGGTAATAAATGATGAAACTGAAAAACAAATCCAATATTCTTATTCCGAAACTTTGCCATCTTATCTTCCGAGAAAGCTAGAATATTTTCATGATTAAAATAAATTTGCCCCTCATCCGGTCTGTCTAATCCTCCAAGAAGGTGCAATAGAGTACTTTTACCCGCACCGGAAGCACCAACTATTAAAGTTATTTCACCTTCTAAAATTTCAAGCGAAATGGATTTTAAAATCTCCAGCTTAATATCTTTTGTGTTTGTAAAAGTCTTAACTAAGTTTTCAGTTTTCAATATTACATTTGACATTGCTTTGCTTGGATTAATACTATGAATTAAATTTTAAATATCATTCCCATTTGATTGCTTCAAGAATATTAAGCTTTGCTGCTTTTTGTGCCGGATATAATGAAGCCAAGAAGGATAACAGCATTGAAACGCCAGCAATAAAAAAGAAATCTGTAATTTGAATTTCGACAGGCAGAGCATCAATTTTGTACTGCATAGGATCCAACGGATAAATCTTATATCTAAGCTGCAGGAAACAAACTAAGTATCCTAAGATAGAACCTAGAATTGTTCCCACAATGCCAATTAACAGACCTTCATACATAAATATTTTAAGGATTGATTTCTCCGTAATTCCCATGGCTCTTAACACACCAACATCCCGTTTTTTCTCAATCACAGACATTGATAGAGAACCAAGGACGTTAAAGCATGCGACTGCCACAATCAAAGATAAAATTATGTAAGCTGTCCACCTTTCAATCTGCATAACAGAATATAATTCTTTGTGAAAATCATACCATGTATTCACCAAGTATATATTTTCATCGAGTTTGGCTTTTAATTTTTTCTGGACATCGAAAGAAGAATTTAACGAACTTAATCTAACATCAATACCCTGAATTCGATTTTTATAATTGAATAACTTTTGTGATTCTTCTAGAGAACAAAAAATAAACAGCCCATCATATTCATTATTGTTAGAGCTAAAAATTCCGGCAACAATAAACTTTTGCATTGATGGGAGTGATAATTGAGTGATCGCTTTTTCTATTCCAGAAGGTGATATCAGCGTTAACGTATCACCAATAATTGTTTGAAGCTTGTCTGCAAGCCTCAATCCAACAATCACTTTTGCTGTTCCATTTTCGCTTGTGAAAGAATAATCACCGAAAATAATGTTAGGTTTAATATCGTAAACATCATTACCGGACAAGCTGTCGATCCCCTTTAAATTCACAACTTGATTCAACCCGGCAGAATATGCTAGTACTTTTCCCGAAACAAATGGAGAAATTCCTTTTACGTTTTCAATTTCGTGAAGTATTGATTTAACTTTTTCCTGGCTTAAGCCTTCGTAAGGTGTTGCAGATACTATTCTGATATGAGGATCAAAACTAATCAAGAAAGAAGTTACTAAGCTGCCGAATCCATTAAACACGGAGAGAACAACAATCAATGCGGCCACTCCAATTGTGATTCCAGAAATCGAAATTAATGAAATGATTGTAATAAAATTCACTTTGTGCTTTGATACTAAATATCTTTTAGAAATAAAGGATTCAAAACCCATTAGCTAAACCTCAGAGAGCTTATTGGTTTTACTCTAGATGCAATGTAACTAGGTACAAAAGAAGCAGTCAAGCAAAGAATTAAAGTGATGAGTGAAACACCAACGAATATTTTTAATGTTAAAAATATTGGAACAGTTGAAGTGAAGTAAACTGATGATGGCAGAGAAATAATATTATACTTTAACTGTAAACTCATGAGCACATATGCCAAGAGATTCCCGAAAAATATTCCTATTACCGCCAAGAAAAATCCTTGATACACAAATATTCTGGAGATATGACTATTGAGTGCGCCTAATGATTTTAATATTCCAATGGCATTAGTCTTTTCGAGTACTATCATCAGCAGACTACCAATAATATTGAAAACTGCAACTAAAATTATTAGACCCAAGACAATCGGGATCGGTTTCTTCTGAAGTTCAATCCAGGTGAAAATATTTCTATGTTTCTGAAAAATAGATCTTATTGAGTGTGGGTATCTCAAATTTTTAGATAATAAGGTAGTCAAACTGTCAATTTTAGAGATGTTACTGAGTTTAATATCATAACCGGTTATATTATCTCCAAAATTAAAAAGAGTTTGCGCCGCTTTGATGTTTGTGTAAGCATTTAAATCGTCGTATTCAGCCATACCGCTTTCAAATATTCCCGTCACAATAAATTTTTGAATGTTAGGCAAATTATCCGGTGATGGTATTTGGTTATTATTCAAAGCAAAAATTGTAACTCTATCTCTAACATTTACGAATAATTTATCGGCTAATTTTTTGCCGATAATTATTGCGGAATTTTCAGCGTCTTCAAAGCTATACTCACCTGAGATTATATTTTCTTTAATCTTTAAGCTTTTATTCTCAGGCAATATACCTTTTATATTAACTCCTTCTTGAACATACTTGCTGCTGATGATGGCCAGATTTGATGCGTAAGGATTGACATCTTCCACAAAAGGATTTAGCATTTTATAAATGTTTGGCAGTATGCGTCTATAATTCGGTAATATAGTTTGATAAGAACTAATCTGAATGTGGGCATCAAAATCAATAATTTTTTTTCGAATAGTTTCTTCAAATCCCTCCAAAATACTTAGTGCGATAATCAACGTTGCAACTCCCAAGGAAATTCCAATAACCGAAATTGATGAAATGAGAGTAATGAAACGGGAGTCTTTTTTAGATAGTGTGAATTTTTTAGATATAAAATAAGGAAAAGACATTGCTAATTTTTTTGAATTAAATTTGAGTCAAATTTAAGTATCCTCATTATCAATTAAAACCTTTTGGATTCACAATGAAAAACTTGTCAAATAAATTTAAATCATAGCGGATTCATTGCTTATTAAGACGCCAAACAATATATTTGTACTCTAAATTTTGAAAAACGGGGCGTAGCGTAGCCCGGTTCATCGCGTCCCGCTTGAGTGGGAAGGTCACAGGTTCTCCAATTAAGGTGAACTACCACCTAGACTGATTTAAGTTCTAAGTTATAAGCATCAAATAACAAACAAAAAACAGTACACCTTAAGCGAACAAATCATAAACAATGTATTTGAATTTTAAGATTTGAAACTTATTAGTAGTTTGATTTTGTTCATTGAAATTCTTTTTGACATCTGGTTAATCTGCCACTATATTTAGTTGAACAGACTATAATAATAATTCGGGGCGTAGCGTAGCCCGGTTCATCGCGCCTGCTTTGGGAGCAGGAGGTCGCAGGTTCGAATCCTGCCGCCCCGACTTGGTTAAATCTCAAATTTCAGTAGACAAATGACAAATAAATAACAATTTCAAAATCCTAAATAATGAAATAGGACTTATTGAAGGTTTGTATTTGCGGTTTGTTTGTTTTTTGAGAATTGCCTTTTGTGATTTTTATATTGAGCGCCCGTAGCTCAATCGGATAGAGCAACAGCCTTCTAAGCTGTAGGTTAGTGGTTCGATTCCACTCGGGCGTACACGGGTAAATGACAAATCCCAAAACACAAATTCCAGAGGACTATATGGTTTTGAATTTTGAGATTTGATTTTGGAATATATTTGAAATTTTTTTTTGTTGTTTTGATGTTTTTATTGATGGTGAGCGTAGCTCAGTTGGTTAGAGCACCAGGTTGTGGCCCTGGGGGTCGTGGGTTCAAATCCCATCGCTCACCCCAAGCATAAAGCAAATCCCAAATAGCAAATATCAAATTCCAAATGCTTCAAGAATTTGGAGCTTGAAAATTGAGATTTATCTATAATTTGTTTATTGAATTTTGTTATTTGGTGAATGGCTCCATCGTCTAATGGTTAGGACCTCGCCCTTTCACGGCGGTAATAGGGGTTCGAATCCCCTTGGAGTCACTTTAAGTCTCGCAGAATAATAATTGCGAGACTTCTTATTTTTAAACATCTTTATTTCAACTATCAGTTTTAAACTAACCATACTCAAGAAGATGTTTGCATTTTCACAAAAATTTGTTAAAATATACTAACTAAAAATGAGGTGTTTTATGAAAATCCTCAAACTATACTTTTTCACACTCTTACTAACTTTCCTTCCTCAAAGAATTCAAGCACAACCCACGCAGTTTAATATAAATACTTTTAAACAATTCCTTCAATCAAATCAAAACATGGTAACATCACAGTTGCTTGAAATGCATTCTGCTGGAATTTTCAAAGGAAATTTAAATTTGAATTATGAAGATGTTTTATACTTTGATACAATTGCTGCGAAGTACAATCTTACAAACTATGAAAAGCTATTAATCCAAAAACATGGATTCATGGCAACAGAGAGATTAAAGTTTCCTTCTTATGGAACTTCAATGCTTGACATCTACCATAAAGATTTGCCTGTGTTTGTTTCTGCGGATGCAATTCTTCATGCTTACCATGTATCCTATGATCGAATATTAAAAACAGTAGAGCTTGAGATTTTAATTAATCGAGTAACCGGTCTACTAAATTCCTTACATTCAAAAATGCCGCAGTTAGCTGCAAAGTATGCGGCATATCCCCAAATGCACAAAATGCTTAAGGATGTTGATTTATACTTAACAGTTCCGAGACGATTACTTAATCCTTCAGCAAATTTGTACTATGCTGATAACTCAACCAAGTTAAATGAAGTTTTAACTTTAATCTCACAAGAACAAGGGTTCATACCATACACTTTATTTTCTGATAGCAATTGTGTTGTATATGATTGGAGTCAGTTTAAACCTCGCGGTCATTATGTTGATCCACAGAATCCTATTCTTGAAAAATATTTTAGAGCTATGATGTGGCTTGGAAGGACAGAAATTTGTTTATTAGCTCCAGTTTCTGATGCAATTTGTCCACCCCCATCATTTGAAGATATTAGAAGACAAACTATTGATGCCTTCCTCATAAAAGAATTGTTCGATCTAGCAAATGCAAGTTCGATGTATGATGAAATCGAAGGCATAATAAAAATATTTGTTGGTGAGCAGGATAATGTAACGCTGCAAAATATTATTTCACTTGCATCATCTGTTCAAGTAACGAATACATCACAGCTTTTAGATGATAATGTTTTATTAGCTTTTCAAGACTCGCTTAAAAACCAACCATATGCTTACCAACTGATTCTTTCGCAAATACTTGCGAACTACTCTACAATGAGACCTGACAGTATTGTACCTGCATCTGCATTTTTATTGTTCGGTCAAAGGTTTGTGATTGATTCTTATGTAACCGGAAGTGTAGTATTTGATAGGATCTCTTTCAACAATCAGATTATTTGCAGATTGTATCCTTCGACTCTTGATCCACTTTTTGCTTTGGGCAATGATGCTGTCGGACAATTACTAAAGCCAGAGCTTGATCTGTTCAAGTATTCATCCAACCTTGCTGCTTTAAGGTATTTGATAAATTCTTATGGTGCTGATTTTTGGGATAGCACACTTTATAACTTGTGGCTTAACTCAATCAGGAAATTAAATCCACCTTCGGAGAGAAATAATCTACCTCAATTCATGCAAACTGCAGCTTACTGGCAGGAAAAAATTAACACACAACTTACATCCTGGGCACAGTTACGGCATGATAATTTACTATATGCTAAACAATCCTACACTGGAGTTCCGATATGCTCTTTTCCTTATAGTTATGTTGAACCATTTCCGGAGTTTTATGCAAATCTAAAAAATCTTTCAGTGGTTGCACGAAGCAAAATTCAAAATTTCAGTTTCATTAATCCTATCACAAAAACAGAGATAATGGAATACTTTAATTCCTTCTATTCAATAATGGATACTTTAAAGAATATTGCTCAAAAAGAACTTGATGTTATTTTGTTATCTGATGCTGAAAAACATTTCCTTAAAAAAATGATATACGAAGAAGCATTTGGTTGTGCTCCAGGTTATAATGGCTGGTATGCAAAATTATTCTACTCTGATCATAATCATATGTTCGATGGATTAATGAAGGAAGATCATATCGTTGCAGATATTCATACTGTTCCTGCAGATTGTGGAGGAAGCTTACTCGGTGCAATTCCACATGCTGGAACCGGAGATGTTAATCTTGGAGTTTTTATCGCAAAAGCTTATGATAATCAGGATATAGCTTTTATTGGTCCAGTTTCCAGTTATCATGATTATATAACATATAATTTTTTGCGTCTGACAGATCAAGAATGGCATAATACTTATTTGCAATCTGCGTTGCGACCCAATTGGGTTAATATTTATTTGGCAGATAGTTCGGGTAACTCGAAGGGAAGTGGTCCAAGTTTGATTACCGATATTCAGGATGAAAACAATGATGTAAATAGTCCAAATGATTTTGTAACTGTGGGCAATTATCCTAATCCCTTTAACCCGGCAACAATTATTTGGTTTAAGATTCCGTCGAATCTTACAAACTCATATACTGAATTGGCTATTTATGATGTAAATGGAGCGCTAATTAATATTTTGGTTTACGATGTTCTTCCTTCCGGAAATTATCTTGTAAAGTGGAATGGTCAAAATGCAAAAGGAAAAGATGTGAGCAGCGGTGTTTATTTTTATCATCTTAAAGTTGCAGATAAACTAACAACAGGCAAGATGGTATTGATGCGGTGAAATAATGAATTTATAAAATTGCACTTTGAGTGAAACTCAGTGACGGCATGTTAAATTTTATTGAGTTAATACTACAGGATAATTTTATTTTTTAAATGCCAATTGATTATCAGCTCCGCAAACTCTCTGAATGCTCCATGACCTCCGCGATTCGTACACACAAAATCTGAGATATTTTTTATTTCATCAATTGCATCAGAAGGGCATGCTGTTAACCCAACGAGCTTCATTATCTCCAAATCATTCAAATCATCACCGATGAAAGAGATGTTCTCTGCTTTAAGATTTTTTCTTTTTATGATCTCATTCAAAATTAAAACCTTGTCTTTAGTACCAAGATGCAGTTCTTTGATTTTTAATTTCTCAGCTCTCTTTTTAACTGAACCGGATAATTCCCCGGTAACAATTCCTGTTTCAATGCCCACTAATTTTCTTAGTCTTACTACACCCATTCCGTCTCTAATAGAAAATCTTTTCATAACTTCACCTCGATTGGAATAGTAAACTCCTGTGTCCGTAAGCACTCCATCGCAATCTGTGAGCACCAGCTTGATTTTGGTTATTTTACTTTGAAATGATACAGAACGAGACTTGTGCGGGTTAGATTTCATGAATTTCCTTCGATTATTGCAAATAAATAAACATTTTGATTTTTAACGCTAGGATATCGGGCGACAATAAAATTCGCTGAATCAAAAAATATATTTTCATTTAGCTTCTTTAAATTTGACACACAGTTTTACTCTAATTATTTTCTTACCCTAAATTAACAAAGTTCGGATTTACATCTATGCGATACATCAAACCAAAACGGCTCCACAAGGAAGATTTAATCGGAATAATTTCTCCTGCTTCAACACCTGATGATTTATCAAGAATAAATTCCGGTGTAAGGTATCTTGAAAAATTGGGATACAAGGTGCTTGTCGGCTCAAACGTCGGAAAAAATCACGGTTACTTAGCTGGTTCAGATGAGGAACGAGTTTCCGATCTTCACAGCATGTTCAAGAATAAAAATGTTAAAGCAATTATGTGTGTCCGCGGCGGATACGGTTCACCAAGATTGCTGGATAAGATTGATTATAAGCTAATTAAAAAAAATCCGAAGATATTTGTTGGTTACAGTGACATTACTGCGCTTCAGATGGCGTTTCTTCAGAAAGCAAATCTTGTAACTTTTGCGGGTCCGATGCTTGCCGTAGATTTTCACGATGAAATAAGCACATTCACAGAAGAATTTTTCTGGCGGCTTGTTACATCAAATAAAAAAATTGGCAGAATTAAAAATCCCAATAACGAAAAAATGTATTTTTTAAGAAAAGGAAGTGCGAGAGGTCAAATTGTTGGGGGGAATTTAGCGTTACTCGTTTCACTTATGGGCACACAATATTTTCCCGATGTTAGAAATAAAATTCTCTTGCTTGAAGATAATGGTGAAGCACCTTACAGATTGGATAGACTAATTAACCAATTACGAATCGCGAATGTGTTTGATAAAGTGAAGGGAGTTGTACTCGGTGCTTTTACCGATTGTAAAGAATTAGATCCGAATAAAAAGAGTTTAACCTTAGGTGAAGTCATTGAAGATTATTTCACTAAGCTTAAAAAGCCAGCGGTTTATAATTTTCAGCATGGACACATAAAGGATAATGTTACTATTCCTTTTGGGATTAAAGTTAAACTGAATGCCACACGCGGATTTATGGAAATAGTTGAAAGTGCAGTGAGTTGAATTCCAATTAACAAGTTTCAAAAAGCAAATAACCTTCAAAAATAAAATTCAAAATAGGGTTTTTGAATTGACTAATGATATTTGGAATTTATTTTTCCGACATAGACGGATTGTCTTTTGACTTTAAGGATTTTCATCTAGCAGCTTAATCACTTCTTCTTTAATATAATTATTCTCAAGATATTTATAAAGATTTTTTCCCGGGCAAACTGTTTGATTTGAATAGTCCTTGTGAGAGGCAATGGTTTCTGGAGGAATCTGAAACTTATGGCAGCAATAAGCAATTAAATGAATGAGCGATTCCAATTGTTCCTCGCTCACTTCTTGTTCCTCAAAGTTTCCCATACATGTAATTAGTAAATGATCTGTGGGATCATATTCAGTTGCAGTTTCACCAACCGTGAATATATTTCTGCCCTCATAAATATTTCCTTTCGGATCAATCAAGAAATGATAAGGAATGTCATTCCAATTTCTGTCTTTTCCCATTCCCCAAGTCTGAACATTTTTAATGTGCTTCAATGCGTTATCACTTTGCTCAAATCTTGTGCCCTCATGGTGAATGGTTATTCTTTCGGGAATATGCTGTTTAAATGGTTTCGGATCAGTCGCATTCCATGTAGAACGAGGATTGATTCTGATCTCTTTAGTTGAAGCACAATTGATGAGAACTAACGAAAGTGCCGAGCAAAGTAATAATTTAATTCGGTTCATGATGTAAAAATGTGAAATATTTATTTTGAAATATTTCTAGTGCATGAACAGCTTTTTCATAGTTTGGAAAAATTCCGTAAACACTTGAACCGCTGCCAGACATGAGATTGAACATAGCCCCAAGCTTATAGAATTCTTTTTTTATGTACCCTATTTCGGGATATACCTTCAAAACAATTGGTTCAAAATCATTTTTTATTTTATTCTGCATAAATAAAAAATCTAGCTCGCAATCATCAATCAATTTTTTTAATTGATAAGTTGGTGTTGAGGGAACTACATGTTCATATGCCCATTTAGTAGAAATATGGATTCCAGGGTTAACAATCAGAATTGGATAGCGAAGTTTACAATTTAGAGATGTAATATAATCTCCTTTGCTTTCAGCATACGATGGATGAGGATTCAAAAAAAACGGAACATCGGCTCCAAGCTTTACAGCTAAGTTAAACAATACGGAATTATCCACTTGAAGACTCAGAAACTTTGTAATTCCCAATAATGCAGCGGCGGCATCTGAACTTCCACCGCCTAATCCAGCTCCAACAGGAATTCTTTTTTCTAATTTTATTTTAATCTTTATTTTAACATGCAATTCATTTTCCAAAAATTCTTTTGCTCTAACAACAAGATTTTTCCCATTACTCAACTCCTGATTGCTGCAAATGAATTTGAATTCTGTTGATTCCGAGAAAGTGAGTGTATCAAATAAATTTATGGGATAAAAAAATGTTTCGATGTCATGATATCCATCATCACGCTTACGAAGGATATTCAATCCCAAATTTATTTTTGCCGGCGTATTAATTGTTAAGTTTTCCATCCAGCACCTGTCTTAATTTTTTAATGTGATTAGGATTTGAGCCGCAGCAGCCACCAACAAATGATGGCCTTTCGTTCAAATAATTGGTTATGATTTTCGCATAATTGATAGGTGAAAGAGAAGTGTTAAATTTCTTATCGTGATACTTTCCTCCGCCAAGATTAAGATACATTCCCCAATTATAATCTAAATTTAATTTGAAAAATATTTTTCTAAATACTTTTGGTGTTATGCAGTTAAATCCAATGCAGAGAGGACTTCGATTCAGCAAGTATTTTAATACTTCCAAAATATTTTCTCCAGAAAGCAAAGTTAGTTTTTCATTCACCAGCAAACTTATAACAAATGGAACATTTTTGCTGTAACAATAATCACAAATAATTTTTATTTCATCGAAGTGACTTTGAGTTTCATTAAGCACAAAGTCGCATTCATTTTTCGTAAGCTCATCAATATGACGTTTATGATTTCTTTCCAATTCCTTTTTGGAAATCCTTCTTTCAACTTGATAGCAATCTTCCGCGGGCGCATTTGAACCGGCAATCAAAACATTTTGACCCTTAGCTGCATCCTTTGCTAATTGAACAGATGCCTTTACGAGCTTCTCAAATTTAATTTTACTTTGTGAATTGACTGCAACTGGATTTGTCCGAAAGGTATTTGTGGTGATAATATCTGCACCGGCTTTGATGTAGCTTAAATGAATGTCATAAACAACTTCGGGATTCTTAAGGTTCGCCTTTGCAGTCCACAATTCACCTTCAGATTTTATTCCTTTCTGCTGAAGCAAGCTGCCCATTGCCCCATCGAGCAGAAGCGGGCGATTTATCTTTCGAGCGAATGTGAAAATGTTAAAACTCATAATTTTTGTCAATAGAACGCTGATGACGCAGATTGAGAGGATTTACACTGATTGAAATCTGGGATAATCAGTTGCATTAGTGTTATCTGTGCCTGTCACTATGTGGTGCCATTAATTGCTTATGTTTATAGATAACGATTGCCTCAACTATTCTATCAAGGTCAATCATCTTAATACACTCAAGATCATACGGACATGACTTCTTCCAGCATGGTGAACAAAAAAGATCTTCTTGATAAAGCTTTACACCGCGATCATACAAATCAATCTCTGTCCAACAGCTTACCCCAAACCAAGCGATTACATATTTCTTTAACGCGATTGCCAAGTGCATTCCGAAAGAATCACCGGTTACAACAATGTCTGCAAGATTTTCAAAACACGCACCTCTTCGCACACCAAGATTTGTTGGCGTGTTAATAATTTTATTTTTGAATTTAGAATAAATTTGATCATTTCGTTCAGCATCTTCGGGTCCGCCAAGCAAAACAATCTTAACTCCTTTGTTAAATGTGAGCAGCTTTTCAATCAAATAAATATGCTGCTTAATCGTTATTTTTTTGTTCGGATAAAGGAGGGAGCATCCAGTGTTAAATCCAACAACAAAATCATTTTCTCCAATGCCATTCTCTTTTTTGTACAAATTGATGAAATTCAATTCCTCATCTGTGAAATTGAAAATGTAATCATCCCGTTTATAATCGATCTCAAAAGTCTCTGCAAGATAATCTTGTCTCGTTCTCTTGTTGACTTTGAACTTAAGATTATCATCCATTCCCAAATTATAATTGTAGTAAGCGCCTTTATTCATTGGAATTATCTTTCCATTTTTGTCCATTCCGAAACCGAGTTTCCTTTTTGCATTCACAGAATTTAACAAAGCACAAGAACGCTGAGACTTATCAACATTCAAGACCAAATCATACTCGATCTGTGAAATGATAGATAAAGACTCGGCATTGTAAATAAACACTTGATCAACTAACAGATTATTTTTTAGTAACGGTGCAGAAATGCTAAGTGTAATCCAGTGAATTGCTGATTTAGGATATTTTCGTTTGAGTGCGGGCAGTTGAGCGGTTGTCATAAGCACATCGCCCATTGCATCAAAATTTATGATTAAAATTTTTATTCCGATAGCAATGTTGTCTTTACAGCCGTCAATCCAGCAATTATGATCGGGGTAGCAAGGTTTATAACCGGTAAATCTTTTGCATGAAGGAATTTCTTTGAGCATAGCTTCTTAAAAATTGATTGAAAGAGTTAATTTTAATAAGTTCTACTATCAAATCTACAAAATAAATTATTTCAAAAGCATAATTAAGCTCATCTTCAGTGGATCGAATTAGAGTATTCCAGTTTAGTTTTGGTGATGGCTTCGCGGGGAGTGCTAAGATGGCTTTGCTGATTTCAAGAGTTTTGCTAAAAAAAAATATTGATATCACTCTTATTGCTTCAAAAAATTCTTTCACTGCATCGAGAGCAAAATCTAAAAATCTTCCGCTCATTGAGATGGATTCTTCTCAGAATTTTAATCTGCTTCGGACGCAAATAATTGATTTTGTCGAAGTTGAAAAACCCGTTGTTGTTATTTCCCACCATTCGTTGGATAGGAAAGTTGGTATTGCACTTAAGCGAAAATATGGGAAGAAAATTATTAACATTAGTTACAGACACAATGTATCTGAAAGTGCCCCAATCATTGGTGCGATAATTTACAATCTCTACAATGATTATGTGTTAGCATGCAGCAACGGAGTAGCGAAGAGCTTGATTAAATCTGGAATTCGAAAGAAGAAAGTCAAAGTAATTCATAACTGCATTGAAGTGCCGGAGGATATCGATTCGATTAGCGGAAGTGCAATTAGGCAAAAATATTCTTTTGAAAGAAAGATAGTACTTGGACTCTCTACCTGGTTTCACAAAGAGCGGAAGGGATTTGATATACTGTTCAAAGCATTTTCTAAGCTTGATGAAAAATTTGTATTGCTGATTATCGGAATTCCGGAAACGATGCAGGAAGAAGTAAATCAATATGCGGAAAGTTTTGGAATAAACCGGAAAAGAATTTTTATGCCCGGTTACGTTGATAACATTTGGGAGTACTACAAAGCAATGGATATTTTCCTTCTTCCATCGAGATCGGAAGGATTTTCTCTCGCACTTCTCGAAGCTGCTGCTGCAAAACTGCCGCTTATTGCTTCCAACATTCCCGGTAACGATGAGTTTATTGAGGATGGAAAGAACGGAGTTTTATTCGACATTGAAAACCCAATCGATCTTGTTGAAAATATTCATATACTTGCGACAGATAGAGTTCTCGCAAAACAACTAGCAGAGCATGCCTACCAGGCGGTGATGGGAAATTTTTTGGTGAAGCATTTGGGGGAGAAGCTGGAGGAGTTCATTAAAAATATTCGCGCAGATATTGTGTGGCTTTGATATAAATCATATTCTTGAATCCGGCTTCACTGTTTTTTTCATGTGCTGTTGCGTTATGTGACCTGAATGTAAGGTTACTCAGTAGATCCCTAATGCTGCAATGTAAATCTTCATTCTAAATAAACCCAGCTTCCCAAGGAGTTAAAAAGATATGCCAGATTTTATACCGGAAGACCAGTTCTTAAATCTGGCATATCTGTTTAATGCAAACAAACCCAGTTTCTTTGCTCGTTATCTTAATCGTGAGAAACTGGGTTTGTAACGCTACATTAAACCAATCCGCTTAAAAATTTATCAGCAGACATTATTCTAACATTTTCTTTAAGCACATCAATATCTTTTTGTTTAACTACTTGGTAAACAAAAGGAATGTTAAGCCGTTCTTTAAAATAAGAGAGATTTTTAGAGACGGTAGTATCAGATAGCTTAACCTCCACTGCAAACCAAGGTTTGTTATCAATTGTCACTAAAAAATCAACTTCTTTTTTATCTACATTTCTTAGGTAATGTAAATTACTGCGATATCCTTCATGCTCATTTAAATAGCTTGTGAATTTGTACAGGTGTGAACCAATTAAATTCTCAAATCTCACCGCTTCATTTTCAATTTCTGACCAATCAACTAAAAACAGTTTTGCATCTTTTTTTAATGATCGTATTTTTTTAGATGTGTAAGGATAAATTCTGAAATGATAATAAAATGATTCCAGGATGTTTAACCAGCTAGTAATTGCCCGGTGACTAATTTCCAAATCCTCTCTGATTGAATTTAAGGACAATTGGCTTGCTACTTTGGATGGAAGCAGATCACCCAATAGTTTCATGCTATTTATATCTCTGATATGTTCAAGGTCTCTTATGTCTTCTCGGAACAACCTCTCAAGCTTTTCATTATGCCATCTTCGTAAGGTTCTTATATTTTGCCTTATAAATGGCTCAGGAAATCCTCCGAACTGAAATAAAGTCTCTAAATTATCTTGAGAAGATTGAGAATGGAAATTCAATTCCTTAAATGGCTCAAACTGGTTTTTAATTAACTCCAATTCTGCCAAGGAGAATGGATGAAGCGTGTAGTAATGATATCTACCTTGCAGCGAATCTCCGCTTTTTCGGTAAACATTTAATCTGGCACTTCCGGTTACAAGAATCTTATATTTGTCTTTGTGAGTATCATAAATTCCTTTGATTAAGTTTTTCCATTTTTTGAATTTGTGTATCTCATCAAAAATGAGCAGCCCGCTTTCACCGGGAAGTTCATTCGATGTAATTCTTTTTCTATCAGGTTGATAGTCCCAATTATAGTAGGTTGAGCTGGAGTATTTCTGCGCAATTATTTCTTTGGCTAAAGTTGTTTTGCCGACTTGTCTTGCTCCACCGACGAAAACCATTTTATCAGTAAGTTCGGAGATAATATTTTGTGTTAAATATCTTTCTTTTTGCATAAAATCACCACTTTTAGTGTTGAAAACATACTTATATTTTTGCCTATAAGCAAAAATCTTCGCTAAAATTTTTGCTTTAAAGCAAAACAGTTAGGCGGGATTATTATGAGATTTGGTTAAAATTAACAATAGTGCCAACCTACCTCAAAACATCTTCAACCGGCAACTGCGTTCTGCACTCATGCTTGTAGGGACAGACAAGCTTGTGTAAAAAAGATATGCCAGATTTTATACGGGAAGAGCGATTCTGAAATCTGGCATATCTGTTGAAAGCAAACAAACCCAATTTCTTAAGGATTTAAAATGCTTTCGTGGAGAAACTGGGTTTGTCAGTTTGTGAATTTTTACCTATATGTAAAAATTTAGTAAGGATATTTATGCGGTTTGGTTAGAATTTAACAAGGGCTTCAACCTTTCTCAACACAATCTTCACAGGTAACTGCGTCATACACTCATGCTTGTAGGGACATACAAGCTTGTGAAAAAAAGATATACAGATTTTTTACGTGAAGAACCAATTCTTAAATCTGGCATATTTGATTAATGCAGTATGTGGTTAGATGAGGACTCAATTTGATATTCAGCTAAAAAATAATATGTTAGTATCAAAATTTCTTTAAAAATAATTTCTGAATGACTAAGCAAGAACACATTGATTACTGGTTATCTAGTTCCAATGCTGATTTAGGATCAGCACAGTCAATTTTAAAGACCGGAAAATTCATTTGGTCATTATTTGTTGCACAATTATCTCTCGAAAAGCTATTGAAGGCGTTTTGGATTCGGGATAATCAATCAAACTTTCCCCCAAGGACTCATGACCTAAACAGAATTGCTAATGAAACTAAGTTGAATTTTTCTGATGCAGAAAAAGAATTTTTGGCTGAAGTTTCAACTTTCAATATTGAGGTGCGGTATCCTGATTACAAAAATCTTTTCGTACAAAAATGTACTCGTGATTTTGCAGAAAAATATCTTAGTGAAATAAAGGAATTTATTAAATGTACTCTAAAGAAAATGTAGAGACAATCATTCGCAGTTTTTTAGAAGCTATTCAAAATGAAATACACGTTGATGGAGTATACTTATTTGGTTCTTATGCCAAGGGAACACCTTCGAAATATAGTGACATTGATTTAGCAATTGTGTCAAGAGATTTTGAAGGCATACGGTTTTTTGATAGAAAACGTTTAATTAAGTATATAGTTAAAGTGAATACCGACATTCAGCTTCATCCATTCAAAACTGACTATTTTACTACAGATGATCCTTTCGTTGAGGAAATAATTCGAACTGGCATTCGATTCAATTAGCTGCCGATTTGAGTCCAATTCATTCCAACTTTGCTAAAACAATTTCAACCGGTAACTGTATCATGCACTCATGCTTAGAGGGCCTGAAAAGCTTGTGTAAAAAAGGTATGCCAGATTTTATACGGGAAGAGCGATTCTTAAATCCGGCATATCTGTTTAATGCAAACAAACCCAGTTTCTCCATACCTCATGTCAGTCCCAAGAAACTGGGTTTGTTAGTTCTTGAACATAATCTTAACCTTCTGTAAAATCACATCAACTGGCAACTGCGTCATACACTCATGCTTGTAGGGACAGACAAGCTTATTACAAATGATGCAATGTAAATCTTGTTTAATAACATAATCTGAATTTGGTGAATAGGGACCGTGCGCTTTGGGATTTGTAGGTCCGAAGATTCCGAGAGTTGGAATTCCCAAAGCAGCAGCTATGTGCATTGGACCGGAATCGTTGGCAATCACCATATTGCAATTCTTTATTAATGCGCTCAGCTTTCCAATTTTAACCTCGGGAATAAGAACTGCATTATTACCTAAATTATTTTTTATGAAGTTCACATCGTTTTCATCTCCAGGTCCCCAGAGAATTAGAAAAACTACATCATACTTTTGTTTTATTGCTTTACAAATTTCTACCCATTTGCTTGCATCACATCTTTTAGATGCCCAGCCACCCGAGGGAATAATTCCAACGATCTTTTTTCCTTCAGGCAAATTCGTTTTAATAAATTGTTTTGCCCAACTGTTATCTTCTTCGCTAACGTAAAAATGAATTCTCTTTGAAGTGATTTCGATTCCCAAGGCTTTCAGCAATTCCAAATTGTGTTCCGCTGAGTGATGTTCACCTTTTTCGGAAGTGCCTAAAATGTTATAAGCATATTTTCTGCCTCGGTAGGAAAATCCGACTCTAAACTTAGCATGAGTTAAAAATGTAATCTGAGCAGAACGTGGATTTGACCAAAGGTCAATTATCATGTCATACTTTTCATTTCTCAATCTTGCAGCAACTTTCAAAACAAACCCGGTCTTTTCCATTGTGTGTACTTTATAGACTAGAGGATTATTCGCTAAAGCATCTTTCGCAAAGATTTCCGTTAAGTAATGAATTTCAGCGGAAGGAAAATTTTTTCTAAGATCATCAAGAATAATCGTCGAGAGGACTATATCTCCAATGCCGCGGGGTTTCACGCAAAGAATTTTATTTATTTCGTTATTATTAATCTTCATTTTTTTTGAGCGCTGATAGTCATCTCGATCTTGATTCAATCTGTTTTACATAGTGAATAGGAAGAGAAGTCTTTTGGATAATCTAAGATTAGATTCCTCAGTCGCTTCACTCCTTCGGAATGACAATTTAATAATTGCAGACTGATTTCAATGCGCATCCAGCCAATTATCACCAACTCCGGTATCAACATGAACAGGAACATTTAAAGGCAATGCATTCTCCATCAATTCCTTTACCATCGGAGTAACTTCCTTAATTTCATCTTTATGTGCATCAAAAACTAATTCATCATGAACTTGAAGAACCATCTTAGTTTTGTATTTACCTTTCCTCAATTCGTGGTGGATATTTATCATAGCAAGCTTAATCATATCAGCCGCTGTTCCTTGAATCGGCATATTGATCGCAACACGCTCTTCAAACTGACGAACAACTCGATTGTTGCTGTTTATGTTTCTTAAAAATCTTCTTCGATTCAACAAGGTTTCGGCATATCCTTTTTCTTTTGCTTTGGCGATAGAATCATCCATGAAATTCTTTACTTGTTTGTATGTAGCAAAATATTTTTCAATAATTTCTTTTGCAGCAGTTTGAGTTATACTGAGCCGTGTCTTCAAACCAAATGGACCAATGCCATACAGAATTCCAAAATTTACTTCTTTAGCTTTCCTTCTCATGTCGGCGGTAACATCTTTAGGAGGAACCATAAAAACTTGTGCAGCAGTGCTTCGATGAATGTCTTCGTTATTTTTGAAAGCTTTGATCAATCCTTCATCATGAGAAAGACTCGCTAAAATCCTTAATTCGATTTGGCTGTAATCGGCGCTGAGTATCAGATGATTTTTATCTCTTGGAATAAAAGCTTTCCTAATTTCTTTTCCTCGTTCTGTTCTTATCGGAATGTTTTGAAGATTAGGATCAATGCTTGATAATCTTCCCGTAGAGGCAACCGTTTGGTTATAGCTTGTATGAATTCTGCCTGTTGATGGCTCGATTAAAGTTGGCAACGAATCGGTGTAAGTTGATTTTAATTTTGATACTTGCCTGTAATCGAGAATCAGATCAATTACTTCGTGTTCACCTCGTAAATTTTCAAGTGAACGTGCATCGGTTGAAAATCCTGTCTTAGTTTTCCTGCTGGATTGCAGTCCTAATTTATTAAAAAGAATTTCCTGAAGCTGTTTTGGAGAATTGATATTGAATTCTACACCACTGACTTTGTAAATCTGAGCTGTGTAATTATCAAGAAGGATTTGCAAATCTTTGCTGAGAACACTCAATGCTCCAGTGTCAATCTTTATACCATTTTGTTCCATATCCTGAAGCACTTCGACAAGCGGAAATTCAACTTCATAGGCAAGTTTGGTTAGATTTTCCTTTTCAATTTCTTTGCTCAACTTTTCATAAAGACGAAACGTTATGTCTGCATCTTCACCAGAATAATTGGAAAGGGAAGTGAGATCAACTTCGAAGATTTTGTCGGAATCTTTTTTAACATCGAGCATACTTGAAAACGGAATTGGTTTGTAACCAAGATATTTTTGAGACAGGTCATCCATTCCATGCTTTTGGTCGGGATCTAAGCAATAGCTTGCAAGCATTGTGTCGAAGTAAAAATTCTTTACATCAATGCCGATACTTTTCATTACAGCAATATCATATTTTCCATTTTGGCAAACCTTTTTGATTTTTTTGTTTTCTAAAACCGGCTTAAACAATTTCACAAAATCATTCACATGCAACCGATCGGGAAGATTATTGGCAAATAATCCTTCAGCTTGCTCGAATGGATTTATTGGAATAAAAAATCCTTCATTGGGTTTGGTTGAGAATGAAACTCCGGCAAGCTTAAGTTGAAACTGGTTGAGTCCATCAGTCTCAGTATCGAAAACGAAAAGTTCTGTCTTAATTAATTTTTCTGCGAGTGAATTGGCACTTTTGGATTCCTTTATTAACTCATATTTCACTTTCTTTTTGTCGAAGGATTCATAGTTACCTTCAAATTTTTCTTCCTTCCTCTCAACTACTTTCTTCTCCTCTTGAACTTTTTTTTCGGTTTGCGGTTTATCGGTTGAGAAGAAATTAGTAACCTTGCTGTAAAAAGTCTTGAACTCGAGATCCAGGCAAATCGGTTTAAGCTTATCGAAATTAGGAGGAGTAAGTTTTGCGTGTTCAAAATCAAATTGAATGGGAACTTCACAATTGATCGTTGCAAGTCGCTTGGAGAGAAAAGCATTCTCTTTATTCTGAGCCAGTTTATTTTTTACAGATTCTTTTTCAATCTCATCAATGTGCTTGTACAAATTTTCAATAGATCCATATTTTTGAATGAGAGGAGTTGCAGTTACCGGACCAACCCCTGCAACACCGGGAATATCATCAGATGCATCACCAACGAGTGCAAGGTAGTCGATCATTTGCTTTGGTTCGAAACCGAATTCTTCCTTTACTTTGTCTTCATCGAACACTACAAAATCATCGCTGCTCTTTCCCGGTTTCAACACTTTAACCTTGCTGTTTACTAGCTGGTTCATATCTTTGTCTGGAGTGATAACATACGAATCATATCCGAGTTCCCTCGCTTCTCGAACAGCCGTCCCAATCAGATCGTCTGCTTCATATCGCGGTAGAATGTAAAGGGGAATATTCATTGCTTCGATGATTTCCTTAATCCTGCCGATTTGTGGAATCATATCATCGGGCATTGCTGCGCGGGAGCTTTTGTATTCTTTATATTCTTCGTGCCGAAAAGTTTTTTCTTTTGAATCGAAAGCAACGGCAAGGTAATCTGGTTTTGTATCTTCCAATATTTTTATTAGCTGACTTACAAATCCAAACACTGCAGATGTAGGTTCACCTTTGGCTGTCGATAACGGGCGGTTGATGAATGCAAAGTAAGCTTTGTACGCTAAAGCCATTGCATCAATTATTACAAATTTTTTAGACACGTAAATCCTTTAAATATTTAACCATACCTAGTGGAATTCTCAACTTTAACTTTGCGGCTTTGCGTGAAATGTGTTTCTCGCCAAGACGCGAAGACGCTAAGAAAAATAACACCCTTATGCTGAAAATTTATTTTGTGAATTATTTTTTCCGTAATACTTCCAATAAAGATAAATCGGCAATCCTAGTAAAATTAGAATAGTACCCATTGCCGCATCTTGGGTATCAGATACTATTGAGTTAATCAAGAATAAAAGAGAGAACACAACAAAGATAATCGGAGTATAGGGATAGCCCCAAACTTTGTAGGGACGATTAACTTCCGGCATTTTTTTTCTGAGAACAAAAACTCCAGCCGCTCCGAGCAAGTAGAATAACCAGGCAGCAAAAATTACATAATCGGTAATTGTATCGAATGAGCCTGACAAAACAAGAACACATGACCACACTCCTTGAATAACTAAGGAAACATGTGGTGTCCCAAATTTAGGGTGAATTTTTCCAAGGGGGGAAAAGAATAATTTATCTCTTGCCATTGCAAATTGAACTCGCGCTGTAGCAAGAATGCTTCCGTTCAATGCACCAAAGGTTGAGACAATAACAGCAATTGAAATTATCGATGCACCATTCACTCCAAAAATTTTCTCTGCTGCTGTTGCTCCAACTAATGGAGACTTTGACATTTCATCAATTGGGAGAATATAGAGAAAAGCAATGTTAATAAGTACGTAAACTGCCATAACAATCAATGTTCCATAAAGCAAAGCTAATGGAACATTTCGCTGCGGATTTTTAACTTCGCCGGCGACAAATGTTACATTGTTCCATCCATCATAAGCCCAGAAAGCCCCAGCCAATGCCAAGCCAATTACGGAAATTAAATTCGTCATCGTTTCGGCTGGAATATGAAAACCAGAGTAAACATTCGCAAAGCTGCCTTGTCCGAATGTGAAAAGAAGAAAAGACAAAATAATGATTGAAGCTATTTTGATAAATGTAACGATGGTCTGTACTATTCCTCCAAACACTACTCCCAAATAATTTACTCCTGTTAAAAATAGTATGCAAAGAATAGCAACCGCTTTGGTTCCGAAATCAAGAAATGGATAAATCTTGCCAACGAATGGCATGAAGACAGAAAAATCTTGAAGTGATTGAGGCAACTGAGGATACTTGAAGAAATATCCAAGATATTCTGCGAAGACATAAGCAATTGCAGCTTGACTGCCGGTTTGAATGACTGCAAAGATTGACCAGCCGTACAAGAACGCAGTGAAGTCTCCATACATTTTTCTAAAGTAAACGTATTGTCCGCCTGTTGCATCTATCATTCCTGCAATCTCGGCATTAGTCAATGCGCCGATAAATGTAATTAATCCGGCAACAATCCAAACAAGAATTAATAATTCGGGTGACATCAGTTGACCAGCCATTGTAGCGGGTTTTCTGAATATACCGGAACCAATCATTGAACCGGCAACGATCATCATTGCCGCTGTTAAACCTAAACCACGAATTAGCTGCGTTTTCTGTTGAGGAGATTTCATCAATATGCTCTGCAATTTGTTAAAATGAAAATAAAGATTAGATGTGTAAATTCAAAAGAAAGGGGGATAGTTATTCATGTTGTATTGTTTTTGTGTCTATTCAGAAACCACATAAAATTGTACAAACTCATGAAATATGTTCAACATAAAGGATTTTTCAATTTTTTTATTCCCATCAATTTTATTTTGGATAGTAGTGTTTTTTATTGCGCAGTGCCTGTAAACTCATCCCCAGATATTATTATGCATCGTGAAGATAATTATAAATTTCATACTGAGGAATGCTGCTTGTGTCGAGTGGTTTATTAATGCCACACTATATCTCGTCGAGTTTTTTGACTAAAACTTTATCTATCCTGTTACCATCCATGTCTATCACTTCAAATTGATAGGAACCATAATTTATTATGTCTCCTTCTTTTGATATCCTGCCAAGTTGATGCATGATAAAGCCGTTCAACGTAGCATAATCCCCAGTATTAAATTCAATCGAAAAGAACTCAGATATTTTAATTATTTCCGTTGAGCCGTCAACTAGAAATGTACCATCGCTCCTCTTGATAATTCTTTGTTCCGATTCTTCAAATTTTTCTGGTAGATCTCCAAAAATATTCTCAATCAAATCGTGCAAGGTAATAAGTCCTTGAGTACCACCATATTCATCAACGATTAATGCAATGTTTGTTTTGTGGCTGCGAAATTTTTCAACTAGGTTGATTGAATAAATATATTCCGGAATTACCAAGGCTTGATTTAAAATACTGCGTATATCAAAAGAAGGATCATTATAATATTTTACTAAGAATTCTTTCGCATCAACAACTCCCAATACATTATCGATGTTATTCTCACATACAAAATATCTGGAATAATGATGTGATGAAATAAAATTAAAGATTTCATGTTGTGTCTTTGAGGAATCAATCCATTCAATTTCTGTTCTTGGAACCATTATCGAAGCAACTCTTTTGTCATTAAAACTAAAAATCTTTTTAATCATTTCAGATTCTTCTTTCTCAAATGTTCCGTGCGATGCTCCAAGCTCCAATAGTGATTTTAATTCATCCTCGGTAACAGGTGGTTCTTCGTTCTTTCTAACACCGATAAGAATCAATAATAACTTTGTTGTTATACTTAAAAAACCAACAAGTGGAGTAAATGCTTTTGTAATAGAATACATTAGCGGTGCTGTAAGTAAAGTAATTTTTTCTGGATTATTCATGGCAATACTTTTAGGAACAAGTTCACCTATTACTAAGGATAAGTATGTGATTAAAATAACTATAAGAGCAAAAGATATTTCTTCAGAATACGGTTTCAGAAATTCTAACTTTTCTAGATAGGGAGTTAAATCTTCAGCCATGGCATATCCACCGAAAGCACCGGCAATAATTCCGATAAAAGTAATTCCGATTTGAACCGCCGATAAAAATTTTTCAGGTTCTTGAAGTAGTATCAACGCTTTTTTAGCAGCCACATTACCTTTTTTTGCTTTTTCTTCTAATTTAAAACGCTTAGCAGATACAAAAGCAATTTCACTCATTGCTAAAAAACCATTCAGTGATACAAGAATTAAAATAATTACTATTTCATACATAAAAATGTATTAGACACCAAGATTTAATTAAAAGTTTGACCATCGATTAAAATATTTAGCTGTTATTTCCAAATCCAAATCATTCTCATGTTATGTTAAAATAGAAAAAGTAAAGGGATTTAGAAAGTCGATTGTTTGATTGTTGTGGGCATCGTAATTAGACTATCATCATCACGGCTATTAATTCTAATCCGCGAATTAGCTGCGTTTTCTTTTGGGGAGATTTCATCAATATTTTCCGCATTTTGTTGAAATGAAAATAAAAATTAGTTGAGTGAATTCAAAAGAAGAGGAATATGAATCACGATTTTCTGAAAGGAACTAAGAATCATTATTTGTCATGTGTTATTAAATTTTTTCTTTTTCATTTTCCGACAAAGCGGAGATATACTTGTTAAACAAATTTGATTTAGATATAAAACCCAGATACTTGCCCTTTTGAGTTACTGCAACATTCCAAATTTGCTGGTCTTCAAAAATGTCAAGAATTTTATTGATGTCGGAATTAAGTTCAATGGAATAAAAATTGGGATTCATAATTTCATAAGCTAATAGAACATTATATACTTCGGAATTCATCATCACTTCTCTAATATCATTTAGAGTTATTACACCTAAAAGCTTCTCATTCTCATCTACAACCGGAAAAATATTTCTTTTGGTGGCGGCAATATTTTTCATGAGGTTTCCGATAGTCATATTTGGAGAAATCTTAATAAAATCCGTTTCAACGAGTTCAACTATATCAATTTGTTGAATAAAATACTTCTCTTTTTCCGACCTGAACTCAATTCCTTTTTTAGCTAAAGATGCAGTATAAATCGAGTGAGGATGAAAATATCTTGAAATAAAAAATGATAATGCACTTACAATCATTAATGGTACTATCAAGTTATAACCACCCGTAACTTCTACAATTAGAAAAATACCTGTTAATGGTGCATGCAATACTCCACTAAGTATTCCAGCCATGCCAACTGCTATAAAGTTCGGATGGTTGAGATCGATAATACCAAAATATTTCATCAAATTAGCAAGAAGGAAACCGGTAAATGCTCCAGTAAATAAAGATGGAGCGATAATGCCGCCGTTTCCGCCGGAGTTTATTGTAAGAGCGGTTGCAATAACTTTGAACAACACAATTAGAACAGCAAACAAAATTATTGCAATATCCTTATCAAGAATTTTTAGTAACAAATTATTATTTATTATTGTTTCATAATTCCCGGATAGTAGATCCATTATGCTGTTGTATCCTTCTCCATAAAGTGGAGGAATGAGAAATATCAATACACACAAAATGAACCCACCTACGAAAGCTTTTAATATTTTATTGGAGAACCTATTAAACTTATTATCGGTAAAATGAGTGATTTTTATAATGTACAATGAAACTAGACCGCACAGAATGCCTAAAATGATATAGTAAGGTATCGATTCAAGCTGCCATGTTTTAGTAACTAAATAAAATAACTGTCCGCTATATAAAAATTTTGATAAGACCGCTGAAGAAGCTGAAGCAATTAACAATGGTATAAAAGAAGCGATTGAAAATTCGGGAAGAAGAACTTCAAATGCAAAAATAACTCCGGCAATTGGGCTATTAAATATTGCTGAAATTCCTGCTGCCGATCCACATGCAAGCAACAAAGTTCGTGTCTGATAATTGAAACGAACTTCCTTGGCAGCGTTTGAACCTATGGCTGCCCCCGTAACTACAATTGGAGCCTCCAAACCTGCAGACCCGCCTAAACCAATTGTAATTCCGCTAGTAAAAATATGAGAAAGTAAATCCCGCCTTGGAATATCTGAGGATTTTCTTAGAATAGTGTATATGACGTTGCTAAGCCCCGTAGTCATTTTTCCGTTGAAAAATAGTTGGACTACAGCTACGGATAAAATAATTCCTAACAGAGGAGTGAATAGTAGAAAATAATCGAATCCTATTTCATTTAAGAATTTTGTTGGTTCTTGTTGAAAAAAATGCACTATATTTTTTAGCAGTACAGCCGCCAGTCCTGAAGCGATACCAACGATAATACTCGAAAGAATGATAAAAGTCTTAAACTCAACTCGCTGCCGAAGGAATGTTAATACTTCCCTTAGAATTAATTTTAAATTTACCTTAAAATATTTAATACGAAATTTCATTTTTTAAAATATCAATTACTCCAAAGATAAAGAACTCTTCGAGATTATTCATTTAATAGCAAGGTGTAAGTTAGTTTTATGCAGAATATATTTTTTTTTGCAACGGAGAATCCGAAATTGGAAATGATTTTATTAAATGGGAATATCAAAGCATCAAAAACCACGGCGAATGATGAGTTAAATGATTGTATAACCTCATATTTTTTACTGTGTTTTCAAAAAACCGCTTAATCCTTGAAGTACAAACTCGACTGCTTTAGCACTAATAAATATGTAGAGAATTCGAGATATGACTGAGATCCCCAATTGACCGAAAACACGAGTCACAAGCGGTGCTAAATGCAAAATTGGTAAAATGGATAGATAAACTAAAACAGCAGATGGTACTGTAATTAGAATTTCGCTGTTTCTAAACAATAATATGGTTGTGAGTATTGTACCTGGTCCAGCTAAATATGGAAATCCAAGCGGGAAAATTGCTATACTTTTATCACCAGAAACGTGAGGACTAAAAATTTTGGAGTTGGACATAACGCCTTTAGCAGCAACAATGAAGACTAAAATTCCCCCGGCGATTTTAAAAGAATTTGTGTTGACATCAAAGATATTATCTAGCATAAAATCCCCAAATAGTGCAAACACTAACACAATGCTGCCGCCTGTTAACACAGCAATTCTATAAATCGTATTGCGCAGTCCTGTATCCATATCGTGAGTTAAATCAGCAAATATTGGTAAATTGCCAAAGGCATTCACCATGCTGAATAGAACTAGATAGTCATGCAAAATTTGTTTAATTATATCCATATTAATTAGTTGTTCCTTCTGTTCTTCCCATCCAATTATAATTCGAAGCTTCTCCGAAATGTTCTTTAAAAATTCTGTAGTACATTAATTCTTCTTTTGAACTTAAATTCCAACCGTTAGGGAGGATTCTTTCGTTTGAGAAATCTTTATCACTAATTTTTTTTGAAGCATAATCTGAAATTAATTCAAAAACTCCGGCACCTTCCCAAAATTTAGCTTTTGTTCGGTTAAGAACAGAGGAGGGGAGTACATCTTTAACGGCTTGTCTTAGTATCCATTTTTCTACACCATCTTTCAATTTATATTTTGAGGGAATAGTAAATGCATAGCTAAATACATTTGGATCAGCGAAAACAACATGAGGAATTGTTGAATGCGCTGAGGCACATCTATCAACTCTTTGAAAAGCTGTATTGTGCAAACGGGCAGTTATGTCAATCAATTCGTCGGGAATGGATTCTGGTGGCAGCGATTTTATGTATTCATATCCGGCAAAAAGTTCATCGCCGCTTTCACCGGAAAATATTTCCGGAACATAATCTGATGCTGCTTTTGCTGCAATATAATTTATTATGCTGGATCTTATTAATAATGCATCAAACGATTCAAGATGATAAATAACGGTTGGCAGTTGCTTAAGCATTTCATCAAAGTTAACGATTATTTCATGGTGAGTTGACTTGATGTGAGATGCAACTTCTCTGGCATAAGCCAGATCAGTTGCGTTTTTCAAACCTGCTGAAAATGTATGGAATGTTTTTACAAAAGGTCGTGCAATCGCGGCAATTGTACTTGAATCTAACCCACCGGATAACCATGAACCAAACAAATCCGTTTTAATTCTTTTTGAAATAGAGTCTTCAAGAAGCTTCCTTAACACTTTTGCAATTGCTTCAGGATTGTCTTTAATTTCTTGCTTTTTTTGTAGGATGAAATATTTAGTAAGTATTCCATCAGAAAATTTATATCCGGGAAGCAATTCATTTATATCATTTGTTGCAGTTAATAAAGATTTTACTTCCGAAGCAAAACATGGGACATCGTCTTTTGTTTTTCCAAAGTAAAGCGGTGCTATTCCTAATTCATCCCTCTCAAGAAAAAGATTGCCGTTCAGTATTTCAGCCTTTGCAAGATGACCATTACCAGCAGTATCTTGAATAAAAACTTTTTCTAAAGAGCTAAAAGCAGAATCTTTTTGTGGAGAAGTCCAAACAACTCCAATTGTTGCTTCATCAGTTTCAATAATTCTCTTTCCAGTATTCCCTCTGTGCGAAATTTTATTGAGCATTTTTTCTACTAATCCTTTTTCACCTTTTCTTTTAATTCCAACTATACCAGCCATTTTTGTTCTCCTTATAAATTGTTTAAGATACTTTTGATTCTTTGAGTTTCGTTAATCGGTTTTCCAGAATTATTTTCGATAGCGTACCATGCTCCATCAATTAATCTTGTAAGAATCTTTCCGCAAAGATGTGGATTTCCATTGAAGTGGGGCGCATCTAATAATCCTATTTTGACTGCCTTCTCAATTAAATCTGGATTCATCCAAGAATCTCCATAACCATCTGTATCAAGTTTTTTAAGTGAGTTTAATAAAATCTGAGCATCCTGCTTTAATTCATTTTTTCGTTTGATGACAATCGGGTCTATACTCATATCTGGTAAACCATAAAGACAATTGTGGAGAACGCCATGTACGATGTTACAGCTATTGATTAGTTCATCAGCATAAACAGCATGATCTCCTTCGCTGAAACCGACTACATGAAGGATATGCGGATCTAATGCTAAGCTTATCAAAGCAGATGCAGCCAATTGCCCTTGAGCTACTGATGGTATCGAAGAGAAGTGGGCTATTCCTGCACGAACCTCTCGAATGACATTGAAGTTATCGTCTTCTAATTCTTCAATCAATTCCTTCTTTGCTAGCATTTTGGCAATATCCATTTGAGGCGATGTACCAGGAGGAGTATTAAACATGAATTGTGAAACGTAATCTTTTACTCCCATATGTTTAGCGTTGTATGCAGCAAGAAATGCCATCGTAACGGCAAGCGAATCATGTGCATCACGCAAGCTCCATTGATGTGATTCATTTACCTCTACGGGTATTCCTTTTTCCGCATACCATTTCATTACGCTTTGGTTTTCCCGGATAGCTTCAGAAATAGATCTATTTGATCTTCCATCTATTACGCTGTACCAGCACAAGGGAATTGCTGCCCAAGCATTCTTAATAGTGTCAACGCTCATCTCAGCCCATTTGAGCAGATCGTTTGTTCCTGCATAACATCTCAGCAAAGGATAGTTACCGGTTCGAGAGTTTGAATAAATAGCTTTGAGATCGACAGGTGTGCGAACAGGCACTCCACCAGCACCATCTTCCTGTGGATCCATTCGTTCAGGATGAAAAAAATATTCTTGAGCACTCTGATCGGTGCCAAGCGATATTATATCGCATACTTCTGCCTCCGCAATTTGCTTAACACCATTTATCGTTTCTTCTACCGAAGGTCTTCCAAAATGATGTCGCAGCAGGGGATACGGGTATTTTTGTTTTATACGATCTAAAAGATTATCCGGAAACGAAAATTGATCTGCTTTTCCCTTAGAACCTCTCAGATAAGATTTGATTTCATTGATGGATTCACCGCCTGAAAATACTTTTTCAAATATTCCAGATTTTTCCGCTTCAAATGCTACAGGCGGAGTGCCGCCAAAAACTAATTTAATTTTTAATAAGTTTTCTACTCGCAGCGTAGATTTCAATTCCTCAAAAAGATTTTTTGCAACTTCTGGTGTGAGCCTATAACTAATTGCCACTAAATCTGGTTTCTCGGATTTTATGCCCTCAACGATTCTTTGGATTGAAACTGCTGGACCTAAGGATGCTGTATTAAAACCTTCAGATTCTGCTATCTTTAAGAAATGATGTAAGCCCCCAACATGCACACAATTACCGAGTGCAGCTCCTAATATTTTTTTCATACGAAGCTCCTTTCTTTAATTGATTAACTCACGTTACGCGAGGCAAAGATGAAAATTTGCAAACAAACCCCGTTCCTTTGATTTTTAGAACTATGCGTCAGGAACTCGGTTCGCACTCTGCACCTTTGCGTAAGGTGAATGATCAAGATTTAATTTTAGCATCGTACTCTCCAATAGCTAAAAGTCTTAATTCTTTTAATGAAAGATTTTCAATGCCAAGTTTTTGAACTGTTCGACCCTCTTCCCAATAATTACATCCATTAAGTCTGGAAGCTAATTCAATTAAGGAATTCATAACGGGTGTATCGACTCCAAATTTTTTCCCAATAGAAGCTATTGGAACCAGACTTGTTGGAACATCTTCAGTAAGATACCGAACTGATAATGTTCGAGGTGCCATGATACCTCGATAACCAGCGTTTCTACGCATTGCGTCGAACAAATTTTCTCCAGTAACACCATATGCTAAATAAAGCCATTCTTTTGCAGTTAACGCTCTTATACCTAATGATTCAGCTACTGAAACTCTTTCTTTATCAATTGATTCTAAGACTTTAACTACTGAAGGAGTAGCGCCTTCGTGATAAAATTGGAACTCAGCATCATCTTCAATCCAACCGGCATTTAGAATGGTAAGTGCCGGATGAAAAATGCTGCCAATGTTTTCTAAACTTGTCTTAAAGATATTGTCGCCTGCAACGAATTGGGGATAGGCAATTCGCAATTTCTTTAGAACATTTGGGATGAGATGAGCTCTAATGGAAGCAACCGGAATTGAATTTTTGATTCGGAATATTCTTACCTGAGCGGGACCTACGACTCTAGAAGCATAAATAAATGTTTGAGCTTCCGCCACAATAACATCTGCACTTACGCCATTACTATCAAGCACCTGTTTAACCTCTAAAGCACCAAAAGTTCTCCCGGGATGAAGGACTATTATTTGACCATCTTTTAGAAATGGAGCAATATGTTCAGCCATCCATTTATGACCGGTAGCAGGTACTACAACCATAATTAGTTCAGCATCTTCTATTGCATCTTTAATTGAAGTTGTTGCCAATGAAATTTTTCCATGTCCTTCAATTTCTCCAACCACTTCAACTTCACCCGTTGATTTAACACCCCAGAGTCGCTCCTCGCTTCTATTAAATAACCTAACATCAAAACCCATTAATGCTAAATGCCCAGACATAGCCATTCCACCATGACCTGCACCAAGAACCGCTATAGGCGATTTTAATTCGGATGAATTACCAGAATTCATTTGTGACCTCCTTATTTATGGAGATGAAAAGAAGATTTTTTATTCAGCACAGGTTGGCTGATTGAACAGCAAGCCTTGCGGCAATTATACCCGTAACCGTCTGATATAAAAATTTGAAAATCGTTGCTGCCGCATAATTAAACTAACTGCAATATAAAAAAATAATGTAAAAAGTAAAGGGATTTAGAATGAATATTACCGTCAGCTGTATAATTATTAAATAGAATAAATATTAAAAATGATTTTCAGAAAGGAAATATTACTCATTTTTTATATTTTAACCGCCGTCATGAAAATCAAACTGCCAAAACTTCACAATCAGATTTTAATTGCTTTGATAGCAGGAGCAATTTTCGGATCCATTTTTAATGTAAGCCGTACAGCACTTATTATTTCTTACAAAGCAATCGATGAAACAAAAACCATAAGCATTAGAGATTGGAAAAAATTTTCGTTTGTATCTGAAGGAATGACTTTCGACTCAATATCATTTAAAGCTCATCAGCAAATTGAAATTATCAATTACTTTAAAAAAGTTCAAGCATCAGATAGAAAGGTTTCGATAATTCTTGAAAAATATTTTTCAACCGAAGCGGATGGAAAATTTGATTTCTCGATTCTCCCAAATGTAATTTTAGTTAATAAAGAAAAAACCATTGCAACCAAAATAAAATGGCTCGGAGACATTTTCATTCGACTGCTGACTATGATTGCAATTCCATTGGTTTTGGGGTCGCTTACAGTTGGAGCCGCAAGCTTAGGAGATATAAAAAAGTTTGCAAGAATTGGTGGAAAAACAATTTCATTCTATCTGGTGACAACTTCAATTGCGATCAGCATAGGCTTAGTGGCAGCAAATCTGATTCAACCGGGTAAGAGAATGAATGTTGAAACTAAGGAAAGGTTACTTTCAGTTTACAGTAAGGATGTTGAAGTAAAGATCGGTACGGCTGAAGAATATAATTTCATAGATGAAATTGTGAAGCTCATTCCCAAAAATCCATTTGCTGCAATTGCAAATGCTGAGATGCTTCAAATAGTTTTATTTGCTTTAATGTTAGGATTGGTTCTCAGTCTCATCCCAAAATCAAAGGGTGAACCAGTAATTAAATTTTTTGATGGATTAAGTGAAGCCATGATAAAAATGGTTGATCTCATAATGCTGATTGCACCCATTGGTGTTTTTGCACTAATCTCGGCAACCGTAGGTGAATTTGGTTTCGATATTCTCCAAACACTTTTTTGGTATGTTGCTGCTGTTCTATTTGGATTATTTACGCATACGCTCGGTACTTACACTCTGATAGTAAAATTATTTAGCAAAATAAAACTGTCTACTTTCTTTAAAGGAATGAGGAAAGCACAAACAATTGCATTCAGTACAAGTTCAAGTGCTGCGACATTGCCTGTGAACATGGAGTGTTGCCAAGAAAATCTTGGTGTGTCAAAATCAATAACAAGCTTTGTGCTTCCATTAGGTGCAACAATTAACATGGATGGCACTGCACTTTATCAAGGAGTAGCGGCAGTGTTTATTGCTCAAGTTTTTGGAATGGATTTAAATTTCATGCAGCAGCTTACGATTGTGTTAACTGCAACACTTGCTTCAATAGGAACAGCGCCTGTGCCCGGAGTTGGAATAATAATGCTGATCATAGTTTTAAAATCAGTTGGAATTCCAGAGGAGGGAATTGCATTAATTTTAGGTGTTGATAGGATTCTTGACATGTGCAGAACTATCACAAATATTACCGGAGATGCTGCAGTTGCAGTTGCAGTTGCTTCTTCTGAAGGAGAACTTCTGCATCCTGATTTGAAGAATGCTTAGAATCAGAAAATAATTTTATATTTACATCGTGTATCTAAATGTTCATCGGTGTTTGTTATTGAAAGAAAATATTTTTTTACCTAGTTCAGCAGGTTAGCCATAAGTAACGAGCAAAATTGACTGTTAAAATCACATTATGACTGATAAGATATTATGTTTAAAAAATAACAGCGGCATCCTTTCTGCAAATTAGATATATTGGATTTAAATAAATCATCTAATTAAAAATAAAAACAGTAAAGGATGCCACAATGAAAAATAGCAAATTGG